>Ga0302324_100010957_pt1 | contig 18678 bp, 18 predicted proteins | sample Palsa_T0_1_FD_201949 | JGI IMG/M metagenome (GOLD analysis project Ga0302324, IMG submission 201949) | Peat permafrost microbial communities from Stordalen Mire near Abisko, Sweden - Palsa_T0_1 | ecosystem: Environmental > Terrestrial > Soil > Palsa > Peat permafrost | place: Sweden: Abisko...
CTTGCGGCTTGTCGCGCAAGATCGCCTGGCGCACGTCAATGGCAAACTCCAGCCGTCCCGGCACGACCGGCAGGTAGGTGAAGCGTCCACGCCGCAAACTGCCCGCATCGGGCAGGTCAGGAAGGTCGATTTCCCCGGGCATAGCGCAGCGCTTCTTCTCCGAGTGTTTGCAGAATGGCCGTCTCCAACGCCTCGGTCTCGTGCGTTCTTTGCGTAGCCAGGCTTTTCAGCTTGATTGCAAAGCGCCCGATATTGATGCCATCGCGCACCGTATACCGTTCGTCGGCCGCGTGCGCCTGCTGCAGGAACTCGGTCACATAGGAGAGGATGCGCTCCTCGGCGAAGGGCAGATTCTCCTTCAGGATCTGATACTCCTCGTCGCGCTCCGGAAAATCGATCAGGATCTGCGGCTGCAGGCGCGAGTGGATGTATTCGGGCAGCTCGAAGGTGGAAGCGTCGTCGTTCATGGTGGTAACGATGCGGAACTGCGCATGCGCCTGGATCTTGATGCCCGCCACGATAGACTCCACATAGCGGCGGTTATCGAGCAGCGGAGCAAGACTGGCCCAGCTCTTCTCGCTCATGCGATTGCCTTCGTCGAGAATGGCGATGCCGCCGCGGATCATAGCCGTCACCAGCGGCGAGGCCACATAGCGCAGCCGGCCCTGGCCTTCGAGCACCGGCGTTACCAGCAGATCTTCCGGGCGCGTATCCATGGTCGCCTGCAGGATGTAGACTTCGCGGCCCATGCGCTTGGCCGCCGCATAAGCTAGCGTGGTCTTACCCACGCCGGGCTTGCCCAACAGGCGCGGGTGCATGGGCAGATCGTGCTCGCTGACCACAAGCCATGCCGCCAGCAACTGGCGCATCAGCTCTTCCTGGCCCACCCAGCGGACGGGCAATTCGTCCGGATGCGCCAGGTGCAGGGTGACGCCTTCTATTTCGACAGTCATATCTGGATATATTATCGTTCAGTCGCGATTCACGCGCACGTCAGGTTAGATGCGGCCCATCGAGAGATAAGCGCCTTGACCGCGCCGGCGCTACGAATCGTCCTGGCTGGCAAGCCGTCGCGCGGAACGTCAGGAAGGCCGGGCCAGCCCGGCAGGTATTGCCGTCTCAGACCGAGGTTGCACTTCACACAATAGGATGGAATGCCGCTTCGAGACGTGAATGCCTTGCGTATTTCCCGAAACTCCTTGCCGTTCCAGACTTCCGCTAGAGACTTTCCATTCATCGAACACACAGGCTTGTGAAAGTACGGGCAGATCTTGACGTCCCCGTTGGCCTTAAGCTCGAAGTGCTGCCACGGAACCGTGCAGAATACCGCAGAGTCGGTCACTGACCACTCTTCATTTTCGCCAGCAGAGAACCCGAGGGAAGGGTCAAACACCGTCGAGTAGCACGTGCCATAATCCCGCATGATATCCGCCTTCATCGACTCCACTTCAGCCAGATCTTCCGTGCTGAGACGCAGGCGATCGCGACCTGCATTGTGAGGATATTCCGCGATGATGTACCAATAATAGAAATCGTATTCCGCGGCGAATTTAGCTAAGAGGGGAAGTTCCCGATAGTTTTGCTGCGAGATTACAGTAGCAAGTTGGAGCCGCGGATATCGCATTTTCGATCGGCGGCGAAAAGCCGCTATCCCTTCGAGGTTGGAAAGAAGTTCGTCGAAGTTGCCTCCGCGGCCCATGGTCTCATAGAGCCCTTTGGTCGCCGCATCCACCGAGATTTGAATGTACTCGATGCCTGCCGTTGCATACAACTCGTAGACTTCGGGCGTGAGCAGCTTCCCATTCGTCGAAAACCCAAGCCGGCATTCGGGATCCTGCCGATAGATGCGCGAGATCATAGCCAGATGCCGCGGGACGTCCAGCAGCACTTCCCCGTCGCCAAACAGATAAAGCTCGTACGCCGTGCGCGCAGCGTCCACAACCTTCTCGAATAGTTCCAAGCTCATATCACTCGAGGCTTGATTTGCAAATGCGCGGGAGCAATGAACACAGTGGAAATTGCATCTCGTGGTTGGTTCTAATGCCAGGAGTAAGGGAGCATTGGACGTAAACCCGTCTTTGTTCGGCGAGTTGACCTCCCGATGAAACGACCTGATATTGGCGAGCTTCTCTGCGGAAAGAGGCATGTCTAAAGATTATTCTCACTAGTTGCGGGTTAGATTGCAAATTATTGCGAATAGAGGCGGCGGTTCGAGGCGTCGTGTCGCCCTCTCTCCAGACCCCGGCAAGCGTCAGGCGGGCAAATTTTCCAGCGAACGGCTGGACCTCTAAACGGCGCACCGGTTCGAAATCCTGCCCATGGTACGTTTGCCGAACGGCCTGTCTGGCGAGTACGATATACTTCTCGTGCAGAGATAAAAAACGACGTTCGCTCCGACGCGCGAGCCGCGAGACCAAGCTTATGTGGATCGTCCGTCTGGCCCTTGGCCGCCCGTATACCTTCGTCGTGATGGCGATCCTGATTGCCATCCTGGGCGGCGCAGCCATCGTCACCATGCCCGTGGATATCTTTCCTTATATCGATATTCCGGTGGTCAGCGTGCTGTGGGTATATTCGGGCCTTTCTCCTGAAGAGATGGAGAAACGCGTGGTTACGGGCTTCGAGCGCAGCCTCACCTCGAATGTCAACGACGTTGAGCACATTGAATCGCAGTCGTACTCCGGGTACGCGGTCGTCAAAATCTACTTCCATCCGAATGTCAAGATCGATATGGCGGTGGCGCAGACCACGGCCACCATGCAGACCGCTCTCCGGCAGATGCCGCCCGGGATGTTTCCCGCCAACATCTTGAAGTACGACGCTTCGAGCGTGCCGATCCTGCAACTCGGTCTTTCGAGTAAGACCCTGCGCGAGCAGGAGATCTTCGATATCGGAAACAATTTCATTCGTACTCCGCTCGGCACCGTGCAAGGCGCTTCGGTTTCCTATCCCTTCGGCGGAAAACAGCGGGCCGTCATGGTGGATCTGAATCTCGACGAACTTTACGCCAAGCAACTCTCGCCGATCGACATATCCAATGCGTTGAACCTGCAGAACCTGGTTCTTCCCGCCGGTACCGCTAAGCTCGGCCACACCGAGTATCAGGTCCTGGTCAATAGCAGCCCCGTCGCGCTGAACGACTTAAACGATCTGCCCATCAAAACCGTGAACGGCGCCACGGTCTATATCAAAGACGTGGCCCAGGTGCACGACGGCTTTAATGTCCAAAACAACATCGTTCGCACCAATGGATCGCGGGGCGTGTTGATCACCATAACCCGCAATGGCAAGGCGTCCACGCTCGCCATCGTCAACGCCGTCAAGGCTGCCCTGCCCGGCATTCTGGCCAACGTTCCGCCGGAATTGAAGGTGACGGCGCTGGCGGACCAATCGGTGTTCGTACGGGCTTCCATTCAAGGAGTGTTGCGCGAAGCTCTGATCGCCGCCGGTCTGACCAGCCTGATGATCCTGCTTTTTCTGGGAAGCTGGCGCAGTATGCTGATCGTCTGCATTTCTATCCCACTCTCGATTCTCACTTCGCTCTGCCTGCTCAGCCTTCTGGGGCAGACCCTCAACGTGATGACTTTGGGCGGCCTGGCCCTCGCGGTTGGCATCCTGGTCGACGACGCCACAGTGGAGATTGAGAATACCCATCGGAACCGCGCCATGCGGAAGCCGATCATCACTGCGGTGCTGGATGGCGCGTCGCAGATCGCGGTTCCGACCTTCGTGGCCACCATCTCGATTTGCATCGTGTTTGTGCCGGTGTTGCTGCTCACCGGAACAGCCCGGTACCTGTTTACGCCGCTGGCCATGGCGGTGGTTTTCGCGATGCTCGCTTCCTATCTGCTTTCGCGCACGCTGGTGCCTACCATGATGGCTTACCTGCTGCAGTCCGAGGTCGATACGGGCAGCCGGCGCGCCAGCCTGTTCGAGCGCGCCCACCATCTTTTCAACCATGCTTTCGAGGCGCTGAGGTTTCGCTACGTCGGGCTGCTGGATTGGTCGCTGCGCCACCGCGGACGCACATTGGTGGCGTTCGGAGCTTTTTACGCCGCTTCCCTGGGCCTGGGCTGGCTGGTGGGCGAGGATTTCTTCCCCGCTGTCGATTCGGGCCAGATGCGGCTCCATGCGCGGGGTCCCGCGGGCATGCGGATCGAAGAGACCGAGGTTCGGTTTTCCGATCTCGAACGCGAAATCCGCTCTCTGATACCGCCCGATGAAATCGAGATGGTGATCGACAATATCGGAATTCCGAACAGTTGGCCTGCCATCGCCCAAGGCGATATCCCTACTGTCTCCAGCGCCGATGGAGAAATCCTGATTTCGCTCAACAACGAAAAGCACGCCCCCACGCGCGATTATGAGGTTTTGCTGCGGAGGCGTTTGAACCAGCGCTTCCCGGATATGACCTTTTTCTTCCAGCCCGCCAACATCACCAGCCAGATTCTCAACTTCGGTCTGCCTGCGCCCATCGATCTGCAAGTGGTGGGGCGCAATGCCGCAGCTAACTACGCCATAGCCCAGAAACTGGCACGGCGCATTGCGCGCATCCCCGGCGCGGCGGACGTCCATGTTCACCAGATCGCCGATCAGCCGGTGATCCGCCTGGATGTGGATCGGGCCAAAGCCGCGCAGATGGGGCTAACGCAACGTGACGTCACCAGCAGCATGCTGATTTCTCTCAGTGGCAGCGGTACGATAGCGCCGAATTTTTGGATGAATTGGGCCAACGGCGTCAACTATGGCGTCGGCGTACAGACGCCGCAATACCGCATCGACTCCATGGACGCTTTATTGCGCACTCCGATCTCGCCGGGGACGGATGCGGTCAGCAGCAACACCCCCGGTTCGATGGCGGGCGCATCCATGGCGGGGCCGGCTTCGGTGGGCACACCTCCGGGCGGTTCTTCCCAAGCCTACGGAAATCCCGGGACCGTCGCCGGCAATACCCAACTGCTTTCCAACCTGGCCTCTGTGCACCGGTCATATATGCCGGTGATCGTGAACCATTACAATGTCTGGCCGGTTTTCGACGTTTTCGCCAACGTGGACCGGCGCGATTTGGGCGGAGTCGGCGCGGAAGTCACCAGGATTATGCACGAAGAAGAGCGCCACCTGCCGCGCGGCACGTCGTTCTCATTGCGCGGACAGGTGGCTACGATGCAATCGTCGTTCTTCCGCCTGGGGTTGGGGCTGGTGTTCGCTGTCGTTCTGGTGTATCTGCTCATGACCGTAAACTTCCAGTCGTGGCTGGACCCCTTCATCATCCTCATGGCTCTGCCGGGCGCCACGGCCGGCATTCTGTGGATGCTGTTTCTTACGGGCACCTCGCTCAGCGTGCCCTCGCTGATGGGCGCGATGATGTGCATCGGCGTGGCCACCGCAAACAGCATTCTGATCGTTACCTTCGCCAACGATGAACGCGACAAGCTGCTCTCCGCGAAGGAGGCCATGCTTTCGGCCGGCTTTGCCCGTGTCCGGCCGGTGCTGATGACCGCCTCAGCCATGATCCTGGGCATGATTCCCATGTCGCTGGGCATGGGGGAAGGCGGCGAACAGAATGCGCCTTTGGGGCGCGCTGTGATCGGCGGCCTCGCCTTCGCCACCGTTACGACGCTGTTCGTAGTCCCCATCGTCTATTCCTATCTGCGGACGAATCCGCCGGTCGATCATCAGCGTAAACTGGAAGAACTGAACACCTGATGAGGCGCACTGAGCCCGATCAACCCGGCATGTCCGATCTCCTGAGGGAGAACGAGGATCTCAAGCGGCAGATCCACGAGCTCAAGACTGCCGGTAACGGCGCCTCTCCAGGTGGGCTACCGGCGAGAGTGTGGCGCCCATCGGCCATCAGCATATGGGCGATCTTTCTGACGGCAACCGCGTTGGTCCTGGTGGCATTCGTCTCCGGATACGTGCCGCTGAAGAAGAAGCGCGACCTCATCGCCGGCGAAGCGAAAGAACAGGAGCGGGCGCTACAGCGGGTGGAAGTAATCCAGGTGGCGCCTTCGTCCGGCGCGAGCGTGATCGAGCTGCCGGGCAGCATACAGGCTATCACTGAGGCGCCCATCTTGGCTCGTGCCGATGGATACCTGCAGCGCCGGATCGTGGATATCGGCGATCGTGTTCGTACCGGACAGCCTCTGGCCGAGATCGACGCCCCGGAGATGGATCAGCAGATCCGCCAGGCTAAAGCCGCCTTGCAGCAGTCGCAAGCGGCAGTGGAGCAAGCCGCGGCAAATTATGAGCGGGGCCAGGTGGACGAAGATCTCGCCAAGGTGACGGCGCAAAGATGGTCGGCACTTTTGGCGAAGGGCGTAGTCTCGCGGCAGGAAAACGACCGCTATCAGTCCGAGTACCACGCGCTGACATCCGCCACCAAAGCCCTCCAGAAAGCGCTTGCGGCACAGCAAAGCAACGTGGCGGCCGCTGAGGCCAACCTGGCTCGTCTCGATCAGATGCAGAGTTACCGGTTGGTGAAAGCGCCGTTCGACGGAGTGATCACGCTGCGGAACGTGGATGTCGGCGCGCTCGTGAACACCGGTAATACGCTGCTCTTCCGCATCGCGCAGATCGACACGCTACGCACTTATTTAAACGTCCCGCAGGCGAATGCCAGTGAGGTTCAGGTGGGGGAACCCGCCCGGCTGACTGTTTCCAACCTGCCCGGACGTCAGTTCGCGGGTGTGGTGGCACGGACGGCGAGCGCGCTGGATCCCGCCACCCGCACATTATTGGTGGAGGTTCGTGTGCCGAATCCAAACCGCGCGCTGCTGCCGGGCATGTACGCCCGCGTCGCGCTGACCGGCGCACGCGCCAACGCACCATTGCGGATTCCCAGCGACGCGCTGATCGCACGAGGAGAAGGCACGGAAGTTGCGGTGGTGCGCGATGGACACACGGTCCATCTGCAAAAGATCGAAGTGGGCCGGGACTATGGCGATAACCTGGAGGTGGTCGGCGGGCTCAGCGAAGGCCAGACCATTATCGCCAACCCCGGCGATGTGGTGCGGGAAGGCTTGCAGGTGCAGCCGGTGCCGGTCGCTAGGTAAGGCCTGCCGGGCGTCTTACCACGTTGGCCGAAATACGTTCGTCAAACGTCTGACGTAGCTAGCTTAGCTGCTAGCTCGCGTGTCGCGCTCGCCTGGCGGCGACGGACTTGACCACCAGCGTCTCCAACACATTTTGGTCCACATCGGCGAGTTTCTTGATATAGAGGCAGCCCTTGCCGGTGGTGTGCTTGCCAAGCTTAGCGAGCAGCGCCTCAGCGTCGGTGAATTCCGTCCCGATGTAGAGAACAGTTGCGGCCTTCCGCGGCGAAAAACCGGCAATCGGCATATCGCCCTCGCGCCCGCTGTCGTATTTGTAGTGCTGGCTGCCGAAGCCGATTATGGATGGCCCCCACATCTTCGGCTTTTCGCCGGTTACGCTTTGCATCAACTTGGCGAGCGCTTTGGCGTCCGCGCGCTTGGCCTGGTCCGTGAGCGCATCGATAAACTCCGCGACACTTAATTTTGTCGGCTTGGTTTTGTTCTCCGCCATTTCATCCTGCCTTCCCGTCTCTTCCCAACCTAACGAACAACAATGTATCTACCTTCGTCTTGTTGAATTTGCTGAACCGTTCCGCCGGCAACCCTTCACAGCCTACTCCTGGCAAGCCGGGTTAGATCGGGGCTACCGGTTCTTCGCCAGAACCGCGTCACACCATGATTCCAGGTTCGTTCGGACCCATCTTACGGTTTCCGGTGATTCGTACTTGCGATAAAGGTAGGCTAAAATCAATCTCTGCTTGACCCTAAGCAGACCGAAACCTGTCGCCATTGTGTCAGTGGCGCCAGGTACTTTAGATGTCGCCAGCATTGCAAAGCCAGCTGCGTCGGATTTGCGGAATATGCCACCAAGCATCTCGGGACGACCCACCTCAATTGGCTTCGCACCCAAAGTTTTCAAATGGTTGTTCAACTCCTGCTCCAACTCGCCAGTGTTCTTCGCGCTCCACTTGCCCATGTACGCTTCTGTGCTTTTCAATACCTTCTCAAAAGCTTGCGGCGTGCAATCCGCGTATTCCGCCCGCCTAGGCACTTCCACCATCGCATAGACATCCAGCACGGTGCGATTGCCTTCGCTCGTCTGTGTCAGTGCTTTTCTCTGAAGGTAGGCGCTCAACAGCCGGTTGTTAGACGGCACGAGCAACTCGAAAAACGCCGCCCTGAGTTTGTCTCCGGCCTCCACAAAATCGCCTGCTGGACCAGGAACCGCCACCGCTGTCCCCCCAGCCTTGAGTTCGGGGTCGGCGCAGGCAGCAGGTAAGCACGCTGCGAAGAACAGCAAGACAGCCAAGAAGGCCTTAGCCGGAGGGTAAATCAAAATAGCTCCACGACTCGATAGAGTAACATGGCCGACGGACCTACGACGTCCGATTCACTTTGCTGGAGGGCGTCGGGCCAGCACCTATAACCAATCACCCGCCCTTTGGCGGATCTCCAGGCAGCCCTTTCCAGTAGGCAGCATCTTGCCGGGATTCAACCGGTTCTCCGGATCGAAGAGCCGTTTGAAAGCGCCCATCGTCTCGAGCGTTTCCGGCTTGAATTGCCGGTCCATCATTTCGTTTTTCTCCATGCCCACGCCGTGCTCGCCGGTAATCGACCCGCCCACGCTCAGGCAGTGATCCAGAATCTCGGTGCCGGCCGCCCTGGCCTTGTCCAGGTCGCCCGCCTTGCGCGCATCGAACAGAATGATGGGGTGCATGTTGCCGTCCCCAGCATGGAAAATGTTGCTGATGGTCAGGCCGTACTTGCGGCCGACCGCCGCGATCACACCCAGCGTAGGCGCGATCTGTGTGCGCGGCACCACGCCATCTTGCACGTAATAGAACGGGCTCACCCGGCCCACCGCGCCAAAGGCATTCTTGCGGCCCTTCCATAGCAGCTCGCGCTCTTCCGCGGTCTTGGCCACGCGGAATTCGCGCGCGCGGCAGCCCTGGCACACCTCGCGGATCTGGTCGACCTGCTCCTCCACTGTCTCCCGCAGCCCTTCCAACTCGATCAGCAGGACGGCCGCCGCGTCCATGGGGAAGCCTGCGTGGGTCGCCTCTTCCACCATGCGCAGCATCACGCCGTCCAGCATTTCCACGGCCACTGGGACAATCGCGCGCGCGGTAATCTCGGCGACTGTCGCCCCGCAATCCTCCACACAATCGAAAACAACCAGGATCGTCTTCACCATCTCCGGCTTGTGCATCAACCGCACCATCACTTTGGTGACCAGCGCCAGGGTGCCTTCCGAGCCCGTCAGCAGGCCGGTCAGATCGTAACCCGGCAGCTCTGTTTCCTTTCCGCCGGTCGTGACGACGGTGCCATCCGGCAGCACGAACTCCAGGCCCAGCACGTGGTTGGTGGTCACGCCGTACGCCAGTGTGTGCGGGCCGCCGGCGTTCTCGGCCACATTGCCGCCCATGGTGCAGGCGCGCTGGCTGGACGGATCCGGCGCGTAGAAATAGCCCTGCGACTGGACGGCCAGCGTGATATCCAGGTTGACCACGCCCGGTTCCACCACCGCCCGCTCATTTTCCAGATCGATTTCGAGGATGCGATTCATGCGCGCGAATGCCACCACCACGCCGCCTGCGCGCGGGATAGCGCCGCCGCTCAAGCCCGTCCCCGCACCGCGGCCCACCATGGGTACGCCGAATTCGGCGGTGATCTTCGCGATGGCGGCCACATCCGCGGTGCTGCGCGGGAAGACTACCATCTCCGGGCGGCCCTTTTCCACGCTGCCATCGTATTCGTATAGCGCGAGGTCTTCGGGGCGATCGAGGTATCCGCGCGGCCCTAGCAGATCGATCAGTTTCTGTTTGGCCGCGGGCAGGAGCATAGGTAACACAGGCCTCAGCCTATGGTCTCATTACAGGAAGGATTTCACCGCGTTCACCATATTGCCGTCAGTCCAATTGGTCGCGCCGATGATTTTCTGCACCACCTTCCCCTTGGAGTCGATGATGTACGATTCGGGATATTTGTAGGTTCCGTAATCCGCGCTGATTTTGGCGTCGGGATCGCGCGCCGTCATGAAGGCGACATGGCTGCGGGAAAGGAAGTCGTGGTAGAGCTTGGCGTTCTTGTCCACGCTCACCCCTAGCACCACTACGCCCGAGCCGGCCATCTGTTGCGCAAACTGATCGAGCGAGGGCACTTCATCCACGCAGGGCTGGCACCAGGTCGCCCAGAAATTCAGCACCAGCAAGCGCCCGCCAAAGTTTGCGGCCGTAATGGTGCGGCCGTTGTCGGCCGTGATGGTGAAATCCGGTGCGGAGTCTCCCACGTCGACGATGCGCTCGTGAATGGAGCTATACAGCACGAACACGAGCACGGCCGACAATGCGATGATCGCGGCTTTCAGGACTTGATCGATTTTAGCGCTATGCATATTCACCTGGCAGTGCGAAACTATAATTTTAGTGTACTTTCGGCCCGTTTGCAGCATCCAAGATATTGGCCCCATCTTGATCACATGTTGATTACCCGTAAAGCGGAGTTCTCCGCGTCGCACATCTGCCGCAATCCCGGGCTTTCGGAGTCCGAGAATCGCGAGCTGTTCGGCGCCGCCGCCAACCCGCACGGGCACGGACACAATTACGTATTAGAGGTCACGGTGGAGGGCGCGCCCGACCCGGTTACCGGCATGGTGCTCGATCTGAAAGCGCTCAAGGAAACGCTGAACCGGGAGGTGGTCGAGATCTACGATCACCGGTTCCTGAATCGCGAAGTCCCGCCGTTCGACCATGTGATTCCTACGCCGGAGAACATTGCTATCGATATTTGGAATCGCCTGCAGCCGCATTTGAACGGGCCGCGCGGCAGGTTGCACGGCGTGCGGATCTACGAGACGCCGGACCTGTATGTGGACTATTTTGGAGACGCGGCGTGATCGGCTTGGTCGAAGTGACGCGCAAGTACCGCTTCTCGGCTTCCCACCGGCTGCACGCGCCGCAGCTTGGGCCAGCGGAGAACCGCGAACTGTACGGGAAGTGCAATAACCCTTTCGGGCACGGCCACAACTACGAGATCGCCGTGACGGTGCGCGGCCCTGTGGAGGCGCTTTCCGGGCGCGCCGTGGATCCGGAGCTGTTGGACGGCCTGGTGCGTCGTCAGGTCCTGGAGCCGTTCGAGCATCGCAACCTGAACGAGGAAGTGGCGGCATTCCGCACGGCGGTTCCCACCTCCGAGAACCTGGGACGCGAAGTGCTCCGGCGTTTGAAACAGAATTGGCTGGCGGTGTTTCCGGCAGGCGGGGTGCGTCTCGAACGCGTCGCCATCGCCGAGACCAGCCGCAACGCGTTTGAAGTGTCAGCCCATGAAATCGAATAAAGCTACCGTAAAAGTGATGACCCCGAAAGCCGGCGCGGCGCTGGCGGACCAGCCCATCGCGCCGCTGGTGAAACAGATACTGGAGCGCCTGGGCGAAGACGCCGCGCGGGAAGGCCTGGCGCGCACTCCCGAGCGCGTGGAGCGGGCGCTGCAGTTTCTGACCAGCGGCTACGCGATGGACGTGAACAAGGTGGTCAATGGCGCCTTGTTTTCGGTGAAGTACGACGAGATGGTCATCATGAAGGACATCGAGTTCTTCAGCATGTGCGAGCATCACATGCTGCCGTTCTTCGGCAAGGTGCATGTGGCGTATATCCCGCGCGACCGGGTGATCGGGCTCAGCAAGCTGCCGCGCCTGGTGGACGTGTTCGCGCGGCGCCTGCAGATTCAGGAGCGCATGACCCAGCAGATCGCGCAGACCATCCAGGAGTTGATCGATCCTGTGGGAGTGGGGGTGATCTGTCAGGCGCAGCACTTCTGCATGATGATGCGCGGCGTCGAGAAGCAGCATTCCGGGGCCGTCACCAGCGCGATGCTGGGCGCGTTCCGCGACCAGAAAGAGACGCGCGACGAGTTCCTGGCGCTGGTGAAATAGGTGTGACCGGCCCCGTGGGGCAGGGATCGCGGCGGGTCTCCCGACCCGCCCGAACGCGTCAATACAAATTTGCGCGCTGGTTTTCGACAACTGAAGACTCACACCGACCCACCGCCGGTCCGTGAGCCGCTGGTACAATACTGGGAGTGGCCGATGAGTCTTGGAGCACAGCGAAGCGGCTGGTCTTCGTCAGCCATAGTGGCTTGGATATGTGGGTGGCAAAGCAGATCGCCCGGGAAATCGAGGCGCGCGGCGCTACACCTTTCTTGGACGAGGGACTTTGAGGAAGACATCCTCGACTTCCTCCAGCGAGCTCATGAACTGGTGGTATTGCTTACGCCTTGGGCACTCGAACGGCCTTACGTCTGGGCCGAGATCGGGGCCGCTTGGGGCCGCCGCATTCCGATCGTGGCGCTGTTGCTCGGGATCACGGCCACAGAGTTGCAAGTTCGTCCGGGCATACCTGTGCTGCTCAAGAAGCGCGATCTTCTTGAGTTGAACGACATCGACGTTTACTTGGGGCAGTTAGCGGCCCGCGTGCAGCGGGAAGGATGACAGCGATGGACAAGCCGAAAGTTTTCATTTCACACTCTGCGCTCGATGCGGAGTGGGCGCGATCATTCGCTCAAGCGCTCAAGCAACGCGGGGTAACTGTTTGGTTCGACGAGTTCGACGTACACCCTGGCGAATCACTCCGGGAGGCTCTGGAATCCGGCTTGCGAGGAAGCGATGTGTTTGTCGCGCTCCTGGACCCAGAGTACCCGGCGAAACCAAATCTTCTTTGAGCTCGGGGCGGCCATCGGCATGGGGAAAGAGTTGTACCGATAGTGCCCAAGAATTTGGATCCGAGCAATCTCCCCCTGGACGTGCGGCTGCGCCGTTATCTGATCCGCGATAGTCCCGAACACACGGCGGAAGAACTGTCCAACGCACTATTGGCTGCCTGACCAGCGTCGCGAACTGCGGTCACAAGTTTCAAAAATAAGGTTCCCCGCTGCATCTACCTGCGTACAAGCTACTTACTAAATCATCACCCACCAGTCGTGGCTTTTCCAAACAACCCGCGCTCAAACATGAAATCGGAATGGACAGCCGTCCCCATCACCCGGAATCTGACTTACCAGGTGGCAGCCTCAAAACCGCACCGAACGGTGCCACCTAGAAACCATGGCCACTTCCCAATGGTTGTCTGCGCGGGCTAGCCGCCGGCACACAAGCCAGCCGGGCCCCAAACGCCGCCCCTCGGCTACGTGATTTCGGAGGCCCGGAGTCCCATCCGGTTTCCTGCCCCCGCCCGCCTGTGCCCCCCAGTCTTTCGATACAGGCATTTGGGCTTTGATTGTGCGCGCAGGCACCGTGGAACAATTCCATGCACACCGGTGTCTCAATGGTATGCTCGAAGTCCGCAACCTGACGAAGCTGTATGTCCGCAGGCCCGCGGTCGACGACGTCAGCTTTACCATCCGCCCCGGCGAGATCCTCGGATACCTGGGACCCAACGGCTCTGGAAAAAGCACCACCGTCAAGATGCTAACCGGCCTCCTGGAGCCGTCGCGCGGACTGATCCTCTGGCAGGGCCGCAACATCCGGCAGGATCTGATCGGTTACAAAAAGGCCCTCGGCTATGTGCCCGAGGAACCCAACCTCTATCCGTACTTGACCGGCCGCGAATACCTGCAGCTCGTCGGGCGGCTGCGCTGCCTTCCCGCCGCGCCGCTGGAATTGAGAATCGACCAGTTGTTGAACCTGCTATCGCTCCACGAACACCGCTACTCGCCCATCTCTTCGTATTCGAAGGGCATGAAGCAGAAAATCCTGATCTCGGCCAGCTTGCTGCACAACCCCGATATCATGGTTTTCGACGAACCCTTCTCCGGCCTCGACGTCACCACCAGCCTGGTGTTCAAGAACCTGATCAAAGTGCTGGCGCGGGAGGGCAAGGCGATTCTGTACAGTTCGCACGTGCTTGAGGTCGTGGAGAAGGTCTGCACCAGCGTCATCATTCTGCGCAAGGGCTGCGTGGTGGCGAACGACTCAGTGGCCCGTTTGCGGGACCTCATGGCCCTGCCTTCACTCGAAGGCATCTTCTCTCAACTGGTTATGCAGGAAGACACCGAAAAGATCGCCGAAGACATCGTGGATGTGATGCAAGCCTAAGGAGTCGCCATGGCGCCTGCGCTCGAGAACGAACTCTCTCAATTCCGCGAGCTGGCGCGGCATTTCTTCAGCCGCTTCTTCGATAACGACCTGGTCGCGATCAATTCGGACGAGGCGGACATGCGCGCCACGGTCGTCAATATCCTGGCCATCCTGGCCGCGCCCGGCATGCTGCTGCCGTTCCTGTTCATGACCAAGTACTCGAACATGCAGCGGATGCCCCTCTATGTGCGCGACCTGGCGTCGCTGGGCGAGAAGGAATTCTTCATCTGCTTCTCCATGACTGTGATGGGATTGGTGACGGTTATCGAGTGGGAGATGCTATTTCCCGACCGTCGCGACTATGCCAACCTCACTCCGCTGCCCATTCGCTTGCGCACTATGTTCATTGCGAAGATCGCGGCTCTGCTGGCCTTCCTGGCGATCTTCTCGTCGGTGATCAACGCTTTTTCGCCCGTAATGTTTCCGGCCGTTGTGCTGCAGAACCAATCCCTGTTGATGCTGCCGGGCTTTGCCCGCTGTCACATCGTCAGCATTCTGGCTGCGAACACTTTCGTCTTCTTCCTCTGCGTGGCGGTGCAGGGGATTCTGATGAATGTCCTGGGATACCGTCTCTTCCGGCGCGTCTCGCCCTACGTACAATTCCTACTCGTGGCGCTCCTGATTCTGATGTTTTTGCTGTCCGCGCGCATCGTCTCCGAGTTGCAACCGGGCGCTGCCGTCAATCCCGCCGCGGTCTATGCCTTTCCGCCGCTCTGGTTTCTGGGCCTCTATCAGACACAATTGGGCTGGGCTAACCCTGTGTTCCGCCACTTGGCCGCGTCCGCCCGCATGGCCGCGGGGTGGACTACCGTCGCCGCCCTGGCCACTTACCTTCTGAGTTACAAGAGACATGTCACCCACTCGCTCGAAAGCGCGGATGAGTTCACCACGGTACCCTCGGCCATGGATCGATTCGTGGAGGGCGTGCTCGATCGCTTTGTGGTCCGCGACACGTTGCAGCAGGCGGCCTTCTATTTCATCTGGAAAACCCTCACCCGCAGCCGCCGCCATAAGCTGCTCTTCGCCGCCTATGTGGCCGTGGGCTGCGCTGTGATCTTCGAGGGTCTGGCGGTGCTGGTGGCCCGCGGCGGCAATGCCTGGATGTACCGCCCCTCACCCGAGCTGTTGCCCGCGCCGTTGATACTCGCCTTCTTCATCCTTTGCGGCATGCGCCATGTGTTCGCGGTGCCCGCGGAGTTGCGCGCCAACTGGGTATTCCAGGTTTCGGACCGCGGCGAGGCCCGCCGCTGTCTGGCCGGCGTCAGGAAAGCCATGATCGTGCTCGGCATTGTTCCGCTGTTCGCTCTGCTGCTGCCGCTGCACGTCCTGTTCTGGGGCTGGCGGGCCGCCGCGCTCCATATGTTGTTCGGTGCAGTCGTTTCCTGGTTGTTGGTGGAGGGGCTGTTAGTCAACTTCGAGAAGTTTCCTTTTACCTGCTCCTACTTGCCGGGCAAGGCCAACCTGAAAGTATCCTGGCCCATCTATCTGTTTGGCTTCACCACCTATGTCTCCGTATTTATGACCTTGGAATGCTGGATGTTCCAGCGGCCCTTGCGCTTCGCCTGGCTGGCGGCGGTGATCGTCCTGGTGCAGGCCGCGCTTTTCATCTATCGCTGGCGCGTCGGGCGCGATGTGGCGCTGGTCTTTGACGAGCAACCCGAGCCCCTGGTGCGGACGCTGAACCTGTGGGCCTAACGGGTGACCGTGGCCGCGGCCATCCAAAACAACGTTAAACAACGTTGACGAAATCCATCTCTTTCAAACCAGCGCGCCAGAGATCTCGGCCCCACTGCCCCGGTCCAGCGCCAGGACGGCTCCGGCAATTCCAACGCAGATAAATGTAGATTGCATCGCGGCTCTCCGGCATGTTGAATCTTTCCGCACTGGAATCAGATGCGGCGCAACAGCAGCGCCGAGTTCTTGCTCCCGAACGCGATGCAATTGGAAACCGCGTGCTCAATATCCATGCGGCGGGCGACATCCGGGATGTAGTCTAGGTCGCACTGCGGGTCGGGCTCTTCCACGTTGATGGTCGGATGCACCACGCCGTCCCGCATGGCCAACAGCGTAGCCGCAATGCCCGCCGCGCCGCAGGCTCCCTGCGGATGCCCGATCAGGCTCTTCAGGGACGATCCCGCCAGCTTATAGGCGTGACCGTTGAATGCCAGCTTTACCGCGCGCGTCTCGATGCGGTCGTTCAATTCCGTGGCCGTGCCGTGATAGTTCACGTACTGCACATCGCCCGGCGCGATGCCGCCTTCTTCCATGGCCATCTGCATGGTGCGGGCGGGCTCTTCGCCGCACTCCTCCAGGCGGACGCGATGGTAAGCTTCGCAGGTGGACCCGTATCCCGCCACTTCGCCGTAGATATGCGCCCCTCGGGAGCGCGCCCTCTCCAGATCCTCCATCACGAAGAACCAGGCGCCTTCGGCGATCACAAACCCGTCGCGGTCGCGCGAAAATGGCCGCGAGGCGCGCTCCGGCTGCGCATTCCAACGAGTGCTCATGATCCGCATCAGGACGAACCCGCGCAGGATCAACGGCGCGATGGGTGCGTCCACACCGCCTGCCACCATGGTGTCCAGCACGCCCGCCTGAATGTTGCGGTAGGCGTAGCCAATGGCGTCGGTGGAGGAGGTGCATCCGGTCGAAATGATATGGCTCATGCCCCGGAAACCGAAGCGCATGGAGATCTCGCTGGCGAGGGTGCCGATGGTGGAGGTCGGGATCACGTACACGCTGCACTGCTTCTGCTTGCCGGAATAATAGAGGCGATATTGCTCCTCGGTAAACTCCAGGCTGCCGCCGCCCGATCCAACGATCACGCCAATCTGCCGCAATTCCTCGCGCGTCATCGATCCCGTATCGACGCCGGCGTCCTCGAGCGCTTCGCCCACCGCGGCGGCGCCCAGAGGCACCACGCGGGACACGTGCTGGCGGTCCTTGGGATCGACATATCGGAGCTCGTCGAAGCCCACCACCTCGCCGGCCACCTGCACAGGGGAGCCGCAGGGATCGAACCGGGAGATGCGGCGCACTCCGCTCACCCCTTTGCGGCTAGCGGCCCAGAAGGCCTCTCTGCCAATTCCATTGGGGCTAACGGCCCCGATTCCAGTGATGACTACGCGACGTTTCATTCTGACGCTTTGCCTTTGCCAATAGGACAGTATAGGCTGATTTCATGGGCGTTGGCGAGAACCCGTAAGAAAAAAGGGAGGCGCACGCCCTCTTGGCCGGTCTCGAATCCGGCATTATGGCCGTTTTAGTTCTGCTCGGCTGGCTGGCGCTCGTTTCGGCCTGGTATCGGCGTTCCATCTGGACTGCGCCCAACATCATGGCCACGACCTTCTACGGCGACGCGGCACTGGGCCGGAATTTCACCTCCCGGACCGTGGCGGGGATCGCGCTCTATCTGGTCCTCTATGGGATCATCGGCGCTCTATTCGGTCTCACCCTCGCAAGCCGCGACGCCAGCCTCCGCATCACGCTGATCGGAGTGCTGGTGGGCCTCGGCTGGTATTACCTGTCGTTCGCTATTCTGTGGCGGAACATCAACCCACTCATTACACTGTACACCCATCGCGGCCCGATGATGGCGGGCCATGCGCTCTATGGGGGATTGCTGGGCCGCTTTCCACGGTATCTGCACCCGCCCGTCACGGGCGGCGCCGCTCCCCATGCCCAATAAGAATCCATCCCGCAAACAGGCCTTGCGGGATTTCCTGACCGCCGGGCAGATTACGGCCATCGGCGAAGCCGAATGGCAGGCCGCGTTGCGTACCCTGGCGCCGATCTCTGAAACGTACCTGCGCGATCTGCTGCGCGAGACGGGCTTGCCGTTCGCGCAACCCTACGCGGGCATCCACCAGAAATCGTTTGCGGAGCTGGAGCGTGACTTGCGCGAGATGCTGGCGATTTATGCTGCGGCCATGCGCATAGGCGACCGGCAGCTGGTCCGCTATTGCCGGCGCCAAGCCATCGCCGCCAAGGACCGCGCGCGCTTCGCGGCGCGCAACCCCAGTACCTCGCCCGAAAAAAAAGCGCAGAAGGACGAGATGGCGCAGTGGCTGCTCGTGTGGCTGGAGAACCCCGAAGTCTTCCCAGCCTGGGTAGAGATCCGCAAGCGCTACTGCAGTTCCACCGATTCGACCTGAACCGTTTCGCCATCCAGCGCGCCGGTGACTTTGGCCTTCAGGTCCTTTTCCTTGCTGGTGGCTTTCAAAGCGGCCAAAGCCTTGGCGTTGCCGGCTTCGTCGAATTTCACGAACTTGCCATCCGCCATCACCAGGCCATAGCCGCTCTTGGAGCAGCCGATGGCGCACTTGGTGGTGTGGCCCGCCAGATCCTGGTTCTTGCACATCACGTCCACCAGCGTGCCGTTCCAGGTTTCGGCGAACGCCAGGGAGGAAAACAATGTTAACAATCCGGCCGCGAGCTTCATGATGGAGATTATACCGCGGGGCGTGAATTGCAGGGCGGCCAATCTTCGCCTGGGGGTCCGACCAGAATCCGGAT
>Ga0302324_100010959_pt1 | contig 18677 bp, 13 predicted proteins | sample Palsa_T0_1_FD_201949 | JGI IMG/M metagenome (GOLD analysis project Ga0302324, IMG submission 201949) | Peat permafrost microbial communities from Stordalen Mire near Abisko, Sweden - Palsa_T0_1 | ecosystem: Environmental > Terrestrial > Soil > Palsa > Peat permafrost | place: Sweden: Abisko...
CTTCGGCTCGTGTGGGCAGCAACTTCGCGCCCTTGGCCGCGTATTCAGCGTCGGGATAGCCCGCCTGCACGCCTGCGCCGGCCTCCACCACGACTTCGAGACCCGCTTTTGCCAGGGTGGGAATCACCGCGGGAACCAGCGCGACGCGCTCCTCGCCCGGGAAGCTCTCACGAGGAAGACCTACAATCATTAACCAGCCTCCGTTTCAAACGGGACAGTCTAGCGCAATTCGTGGCAGGGATGGAGTGAAACGTGCGCGGACGCGCGAGGCCAGCGCAATGATTTTTGGTGGCGAGAGCGGCGAGCTTCCTGCTACAAAAGCTGCCATGAAAGTTCTGTTTATCGGCGGGACCGGAACGATCAGCACGGCTTGCACGAAATTGGCGGCCGAGCGCGGTATTGAGCTGACCCTTCTCACGCGCGGCCGGCGCCAGGCCTCGATTCCGCGCGGCGTCAACACGCTCACCGCGGACATTCACGACCCGGCGTCCGCCCGGCGAGCGTGCGAGGGCGCGTCCTTCGACGCCGTGGTCGATTGGATTGCGTACACGCCGGGTGACATCGAGCGCGACATCGAGCTATTCAGCGGCCGCACGCGGCAATTTATTTTCATCAGTACGGCAGCGGCTTACGAACGTCCGCCCTCGAATTATCTGATCACGGAGGCGACACCTCTGCGCAATCCGTACTGGGAATACGCGAGGAACAAAATCGCCTGCGAAGAGCGCCTGTGGAAAGCCCATCGCGAGCAGGGCTTTCCGGTGACCATCGTGCGGCCTTCGCTGACGTATGGCGACTGGACGATTCCGCTGGTCATCAACAGCTCGAAGATGCCCTATACCATCGTGGATCGCATGCTGCGCGGGCAAGAGGTCATCGTGCCGGGCGACGGATCTTCGCTGTGGGTTATCACGCACAACAGCGATTTCGCCAAAGGGTTTGTCGGGCTGCTGGGGAATGAAGCTGCGATAGGGGAAGCGTTTCACATCACCACGGACGAAGTGAAAGCGTGGGACCAGTTCTACCGCGAGGTTGCCGAGGCAGTCGGAGTGGAGGCAAACATCGTGCACATTCCTTCCGACTTCATCATCGCTTGCTTGCCCGATCAGCGAGGCCGGCTGCTTGGCGATAAGTCCACGAGCGTGGTGTTTGACAATAGCAAGATCAAGCGGTTCGTTCCTGAATATCGCGCTACCACGACTTTCGCGCAGGGCATCCGCCAATCGCTCGCTTGGTTTGCAGCCGACCCGGCTCGAAAGCTGCTCGATTCAGAGGCAAACGCAACCTGGGACAAGCTGATCGCCGCCTACGACATGGGAATGCTCGATGCCAGGCGTAGTTTCCGGTAGCAGCATGCGGTTTTCCCAGGGGATAGGCGGCCCGGGCTGAGGCGGGTAGTTTTCCATCTCTTCCCCTTTACAAACTTGGCCGGAAAGGGCAAACTGCGCGGAAATGGCGCGGTCAGGCCGGCTTTTCGGGCCCTGCGGACGCGCAGGATTGAGCTCAGCCGCCACGAATTGAATCGCCGCCGAACCCTATAGGAGGATTCCATGGAAACTGCCGTCGGAGTGTTTGATTCGCGCGAGCGTGCCGAACAGGCCATGAAGGAATTGTTGAAGAAGCAGATCCCACAAGAGTCCATCGTCTTTTTGACTCGTTCGGAGACCGAAGCTCATTCTCTCGGTAAAGAAATTGGCACGTACGCCGGCGGTTTTGTGGGCGGCGCCGTAGGGATGACGGCTGGGGCCGCCGCCGTGGCGTTGGCTCTAATTCCCGGAATCGGGCAAGTCTTTGCGCTGGGCGCCGGCGCCACTGTGCTGCTGGGGTACCTGGGTGCAAAGACTGGCGGGGCCGTGGGCAAGGCGGTAGGCGACGATGCCGCGCTCCCTCATCCGGACTCGGGCGAGCAAGCCCCGGAGGACGCTGCGCTGTTTGTTGAAGTCTTAAAGCAAGGACACTCGCTGATCATCGTGCGCACAGAATTCCGCGACGTGGCGGCCGCGGCGTCTGAAGTGCTCGACCGGCTCGGTCTGGCCATGCAGAAGACGGCCAGTTCCACCTCGGCGAGGATGCAGGCCGCGACCCGACTCGTGCAGGGAGTGACGATCATCGATCTCACAGGAAGGATCACCGTCGGGGAAGGCAGCGCGAAGCTGCGCGAACTCGTCACTGAATTGCTCGGCAAGGGCCACAACAAGGTCGTGTTGAGCTTAACCCAGATTGATTACGTGGATAGCTCCGCCATAGGTGAGATGGTGCGAAGCTTTACCACGATTCGCAAGAGCGGCGGCAGCATGAAGCTCGCCAACGTTCCTATAAAGGTTCAGCAGCTGCTCGAAGCGACGCACCTGCACCGCGTCTTTGATATTCACAAGGACGAACACAGCGCGATTCGCTCTTTTGGCGCGGCGGCGGCAGGATAACCCGGCTGTCGTTGTTTCAACTGTGGCTCGAATCTGGTGCGTTGCGCTCCCAGGATGGCTGGAGCCTGCGGCCGCGAACTCGAAAAGCACGTCGGCGACGTCTTCATGCAGTCTTTCTCGATTTCCTGAGCTTTGAATCCCTGGCGGTGTTGCGGCCCTTCTCCGCGAGACTTTTCTTCAGCGCGGTCATCAGGTCAATTACAGGAGCGAGGCGCTTTGCCTTGGGGTGCTTTGGCGCCGCATGGCCGCTACTCTTGCTCTTGATTAGTTCCAGCACCCGGGCTTGATATTCGTCGTGGAATTCCTGGGGGCGGAAGGGTTCAATCAGTTCCTTGGCGAATTGCTCGGCCATGGCGATTTCCTGTTTCTTGAGGTTGGTGGGATTGTTGCTCCCGTATCCGGGAACTTCGTGAATCTCGTTTGGATAATAGATGGTATGCAGGACCAGGCCGCTTTCATAGGGGCGAATGATGACCGCGCGCTCTCGCCGGTGCAAAGTGACTTTGGCCAGCGCGGCAATCTTGAGCTGCTCCATGGTTTCGAGCAGGAGCGCATAGCCGCGCCGTCCGGCTTCCTCTGGTACGGAAAAATAAGAGGTTTCGAAATATATGGGATCCACCTGATCGAGTTTTACGAATTGGAGGATCTCCATAGTCGTGGATGAAGGAGGCTCGAGCTCGCGGAGTTCGCTGGGCTCGACGATGACCATTTTTCCGTCGTCAGCCTCGTAGCCGAGCGCGAGGTCTTTGCGTTCGACAACTTTATTGTCCTGGGAACTCACCAGCTGCTGATGCACGCGATGGCCGCCTTCGCGGTGCACCTCATGAAACTGGATGTGCGAATAGCGCGCAGCCGAAAACAGCCTGACCGGCACGGAGACGAGTCCGAAAGATATGAAGCCCTTCCAAACGGTGGTGGCCATGGGCGCTCCTTATTCGACGACTATTGTTTGATTCTCGGAACGGCGCTTAAGTTCCATGCCAGTCTGCAAAAAGTTGAAAGAACCACGGCGGGATTCCGAGCGGCACAATCAGAGGGCATGGTCGGCATTCGGGGGAAGTGGCGGGCCTGAGAGGAGTCGAACCTCCGACAACCTGGTTCGTAGCCAGGTGCTCTATCCAGCTGAGCTACAGGCCCGTGAATCCAGTATAGCAAAAAAATTCCCCGGGTTGAGTCTTTCGCCCGACGTAGATTTTCGCTTTGCGGTGTGGTGCGGCGCGTGACGCCCGGCCATACCGCGCTTAGAGCGGATGGAATTTGCTCCCTGGGCTTGCAATATCGGATGATTGAAGGCGTGGACCACGAATCAAAATGTCCGGTCAGCGGGAAGCGGAAGTATGCGAGCGAAAGCGAGGCTCTGGCCACGGCCGCACACCAGATCGCAAACGCCCAGGCGCCCAAGGAGCTTCGAGCCTACCTATGCTCCTGGTGCGACGCCTGGCATCTGACGAAAAATGCACGAAAACCGGGCAGGGATCGCAGGTAACGCGCGAACAATTCCGGAGCGGCGTTTCGGAAGCAACGGGTTACATTTTTGAAGCCCGGCTCACCAATCTCTTCCCTTCCTCGCCGGCGCAACGAATCCTTCGAGCTTCGTGTTAGATTCAGCAGGACTCGAATCGCCCAGGAGTTTGCCGGAGCAATGCTGGACCGCGAACGCACGCCCATCAGCTGGATTGACGTTCTCCTGCTCCTGTTCCTGCTGGGGCTCGCCGTACTTCCGCCGATTCACGAGATCCACAAGCAGCTCACGCTTCTGGCCATCGGCATATTTCAGCTCTTTGAAGGCCGCCTGGTCGCCTGGCAGCCCAGTCGCGGGCGCGCCTACAGCGTGATCATCAAAATTCTTCTGGCTACGCTGCTGCTCGACCACACCGGCGAAATCGGAATCAACAGCAGCTACTATCCGATTTATTACCTGGCCCTGGTCACCGCGGCGATGTATTACGGCCCGGTGGGCACTTTGCTTTGGACCGCGCTCACTTCCCTGGCCTACTGCTCCTATCTGATTCCGGCGCTGCAGGAATACGAATTCACGGAAGAAAGCGCCGCGCAGCTGGCCATTCGCATACTTTTCTTTTTTCTCGCGGCCATGCTGGTGAATCGCTTCGTGGTGGAAAACCGCCGCCAGATGCATCAATACCAGCTTCTCTCCGAAACTCTAGAGGAAACCAACCGCCAGTTGCGCCGCGCTGAAGCGGATGCGCGCCGCTCGGAACGCCTGGCCGCCCTGGGGCAACTTTCCGCCGGGCTGGCGCATGAGATCCGCAATCCGCTCGGGGTAATCAAAGGCTCCGCCGAAATCCTCAACAAAAAATTGCAGAGTTCTCAGCCGGTGGAAAGCGAGCTGGCGGGTTACATTTCTTCCGAAGTGAACCGCTTGAATTCGCTGGTCGCGCGCTTCCTCGATTTTGCGCGGCCTTCGCATCTGGAGCTTCAGCCGGCGCGAATTTCCGAGCTGATGGATCGCGCGCTCGAATCCGTGCGCCACCAGTTTCCCGATGCCAAGGTCCAGATCGAACGCAGCTACGCTCCCGAGCTGCCGGAAATTCTCGTGGATGGCCAGATGTGCGAGCAGGTTTTCGTGAACTTGATCACCAATGCGTATCAAGCCATGGACAGCTCGGGCGGGCTGCTGCGCGTGGCGATTTTCGCGGAATCGGCGAACGGCAGAAATGGCGTGGGAGTCACCGTCGAAGACAGCGGCACGGGAGTGCCCGCCGAATTGCGCGAGCAAATTTTCAATCCATTCTTCACTTCGAAGAAAGAGGGCGTGGGCTTGGGCCTTTCCATCGTGGCCAAAATCGTGGACGATCACCGCGGATCGATCCGGCTGGAGACTGATTCCGCGCGCGGGGCGCGCTTTCACGTTTTCCTGCCCGCCTCGCCGAATGATTGAACGCGCAATCCGGCGCGGAGGACTTCAGCGGGAGATGCGCGTGAATTTAAGGATTGAGCTGTACGGATTGAGAAGTGATGACCTGGCCATCGAGCGAAACGCGCGCGGTCCACTCACCCATCAGGTTGCGTTGCTGGATCCAGGTGCCGGCGAAGGGCAGAGTTTGAGTCGCTCCGGGAACTTCGCTCAATTCTGTCTGCACGGCGAAAGCGGTTTGCGTGTGCTGATACAGATTGCCGTCGGGAAGCAAGAGCTCGAGAGACTGGACGTGAGTTCCCACTGGCACGTTCTGCCAGGAGACTTTCACCTGCACGTCGCGCGTGGTGGTGGCGCTGAAACTCGTTTGGCCATCGCAGTTGGGAGCTTGCGGATCGCAAAAAGAAATTGTGGCCGAGGCGACGGCGGGAGGAGTTCCTCCGCCACCGGAATTCATCTGGCAGCTCGAAAGCCCAACGGCCGCCATAAAGACGCCGGCCGCCAGCAGAAATTTGATTCGCCCAGACCGATCGTTTGCTGTTAAAAGCATGTACTCCTCGCTAAAATGGGATGGTAAAAGCGTAAGCGCGCTGATCGGTGGTCGTAGCGTAGATGCGCGACAGCACTTCATCCAGGGACGGGTCGCCCACAGTTCCCTTGGTAGCGCCCACGTTGCAGACTTCATCCTTCACGTCCGTCCCATTTGAAAGCATGAGTTCGTGAATCATGCCGTCACTCGATCCCACGTAAACATAAGTTTGTCCCGTGGATGAGATCGGCGCGGAAGGGCTGGCGATGGTTGTATTCCACACTGACGTAAATACCGGCGTCGCCTGCGAGGTATCAATGGAAAGGGCGTGAACAGCCGTAGTGCCTGAGAAAAGGACGGTGTACGGCGGCGAATTTCCGATCACAACCGGGTAGCTGACGATGGGGCCGTCCGTGGATGCATAGGTGGCTATGGTCGCCCCGGTCGAGGCCTTGATCGCGTAGATTGTGCTGTTCCCTGCCGCGCAAGTTCCCCCACCGGAATCCCCGACCGTGCCGAGAAATAAGACGTCGCTCAAGTAAGTGAGCGTCGGCGAGGCGTCAATGTCACCCAGGTTGGCGATTCCCTTCACTGCTCCGGTGGTGGGGTTGATCTGCCAAAGGCTTGGCTGCGAAGTGCCGCAATTGCTGCGGCTGGTGAGCCACACAACGTTGTGAACGTAGTCAACCAGCGGCGTCGAGTTGATGATATCCAAATTTTGTGAGCCTTCGTTGGTGGTCGTAATAGGGCCGGTAAGCGGCGACCAGGACAGGCTAGCGCCGGTGTTGCCGTTGAGCCCAAAAATCTGATTAGCCGACGTCGTGGAGACGATGCGAGAGCCGAAGAACACCTGGTCGTTCGCAAGGCTCGTCGCGATCGATTTCAACTGAACAGCGGGACCGCCCTGCAGGGCTACCGTCCCGCTACCGATGGGATTTACCACCCAGTTGATCACGCCCGTATCTGTGTTTACGGCGTAAACCAGTCCGTTCTGGTCCGCCAAGTAATCAATATCCTGCCCCGTGGATGAAGACGCGGCGTCGATTACCGGCGAACGGGAAGCTAGCGAGCCGCCCAGCGAAACGGGAATGAACTCCCGCAAGCCAGTCATTGCGTTAATAAAAAATACCAGGTCGGTTTGCGATCCCATGGCGGCGACTGTTCCAGGAATCAGCGAAGGGCTGGCGAGGTCAGTGGCGAACGTCGCGGCAATCCACTGTGTATTTTGCTCGGCGGCTACCGTCGCCGCGGGCGTTGCGGAAATCTCTTCGGTGTAGGTCGAGCCGTTGCTTATGTCCTGGTCGGAATAGTAATTCGAGCTATCGTGCAAGAACACCTTGTAGAAATAGGTCGTGCCGTTTGCGGGCGCGCCGCAAGTATCGGAAGCATTGTCTGTGAAGGTGGTTTTTCCGGTGGAATCCTCGAACACCACGGTTCCCGTTCCGACTGTCGCACACAGAGTCGGCACCTGGGTATCCGTGGGATAGGAGGTCTTGTCCACCGGCGAACTCGTACGTCGAAGGATGATCACACCGGTATAAGTTTCGCCGTTGAAAGCGGTCCCGATCAGAGATGGAATGTTCCAGTTCAGAGTGACCGACGCGTTTCCCGGCGTTGCCGTCAGGCCGGTAACGTTCTGCACGAAAGTGACGTCGAGTTCGGGAGACGTCGCGTTGCTCGCCGCCTTGGCGCCGAAAACGGTGGTGGCGCCGTCGTTGGCGGCTTGATCCTTGATGAGCTCGCCGTAATTGGGACTGCCGTTGTACCAGTTTTGTACGTCGGCCGTGATGTTGAATTGAGCGGTCGTGCTGGCGTTGGTCAGGCTCGCGGTGCCGGTGGCAGTGCCGGAAGCGTCGCCGCCGGAAGTGGTCCAGGTTGTTGAGGCCACGCGGGTGTTCCAGGTCGCGGCGCTCCCTTGCCAAAAATCAGAAATCGGATACGCGCCGTAAGTAACGCTGCTGGCCGGAGGCGTGGTTACGTGCAGAGTGAGCGTGGCGGCCTTGATGCCGACATTGGGAATGCGCGAGAGATCGAACTCGACGATGGCGTTGTCGGTCGCGCCGGTGGCGGACGCAACGGTAATCGTGTTCCCCACGTTGTTGCTGTTCGGCGAGGCCTGCTTGAGCGTCGCATCCGCGCCGCGTGCCTGCGGGTCGGTGCCCGATTTCTGCAATACAATCGTCTCGCGCGCAATCACCGGCGCGGCGGTCAGTAGCGCCATCACCAATGCGCACCAACGGCACCAAGAGTCTCGCCTGATTGCGAGCGCCAAGCGCTGTCTGTCCATGGGCCCATTGCCTCCCGCTAAATATTCAAAACTTGGGCCTATCGACGAAAGCCGCCGCGGGGCATTGCAGATACCGCCTCGACCGGCCTGCTTCACCTACGCGAGCGCCTTATTTTCGTTGGCGTTCGCCAGTTTCGGCGTTTCCCAAGTAGTGAGCATTAGTTAAGCAAAGAAATGGCAGGCATCCACGCCGAGTCTCATTTGCAGTTGCTAATGCGTCAACAGTGGCCGCGGCTTGCGCTCCGCGAATTCGGGCTGCCGGCCTCTTTGGTCAGGGGAAATGACCTGGCATGGAGCCTGCAGCCTGGCGGTTTGGCGCAGATTGCAGTCCCGCGACGGCCAATTTCACGGTAGCATCGCATCCATGGCGAAGACGATCGCCAAGCCCTCCATCCTGATTGTCGAGGACGAGCCGAAGATGCGACGGCTGCTCGAGTTGCAGCTCGCCGAAGAAGGGTTCCTGGCGCAAACGGCCGGCGACGCCGAAGCAGGATTGAAGCTCCTAAACCAGGGAAATTTCGACATCGTGGTGACGGATTTCAAGCTGCCGGGAATGAGCGGACTCGAATTTCTTCAAGCCGTGAAGCGCGTGAACGCGGCGCTCCCGGTCATCATGATGACCGCCTTTGGAACGGTGGAATCGGCGGTCGAGGCCATGAAGGCGGGCGCGAGCGATTATGTGCTCAAGCCCTTTTCCCTCGCGGAGCTTGTACTCATCATTCGCAAAGAACTCGATTCGCGTCAACTACGCGAGGAAAACCGCGAGCTGCGCGAGGCCCTGGGCCAGCGCTATCAGTACGACAACATCGTGGCCCAGAGCAAACCGATGCAGGCGGTGCTGGCGCTTGTCGAGCGCGTGGCGCCCACCAACTCGACGGTGCTGCTTGGCGGCGAGAGCGGGGTGGGAAAAGATTTGATCGCGCGCGCGATTCATCAGCATTCCCATCGCGCGTCCGGGCCCTTCATCAAGATCAATAGCACGGCCATTCCCGAAACCCTGCTCGAAAGCGAACTTTTTGGCTATGAAAAGGGCGCGTTTTCCGGCGCCACAACTTCCAAGCCCGGTAAATTCGAGCTTGCCGACAAGGGCACGCTTTTCCTCGACGAAATCGGCGACATCCCCGCGGCCATTCAGGTGAAGCTGCTCCGCGTCTTGCAGGAGCGCGAATTCGAACGCCTGGGCGGAACGAAAACCTTGAAAGTGGACGTGCGCCTGGTTGCCGCCACCAATCGCGACTTGCGCGCCGCGCTGGAAGAGGGCACCTTCCGCGAAGACCTCTACTACCGCTTGAACGTCGTGGCCATCGACATTCCCCCGCTCCGCGATCACAAAGAAGACATTCCTGCGCTCGCGAATTTCTTCCTGCAGAAGTTCACCCGGGAATCCGGCAAGCCTATCAAGGGCATCACGCCGGCGGCGATGAAACTCCTGATGGATTTTCACTGGCCGGGCAACGTGCGCGAGCTCGAAAATATCATCGAACGCGGCGTCACACTTTCGGTGGGCAGCACGCTCGACGCGCCGGACATTCATCTCGATATTTCCGCGCCACGCTCCGGCTCGAGCCCGGCTCCCGTCTTGCCCGAGGGCATGACGCTTGAGCAATGGGAAGACGAAACGATTCGAGAAGCTTTGCGTCGCGCGAACGGCAACAAGAGCCAGGCCGCTCGCGCGCTGGGGCTTTCTCGCAACGCGCTGCGCTACCGCTTATCGAAAATCGGCGTCGCCGATCCGCCCGAAAAAGAATCCTGAGTTCCCTGCTTTGAGCTCCGCCGGCCATTCGAGCTCGATTTAGCCCACGTGGTTGAAAACCACCACGAGCGCGTGAAATCAACCGGGAGGGGCGCATCGCAGGGTCGCGCGAACCTTCCGGCCCTCCCCCTAATGCACACATTCTAAGACACTTAGATATTTATCCTAGACTCCGTGGCTTTGGCATCGGCCCTGCAATCATTTGATCGGGGTCTTACGTTTCTGGGGTTGGCGCGGTACTCGCGGAGGGGACGATGAAAAAATACCTGGCGATTTTTACGGCAGCTCTGATGCTCACAAGCGCAACGCCCGCACCCGCGCAAGAAACCCAAACCGCCCCAGACGCTTCGGCAGCGCCGAACGTGCAGCCTTCGCAAGACTCCACGCCGCCGCCGGACGCTGCGCCAATGCAAGACAATCAACAAAGCGGTCCCGCTCCCGAGCAACAGGCTGCCGAGCAACCCGGCGTCGCGCGCGTGAGCATGATTCGCGGCGACGTTTCTTCGCAGCGCGGCGATTCTGGCGACTGGGTCGCCGTATCCTTGAACACCCCGGTCTCGGTCGGCGATCGCGTTTCAACCGGAAATAATTCTCGCGTCGAATTGCAGCTCGATTTCGCCGACGTCCTTCGGCTCGGTGAAAATGCCGCCGCACAAATAGCAAACATCAACCGGTCGCAGGTGCAGGTGCAAGTGGGGCAGGGGCTTGCGACATACACCGTGCTGAGGGGCGCGGAGGCCAGTTCCGAGATCGATACGCCGAACGCGGCGATTCATCCGCTTGGCGAGGGCGATTATCGAGTTCTGGTGACGTCCGACTCCGTGTCGCAAGTGATCGTGCGGCGCGGCTCCGCGGATATTTCGACGCCGCAGGGAAGCACGCGCGTCTCAAGCGGGCAGATGATTACGATCGAGGGGTCCAGCAATCCGCAGTACCGCGTCGATGTTGCGCCCGGCTCGGACGAATGGGATTCCTGGAACAGCGATCGCGACGGGATCATTACAAGCGCGGAAAGCGTGCAACGCACGAACCGCTATTACACGGGCGCGCAAGACCTCGACGCTTACGGCCATTGGACGCAGGCGCCTGATTACGGGAACGTTTGGGTCCCGGCGCAGAACGCGGACTGGGCGCCCTATCGCGATGGACGCTGGGTTTGGGAACCGTATTACGGCTATACCTGGGTATCGAACGAGCCGTGGGGCTGGGCACCGTATCACTATGGCCGCTGGTTCATGTATGACAACAACTGGGCGTGGTGGCCGGGACCATTGAACTCTTCACCTGCGTACGATCCAGTTTGGTCTCCAGCGTACGTTTCGTTTTTCGGATTTGGCGCAGGGCTGGGATACGGAATCGCGTCAGCCTTCGGAAACATGTTTGGCTGGCTCGCTTGCGGACCAGGAGACTGGTTTCATCCGTGGTACGGAGGCTGGGGCGGCCGGTTTGGTTCCTCAAGCTTCGGCAATAACTTTGCCCGAAATGGCTGGGCGCCGCTCGGGCGCGACGGCGGACGCCGGTTCTCGAATCTCGATGGCGCGCGGACGAACGCCCGGATACGCGGCGGCTTGAGCACCATGCGCGCGAATGATTTCGGACGCGGTGCCGTGCCGCGCCACCAGGAAGCCATGTCGGCGGCCGCGTTCCGCCAGGGGCGTGCGATTTCAGGCGGGGTTCCGGTGACGCCGACTCGCGCGAGCCTGAATCCAACGGGCCGCGCGGCTGGCCGCTCGACCATGCACGGTGGCGGCGCGTCGCAGCACTTTTTCGCCAAGTCCCAGCCCGCCAAGGTGACGCCGTTCCGCGACCAAGCTTCCCGCGTCGACCGCGCGATTCAATCGTCGCACGCCGGCGCCGCCAGAGACTCGCAAGCGTCGCGGCAGACGGCGGCAACAAATCAGCCGGCGCGTGCGGCCACAAACTCGACCGCGAATCTGCACAACAATGTTGCTCCACGCACGCAGGCGCCGACGGCCGCGAATCGCGGTTACAGTTCCGGCGCGACGCAGGCTTCGAGGCCAACTTCGGGAACGGCAACGAACCGCTCGAGTATGGCCGGCAATTCGCAATCGAACGCGCGGCCGGGATGGCGTTCATTTACTCCGCCCGCTGCGAGCACAAGCCGTGCGGGCGAACGGACACCGTCGGCGAGTGCCGAGACACCCGGCAACAGAGGTAGCGCTGCGCCACGATCGTTTACGCCGCCTGCGAGCCGCTCGGGACAGGCCTCTTCGTTCGCCGGAGGCAGCACGCAGCCCGCAGCGCGCGGAGGATTTCAGCCGTTCACTCCGCAGTCGCGTGAGTCGCAACCATCGCGATCGTTCGCGCCGGCAGCTTCAACGTCGCGCAGCGGCTATTCGGCGACGCGCGGCAGCCGGCCGGCGCTGAATCTGAACCAGCCAATCGTGCGGCCGCGGAATAGTTCAGCGGGCGGGAATGGCGCGTCGCGCGGTGGAGCGAGCCGCACGACCAACGCGCCGCGCATGAACTACGGCCCGCCCAGCGGTGGCGAGCGCGGCATGCCTCCGAGCAGCCCGAGCCGCCACAGCGAATCGAGCGGCAGCGGCGGCAGCAGCCACCACAGCAGCGGCAGCGCGTACGCAGGCGGAGGCCACAGCTCGCACAGCAGCGGCTCACATGGCGGTGGCGGAGGTTCGCACCACAGTGGAGGCGGCGGACATTCGTCGAGTCACTCGTCAGGCCATTCGGGCGGTCATTCTGGCGGCGGGCACCACAAACACTAAGCCGAGCCTGCCGCTAATGTCGCATCGAATCAAACCCGCGCCACTAGGTTTGATGTATACCCCAAGGTGAAACCGCCGCTGTGAGGCGGGAGTGCGCGCCAAGCCGTCATTTCCACTAACAAAGAGTGCGGTATTTATTTGCGCTGGGCGTGGGCCAGGATCTCTTCTATTACCGCGGTCTTGGCATCCGCATAATTTTGGGTGTACTTCCAGTCCGTCTGGGAGAGGGTTAGCTTGGTCTGCGCGTAGAGATCGCGATCAGCGGAATTGCTTCGCAGCCAGTTGCGGAACAGCAGCATGCGATCAATTTCGAGACAACCAGCGGAGAATGCGTGGAGGTTTATTTCGGTGTCCGGGCCCTTGAACATCCGGTGCTCGTACCACCCCGGCTCACGGATGCGAAGCGAATAGCCTGCGCCTTCGAGGGCCGGCACGTATGCGTCTTCGTCCGCCGAATCGCTTACCACCAGGAGCATATCAATGATCGGTTTGGCGGCGAGCCCCGGCACCGAGGTCGAGCCGACATGTTTAATCTGCAGTGCTCGCCTCCCCAGCGTGTCTTGGACTCTGCCGGCGTCACGCGCGAATAGCTCCGGCCACTGCGGATCGTAGTCCGCCAGCAGAATTCGGCCGCACAATGGCTGCGGTTCTCCGAGCGTGGACGCGCGGATCTCGTCCTCGGAGAGCGGCCTGCCGTTAGGTAGTCGAGGGCCGTTAGGCATCGTCAGCAACAACAAGCCGCGGTTTTCTATATCCTGATTTGCTGCTCGGGTGAAAAACAATACGACCGCGATTCTCTGGTGTCAATCTCGAATCGACGATTCCAGATTTCTCCCGCCGTGTTTTTCTGAATTTTCTTCACTCCATTTCCCCTCAGGCGACTTTGCTTCTACGCAGCGAGCGTGCGTTGTTACTAGAGCGAAGCAGCCAATGTGGGAGAGCTTGACCGCAGATTACGGGGAGGTTAGCGTTAAGTAAACGTGCTACTAGGCTAGCCGGACGAACACATGAATTTTTCCATTGCGCCGATCACGACCAATGATGCCGATTACGGCGTATCCGAAATCCGCTCGAACCTGCGCAAGATCGAGCGCCGCAACCTGTGGGTGTGGGGCAACGCGGCCATCATCATCCTGAGCCTGACCGGGCTGGTGGTGTCGCTATCGGCCTCGCTTTACTTGAAAGGCCTGGGGACGGTCTTCGGATGGGATTTGAGCGAGGCGGTGCGCGCGCTGGTGGGGCTGGTGCTGATTTTCACCTGCCACATGATCTATCAGCACCACAGGCTGCGAATGATTCAAAAAGAATTGGCGGAGCAGCAGATTCAGGCGGAAGTCTTCAAGCGGCTGGCGTTGTTTGATCCGTTGACCGGGCTATACAACCGGAGATTTGCGGAGCAAAGATTGAAGGCCGAGATTGCGCGATCGGAGCGAAGAGGGCTCTCCATGATCGTGATGCTCTTGGACCTGAACGATTTCAAGAAGATCAACGATGGATACGGACACCAGGCGGGCGACCAAGTGCTGAAAGAATTCGCGAAGCGCTTGAGCAGTTCGACGCGCGGATCCGATCTTGCGGTGCGCTGGGGCGGGGATGAATTCATGCTGCTGCTCCTGGATTGCGAAGTGGATCAACTATCGGTGGTGTTGGCGCGGCTCGTCGGATTTACAGTGGAAGTGGGCGGCAAGGCGTTGCCCGTGTCGTTTGCGGTCGGCTGGAAAGCCTACGATCCCGGGGATCGGTTTGAGAGCCTGATCGAACAGGCCGACCGAAATTTGTACATTCACAAGGCCAGCGTCAAGGCGCCGAAAAAACCGATCACTGTGCCGGTATGAGCGGAAAAGACGAAGCGCTGCTCGAAACTCCCTAGTGCGCCTTGTGCTCCGTAGCCGAAACTCCGCCTTTGCTTTGAGGTTTGTCCTTGTTCCCTTCCCGGCGTAGATTCGCGTCGGGATAATACTTTGCGATTACCTGAAAAACGTATTCGATGGGAACCATCTCCGCAAGGTCGGCGCCTTCCACATTGCCGCTCACCAATCCCAAAATCATGTTTCTCCGGCTGTTGAACGGAAGGGCCGGCCCCAACGCAAATTCCAAAGGCATTAAGAAAACGGGCGAACCACTATTTCCGGGGACGAACTTACCGGCGATGATCCAGCTGAGCCTGTCCTTCAGCGGGCCGGTACCGCAACGCAATTTCCCGGTTTCGCCCGACACATTCGAGACTTTCCCGGAGACGAATGCCGGATAATTTCTATTCATATCAAACAGGTCGGGGACCAAGATCGCTGAAACTATGTTGGTCCCGATTCCCAGATGGAACTTTTCAATTTCTTCCGTGGTTGAAAAATCACTAAGCGGCAAGGTCTTTACATCTTTGTTTATGATTCTTCCCAATCTTCCGTCGAAAGGGATGATCGCGACGTCCACTTTATCATCGGTGTGCGCTAGCCAAGTCCTTTGACCGCTCCATTCCAAAGTGAAAGAGTCCTGCCAAATTCCGATTCGGACGGTCAATGCACTTGGATTCGGCCAGGAGCACCCCGCCCATTGCGGGTCGATAAAATGGCGGCTGGTAACGATAGCTACGTGCGGGTGCGCTGGATCACCGATGACAGGTATGGCGATGAGAAACCCCGTTCCCACCACCTCGAAATCATCGTGCTCGTAGGTGAGAAATACCAGGCTCTTCTTTACGACTTCAGCATCCACCGGCAAGGAGGGAGAAGTCGTTTGTTGCGCGGGCGTTGATAACGCGACGGCCAGCAAGATGGCGAGCATCCCTCTCATGGTTTGAACATTCCTAAGCAGGTTGCTAGTCGGCCACAAATCCCGCCAGGGTCATGGCGTTCACTGCTTCCGGATTTTGCATGAAGGTCTGCCACACAAAACCGGTGCGTTGGTTTTCCGCCATCAGAGCCATAATTCCCAGATCGATGCCCACCACGTCGTTGTCATACCAGCCGGTGAGCGGATTGAATGAATCCACGAAGCCATAGAGCTGCCACGCAGCCGGATAATTCACGCGCATGTATCGCAGCACCTGGATGCAATCCGAATAGAGGAACGGAAGCGAACCACACGTGGCGCAAGGAACCACGGTTCCGTCAATCGGGCCCATCGCCGGCGGGCCGCCCCACGAGACATAGCCGTTGACGGAATCCGACGACGTAATTCCCCACAAGTTGTCGGTGTAGTCCGGAAACTCCGGGGCGAGAGAAGTGCAGAATAAGCGGTGGGCCGTCGTGGCCGTGATCGAATTCTGAAAATAATCCGCATACGCATCGCTTTTATTTCGAAAATCAAACCACGCGTGCGAATACTGGTGGATGAAGAGCGGCGGGCTTCCCGAAATGTAGGTGAGTCCGTCGTAAGTGATGCTGGGGCGCGCCCAGGCTTGCCAGGTGGCCGGCGACACCGGATTTGTAGTGGAACCGATCGCCAGGAGGTAAAGCATCATGAGTTCGCTATAGCTATCCCAGCGAGTCGTCAGGAAACCGTTCTCCGGCGTCCACCCCTGCGAAAAAGTCGTGTCTCCGTTTAGCATCCACGGCCAGTTCACGCGCTCGTACAATTGCGTCGCCATGCTGATAATTTCCGGATCGGTGAAATGCTGACGGCAAGTCAGGATGCCGCACATCAGAATGCTGCTATCGATGGAGGAAACTTCGGAGTTGTAAGCGCGCGCCCCGGTGGATAAGTCCACGAAGTGATAAAAGAACCCATTTACATTTGTAATTTCATTCAGCAGGAAATTCAGCGTGGTCTTCACCAGGGCTGAAATTGCAGAGCTCGCGGCATACTGGCGGGAGTCTCCAATGCAAAGCGTGGTCAGGCCGAATCCCGTGGATGCGATGCTCGACACGGTGCTCGTGTCGTTGCCGGCCGCGAGGCTGCGGTCCTTCATCAAGCCTGTGTTGGGGTCGGCGCCTTGCATGAAGAAAGTGAAAGCGGCGCGCTCGATGTCGTCCATCAACTGATCGTCGGTTCCGGTGAACCCGCCCGGGCCCGTGGTGCTGGGCGCTCCGCCTCCGCAGCCGGTATCCAACAAGATGCCGCCCAGCAAAGGCGACAGAGCCGCGGCTCTGCCGAGGGCTGCGAGGACTTCGCGCCGTGTGGGCTTGTAAATCATCGTGGGTATGATGCGGAAGGCTGCGTTTATTGTCGCTTTACTCTTTTGGTGCTGCGCCGTCTGGTTTTTTCGGCGTTGCCGGCTGCGGGGATTGCAACTTGGCCAGTGAATCATCGACGCGCTTCTTGAAATCGCCCGCGTCATCGTGAGTGAGTCCGCTATAGGCCGTCTGAACCTGCATCTCACAAGCATCGCCCTTCCCGTTGAGTACCACGGAGTTGACGCGCTTTCCGCCGAGCGTTCCCCCAATGATGAACGAGGCGGTCATCTCGGTATTATCGATCCCCAAAATCCCGTACTTCCCGGAATTGCGCAGAGTGTCTTTTACCGCGGACCACAGGACGGTGCATGAAACCGAATATTCGTCTTTGTGCGTCTTGCAAAACGATGGCGCGGCGGCCAGGAGTGACAGCAACATGACGCATGCGAGTCGTTTCATATGGTCCTCTCACTCCCTACTCTAATATCGATTAGGTCCGGGGCAAAGGTTTCGCAAATGCAATTCCAAAATCGGCAATATTACGGGCGAGCGTAGGCCAGATTGTCAAAGCGCAGGGCCTCACCGTTCGTAATCTCGAAAATTACGCGGGAGCTGGGCTCGCGCCAATCCGTTCTTATGCGGCGAAGCTCCTTCGGCTTTACGGTGAACGACGCTTCGCGCGTCTCCGGCGAACCTATCGTAAGAGTCGCATCGGAGTCGCCATCGTTGTAAGCATCCACGCCGATGAAGATGCGCGGCGCGTAGAATTGAAACTCGGCATGCCGGGTCTTTCGATCCGTCAAAACCAGGGTAAACGTTCCGAACTTTCCGTAAGGCGTTCCAATCTTCCATTCGCCGCTGCCCCAATCCACAACACCCGAGGGATATTGCCCAAGCAACGCGGTGCCCGCCGGAAGGTGAGGATCGTCGAAGGTGATGTAGGAAGGCGGGACCCGATCGCTCGTTCCTTGAATGTCCACGTTTCTCGACGCGATATGACGGATGGAAAGCACGCGCGTGGAATCGTCGAAAGTGTAACCCTGCTGTGCGAGATCTTTGCGCTGGCTGATCGCTCTTCCGCCCACGCGCACGGATTGAGGAACGAAATTCAAGCGCAGAACATCGGTCGAATCCGTATCGAACGTCGAGTAGGTGACCGAGCCGGCGCCGTATGCGATTTTCGTTACCACGGAAAGCGAGCCGAGCAAGTGCGACTCCTCTGCGGGCGCCCACTCCGGGACGGCCCAGAACGCGTCCATCATGCGGCGCGGGCCATCGGCAAATTCATCGGTGAACCACCACTGATTGCTGTAAGGAGCGTGGGCTGCTCCGGGCAAGCCTTGAAAGTAGGTGACCCAGTTGTACGTCCGATAGGCCGCCTGCTTGTATGCGTCGTCGCCCGTCTTTGCGTAGTACAGCGCCTCCACGGCGGCGAGCCTGGCGCTGTGGCTATCGCAACACTGGTTGGGAAGATTGCAACAGAATGTTTTGCCGTCTCCTTGTTCGGTAGTGACGGTCGCGCCGTGCACCACATACTTCGGCCACTTCGGCGTGGTCTTCACCCATTCGATCAATTTGCGCGAATGCTCGCGCCAGTCCGGATCTTTTTCCGGGTGCAGCAGAACGTAGCGCGCAAATTCAAGCGGAATCACTTGATTCACGTTGTCCATGCTGCCCGGCACATCCTCAAAGTATCCGACCCACGCGTTATTCTGCATCGGATATTTCATCAGCCAGGCCCAGGCTCCCGCGCGCACTTTCTTGTACGCGGCCGCGTCTCCTTGGCCAAGCCGCAGGAGCTCGTCGAATAGCATGATGGGCTCTACCACATTCGCGGAATACGGGAACATCGCGTTTCCGCCGCGCATGCTGCCGTCGCGAGCGAAACACCGGAAGGGCCAAGGGGAATTCTTTTCATCGCCAACCTTAAAATTCTTGACGAGTGCGTTGGCGC
>Ga0302324_100010960_pt1 | contig 18677 bp, 17 predicted proteins | sample Palsa_T0_1_FD_201949 | JGI IMG/M metagenome (GOLD analysis project Ga0302324, IMG submission 201949) | Peat permafrost microbial communities from Stordalen Mire near Abisko, Sweden - Palsa_T0_1 | ecosystem: Environmental > Terrestrial > Soil > Palsa > Peat permafrost | place: Sweden: Abisko...
ACATCGTGCAGATCGCGGTCGTAGGTCTCCGACCATAGGTGATACCCGTTGTCGGCTCGAACGAGCTTAGCCGTCACTCGAAGGTGGTTGCCTGATCTGCGAATGCTGCCTTCGAGCACGTGTGCGACCCCGAGCTCGCGCGCGATGTCGGGAACCTTCGTTGACTTCCCTCTGAAATAGAAGGACGAGGTCCGCGCCGGGACGCGTAGGTCGGAAACCTGGGCGAGCAGATTGATGATCTCTTCCGCCATCCCATCGGCAAAGTACTCCTGGTCTTTCTTTTCGCTCATGTCGGCGAACGGCAGGACTGCCACCGAGCGCGGCGGTGGAGCGAGCGCGGCCGGTTGCCCGGAATCGACGACTGCGGAGGTAGCCAGCCGCTGCACCGCCTCGACGAGCTTCGGCAATGCGCTATCGACGCCTGAGGCACTCGCATCGAGCCAGTGCGATGCGCTAAGAAAGTACTCAAGGGCGGGCGGCAGAGATACAGAGCCGATCCGGAACGAAATAATCGAATGTCTCTTGGCGCTCGAGCGTTCAACTTCACGGAGAACGTGCTGCGAAGTCGCCGCATTTTCTGTCAGCACCAACACCAACGTCCGAGCGACGTTGAGAGCCCGAACGATGGCGTCTGCATAGAACTCGCCGGGCGTCACGTCTCGGGGCGCGATCCAGCATTTGAGTCCGTGGCACTCCAGGGCCGCAACGATGGCATCCGCGACGGCGACATCCTGCGAGGCGTAGCTGATGAAGACGTGGATGGATGCGTTGGGGACCTGCGCTGGCGCCGGCGGGTCAGTCGGCAGCTGGCCCCCTTCCGATTCGGACGCTTCTTCAGACATTCCTTGCCCCTTAGATCTTGCTTCTTGTCGAAAGGATGCGCTGGGGGCATCTGGCCCGCAACTTGCGGCCTGTCGGCCTCCTTCTTTGGGACTCGACGCTATTTGTCCAAAGTGGCGTGTCGGGATTGGCCGCTTAACGGCAACAGACATTTCAGCATGCTCTACTTCCGGTTTTGGCCGACAGCAGTCCTTTTTCGATAGTCTGCGGAAGCGGCACAGGCTTTTCTGGCGACAAGATCAGTAGGAATTTCGATGGCCGGAGAACAGCACTGCCGATGCGTACCTGATTCCGGCCTGCGCCTGCGCGATTGCAATTCGCTTCTGGTCCGCCGGGGCTTTGCGATCCAAAAGCGCTAGTGCCCGAGCCAAAACGCATCCGATATTAAGTATGCCGATCTCGATCAATCAACCCCTTACATGCGCTTAACTCTGAGAAATATCGGACAGCGCCATGCGATTTTCTCTTGTCCTATCAATTACTTGCGCGCAAACGCGATGCAGCCTACGAACCAGGGGGTCGGGAGTTCGAATCTCTCCGGGCGCGCCAATTAATTCATGGTCCATTCCGGTCAGATCGCTGACTGTGAAGTCCCAAGACTAAGCAACCGTCTTGAGAGTCAACACTGGTGCAAAGCGGGATTGAAGGGGACTTGGTCACGAGCGATGGCATTAAGGATCGTAAGGAGTTTTCTCATGCAAGCGGTCAGTGCCAGCTTTGGAGCCTTGCCTTGCTCGATCAGATGCGCATAGAAGCGACGGATAGCCGGATTGTGTCGGGAGGCCACGAGTGCGGCCATGTACAGTGCGCGGCGCACTGTGGCACGACCGCCCCAAGTAGTTTGTCGGCCACGGAACTGCCCGGAGTCGCGATTCAAAGGCACGACGCCGACCGGGGCGCCGATTTCTCGACGCGTCAGATGGCCCAGTTCGGGCAACTCTGCGATGAGGGTGGCCAAGGCGTTCGGTCCAATGCCCTTGACTCCCCTGAGCAGAGTATTAAGTTCAGCGTGGTCGCGCTCGATCAGATGTGCCAGTTCCGCATCGGCCTTGTTCAGACGACCCTTGAGGAAGTCGATGGAAGCTTCAATGTCTGCTCGAGTGCTATGGTGCGAGGTGCTCAGACGTTGTCGCTCGGCGATGAGCATGCTGCAGAGTTGGCGCCGTCGCAGCAGCTGCACCTGCAACGCTTTGAGAGCCTCATCTGCGAGGGGTTTAATGAACCTCTGCAAGTCATCGCGTTGAAACAGGGTCTGAGCGAAGCGAGCAAGAACCCGAGCATCGATCGAGTCGGTCTTAGCCAAGATGCCCATCGCCTTGGCGAAGTCGCGAGCTTGCCGAGGATTGACTACGGCGACCGGCATCCCGGCCGCTTGCAGCGCGCCGGCGATAGCAGCTTCATAGCCACCGGTAGCCTCCAGGACGATCAAGCTAACGGCCAAATCGCGCACGTGCGCGAGCAGCCGGTCGTGGCCTTCGATGTCATTGGCAAACTGCAGGGTCGATCCATCCGTGCCGATACTCACCTCAAGGCTCGCCTTAGCAACGTCAATGCCTACTGCTACAGGATTGGTGGAGTTCTTCACGGCCCCTCCTTGTAAATACGGACTTTCAAGTCCCAACAACCGTTCGGGCTCAAGAAGAACGGGAACAGTGACCCTGCGCCTCAGCTTAGTCGCGGGCTTGCCGGCCCCGGGTGACAACAGGCTGCAGGATCACTCCACCCGATCGTAGCTACCATTGATACCAAACTTACCAATACCAATTTTTCTACGACTACGAATTAAGATACAAGGTGACATTCTGGCTCACTTCTCAACCCAGGAGTAGAGAGCCATGACCAAGAATGAACAGAACCGAGTCTTAGCTTGGCGGCTGAAGCTGCTGCATGAAGCCAGCGTGATGCCGAGGAACGTGGCTCAGGCCTGCCGCCATTTCGGTTTGTCTCGCCAAGCCTTTTATAAATGGAAGGCTCGATTCAAGGCACACGGCGAAGCCGGATTATGCGACCGGCCCCGCGTACCGCTGCATTCCCCGCGAGCGACGCCGCGCGAGGTGATTTCCAAAATTCTTTACCTTCGGCAGCGCTACCACTTTGGGCCAGGCCGGATCGCCGCTTACCTGCGGCGCTTCCACCAGCTGACGATCGCGACCTCCTCCGTGCACCGCATCCTGATCCGTCACCGGATGAACCGCCTGCCGGCTAACCAAAAGCGTAAGCCCCATCGGCGAGCCTGGAAACGATATGAGAAGCCCCAGCCCGGGCATCGGCTGCAGCTGGATGTGAAGTTCCTCGAGCGCATCGCCGGCACTGGCAAACGCCTCTATCAGTTCACTGCCATCGACGACTGCACACCCATTCGAGTGCTCAAGATCTACGATGCCTGTAATCAGACTTCAGCCATCCGCTTCGTGGATGAGGTCCTTCGACGGCTGCCTTTCCGCGTACTCGTGGTGCAGACCGACAATGGCGGAGAGTTCCAGTCGCGCTTTCACTGGCATCTTGAGGGGCAGGACATCCGCCATGTCTACATACGACCCAGAACACCGCACCTGAACGGCAAGGTCGAGCGCTCTCATCGCGTCGACCAGCAGGAGTTTTATCAGCTCCTAGACAAAGACGGCACTGCCGATGATATCCACCTGTTCAATGACAAGCTTCGTGAGTGGGAGAACTATTACAATTACCATCGACCGCATGGAGCCCTCGACGGGCAGACGCCTTACGAGCGGCTTCTGGCAAAAACCAATGCCAGTGTGTCACCGCCGTCTTGAGACCTTACAAATAGTTCCGACTTCCTCCAGGCCGCCTGATTGTTGCATGCTGACGGTTGGCGCGCACATGCAGGTTGAACGAGGCGAAGGCGTCGTTGTCGGCGGCCTGTGTTCACCGGCAAATCAGTTCACTCAGTACTGGATCGAGAAGTCGAACGGGGAGCGATTCTGGGCCGAGCTCAAGGATTTGAAGCCTGCCGACTGATTTGTTGCCTTCTATAGGGGAGCTCACGAAAAGTAAATTTGTGCACGTTAAGGGAAGTTGGATGTAGGCGGCCACCGTTGCCGGGCAACTCCCTTCAGCAATAGCCACACGGCGAGGGCTATCATCGTCACGAATATTGGTGCGAGCAGCAAGTCAGAGTCGTATTGCGGCAGCGCAACGGCAGTCACATTCTTGACGATGAAGCTTGCGCCGGCGAGCAGCAGGAGGGCGCCGAGCCAGCGGGGGAAATACGATGAGCGATAGAAAAGATACCCGCGCAGAGCCGTCGCAATGCCATAGAACACCATGAAGACTGTTCCACCGTAGCGGTACAGCGTCAGCGCCGAATAGATGAATAGCGTGCTCTGATCGATTGTCAGGTGCTTCTGGACCGCTGTGTCGAGAATTGGAACCGACGCCATGAAGTAGAACAGCTCAGATGTAGCGAAAGTGGCGGTGGCGATGATCCCGAAGAAGGCTGCCAGTAGCGATAGTGTGGAACTCACCGGTCGGAGTAGAACGTAGAAGATCAAAGCAAGCGTGATGTCGCAGACTGCCTCGATGAGGTAAACCAGGAAACTGAGTCGGAAAAGCTCAGGTGAGGCGGCAACATTAGCGGCGGTAGCGTTCGGATCGGAGGCGACCAGCAATTTGCCCGGAACGTAAACCTCTGCAAAGCCACCGGCAAAGATTGAAATCACTACGAGCACGCCAGCGACAGCAGCAAGCCGTCGCGCTTGTTCCGCATTCATCGGGTCGGTCCCCCCAAGTGTTGTGAAGCGCTGCCGTCCATTGGTGTACCAATATAAATCATCCTCCCTGAAGCCCGACTCTAGTATCCCTCATAAGCGCCATTGGGCCGCTGTCTTCGAAATGTTCGGGACCTGCTTTGGGTCCGAGGTGGCTGAGCCTACCGCGGCCGCGAACGGCAGCTAAGTGGCTGCGACCTGAATCCTCGTCCGCGTCGAAAAGCGCAAGCTGAGGGCATCAGAAGACATTGCTGATGCTCTCGAAGGCATAAGGCAAGAGCTGAACGGTCTGCCGGATGCTTTTGCCGCGAGCTTTCAGCGCGTTGTACCGAAATAACTACGAAGCTCGCATAGCTCGACCCGACGCGCCAGTTCACGCCGCTCCGGGCTGTTATCGGCATCAGCCATTCCGCAAAGCCTTTCAACCTGCTCGAGGGGCTAAGCCGACGCCGTACGCGCTTTATAGTTTCGAGTTCACCGCGAGCCACCGTGCGGTGAAGCGTAGATCGGCTCAGACCGACATGAATCGCAAGCTCTGCGAGCGAATAGCCAATGCGGAAAAGGTGATGATTTGAGTCTGCATGAGACGCAGGATGAATCAATGGCGAGCGCTAAACCGACGTGCGGCACGAATTAGTCATAACGCATAGCGCCGCGCAAAAGATGGAACCGCCTGGATGTGCCTAAAGACTTCTTCGCATTTCTCCTGCTAATGTATGCGCCGCGTCCTTGTGGCTTGCTCCTCGGACACAGCAACGCACTAGAAGATTTTTGGCATGGATGCTCTAACGCGGAGAGCATCGCGATGGCCACGAAAAAGAAACGGCGCCCCATCGGACCCTACGTGAAGGCGCATCAACGCGCTTACGCCTGGGCGGACAAAGCCGTGGCCTACCGACAGCGGGGCCAATTCGCACAGGCGAAGGCGGCCGCGCAGAGGGCAAGATACTGGTTGTCCAAGGCGAAGCAACTCGGAGCTCGGGCAGCTCGTGGCGCCAAGGGCGGTTGACGATTCTCTCGTTACGCCGGCGCGCGGAGCGGATCGCGCTCAAATGGCGGATCATGGTGCGCAGGCGGTAGAAGCTCGTTACTGTTTTTTTAACACGAGAAGGGCGGCAGATACGGCTGACAGTACCCAAATTTCCGAAGTAGACGGATCCAATTCTCCTACTGATCAGGCTCTTGAGAGTACCCTCCCCGTCGCCGGCGCCGCCCTAACGTTGCGACACTCTCTACGGTGCGCCGTGAAATGGGTCGGGTCTATCGTGACATGAGGATGAAGAAGGCTGAGTCGCAGCGTGTGGGCTCGTGTGCGTTCGGTCTGCAATTGCCAAACTTATCGGCGAATCGGAGATTCAAAAGCGAGTGGACGCGGCTTTAACTTCTTCGCAGTTTTTGCTACTGCAATGGGCTTGGCGAAGCCTTAGTTGACTCGCAGCCGATCAGTTTCTTTCTTGACTACGGCATAGCACTCGCACGAGAGGTGTTCGAGCCGATCTCGGTCCAACACCGTAATGGACCCACGGCTGTACGCGATCACGCCAAGCTTCTGCAACTTGCCGGCGGCATCGGTGACGCCCTCGCGGCGTACGCCCAGCATGTTCGCGATGAGCTCCTGCGTCATGGCTAATTTGTTGTCCGGCAACCGGTCAAGAGACAGGAGCAACCAGCGGCACAGCTGCTGGTGCACGGTGTGATGCCGGTTGCAGACCGCGGTCTGCGCCATCTGCGTGATCAAGGCTTGCGTATAGCGCAGCAGGCTATGCATCGTCTCGCCCTGACGTTCGAATTCCTGCGTGAGCCGCGTGCCCTTCAGCCGATACGCCGAACCGCTGCTTTGTACGATCGCGCGGCTGGTCGTTGTTTCACCACCCATGAACAGCGACACGCCAACCATACCGTCATTTCCGACGACACAGATTTCAGCCGTGGAACCGTTCTCCAGCACGTACAGAAATGAAACTATGCAGTCGGTCGGAAAATAGACGAAACGCAGGGCGTCGCCGGGTTCGTAGAGGATCTTTCCGAGCGGCATCTTGACTAGCCGCAACTTCGGATAGATTCGGGCGCGCGCCGCGTGTGACAGCGCCGCCAGCAACTGATTGCGTTGTGGGTCGTGAGGGCTGAGCATGAGCGATCTCGTCGCGGGTCATCCAGAAAGGCATGACGGGACTATAGCTGGAAGAAAATGTTCGGTCGCGGAGTGAATCATTTCTTTGGCGAGGCCGAAGTGAACCCGCCGCGCACGCCTGATGGTTTCGATCCCAGTGATGATTACCGACACAGCGGCGGTAGATATCCAAATTGCAAGATAGAGTCCAATCTCGCGCCCAGGGCTCTTTAGCCAACATGACTGCGCAGCCGCGGATACAAGCGCAAGAGCGCCCGTGGCCGCCAATGTAGCCGGTCCATAGCCGCGAAATTTCGCGGCGCGAACGATTTGGCCCCGGATGGAATCAATTTCGGCCAGTGCCTAGTATAGGTTTGCCATGTTGGACACCTGCAAGCTTTGCATCCTAAAGTAACCAAGTGGAAAGGCGTTAGCAAGCCATTTGAATCGCCCAACAGGCGATGCCTAAACCGCGGCAAAGCACATATGCGACTCATTCGTAATTGTGGGCCAGTGATGTGATCTGGGGTGATGAGTACGGGCCGGGCGCAGATGTCAGGCTCGACGACCTCGAATCCCGCAAGCTCCGTAACTGGCGCTGTAAGTTGAACTGATCAGCGCGCGCTAATACGCGGACCGGTGCGTCGGCACTTCGCAGTCGGCGAGCGAGCAGCGCTAAACTAGCTGCTTGGCCGAGAAATGCGCGTAGCGCGCTGATCATCACCGCCCGGTCGAGCACGCCAGCGCTCGAGTGTACGCAGGGAGATGCCGGCGAGATTGAGCGAGCCCAAAACGCATTCCGTCCACTGCTTTTCATCTCGATACGCGTAGGAAACGGGCTTGCAATCGCGATGGCAGGCGCAGACGAGTGCTATAAGCGGAATCAGCGCCGTTAAGAACTCGAGACGCGCTTCGCAGAACCACTAAGTCAGGAGTTATCGTTGCCGAGGCGTCCCGATTTGCGAAAGCATCCTCCATTCGAACGATCTCCCGCACGCCGTCGCGCCGCCCGAGAAGGACTGTTGGCAATCGAATCACACGAAACGCCGGTGCGGATGCGACACGCACGACGGCCGAAACCGTCTGAGATCTCACGGCGGCGTCGCCCACAGCCGGTACGATCGCTCGTAGTCGGGGACATCGAACTTGTTGCAGCGTTCCAGAAGGAAAGAGTTTCCCCGAGGCCCGAGAGCGAATTGAAAGCCGCAATGAAGGACGCGCTTATGGCACGTCCTTCACCGAGCATGTTCCTGGTTAGTTCTTTGGGGTCTCGCCCGTTGAAGTCTCACCAGTTCCGATTTTATTGTCTTCCGTCGGTGAGTCAGTCGGAGCTTTTGTTGTTGCACTCGACTGGGCCTTCTGGACACTCATTTCATCACTACAAGCCTTCTTGACGTCAGTCTTAGACATGCCATCATTGTTCGCTGCGTGCTTCGCTACGCAGTCCTTCATCATTTGGTGGTTTGTGGATGAGTCACTTTGCACGGCGTCGCCGGCGAACGCCTGCGCGCCCACGAAGACAAACCCTGCGCATACGATCGAATTAAATAAACGTTTCATCGCTTCACTCCATCAGTTGGGGGGATTTTGCTACACAACCGCTGGAGGCAGTGATTGATGGCAACACTACGATTTTAGCCGCGCGCGCAGGGTTCGCCATCAGCGCATCATGGCTCGCAACGTAAGCGTTGTCCTACATTCAGCGAATATTGTGCCCTTCGCAGAGAGGAGCCGCGCTAGGGCAGTCCCATGAAGCATTGTGGACTTCCCAGGATTCAGTGGACACGTCGGCGTCTTCGGCCGGCTCTTTCGAATTCCTCAGGACTTACGCCGCCTATATGACTATGGCGACGCGTTGGATTGCAGAAAGAATCAATGTAATTAGATATTTCAACCTTCGCAAGCTCGCGTGTTCTGTAGATCTTCTTCTTGATGCATTCCTTCTTGAGGCTGCTGAAAAATGATTCCGCCACCGCATTGTCCCAGCAGTTTCCACGACGGCTCATGCTCGGTTCAAGATGATTGGTCTTGCAGAACCTTCGCCAGTCGTCGCTACCATATTGCGAGCCTTGGTCGGAATGAATAACAGTTCTGCGTGGTCGACGCCGGCGTACAGCCATCAACACTGCGTCGAGTACGAGCTCGCGGGCTATTGTCGGTCGCGTCGACCATCCGACGATCTTTCTGGAATACATGACCACGGCGAGATAGAGCCATCCTTCCCAGGTTCGAATGTACGTAATATCCGTAACCCAAGCTCTATTTGGACTTGCGACGTCGAACTTGCGCTGAAGGACGTTTGGAATCAGCTCGGAGGGCTTGGATGCGCCGCTGTGCCGGATTCGATAGCCTCGAACCGCCCAGATTTTATTTACGCGCATCAGCCGCATCACGCGGTGCTTGCTGCAGGTCTCTCCAGCCTCTCGAAGGTCGAGGAATACCCTTGGGGCTCCGTAGATACCGTGGCTTGCCGCATACGAGGCGCGGATCAACCGGAGGAGCCTAATGTCCTCCAGGGCCCGCCGACAGACCGGTCACTTTCGCGCTCGGACGCGGAGCAACGTGTTGCGAAAACATTCATCAGAACAAGCCGCGGGCATAGCCTGCAATTGACGGTCGTGATCGGCGACCTGTTATGCGGATCTGTCTCTGGGCACGGTGAAATCTCACATACGTCGCGCGCTCGCGACTTTGCGTAAGGAACTGGAGACCACTGAAACCCCTTCGCCGGGAATGAAAGATAACGGTTTCCAGGAATCTCCGAATTCTGTGCTGAGCCTGCGCGTGCGACAGCACAATGCTGACCCAATGCCCAGCTAAGAGAGTAATTCGAGCACCAGCATCTCCGATGCATCTTTTGTCTTTATAGTCTGGCAAACGCGAACGCGCTCCGGCTATTCGGTGCTCCATGAGCATGCATCATACTCGGCTCCAACTTGTCGTCGTTCGCTGACTTTGACTTCCCCCGTTCGACGCAATCCGTAATGGAGGCCCCCGTACGCACTCCTTCAATGGACTTCCCAGGCTTTTGTGGACGCGAGAATCTAACGGCGTTACCGGCATGGAGGTCCGCCAATGCGCACGAAAGCCAGCACGGGGAAGATCCATCAGACCTACGAATTTAATAAAGCCCACGCCAATCGATCACGGGCGGCGGCAGCGCGATGCGGTCGGCGAATATAGTAATCAGGCACACGGTCGCCGAGCGGAAGGTTCTCGCTACGCACCGAGTTGGGAATTAGAGAGAAGCTACAGTGCTGTTTTTATCCCGTCTGGACTCGGCAAAAGCTGGCAACTGATTCTCGATGTCCGCACACAAAAATCATTAGAATTGGTCTCCATCTTCTTCCTTTTCACGCCACGGCCGTCGTTTCGTCAGGTAGCCCGGATCCGGCCAGATCCTTTCGGATCTCCGATTCCGCCTTCTCCCAGTTTTGAACTGCTGCACCGTCCTTGCGGCCTCCGTCCTCGTAGAGTTTATAGGCTCGCTCCGCGATGCGCGGAGTCAGATCAGCCGTTGGCTTGGCGTTGGCCTCAAGCTTAGGCTCGCTTTGTGCCCGCGCGGAATTGATGCGCCTGTGGCTTTCGGCTTCGACGTGGCCCGAGTGTCCGATTTCGCGGCCGCTTGGGGTTCAGGCTGCGAGCCTGCTCCGTGCGCTGTCGAACATCGGGTTCGAAAGCCAAGGTCGTGGCGCGAAGAAAGCGCAGACGACATTGTCGGAAACGACAAAAGCAGATCATCCGGCGGCTGCGGCATCGTTTTGCGGCGCAGCATCCGAGCGACCAGAATCGCCATTGCTGCAACGCCCGTTTGCTCCGCAATCTTGCGGTACGACAGTCTCTGCATATCCCGGAGCACCAAGACCTCGCGATAGTGCGAAGGCAACGCGACGGCTTTATCGAACCAGAGAAAAGACGAAGGCCCTCAGTCGCCGTGAGGGCGACTGGGGGCCTACCAGCCGTGAATCACTGCAGCGGTGAGGCGCTCCTGATTTAGCGCAACGCCGCAGGTTTGTAATGGTGGTTGGTTACTTCGGATGCATGTTGCCGCGGGAAAAGTCCTTGGACGCGTCGGCAACGGACATCATTCCCTTGCCTCCGGTATCCATTTTGTTCCACTTGGCTTCGCTGTATTTCATGAACTCATCTTTGGAGATCATGCCGTCGTGGTCGGTATCCATCGCCTTGGCGTTGAAGTTCATATTGCCTGTGGCAAAGTCCTTGCCCGCGTCCGCAACCGATACCGTGTCCTTGCCGCCCGACATGCGATCCCACATCGTTGCACTGTACGCCATGAATTCGTCCTTGGAAATCATGCCATCGTGATTGGCATCCATCTCCGCGATGTCGAAACGCATCATATTGCCGCGAGCGAATTCAGACGGGTCAGCTGCGAAGGCGATGCCAACGCCGAGAAGCGCCGTGAGTGTGAAAATTGACTGTACCTTGTTCATGAGTGTCCCCAATTGAAAGAAATACTAAAACCAGCGCCACTGCGTTTGTGCGGGCGATCTAAGAGACCCGTCAAGGCCACACAATATTGCTTCGCCGCGCAGAGCATTGCGTTCAAGATCCATGATAGCCATTAAGGTCTCCCCATTCAAAAAGCCCGTCCGGCGGGGTGTTCACTATGCCCAAATGGCGCCTTCAGGCCGAGGGCATTGGCGCGGTAGCGAAGCAGCGAGGCGAGTTGTAGCCAAGCGTTTTTGGCCGTACATACTCGGCACCGCGAAATCCGAGCCGCACGACGAAATCTTCGTTCCAGTTGACATTTTGGGAACATGGTCCTTCGAGAGTTGGGGGAGCTATGAAGAAGAGGCGTTCCACGATGCGCCAGACAGCATGTCATAAGTGACTCGCGGCACCGGTCTCCCTAGGATGTAGCAATTGGAGCTAACTTTGGGTTACCCAGGCCGCCAGCATCCCCAACGATTCTGGGCGGGTTCAGCACGACGCTGGAATCGTCTTGAGGCAGGACTCGGCACTCGGAGCCGTTGAGTCGATGCATAAAGACGCGTGGCGAGCCTGGCCAGTGCTGCCGAGTACGCCCCGTCACGGTAACCGACGACGCCTGGTCTGCGCTGACAACCCACATGGAGATGAGCATGTACATGAAAACCTTCCTCGCAATTGTCACCATGGCTCTGATGATGGTGACAGCACCCGCCCGTGCGGACGAACGGCCGTTCAGCACCGCCACACTCGACCAACTCCTTGCCGACGGGCAGCCCGTTGCGGTCGACTTCCATGCCGACTGGTGCCCGACCTGTCGCGCGCAAGCGCCCATAGTCAGGCAACTCCTGTCTACGCCGGAATTCAAGAACCTCACCGTACTAATCGCCAACTACGATACCGAGCTGGCATTGCGCAAGTCCCTAAACGTCGCCAAGCAAAGTACCCTCGTCGTGTTCCGCCACGGCAAGGAAGTAGCTCGCTCAACGGGAGATACGAGTCGCGAGGGGCTCGCCGCCCTGTTGCGACAGGCGGTAACCTGACGCAGAGCCGGCGTTCCGTCATGAGCTTCGGGATCGGGACCTTCGGGATCGCCCTGGTAGCCGGGCTGCTGACGACGCTATCGCCGTGTGTCCTGCCGCTGATCCCACTCCTCATGGGTTCGGCCGTCAGCGCACACCGACTGGGGCCGTGGGCTCTCGCCGTCGGCGTCGCCTTGTCGTTTACCGTGGCGGGTGTGCTTTTGGCAAGCGTCGGAGCGTCGCTCGGTCTGGACGGTGAGACGTTTCGCGGGGTGGCGGCGCTTCTGATGACCGCCTTTGGGCTAATCCTGCTTTCGGGACGTCTGCAGGCGTTGTTCGTCCGGGCCACTTCAGGTATGAGCAATTCCGGACACGCGCTCCTGGCCCGATTCACGCTCGACGGGCTCGGCGGCCAGTTTGTACTCGGACTACTGCTCGGCATTGTCTGGAGCCCCTGCGTCGGGCCGACGCTCGGCGCCGCCACGACGCTCGCGAGCCAAGGCCGGAATCTCGCACAAATCTCGCTGTTGATGGCCGTCTTCGGAGTGGGTGCAAGCCTCCCTTTGCTTCTGATCGGGTCTCTTTCGCGGGCAGCGCTGCTGAGGATACGGGGTTCACTCAAGACGACAGGTGAGCGTGGGAAGCAGGTGCTCGGTCTCGCGTTGCTCTTGCTCGGGGCGCTTATTCTCTTCCACGCCGACCATCGGCTCGAGGCATGGCTGCTCGATCATTCGCCCGCTTGGCTTACCGCGCTCACGACGCAGTATTGAGGGCACTGTCCGGGACCGGGCCAGCGGTCCCCAGCAATCCAACCCGGCATTCAAACCTCGCAGAGTGCGGCAAATTGCTGACACTGCCGATGAACTGCTGCGCGAAGGCTACCCGTCGATCGATCTTCGGAATCTGTTGCGAGTCTGCTGAATCAATCGCGACATCAAACTGTATCCAGAAAGGAATTCTGGCACCAAAGGTTGCCGGCGTCATTCTAGAGCGTAATAAAAGAAAGTGGTGATCCGCAAGCGGAGACAAGCCAAATAATGCTCTTCAGTTGGCTCTTCTCGCTCACACAGGATTACACCCGCGGATCCACACGATCCGGTTTGACGTCGATGATGTGTACGATACCGAACTCGGACTGGTCCTCATCCGGATATAGCCAGAAGCCCGGGGAACGAGGTGGTGGTCGATAACCGAAGCGAAAACCCATTACCTCTGTGTAGAATCGCCGCGACGCCTCTAGGTCGGTGGTGCGGATCGCATAGTGGGTAAGCTTGGTGTTTGTCATTCGCTCTCGCTTCAGGCGGTTTTTGAATTTCGCGCCGCGCGGCCTTCCGCGACCGTCATACCAAGGGTGCTTGGTGAAGGCGTCGATTGGCACGCGCGTATTTCGATCTATTTTACCCGAGGCAGACGTTGATCACCCGCGAGATCGAGATTCTAGTACTCCTCATGATCGCAATTGCTGCGGTTGGAGTGGTGGCGAAACGCTCGAATATTCCGCCAGCAATTCCCCCCGAAAATAATTCCTTGGCACCATCGTGTACTGTTTATGCAAAGGTCGGAGATTGCAGTCATTATCTCCGACATGCTACCTAAGAGCGATTCTGAATCGTTTTCACCGCGACAGCGCGCAGATGAACAGGCCAGTGATGGCGACTAATCGGACGAAAAGCCGGCACGGATTCCGATATCACCTATTCCCAAGTGGCGGAAGCATAGTCTTTCTGGCGCTCTGGCTGAATTGCGTACTGGCTGACACAGTTCCCGGAGTGGCTCAGCACACCCAGTGGAATAAGGCCAATATTCATGGCCACAGTATCTATTATGCGGTGCGCGGCGGTGGCCCGGAGCTGGTCTTCTTGCATGGCGGAGGCGACTCGGGTGAGCGCTCGTTCGTGCATCAATTAGACGTATTTTCGGAACATCATCATATCGTAGCACCTGATCAGGTGGGCCAGGGACGTACTCCTGACGTGCCAGGACCTTTGAGTTACACCGCAATGATGGAAGATACCGCTGAGCTGCTGAGAGTGCTAAAGCTTCGCCACGTTGATGTTGTGGGATTCAGCGATGGCGGCATTTTGGCACTGATGCTCGCGGTCCGGCATCCTGAGTTGGTCCGACGCGTCGTCGTAAGCGGCGTTAACATTTTTCCCGAGGGTCTGAGACCAGATGATCTGGAGGAATTGCGTGCGACCGAGATCCCCACGCCGACGACCATCGACGAAAAACTTACGCACCTGTGGCTTACGTCTCCGACGGAAGTGGAACTGAACCTGGGGCTGCTGGCAAGAATCTCTCAGCCGGTGCTGGTCATTTCGGGCGATCGCGACGCGATCACACTTGAGCACACGCTCAAGATATTTCATGCACTGCCCAACGCGGAACTGTGCGTCCTGCCCGGAACGGACCACGCGACGTTCTCGGGGCGGTCCGAATGGTTGAACCCAATCGTTAGTACCTTTCTAGATCGCGTACGAAGCACTGCCTTAGCGGCTCCGGAATCCTGAGTTTCAACGCCGAAGTAAAACTGGACGCCCTGTCTCGTCAACGCCGAAGTAAAAGTAATTGAGGCCCTTGGGGCTATCATGGAAGTTCTGTGAACTGTCAGCAGCGGGTCGAGTTATGGTTGTGTCGTATTGCGGATACCCGTCTCCTCGCGAGCTGTTAAAGCGGTTCAACTACAAAAGCGACACGATGCAATCCGCCGGAAAGTAGACGTTTCGCAGGCGGTCACCAGACTCGTACAGGTGCTGCAAGTACAGGAGGAGGCGATTGCGCTCCTCTAACGACAACTGAGCGAGTAGGTGGTTGTTTTGATAGTCGGGAGACACCACGCCCACTGTGGCCAGCAGTGCCACCACCGGCAAATCCCCTCTGAAGTCCCGCCACTTGATGTACAGCGCAGCCTCAAATACCAACGGAGGCAAGAGGAACGAGAAAATCAGATCCTTCGACAGATGCAGTTGCAGCCGTACATGAAAGAAATACAGGCCCATCCCGGCCAGTACCAGGCCCACGGTGTACGGCATGCGCAGACGGCGCGTCAGTATCGCTACCAACGCGGAAACAAACAGGAGCAAGCCGAGTTGCGAAAGGCGCGATATCATGGAAAAGCTAACCCTTAGCAGTGCCTTTTTGGCAGACGGCCCCTCACTTAGCAAGGACGATAACGTTCGCTTCTGGGAATGCCGCCCCTGCCGTAACTGGTGGTTGAGGCTCCGATGGCCATTCGCGTGCGATGTGTCATCGGGCGCGAGGGATCTTCCTACGACCTTCGACCTCAATGATCCTCAAAACATAGGCCACGACCTGACGAGTCGTGGCTCGTGTGATCGGCGCGTGGCCAAAGAGCGTGCGGTAATAAAACGGACCGGTGAGCATGTCGAGCACTAGCTCCACATCGAGTCCGTCCCGAACCTCTCCGCGATTGCGACCGCGAATGAGCGCCTCCCGCATGGATCTGCGTCGCGCGACGAGGACCTGCTTGCGAATGGTCAGGGCAAGGGCCTTGTCCTGAGCCATATCCGCCACAAGCCCTGCCAGCGCGCGGCCCAGCGGTCCGGCAAATGCATTTAGTAGCGTACCCACAGCCGCCTCGAGATCCCCGCGAACACTGCCCGTATCGGCAGCCGGGTCGTCACCCATCTCACTGAGCACCGCATACGCTACCAAGCTGCGCTTACTCGACCAGCGGCGATAGATGCTGGTGCGGGCGCGGCCGACCCGCTGGGCGATACCGTCGATTGTCACTGCCCGGTATCCCCCTTCCTTCAGGGCGCTTAGCACGGCGAATGTTACTTCGGCGTCGATCCTCTCGTCCCGCGGTCGGCCTACACCGTGCGTCGTATCCTCCCGCGCGCGGGGTGTCCCCTGGCTGCGCAGGGCGCGGGACTTGGGGCTCGGTTTCACCGTGAAGAGGGCCGGGTCCGGAACATGGCTGTACATGGTATCAGCGCGTCCCCGTTGCAGGTCTGAATTCGCCCGGATTGGCCGGTCGATGCCATTTTGGCTAAGCATGCGTCTGTTGCGTGACAGACTGCAGCGTACATGCAATCCCTCGTGCCGGTTGCCTGTCCCTTTTTGTACTTGCGCATCTTTCGCTACATACTGTAGCGTATGCATTCAATGGGCTTGATGCGCTGCTTCTTGCCTTAATCTTGCTTGCAAATGCTCGACGCAACCATGTCTGCCCCGTTTCCGATCTGAGGAGATTGTCGTGAATATCCTTCGAGGAATGGCCATTTTGACTGTCGTCGTGCTCTTGGCGTGTAGCTCATCCGAGTCGGACTGGAAAAAGGCCGACGCACAAGGGACCGTGGCCGCTTATCAAGCGTTTCTCAAAGACCATCCGAACAACGCGCACGCCGACCAGGCACGCGATCGAATTCATGCATTGGAGGATGAGCAGGCGTGGGCGGACGCGCAGAAGACCAATACTCTGGAAAGCTTTCAAACGTACCTGCAGAATCAGCCAAAGGGCGTGCACTCGGCAGAGGCGCATGACCGGATTGCGACGCTCGAGCGGTCGGCCGCGTGGAAACTGGCGCAGGCTAACGCGACGCCGACTGTATTGCAGGAATTTCTGCAGAAGTACCCGCAGGGAACGGAGGCCGACCAGGCGCGCGCTCAGCTTCAGACGCTCAAGGCTGGCGAGTATCGCGTCGAGCTCGCCTCGTTCCGGTCAAAGCATGAGGCCGAGACCGTGCGCGCAAGAATGCAAGCTAGGTACGGAAAAGAGCTGCGCGAGGTTACAGTTGTGCCGGCTACGCCACCGGACAAACTCCATCGCGTCGAATCAGCGCCCATGACTCTTGATGACGCTAAATCGGCGTGCGCGAAGCTGAAGAAGGAGCATCGGCATTGTGAAGTCGTCAAGAGTTGAGCGGCGCAATCAGGGACCCGTATCAGGGACCGCACCCTAGGTAAACCGGTTTCCTCGCTCACGAGTCGGTTGCGACATTCCCTAGGCCCTCGCGCCAAGATAGGCTAGATGCGTTCGAGATCGTCGTGCCCACGTCCGGCGCGAATTGCACATATCACCTTGGACACTAGCCAGCGTCACGTCGAATGCGACAAGCTAGGCGGGTCGGTTGCCCGGCTCACCGGGCCACCTCGCGGTTTAGGATCTATTGGCCAAGCTTTTTAGGGATTTGACGCGACTACAAAATGCTGAACGCCGGGCGCCTCCAAAAGCCCCTGTTTATGACTGCGATTCCTAATCCGCGCCATGCAGAACGATGAAAGCCACAGGCTGAGTCTGTTCTATCTGACGGCGCTTGCGCTTGCGCTCGGTCTCGTGACAGGACTCGGCGCATTCTTGTTTCGCGACCTAATCGGCCTGCTCCACAATATTTTCTTTACCCGGCGCTTCATGCTGCCTTACGACGCCAATGAGTTCACGGCGTCGGATCGATGGGGCGCTCTTGTGATCCTGATTCCGGTGGTCGGCGCGGTAATCGTCACTTTCCTCGTCAGTAATTTCGCTCCTGAAGCCAAGGGTCACGGAGTCCCGGAAGTGATGGACGCGATTTACTACCGCGAGGGCGTAATCCGGCCCATTGTCGCGGTGGTCAAGTCCCTGGCCTCCGCGGTCGCAATTGGCAGTGGCTCGTCGGTGGGACGCGAGGGACCCATCATTCAGATCGGCTCGGCATTGGGTTCGACCGTGGGACAGATCATCCGCATGCCGCCGGGTCAGCGGATCGCACTCGTCGCGGCGGGCGCCGGAGCGGGTATCGCGGCCACGTTTAACACCCCGATCGGCGGGGTGATGTTCGCCATTGAGTTAATGATGCCAGAGGTGAGCGTCAGTACCTTTTTGCCGGTTGCCGTCGCAACCGGTGCGGCGACTTTTGTGGGGCGGTTCTTTTTTGGGCAGCAGCCGGCATTCCTCGTTCCGCCGCTGGAGCCGCTCGCCGCCGACGCGAATGCGGTGGTACTGCTGTTGCTGTATTCAGCCTTGGGCGCGGTCACGGGAGTGGCCGCGGCGGGCTTTATCCATGGGCTGAATCTTGCGGAAGACTTGTTCGACAAAATCCCATGGCGCTATTTGCGCCACATGCTGGGGATGCTGCTCGTGGGCTTAATGATGTACGCCCTCTATCGAGCTTTCGGCCAGTACTATGTCGATGGCGTGGGCTACGCGACGATCGAGCACATTCTCGTCGGGCAGATGTCAGCATTTTGGTTGCTAGGCCTGTTATGTGTCTGTAAGGCTCTGGCGACTTCGAGCAGCCTTGGATCGGGCTCGTCGGGCGGAATTTTCTCGCCGTCGCTTTTCATGGGCGCGACGCTTGGCGGCGGCTTCGCGGCTCTGCTCTCAGCGCTCGGCTTTCCGATTCCCCTCAGCATTCCTGCTTTCGCCATGGTCGGCATGGGCGCCATGGTTGGCGGTGGCACCGGCGCGGTCATGACGGCAGTGACCATGACATTCGAGATGACGCGCGACTATGACATCGTCATGCCGATGATTCTCGCAGTCGCCGCGAGCGTCGGCGTGCGACGCCTGCTGTCGCGAGAAAA
>Ga0302324_100010961_pt1 | contig 18677 bp, 16 predicted proteins | sample Palsa_T0_1_FD_201949 | JGI IMG/M metagenome (GOLD analysis project Ga0302324, IMG submission 201949) | Peat permafrost microbial communities from Stordalen Mire near Abisko, Sweden - Palsa_T0_1 | ecosystem: Environmental > Terrestrial > Soil > Palsa > Peat permafrost | place: Sweden: Abisko...
TGGCCTTTCCGTCGTGGGGCCCCCCGGCCAGGACCTGGCTGACGGCCTCCGATAGAGGAGACGAGGCGGCTCCGCCGTCACCAACCCGGGTAGGCAAGGTACGTCCGCTAGCCCCGCTAGCCCCCGATGGGGCGACCTCGGTGAAGCAGCGGCTGTCGGCGCCGTCATGGCCCCTCATGATCTGGAGCAGGACCTCGTCCGCCTGAAGCCCGCGTCGCAGGGTGCGTAGGGCGAAGGCAAAACCGTCAGGGACAGACACAGAGCCCGTCAGCGTCTCCAGCACTTCCCGGATCGTCTCGAGGACCCGGTTGCGGGAGGTGAGGTCGCTCAGCAAGCGGTCGCGCTCTATGGCGCTGGCCGCATAACCCGCGTAGAGCCTGACCAGGTCTAACTCGTCACGCTGGGGCACTCCTTTGGTGGGCCGGAGGATCGTGATCACCCCTATCAAACCGCTCGAGCCCATTACCGGGACGGTCCAGGAGCTCTCCGCCTTGACGGTTCTCGCCAACCCCCTCAGCTGCGCCCATCCGGCGCTGTGCTCGATGTCTTCGTCGACCACGACCTGCTCGCTCACCGACGCCTGCCCGACGGGGCCTTTGGCTGAGCCGTAGGGCACCTCGGCCCACCCCGACGGGAGTGTGCGCGGGAACCCAAGGGTGGCGACACAACGGAGGACGTCGCCCTCTCGTAGGTGCACCGACAGGCACTTGTTATTTAGGGCCGCCCCCAGCGACGACAGTATCACGGACAAGCTAGAGGAGGGATCGGTAGACGCCAACTGGTCGACAAGGCCTTGGAGGCGAACGAGCTGGCGGCGAGCCGACGAGTCGACCTGCTGCCCCGACAGCAGGGCAATGACATCGTCGGGATGGCTCGCCAACGGGTCTACGTCTGCCACCACCCGCCCGTGGCGCAAGATGACGATACGGTCAGCCAACCGGAACATCTGGTCAACATCGTGAGATACCAGGAGGATCGTGGTCCCCTGCTGGTGTAGCGAGGCGATGAGATCCTCTACCTGGGCCGTCTCGTTGGCACCGAGGGAGAACGTAGGCTCGTCAAGGACAAGTAACCGGGGTCGGTCGAGCATGACCCGCGCTACGGTCAACAGCTGCCGCATGCCCCCGGACAGCGCGGCCACCTTGGTCGACAAGTCGGGAAGCGGTATCTTCCACTCTTCTAGGGCCGCGCTGGCTTGGCCATAAAGCGAAACATCGTTAAAGAAAAATTTGCCCTCCCGTCCTAGGAAGAGGTTGGCCGCAATATCCAGGTTGCCGCAGAGCTCGGTGTGCTGTCGCACGATCGCAACGCCGCGCCGTGTCGCCGCTCGCAGACGCGGGGGCAGGGCACGGCCATCAAGGAGGATGCGCCCTGAGCTCGGAGCGATATCACCGGCCACACACGCCACCAGGGTCGTCTTGCCCGCACCGTTCTCGCCCGCCACGGCAACGAGCTCGCCCTGGTGTACGTCGAGGTTTACTGTGTCCAATGCCGAGAGCGGGCCGAAGCGCACGGACAACTCACGGACCGACAGCAGAGGAGTACCGTCGCCACGCTCTCGCTCGTGGAGCTCCGAGCCAGAGGTACTGAACGAACCTCGAGTTGGCTGGTCGTTCACCTGCGCAGTCTGCGCTTCAGCAGAGGTCACGTCAAGGCGTCGCTGTCGCATTAGTCCGGCGCGAAACGATAGCCGGCTCGCGGCTGGGTGATGATAATCGGGGGACCGCCATTGCTCTCCAGTTTGGCGCGTAGGCGTCGTATGTAGACCCGGACGTACTCCGTCTCTGTGGCATAACCCGGGCCCCAAACACGCCGCAACAACTGGGCGTGCGTCAACAACTTGCCTCGGTTAACAGCCAGCTCGCGAAGCAAGGAGAACTCCGTTGGCGTCAGGTGGACAATCTCACCCGCCTTGGTCACCAAGCTCATCTCCAAATCGACAACCACGTCACCGACCTCTATGCGCAGCCCCGAGGCTTCAACGGCTTCGGCAGGGCGAGTACGCCTGAGTGTGGCAGTGATACGGGCCATGAGCTCTTCAATGCCAAATGGTTTGGTCAGGTAATCGTCGGCACCATAGTTGAGGGCGGCCACCTTGTCGTGCTGGCCGCCGCGAGCCGACACGACAATGATGCCAACGGCCGAACGCTCGCGCATCTGACGGCAAAGCTCGAAGCCATCAGCGTCTGGGAACATCAGGTCAAGCAGAACGATATCCGGACGCTCGGTTTCCAGGAGCTGAAGGGCGCGCGACCCGTCCGGGGACAAGCAGGTGTCGTAACCGCGCACGGTCAGGTTGCTGCGGACAAGGTCGACGATGTTCGGGTCGTCCTCTACCAGCAGGGCTTTCGTACGCCTCTCTACCATCGTCACCGCGAGCCCGGCTGTGGGCGTAGAGCTACCCCCATGAGACGGCGGCTCAAAACGTGGTGACCATTCCGTACGGTGTACTCCAACAACCAGCGTACACAGTGGGCGGGTGCCTCCACAGCGGCCTCGTGGCGGCTCCGGTAAGGAGGCTCAGCGGGCGGTGGCTAGGGCCAGACTGGCGTAGCTGTCGAAGTCGCCATAGCTGGCCTCGGCATAGTCATCAGCCTCATTGGCCACAACCCTCAGGTCAACTTGCCTTAGGGCGTGAGCTGGGACGTACCCGGTAACCGGGGCCTCGGCCTCCTGAAGCTCAGCCCGCAAGCGCACCGGCGCCTCAGTAGCTGGCGAGCCGGCATACGCGGGCGACCAGCCAGGACCGAACGCCGACGGCTGGACGGCCACCGCCTTGCGCCGCACGGGCGCTGCCCCGGCGTTAGCGCGCGCCGCCCTGACCAGGAGATATACGTACGAGGCAAGTGCAAGGTCGCACAGCACTTGGGCCGCCAAGGCGACGGCCGACCGAGTGACGAAAGCCGCCGCCATGGTCACCAAGACGGCGCCGAGCAAAACCGAGAGCGTGTCTCGGCGCCGGCGGCGCAGCTGGGCGCGTTTGTGGCAAAGCGCGACTGCGGCGAGGGGCGCTGTCGCGGAAGCGATAGCGGGGGTACGTAGGCGGTAAGCGGGGACAACTCGCGTCGGAGCCGCATGCTCCAGCACGTGCAAGGCGCGACGGTAAACCCCTACGGTGTCCGCCCGTGCGGGTAGCCGGGACCAGAACCAATAGACGAAAACGACGACCCAGAGGCACGCCACCAAAAACTCAGTTCCCATAACGCAACTCCTAGGACAACCGCGAACCTATTAAATGGACGGTAGCCCCAGCAAATCCGGAAATGGTGGATGCTGGTGGCTCGCGGTCAACAACACACGCCAAAAGAGCGACTGTCGAGCCGTCCTTAGCTTTCAAAAGCCGAGCTGTTGCCGCCGATCAACCCGTCTATTTCCTCCTCGATGGGCAGCGCCCTACCCACCTCAGTCGTGCCAGAATTCAAAACATTGGCGGTTTCCCTCCGCCAATGACCACTCCTGCCGCCAGTTTTTTCCCATAAGGCAAGATCGCCAATCACCATGGCACGGTCGACGGATTTGCACATGTCGTAAATGGACAGCGCCGCCACGGCACAAGCCGTGAGGGCTTCCATCTCGACCCCCGTCCTGTCTACGGTCTCGACCTGGGTCTCCACCTCCACGTAGTCGTCGCCGATCGTGAAATTTATCGTGACGGCGCCAACCAAAAGGGGGTGGCAGAGGGGTATGAGGTGCGCCGCCTGCTTGGCCGCCTGGATCCCGGCAACGCGAGACACAGCCAATACGTCGCCCTTGCTCACAGCGTTGCTGGCCACTTTAGAAGTCGTTTCCGGCTGCATATGGACACGGCAGCGTGCCATGGCCCGCCGGTGCGTTGGTTCCTTGGGAGTGACATCGACCATCCGAGCACGTCCCAACGGGTCAGTATGGGTCAGACCGCGCTCGGGCATTAACGCAATCTTACGTGAAGTGACTGGGCGGGCACCTAAACGGCAGGTCCAGGCCCCCGCCTGAACGCTCAGCCGCCGATCTGGCTCATGCTCCGACCAGGGCGTACGAAGTTGACCTTGCCGATCGAATGGCCCGCCCACTTTGCGGCGACTTCTGCCGTGATCGCTTCTGCGAGGTCGTCGTCGGTACCCCCGCCGCGCAGGACCGAGCGGAGGTCGCGCTCGCGGACAGCGAAGAGACAGCTTCGTAGAGCACCCTCCGCTGTCAGGCGCACCCGGTCGCAGTTGGAACAGAAGGGGCGGGTGACGCTCGCAACGACGCCGACTACGCCGGCCCCGTCAAGGTAACGGTAGCGGTCGGCTGGCTCTACCCCGCGACCTGCAGGGTTGAACGCCCCCGCCTGGACTTCGGGCTCAACCGGCTCGATGGGGTAGACCTCGCCGATGCGCTCCAGGATCTCCTTCGCTGGCACGACACGCTGGCTTGACCACTCCCCCGCGCCGTCGAGCGGCATGAACTCGATGAAGCGCACTTCCACGCCGCGTTCGCGGCCAAAACGGGCGAGGTCGACCACTTCGCCGTCGTTGACCCCTCGCACCAGCACAGTGTTGATCTTGACGGGCCGCAGGCCCGCGTCAAGAGCCGCATCGACCCCCTCGAGCACCTGGGTGAGCATGTCCCTGCCGGTGATCGAGGCGAAACACTCGGGTCGCAGCGAGTCGCAGGAAATGGTGACCCTGTGCAAGCCGGCCGATTTCAGAGGTCGCGCCAGGCGGCCGAGGGTCGCTCCGTTGGTGGTCATCGACAGCTCCACAGGGAACCGGGCGAGGCGCGCAACTAGTCCAGGCAGCTGCGCCCGCGCCGTCGGTTCGCCCCCGGTCACCCGGACCGAAGTGATGCCGAAACGTTCTACGAAGACCCTTGTGACGCGTTCGATTTCGTCGAACGTAAGGATCTCAGCACGAGGGAGCCAACGAATGTCCTCCTTCGGCATGCAGTAGGTGCAGCGGAAGTTACAGCGGTCTGTCACCGAGATCCGCAGGTCGCGGGCTTGACGCCCGTAACCGTCGATCAGTGGGAGAGTCACAGTTGAATCAAGCGCTGGGCTTTTTCGGCGGCCGGGAGTTCCCCCTGGCCAGGTGCTCTACGAGGAACTTGCGGAAAGGGGGGCCGATGTCCTCGCGTTCGAGGGCCAGCTCGACCGTGGCCTGCAACCAATCCAGCTTGTTGCCGACGTCGAAGCGCCCGTCGCGAAAGGTCCAGCCGTAGACGGGCTCCCGTTCGGCGAGGGCCTTGATGGCGTCGGTGAGCTGGATCTCGCCGCCACGACCCGGTTTGGTGCTTGCAAGTACGTCAAATATCTCCGGCCCGAAGACGTAGCGGCCCATCACCGCCAGGTTGGACGGCGCCTCCTCGGGCGTCGGCTTCTCCACGAGGTCCTCCACCTGCACGAGGTTGTCGTGCAACGGCTTGACCGCTGCGCAGCCGTAGTAGGAGATGTCTCGCGGGATCACTTCCTTCAATGCCACGACGCTGTGGCCGTACTGCTCGTAGGTCTTGAGCATGCCCGCAAGGATGCCCGCTCCGGGGTGCATGATGTCGTCCCCGAGGAGCACCGCAAAGGGAAGGTTGCCGACGTGTTCGGAGGCCACGAGGACTGCGTGGCCGAGGCCTCGCGGCTCACCCTGGCGCACGTAGTGGATATTGGCCATCTCGGCGATGCTGCGCATTTCCTCTAGCTCCGCTTCCTTGCCGCCGGCAGCAAGGTAATACTCGAGCTCGAAGGACCGGTCGAAGTGGTCCTCCAGGCTCCTTTTGCCGCGCCCTGTGATGACGAGGATGTCCGTTATCCCGACCGACACAGCCTCCTCCACCACGTACTGGATGGCCGGTTTGTCCACGAGGGGCAACATTTCCTTAGGCTGGGCTTTCGTAGCTGGTAGGAAACGGGTCCCCAGGCCGGCGGCGGGTATCACGGCTTTAAGAACTGCTTGCGCCATGCGCGGGGCTCCTTGTCAGAGGTGAGACCTTTCGCCGTGCGGCCGTCGGCCGGTATAATTAGCACTATAACCGGCAGAGTGCTAATGAAAGGGCTGCTTCATCCATGCCAACCTACGAGTACGCCTGCAAGGCGTGCGGCGAGCACCTCGAAGTCGTCCAGTCGTTCAAAGACAATGCCCTCACAGAATGCCCCGCATGCGGAGGGCCACTGAGGAAGGTCTTCGGCAACATCGGCGTGGCGTTCAAGGGCAGCGGGTTCTACAAGACCGATAGCCGCTCGGAGACTGGCAAGGGTTCCCATAAGGCCAGCGAGCCCAAGACCGCCGAAGGGGCCGGGGCCACTAAGTCCGAAGGCTCCAAGTCGGAGGGCTCCAAGTCGGAGGGCTCAAAGTCCGAAGGCTCCAAGTCGGAAGGCTCCAAGTCGGAAAGGCCCAAGTCGGAGGGCTCCAAGTCCGAGCCCAAAGCGACCCCTGCCAGCGGCGCTCCGAGCGGCTCGTCCGGCGGCTCGTCCAAGGTCGCTGCCGCCTCGTAGGCGCCTGAGCGCCCTGCCATTTCAGATCCCGCTGAGCGACATCTCGCCAAAAGCGAGAGTTACACCAGCGGCCTGGGCCGGCAACCATTCGAGGTCATTGCCTATGACGTCGACGCCCAGCAGCATCCGCTGGATGCTCGAGGCTATGGTCGCCTCCCTGACCGGGGCGCCCAGCTCTCCATCACGGAACAACAGGCCCTCAGCACCGACAGAGAAGTCGCCGCTGATGGGGTTGACGCCCGAATGGAGGCCACTGACGGATTGTACGAGGAGCCCGTCGCCGATCTTGGCGAGCACTTCGGTGGCGCTCAGCTCCCCAGGCAGTAGGTAAATCGCCCGGGTGCCGACGCCCGGCGCGCTCTTGTAGCCAGCGCGTACGGCGCTAGCAGTCGACGACGTCCCAGCGCGGCGCGCCGAGGTGCTGTCGTACAGGAAACGCCGCAACACGCCTTGCTCGATCAGGGTATTGCGCCGGCATGCGAGGCCCTCGTCGTCAAACGATGCTGCCCCCCAGGCCGCCGGCTCGGTCGGGTCGTCAACCAGCGTGACCCCTGCTGCGGCCACGGGCTCGCCCATCCGGTCGGCAAAAAGCGAGACGCCCTTCAGGACCATCTCCCCGGAAAGGACCGAGCCGAGAAGGCCTAGCAACTGCGCGCTCACACGGGGTTCGAACACGACCGGGAGGTGGGCGGAGCGGGGTTTCGTGGCTCCGAGCAACCTGACAGCACGTGAGACCGCGTCGGCGGAGGCCTTCGACGGGACGAGCTCGGACGGTGCTCGGCCAACGGTGTAGCCATAGGCGACCTGGCTGCCCACGCCCTCGCCAGCGACTGCGACGGCCGCGAGGTAGCACGCCGTCGAGCGATCAGCAGACGAGATACCGAGCGAACTGGCAAGGGCCATCTCGCTCGAAGAGTCACCCCAGTTGACGGTCTCTACCTGCCTTATCCGAGGGTCGGCGGCACGCACTTCCCGCTCGAGCTCGAGGGCCGCATTGACCTTGCGGTCGGTCGGGCAAGTCGCCAGCTCATCGCGCCAAAGGTCGAGTACCACCGGGGTCGAGCCGTCAGGCTCAGGGAGCCCAACCCAAGGCTCGGGGCTCGAAAATGTCGCGTTGTCGCGCGCTTCCTGCAAGGTCTCGGCTATGACGTCTTCGTCTAGGGAGCCTGCGTACGCGAAACCCTGACGCCCCCCAGACACCACCCTGATGCCGGCTCCGGCCGAGGTAGCCGACGAGAGGGACTCGACCTCGCCGTCATATACCGCGACCTCGGTCTCGGTACCGCGGGACAGGTAGACCTCGACGTCCTCCCCGTCGCGGGACCACCCGGCGACGCGAACCGCAAGGTCCAGTAGCTCGCTCAACGCGCAGTCCCGCCGATGGTCAGCGCCCGCACCCGAAGCGTCGGCTGGCCCACACCGACCGGGACACCCTGGCCTTGCTTGCCACACGTGCCCGGCCAGCCCATCGTGAAGTCGTTGCCGATGACGTCTATGTCGAGCAGAGCTTGCGGACCGTTGCCGATCAGGTTGGCGTCCCTTATGGGCTCGGTCAGCTGGCCGTCTTCGATCAAGTAGGCCTCAGTCATGCCGAACACGAAGTCGCCGGTCGCAGTATTCACCTGTCCCCCGCCAAGCTTGGCCACATAGACGCCACGAGGGGTCTGGCGAATGATCTCTTCCGGGCTCTCTTCACCGTTCATGAGGAAAGTGTTCGTCATGCGCACCATCGGCAAGTGCTGGTAGCTCTGACGCCTGCCGTTGGAGGGCGTAGGACGACCTTCTTTCTTCGCCCGCATCCAGTCCCACATGTAGTCGGTGAGGACCCCGTTTTCGATCAGGACGTTCCGTGAGGTGGGGTGGCCCTCATCGTCGATGGCCAGTGCACCCCACTCGTGGCTCATCGTCCCGTCGTCCACGAGGGTCACGAGCGGGCTCGCCACCTCTTCGCCGACCCTTCCGGTGAACACCGAGACGGCCTTGGCAATGTGGTCGGCCTCCAGGCCGTGGCCGCAGGCCTCATGGAACAGCACTCCCCCACTGCCCGCCTGGATCACGACAGGCATCGTCCCAGAGGGTGCCGGCCGCGCCTTCAGCTTGAGCAGTGCCCGTTCTGCTGCCGAGCGCGCCAGCTCCTCCACGTCGTAGCGGTCGAACATCTCGAAGCCCATCGTCAAGCCGACTGCCTCGCCGCCCGTTTGCATCCCGGTGTCGCCATTGGCGACGACGTTGGCACCGAAACGCACCCGCACCTGGTCGTCGGTGGCGAAGACGCCCTCTGAGTTGGCAACCAGGACCTGGCGGCGGCTGTCCCTGTAGTTTGCGTTCACCTGGTGGACGGCGCCCCCCGCTGAGCGCGCGGCCGCGTCGGCCCGACGCAGCAACTCGACCTTGTCGGCCTTGCCAACGCGTGCCGGCAGCACCTCGACCGGCGACGGGCTGCTCGGGGTGGAACGAGACAGCGCTACTTCGTGGACGCCACCTCCGCCTCCGCGTGCCGCCCCAGCCGCGACTTTCGCTGCGGCGAGCAGCCCTCCTTCGGAAAGGTCAGCGGTATGGGCGAACCCGGTCGTATTACCCACCACGACCCGGATCCCCGCGCCGCGCTCTCGGCCGGAGCTGATGTCCTCGATGCGGCCATCGTCAAGCGCGACCACCGAGCCACGCCGGTCCTCGGCAAAAACCTCGGCGAACTCGCCGCCTGTGGCCAGGGCCTCTCGTATCACTCGGGCTACGACAGCTTCATCGATCAAAGCTTGAGTGCTTGGGGTTTCAGTTGCGGTCATCGTGGTGTCCAGGGTACTTGGCCCTCGCCAAGATGCGTAGGAGCGCTGCAGGCCAGGGGCAGTACCGCCAACGCGAGACACGAGGTACCTTTGAGGGGTGCTGCTGGAGACGATCAACGGCCCGAGCGACCTGCGCCGGCTCGACCTGGAGCAACTGACGGCCCTGGCGGGTGAGATCCGGGAGTTCATCGTCCAAGCGGTGTCGGCGGCGAACACTGGGCACCTGGGCAGCAACCTCGGGGTCGTCGAACTGACGCTCGCATTGCACCGGGTATTCAATTCGCCCCGTGACAGCCTCATCTGGGACACCGGGCACCAGGCCTACGTCCACAAGCTATTGACTGGCCGACGGGAGATGTTCACGACGCTTCGACAGGCTGACGGGCTGTCGGGCTACCCCTCCCGAGCGGAGTCCGTCCACGACTGGGTGGAAAACAGCCACGCCTCCACGGCCCTTTGTTACGCGCACGGGCTCGCAGCCGCGGTGGCACGCAGCGCCAACCCTCGTCGCCACGTCGTAGCAATTGTCGGCGACGGAGCCCTTACCGGCGGTATGGCCTACGAAGGGCTCAACAATTTGGGCCACAGCGGCTCGCGCGTAATAGTGATATTGAACGACAACGGCCGCTCGTACGCCCCGACAGTCTCGCGGCTTTCCGAGAGCCTGACCCGGATAAGACTGCACCCCGGTGTCAGTTCCGCAAGGCGCCGCATCGAAGGTGCGGTGCGCGAGCTGCCGGGTGTCGGCAACCTTGCGTATTCGAGCCTGCAAGGCGTTTATTCGGCGATACGAGAAGTCATTGAGCCGCCGGCATTTTTCGAGACGCTGGGCGTACGCTATGTCGGCCCCCTCGACGGGCACGACATCGCGGGCTTGGAACAGGCCCTCCGCCAGGCCGCCACCCACGACGGCCCAATCGTCGTGCACGTCCATACCCAGAAAGGGCGCGGCTACGGGCCAGCGGAAGACGACGAAGAAAAATGTTTGCACGACGCGGGTTCTTTTGACCCCGTCACCGGCCCGACCGCATTGTCGAGGGCCCTCACGGGCTACACGCTCGCGTTCAGCGAAGCGATAACCGAAATAGCCGGAAGCCGAGAAGACGTCGTCGCAATTACGGCAGCAATGCCGGGGCCGACGGGCTTGCTGCCTTTCGAGCAGCGGTGGCCAGACCGCTTTTTCGATGTCGGTATCGCCGAGCAGGCCGCCGTAACCTCGGCGGCAGGAATGGCCATGGGAGGGCTGCGCCCGGTAGTAGCGGTTTATTCGACGTTTTTCAGCCGGGCGTTCGACCAGGCCAACCTGGATGTGGGGCTCCACGGGCTGCCGGTTGTCTTCGCTCTCGACCGGGCCGGGATCACTGGGGACGATGGTCCCAGCCACCACGGCATCCTCGACATGGCGCTGTGCTTGAACATCCCCGGGATGACCATTTTCGCCCCGTCGTCGGCACAGGAGCTAAAAGTCATGTTGGGCACGGCCTTAGGGCTGTCAGGCCCAGCCGTCGTTCGCTACCCCAAGGGGGCTGCCCGCCAGGTCCCAGCGGACCAGGTTGGCAGCGGTCTGTCCGCTCGGCTGGTCCGCACGGGCGACAGGTCGGTCTGCATCCTGGCGGTTGGCAAGCTGGTCGAAGCCGCGGAGGAAGCAGCTGCGCTTCTCGCTGGAGAGGGCGTCGAGGCGACCTTATGGGACGTGAGGGTGGTGCGCCCGCTCGACCCAGCCATGATCGCCGATGCCGGGCGCCACAGCTTCGTTGTGACGGTCGAAGACGGGATCCGCAACGGCGGGGCCGGTAATTTCATCGCCGACGCCATCGCTGACCTCAACGCCAACCGCCAGAGCCCGCCCGTGCTCACCCTCGGTGTGCCCACCGCGTACATCCCGCACGGCAAAGCGGACCGGATCCGCGGCCAGCTCGGCCTGGACGGCCCGGGGATCGCCGCCTCGATCTTCAAGGTGATCGAACGCGCCCCCGACATGCAGTCCCCTGCCGGCCTCCGGGTCGAAGATATTGGCATCGGAGACATCCCCGTCGAGCCCGCGGGACAGGGAGCGGAGCGCTCAGCCGTTCAGGCGGACGCGGTTAGTCGGGGCTGAACGCCAAGATGGTCAATCCCACAGTTGCTCTTGTGCGTTGAGACGCCCTGAAATACACTTAGATTAGCGGTACCCCTCTTCCCCCTCCTGCACCCTCGGCTCGCCTGGGAGGTTCACATGTACCCGCAGCTTTGCTTTGCTCCCGAGGTCCTCCACGTCCGTGCCTGGCCTGACGAGGTCCTCGACCAGCTCGGTTTCGACCCGCGCTCGGGGTACGTCGAGGACTACTGGTTGGGGATCCTCGGCCCTTCGACGGTATGGCTCCTGCGCCGGCTCGCGGCGGGCTTCGAGTACAGCCCTTCGGGCTTCGACCTAGACCTCTCCGAAACAGCCCGATCGCTCGGCCTCGGTGACCGCAGCGGCCGGCACTCCCCCTTCGTGCGGGCCATCAACCGCACCGTCCAGTTCGGGCTCGCCCGCCTGACTGGCCCGACCGAGCTGTCGGTGCGCCGGCGGCTCCCCTCCCTCAGCCGCGGCCAAATCAACAGGCTCTCACCTGCCCAGCAGGCCCGCCACGCCGCATGGCAGGAGGAGCAACTGCATGCCCTCACCGCCGAGCGGGCCTTGGCGCATTAGCGTGGCGACCTCCGGCCGGATCGTAAGCGAGTCCGCACCAGCCCTAAGGAAGTCGGTATAAAAGCTCACGGTCCGGAGACGACCGCCTCGTCCAGCAGCCCGCCCAGCCTTGAAGGCCGGGTGGTGCGGTGCGCCACGGCCGCCCCGACTTGGGCCTGGGAGGTCCCGGGCCCGCCGGGAGCCCCGGACGTGCTGCTCGTCCACGGCTGGATGGCAACGGCAGCTCTGAACTGGTACGGCTCCCTCGATTTCCTGGGGCAGTCTTTCCACACTGTCGCCCCGAACCTTCGGGGCCATGGCCGCCTCGGCCAGGGGGCTTCCCCTTTCAATATTGAAGCGAGCGCCGACGACTTGGCCGAGCTCATAGGGGCGCTCGCCCTGGACAAGCCCATAGTGGTCGGCTATTCCATGGGCGGGGCCGTCGCGCAGGTGCTTGCAAGACGCCACCCTAAGCTCCTCGGCGGGATCGTGCTGTGCGCAACGGCCTCGTCGTTCGCAAGGCACATGGAGCTCCGGCCGGCGGTACGCGTGGTCAGCAGGATCACGGCCGCCGCTTCGAGGAGGTACCCCGGCGCAGCAGGAGGCCTTCTCCAGTGGCAGATAGCTCGCCATGACCGCTCGGCAGGCAGCCGCGGCCAGAGCCCGGTGGACAACAGTATGAAGTGGGCGCTGGCAGAAAGGTCAGAGTCGGACTTGGCAACGTTCATCGAGGCCGGGGCAGCCCTCAATGCCTACGACAGCAGTAGTTGGCTACCGGACTTGGAAGTGCCAGCGGCCGTCATCATCACATCCCGAGACCGGACCGTTGCGCCATGGCGCCAAGAGGCACTCGCAGCACTTATCCCGGGAGCCCGGCGCTACGTGGTCGACGCCGGCCACGACGTCGTCGTCGCAGCCCCCGACCTCCTATTGCCCGTCCTGGTCAAAGCGTGCCGAGAGTTGGCTCAGGGTTAGGCCGAGCCGCCGTGGGCCTACCGGCTCAGCGGAGCGAGGCTGACACGTCCCGGGCTGCCTCGACGACGAGAGAAGCGTAAAGCTCGCCGGGCGACCGGGTAGTCCGTTCGATCGGGCCGGAAACCGAGAGCGCCGCCACAACAGCACCGTCCAGGTAGACCGGTGCACTCACAGAGGCTACTCCGAGCTCTCGCTCCTCCACGCTCTCGGTCCATCCTCGGGCCAGGACGTCGGGGGCACCAGAAAGTGCCCGTCCCGCTGAGCCTTTGTCCATCGGCAACGAGGCACCGACCGCGACCATCGTGCGCAAGCTGTGCGGCGACTCGAGCGAGACAATGCAAACCCGGCGGCCACCTTCGGCAACGAAAAGCTGCACACTTTCACCCGTCTTGTCCCGCAGCCGTTCCAGAGCCGGCCCCGCCGCCTGGGCGAGGCCGAGGCGCCGCTGCCCTGCGAGACGGCCGAGCTCGACGAGGCGCCCACCCAGGCGGTACGTGCTACCGGCGTCCTTTTCAACGAGCCCATGTGCCGCTAAGGCCGTCGCCAACCGGTAAGCCGTCGCTCGAGGAAGGCCTGTGCGCTCGACCAGCCCGGCAAGGCTCAGGGGCCCTGCCTCGGCGAGGCTATCGAGGACGCTAATAGCCTTGCCGAGTGAGCCGGCCCCTTGTACACTGTCTCTCATAACGAGATGGTATCCCACATAGTGGGACATTCACAACGACCCGGTCTCAAGGGAGGCGAAGTGAGCAACACAGGCTCGCCGGCCACGTTGGCCGAAAAGGTATGGCAGCGCCACGTGGTCCGCTCCGGCGACGGGGAACCCGACCTCCTCTACGTCGACCTGCACCTGGTCCACGAGGTGACATCGCCACAGGCCTTCGACGGCATCCGCCTGGCCGGGCGCGGGGTGCGCCGGCCCGACCTGACCGTCGCGACAATGGACCACAATGTGCCGACAACGGCCCTCGGCCTGCCCTTGAGCGATCCCGTTTCAGCTCGCCAGATGGAGGTGCTCGCCACCAACTGCGCCGAGTTTGGGATCAAGTTGTTCGCTATGGGCGATGCCAACCAGGGGATCGTCCACATCATCGGGCCCGAGCTCGGCCTTACTCAGCCCGGGATGACGGTGGTCTGCGGTGACAGCCATACCTCGACCCACGGCGCTTTTGGTGCCTTGGCCTTCGGTATCGGCACGAGCGAGGTCGAACACGTCCTGGCGACCCAGACGCTCCCACAGGCACGGCCGCAGACCATGGCGGTGACGGTAGACGGTGAACTTCGGGCGGGGGTCACGGCAAAGGACATCGTGCTTGCGATAATCGGCCGTCTCGGCACCGGCGGAGGGATCGGCCACGTGATCGAGTACCGCGGCTCAGCGATCAGGGCGCTGTCCATGGAGGGCAGGATGACCGTCTGCAACATGTCGATCGAGGCGGGCGCACGGGCCGGGATGGTCGCGCCGGACGATACGACGTTTTCCTATATCGAAGGGCGCCAGTACGCGCCGAAAGGTCACGATTGGGAAGCCGCCCTGGACGACTGGCGCTCACTTGCAACTGACCAAGGTGCCCGCTTTGATAAGCATGTCCAAATCGACGCCAGCTCCCTCGCGCCGCACGTGACTTGGGGCACCAACCCGGGCCAGGTCGTGCGGCTCGACCAGGCAGTGCCGGACCCCGACAGCTTTGCCGAACCAGCGGCGCGCGAATCAGGCGAGCGAGCCTTGGCCTACATGGGCCTCCAGGCAGGTACACCTATGCGAGAAGTCAAGGTGGACACTGTCTTTATCGGGTCGTGCACCAACGCCCGGATAGAGGACCTGCGCCTTGCCGCGGCCGTCCTCGAAGGGCACATGGTTGCCCCAGGGCTCCGAGCGTTGGTGGTACCCGGTTCGGGCCAAGTCAAGATCCAAGCTGAAAAAGAAGGGCTGGACAAGGTATTTATCAATGCCGGGTTCGAATGGCGCAACCCCGGCTGCTCCATGTGCCTGGCGATGAACCCCGACAAGCTCGCCCCGGGCGAACGTTGTGCCTCTACTTCCAATAGGAATTTCGAAGGACGTCAGGGCCGTGGAGGCCGCACCCATCTCGTATCTCCCGCTGTGGCTGCAGCTACAGCCGTTGCGGGCCACTTCGCTTCCCCGGAGGATCTGCAATGAAACCGGTAAGGGTTATCACAGGGCGAGCGGTCCCCCTGGGCCGCAGCGATGTCGACACCGATCAAATAATCCCGGCATCCTGGCTGAAAAAGGTCGAACGGACCGGGTTCGGGCAGGGCCTCTTCTCGGAGTGGCGTGACGACAGGGACTTCGTCCTGAACAAGCCTCAATATGCCGGCGCGACGATACTGGTGGCAGGTCCCAACTTCGGGACAGGTTCCTCGCGCGAGCACGCCGTCTGGGCCCTGACCGACTACGGCTTTGAGGCCGTGATTTCACCGCGTTTCGGCGACATTTTCCGGAACAACTCGACCAAAGCCGGTCTCCTACCCGTGCAAGTCTCTGCGCAGGTTGGCAAGGATTTGCTCGAGGCGGTCGAGGCCGACCCGTCCCTCGAAATCACGATCGACCTCGAACGTCTCCGCTTGGAGGCACCGGCCGCTGGCATCGAAGCAAGTTTCCCCCTCGACCCGTTTACCCAACACCGGTTGCTCGAGGGCCTGGACGACATCGGCCTCACGTTGCGGTTCGGGGCCGAGATCGACGCCTACGAGCCGACCCGGCCCTCCTGGCTTCCGGCGGTTACCGCCTAATGGGCCCTGGCGAGCCTGGCTCGTCGGCTCCGACGTTCGGCTTGTGACGAGCCCGCCAAGAAGAACGGGTTCGTCACACAGCCGCACGCCCGTCCGACGTACTCCGTATCACTCCCCATTGTCGCGAAGGGGCGCCGGGGCGTGGGCGCCGTGCGTAGGGCGTCCTCTCTATGCGTTGGGCGATCTATCTCGGCCGTGTTGCCGTTCCTCGGCGCACCACGAGCCGGTGAATTGAACCCGCCCAGACCTAGAACTACGGGCGACGCCGAAACGCTTGCCGAGATGGGGTCTAAAGACATGAAATGCAATGACCAAGGGGGGGCCCGGCGTGAGCCCGCGGGCTAGCTGATATGATGCTCGATTAGCGGGGTGGAGCAGTCAGGTAGCTCGTTGGGCTCATAACCCAGAGGTCGCTGGTTCAAATCCAGCCCCCGCCACCAGCCCCCCGCCACCATTTTGCCCGGCTCTTGCATACGCACAAGCCGTTGACCAGCAGTTTTAGGGGTCGGCCGCTTGTCGTCTGTGGGCCTATTTGTGGGGACCACTCAACTTCTGCCCATGCAAGCTGGGCCGGGCGCCAGGGCACGGGCGGGCCGACAGGCTGCTCTTTCGCGCTTCGAGGGATGCGCGAGTAAACAGCTGCACGAGGCGTGCCCTGCGCAGCCCTATGCGCCTGACCTACTCAACGGTTGATCGGGGGCTCAGGTCCTTGGCGGCGACGTGGACATCGGCTTGTCGAGGTCATGGGCAACCCAGCCTGGCCTATCGAAACGTATCGGCGAAGCACCTACCAGCGCGGCGAGGCGGGATTCAAGACGCTCGAGTTCGTCGGGGCCGATCTGCTGCTTCCATTTGTCGCGCAGCTCGTCGAAGATGGCTTCACCTTCTCGCATCACCTCGAAACCGAGGGCAGTGACCTGAAGACGTTTGCGGCGTGCATCGACCGGATCGGCCTCTCGTGCCACGTACCCGCGCTCTTGGAGCACGGAGACGGTTTTTGCCGCTGCTTGCTTGGAGACCGATAAACGGCGGGCCAGTCCCGATGCATTGTCGGCGCCAGCTGCGATTGCTCGCATCGCGAAGTCGTGGACGGGGCGCACGTCTTCATAGCCGCGATGGGCGAGTTCCGCTGTCGCGTCGTCCACCAGGGCGCGGAAGCCTCCAAGCAGGAGCAGTGCGAGATCGGCGCCCGAGCGTGACATGAAGCAAAGACTACGGCAGACACCTTGACAAGGTCAACCTGGTTGTCTAGTATGGACAACCAGGTTGACGATCAAGAGGAGATTGAGATGACTGCTACAGCACAGGCCTCCCTGGCTGGAGTCACGCACCAATACGCCAAAGTCAACGGGACCGGGCTGCACTACGTGGCAGCGGGAACCGAGGGGTCTCCCGTCCTGCTGGTCCATGGCTTCCCCGAAACGTGGTGGACCTTCCGCAAGCTCATCCCGCTGCTCGCCATCAGTCACCGGGTCTTCGCGGTGGATCTACGCGGCTTCGGTGATTCTGACAACGGGCCCGGTACCTACGACAGCAAGGCCTCCGCCGAAGACCTGCACCTGATCATCGAAACACTCAACCTTGGCCCCGTTCACCTCACGGGCCAGGACATCAGTGGGGCGACCGTTCTCCGCCTCGCCGCCACCCACCCCGACGACGTGCTCAGCCTTACCGCGATCGAGATGGGCCTTCCCGGGTTCGGCCTCGAGATGCTGGCTGACATTACCCACGGGGGAAGCTGGCATATCGGCCTTCTCGCCGCTCCGAACATCCCCGAGATGCTGCTCACCGGACGCGAGCGCGAGTTCCTCGGGCAGTTCGCCTTCCCGGCCATGAGCGCCACCCCCGGTGCGATCTCCGAAGCCGACATCGACGAGTTCGTCCGCACCTACTCCCGTCCCGACGGCTGGCGCGGCGCCGTCGGCCTCTACCAGTCCATGCTCCAAGAAGGTGAAGACATCGTGGCCCTTGTCGCTACCCGCAAGCTGACCATGCCCGTACTGGCGATCGGAGCCGGAGGCGGCGAGTTCACCTTCGCGACCATGACCCAGGTCGCATCCGACCCGGTTCGGTCAATCAGCCTTGAAGGCGTCGGCCACTACGCAGCACTGGAGGCACCCGACAAGTTGGCCGAGGCTCTTGTCGACTTCTTCAACACCGTTGACGCCGCCTGAAGCTCATCACCCTCCCCCGAAGCGAGGTCCTCATGTACCGGCGACGACCCCAGCGCGAAGACGCCTGCACGGCAGCAGACGGCTCTGTGCGCGGAGAAGCAAGACCTTGAGGCTGGACCAGCGCTCGGCCGGGTCGACGTCGCTCATCCAACTCTGGCAGGGTGTTGGACGCTCGCGGTTGCTTCCCAACTCGCGGAGGGCGACCGCCGATACCAAGCCGGTCGACGCTGTGGCTTGGTACCCGCATCGGCGACCTTGAGAGGGATCGGGGTTTCCTGGTTGTATGGGCCGAGGTGTGAGCCCGTCTATGAGGACCGGCCAACCAGCGCGAACATGTGCCGGCGCGAACGTCGGGATATTCATCCGCCCACCGATATCCGCGTCGTCACTCTCCGTCGGCCAGCAAACCCCCTGCGACAGCCCCCCCCTCATTCCTGCGCATGCACTTCGAGCACACTGACCAACCCGAGGAGCGATAGCGACCATGGCCCGAGCAGTGCGGTTCGATCACTACGGTGACCGCGGCGTCCTCTACATCGCCGACGTCGACGTGCCGTCACCTTTGTCCGATGAGGTCACCGTCGAGGTCCGAACTGCGCATCTACTCGAGCTCATGAAGAAGGGCGACGACGCATTCAATGCCCATGACTTCGCCGGGATGAACGCGGTGCACCATCCAGACATGGTCGCCCACATCACGGGAAACCCAACCCCGCTCCACGGACGGGTAGCCCACGCTGCGGCCATGGAGCAGTTCTTCCATATGTTCCCCGACGTCCACGTCGAGAACGACCCATACCCGGTCCAGTTCGGAAGCGGCGACTGGACCACCGTAGTTAGCCGTACCACCGGGACGTTTAGCGGCGAGTTGACCTTGCCCGATGGCACCGTGGTAC
>Ga0302324_100010962_pt1 | contig 18675 bp, 20 predicted proteins | sample Palsa_T0_1_FD_201949 | JGI IMG/M metagenome (GOLD analysis project Ga0302324, IMG submission 201949) | Peat permafrost microbial communities from Stordalen Mire near Abisko, Sweden - Palsa_T0_1 | ecosystem: Environmental > Terrestrial > Soil > Palsa > Peat permafrost | place: Sweden: Abisko...
ATCAGGATGCGGTCGTAGCAGGAAAGCATTCCAGCGATTCGATCGGCATGTCGTTCCGTCAGCAACGTCATTCCCATCCAGGCATAATAATCCATGACCTGTTTGGTTCCGGCTATGCCGGCTTAGGGAAGAGTCGCGTTAAGTTGCGTCAATCCTACGCGAGGGCTGCGGCGACCATGCAGGACAGCGAGCACCACAATCGGCTTTTCGTCCGGTGCGTAGGCGATGATGTAGTGATGTAGTTGCGTATTGTAGGAAACAATAGAGCGTTGAGCGGAGTCAATGCCCGTCGCAATCTCTAGCAGACAGCATCGCGGCGATTCCGCGTGCGATGAGCGCTGACGACCTCGCGGCACTTCTCAACGTCTCCCGATTGACCATATACCGTTGAGCGAAGCGCGGGAGGAATATTCCGTCGTTCCGAGTTGGTTCTTGTGCTCGATTCGATCCCGCAAACATCGCACGCTGGCTAGTCGAGATCGGTGTAAAACGGTCGAACCCATAGGCCGAGGCACGACAGTGCCGACGGTGCATGCGTGGGCAGTGGCCCAGAGCATGATGGATGAAGGGTTGGTGCTCCGATGGCTGACTCTCGAAGCGGTTACAAAAGACTGGACAGAAGACTCGCTCTAGCGGAATCCACTTTGTGGGATCACTGCGCCTTTATGGGACCACTCTTCACTACCGAAACAGAAACACCAAGGCACTTCTTCGGGATGAGGCGCAGCGTCTTCCCTGGTGCGTCGGGGGTGACATAGACAAATATGATCGGCGAGGAATGGTCATCGCCAATTCCAACGCCAAGCACCGACGGTTCGGGCATGAGCCTCTTCGAGAGTTCGTCCTTTGCCTCAAGAGCCTTGCTCGGGGTTGCCTTTTCCTGTTGTGCGGTTTCGCAAGAGCTTGGTGCAGAGGGATGATGTTCTTGTGCTTGCAATGCAGCAGAGAGCAGCAAAGCAACACCAAACGCGAGGACGGTAGTCGAAGTCATAGAAAATTCCTTCGGACAACTACCTTCCATTATTATGCTCCAAAACTACCGTCCTTACCAACTCGAACTCATTGCCGAGAGTTCCTGTCACTCTGGCAGAATGCTCTGATTGGATCGGTTCTAACGATAGTTGTTTTTTGCCCACGATACTCCGCGCCCTGTGCATTCACTGTGATGCCAAAGCTGCGCATGGCTGAGACAGGTATTTCCTTGTCTTTTTGGACATATAAGATCAATTCTGGTTCGTTTGATGTTCCGGCGGTTCCGATGCCGATGACGGCTGGTTCAGACATCAATGCAGAAACAAGCTTTCCCAAGTCCGCAAAGTTTTGAGCGCTGGCATGCGACTCGACTGCTTGAGCCGATTCGGCTTTGATACCCAAGTTGATATCCAAACCAAACCCTAGGGATGAACCCAATTTCTTTGACAGGCTTTCCAGAACCGCTTCGATTGGGTTGGCTACAGTCAGGGTTGAACTGCCTGCCACGAGTAGGCCAACGGGATTCTTATTCGTCGTTAAGATGAGAGAGCCAGAGTCCCCGTCAGTGCTGAAAGAGCCTGAGTTTCCGACAACAATGATCTGATTCTTATAGTCCACCAGCCCGACAGTTGCACTTTGACATCCACTGCTGTAGTTCACTTTTATTTCTGTTGGATAGCTTTGAATCACCCCTTGTGTTATGCCGGTGCTCCGTCCACTCTTGATGACCTGCATTTTAGGCGCAGGAATCGCGGTCTGTGGGGATGGAGTGCCGACACCCATGATCGTGCCTGCTGCATTCATAGTTCCGTCAATCAACTCTGCAATCGCCGCATCAACGTTGTCCGATATTGGAGACGCCACGGTGAAGTTGCCTACGCTACGAGGAATCTTACATTGCGTATCCACTAATCCGGGTTGAGAAATTGCCTCTCCCTGCACCGCGTTTCCCATGCGACCTATCACATGGTTGTTGCTCAGGATATATTTCTTCGTTCCGGCAAAGACCAGCGAACCCAACGTTCCCGAGCAACACTTGCTCTTAGCCGTGTCTTTCACGTTCCCGCCAGAACTTCCATACAAATCTGTTTGTTGCTTCGGGTCCGGCGAGCCTTGGCCCACGGCAGCAGCCAGAAACGAAAACACAGCGAGCGCGATGGGGGAGCATCTGAAGACCCCAGAACATAATTTCTTCATTGGCCCCCTCCGTTTGAATTTGAGCTATTGCCACTCTTTGAGTTCGAACTGCTCTTCTTCCCGATCTTGCTAATCAATGCGCTCACGGGAACTTCAACGCCATACATAGGCTTAAGAACACGATCGCCACGCAGAGCTGAGGAAAACTGAGCCGACGTGGCGGTAGCGCCTGGCGTAAGCCCCATTAGGACGGACTGCTTCATGTAAGCGATGCCCGCGTAAAAGCTCATCCGCACAGGAAAGCCCAGCTTCTCTAGTTTTGTCCAACTCGTCAAATTCTCCGCCAGCCCAAAATACGGTCGATAAAATGGCTGGCTAGTCAAAGGAATTCCGAAGTTGAAGTGGGGTATTCCTGACTCCTTGGTTAGGACTTTGGCTAGAGGGTAGATGTCGAACAGCCCGTACATGTCCGTGTGGGTCGTAACCTTCCTCTGAACAGTGCCACTTTTATCCGAGTACTGGGCTTCTCGCAGACCCGGTATCGTAACCCCTATTGAAACATCCCAATATTCTTTGTCATCGCTCCTGAATGTCTTCGTGAATGTGCATGGGGTCTTTGCGCCCGAGGCGGAGCAATCGATAGCGCCAGACTTGTTCGTACTACTCTTGGTCGTCGGGGTTTTAGGCGCGTTCGCAGTATCGCTTGCGGGGCCGTTCCGTCCCGCACCAGTTGCACCTAGTGACGCACTCTGACTATCAACCGCATCTGACGGGGCCTGATCGGGCTGCGTGGGATCATGAGAGCTTCCACCGTCCGTACTTTGTTTTGGGACAGAGAGCGAAAACGTAAGATTGATGTCGAAGGGCAGTTTGTCAGGACCATCCTTGCAACCTGCAGCCACGAAGACAGTGTGTGGCGACGTTGATGCATCACTCGCTTTGACCGCCAACCCCATCACGGCAGTAATCAGCTGTCCGAAAGCCACAACGTTTTCCGGCTGAACTTCAGTTGCACTAACCTTATAGTCGATAATTACTTTCTTTGTGTCCAACTGTTGTTTTTTGACTTCCGCTGTAGCCTTAGGGTCTAGTGGGAATTCATCAAAGAAGTTAATCCCCACCAAGAGCAGTCGCTTCATAGCGTACAAAAGCGGCGTGCCATCCGCCTTAAGCCTTGCCTGTACTAGAGTAGTGCTCTTCTTGCGGTTCCGGTAAGCGTACCACTCGCTGGATACCAACGAGTAAGTGGAGTCATCGTTTACGTGCCACTGAGCAACGTGAACAACGTAACCTCTGGTCGGGTCCGGCGTAAGACAATCTGCACCAACACCCCGTTGCTGTGCGAGTTGGTAGAGCTTATTCGAATTGTCCCAAGTGACGCTGGTCGGTATTTCTACAGTCGCGAATGCTGTTGCCGTTGACTCCTCCGGTGGAAGAACTCCTGTGGATGGAGATGCCTTAAATTGTGTGGTTACGGCGTCTTTTATTGGCGTCGCTCGCTTCGGTTGCTGAGCCCAAGCGAGTGTGGTGAGCAGGCCGATCACAGCACCTAGTGCTGCAATCTTGTGTGTCAATGCTAGCTTCACGTAGCGCTCCTAATGAGATGATTTGCACAGGGGCCCGTAGAAATACAAAGCGACGGCAGGGGGGGAAGGAGCGAAGATTAGCAGCGAGACTGAACAGACGGCACAATTATCGACATTTTGTTACGAAATCCGAACAAGGGCTTGCGACGCACAACTCTCCCTCTGCTCGTCTCTGCTCGGGAGAACTCTTTCTTAGTCGATTGGGGAAGCTGCACCGTGTGTTTTCGGGAGTTAACCGGCCAATCGCTGAAGTGAGGATGTAGAAGAGCGGCAGGGTTTATACTTTTTTCCTTTCACTTGAGGAGTCTTTGCTGGAAGGGAGGAAGAAGGCTCTCTGTGAGCTGCAGATCCCTAGCCAGGTTCCGCTCAGCGGGAGAGCCCTCCAAACAGTAACGGTTCTCTTTATCCCACTTTCTGCAGATCATTGCAACCCCGCATTTGACTGGGCGGCGGCAGCGGCGGAACAGTTCATCCGCCAGTGTCCCCTATGTTTGATGGGTTCGATCATCGGTCACGGCTGGCGGCGCAAACAAGCACATGACGACCGTCACGACTGGATCCGGTGCCGCCGTGGTCTCTGCAAGCTCTGCAAACTGACTTTCACGTTCCTCCCCGTTTTCTCCCTCCCCTACACCCATTACAGTCTGATCGCGCGCAGTGAGGCGCTGCGACGATACTTTCTTGACCGTGGTTCTTGGGAAAGTGCGGTGCCGGACTTCAAAGATCCGGATCGAGTCCCTGACTCTTCCACTCTGCGCCGCTGGTTCCGCGACCTAGATTCTTCGCGACCTGCGTTTTCCTTTCTGCGCCCCGCCCTGGAAGTCATGGGGCAATGGCAGACCCGCGGCGAGCCAGTGGAGTGCGGTTCCTTGCGCTTGTCCTGGCGGACCCTGTTCCCCTTTCTTCGAGTCTTCTGGCCGCTGCGACTCTGAGGGAAAGAGATTTTTTATGCTTGCCCACCATCCTTGCCTGGGAACTGCGGCTCGGAGCTTGTAGTTTGGGCTGCGGAGAATGAGGGCCGCTATGGGCGAGGATTTGGAACAGCTCAAACAGCGCATTCCACTGCTCGAGTACTTGCAACGGCACCACTGGATCGGACACCGCGCCGGCTCTCGCTCCGAGTTCGTCGGACTTTGTCCCCTGCATGAGGAAACCCATCCCTCCTTCTATGTCAACCCTTGCAAGAATCTGTTCTACTGCCACGGTTGTGGCCGAGGTGGGGACCTGATTCGCTTGGTGGAGCTTTCCCAGCATCTCTCCTTCCGCCAGAGCGTCACTTACTTGCTGGAAGAACTCGCACCCACATCCCAACTGCTCGAGCACACCTCTGGTTTTTATCAACTCGAACTGCACCGCTATCCCGAAGGCATTCATTACCTGGCGCAGCGTGGATTGCACGATCCCGCCTTGATCGAGGAACTCGGCATCGGCTATGCGCGCGGCGGAAACTTGCGCCCTCATCTCAGCGCTCTCGGCTATTCTCTGGAACGTCTCTTCGAAGCCGGCTTAATCGGCCAGCAGGGTCAAGATGCCTTCTGCCGCCGAGTGATCTTTCCTTGCCGCCAGTACCGTCGCATCGTCAACCTCTACGGTCGTAGTGTGGGCACCGCCTTTCCCCACCGTTTGCTACCGCGCTCCAAGGGCGGACTCTTTGCTTGGGAGTCAGTCCGTGATTTCGCCACCGTGATTCTGGTCGAAGGATTCTTGGATTTAGCCATCTTGTGGCAGGCCGGCTTTCGCAACACGACGTGCGCCATCGGAACCCAGTTGACCTCCGCTCAGTTGGCGCAGCTCTCCGCTCGGCCCGGCCGTTCCGTCTGCATCGTCTTCGACCAGGATGAAAATCAGGCCGGGCAGAAGGCTTCTCACCAACTCGCCCTTCGCCTGAAAAGCACTGGCATCGAAGCTCGCATCGTCCAGTTGCCACACGGGCACGACCCCAACAGTTACTTCGTTGCCGGCGCCACTGCCGCCGACTTCACCCAATGCCTGGAGCGGACGCAACCGTTATGAGGCTGGCCTTGGTCCATCCACTGCCCCCCGATGCTGCTGCCTGTCCTTATCGCCTGCTCGATGAGCAAGACCACGAGATTGTTTGGGTGAATGATTTTCTCGATGCCCAGCATATGCGGCAACTGTCGCCGCGGTCGCTGCGCGCCTACTCCTATGACTTGCTTCACTTCGCTCGTTGGTTTCAAAACCAGCATCAGACCCTGGCTGCCATCACCGAGTCCACCCTGCTGGACTATGTTCGTCATCAACTGAACCAACAGCCACGACCCACACCGCAAACCATTAATCATCGCTTGACCGTGATTCGTTGTTTGTATCGCTTCCATCACGGACAGGAGATTCCCGCCGGCCATTCCCATTTCCAGCGCCTCTATACCACACGCTGCCCAGTCGGCTACGGCCGCCCCCATCGCACCCTTGCCTTCGGTCTCCGTCTCAAGCAACCTCGACGTGTCGTTCAGCCCTTGTCGGCAGAGCAAGTCGCGAAGTTTTGGGCGAGCTTTCGCACCTTCCGCGATCTGGCCGTAGTGGGTCTGATGCTACTCGATGGCTTGCGTTCCTGCGAGATCCTGGGACTTCAACTCGAAGATCTGAAACTGGTCGATGCGCTCTTGCACGTTCTGGGCAAGGGCAACAAACAGCGTACCTTGCCCTTGACCAGCGAGATATTGGAAGTCCTGCAAAGCTACGTCCGCCTGGAACGGCCACTGACCAACTCCCCGTATTTATTCGTGTCGCTCAAAGGCCGTCGGCGCGGTCAGCCGGTCACGCCGGCAGGACTCCGCTCGCTGTTCCGCCATCATCGATTGCGCAGCCAGGTCCCATCCGCCAACCCACACCGCTTTCGCCACACTTTCGGAGCGGATATGGTGCGAGCGGGTATCTCCCTACCCGCTCTCCAGCACCTCATGGGACATTCGCAGATTCACACCACCATGCTTTATGTCGAACTTGCACCCCAGGACGTCTGGCGCGAATATGCCCGAGCAGTTGCGAACCGCGCGCGTTTGATCTCTCCGCGAATGCCATGAGTAAGCCCAAACAAAGTCTCGAACAGATTTTCGAAACGCAAGTCCAGACCCTCTCTGACCCTGCAACCGTACACCGTGGCCAAATATCGATGTGTTGCCGGGCGGTTCGTTAGCTATCTTCACGCCACCTTTCCCGAGGTCCGCCGACTCGCACAACTCCGCCGCGATCCCCATATGCTGGGCTGGTTCCGATGGCTTTGCGCGTTGCGTCCGCCCCTTGGCAACCATACGCGCGAGCAACTCCTGCTCTGTCTGCGCCGGCTGCTCGACGACCTGGCACTCCAGGGTCATCCCCTCCGACCCGGCCTTATCCTCCGCGAAGACTTTCCGGCCCGTCCGGAATATCTCCCCAGAGCCCTGTCTCCGGAAGATGATCGACGACTCCAGGAGGAACTGCGCCGTACAGATAGCCTGTATTCCAACGCTATCCTGTTGACTCGGCTCACCGGGATCCGCATTGGCGAATGCATTCACCTGCCCCTCGATTGTCTGCGAAACGTCAGCGATGAAAATCAACGATGGGCACTGCATGTACCCTTGGGAAAGCTTCATACCGAACGCATGGTGCCCCTCGATTCGGAAGGACTACCGACCACCGCACTCGGGATAGCAACCATGGTCCAGTTCACTGAAACTCACTACTGTCCGGCTAAATGTCGAAGAGAATCAATTGGTTAACGTTTTCAGCGAATTCTGCGTCTGCGTCGGGGGCCTGAAGAGCGCACAAAATGGGCGTTTTCTCGAAAAGTGTGACGCTCAGAATTTGTAGCGTTTGGTAAAGGCTGGCCGCCAGGCCCAGCCGCTTCCGTACGATCGCAACCAGCACATAAATTGACACCGCGATCCAGATCTGTGTCTTCACCGCATTCTCGCTGGTGCCGTAGAAGGCCTTAATGCGTAGATGCTGCTTGATCCACTTGCCTTGCGCTGACGAAACTTCGCCCACGGGAATAGCGATAGACACAGATCGATGGTCGTCGAATCCAGAGCGTACAGACTTTGATCGAGATCGACACCAATTTCGTCGTGCGCGTACAGCGGCCGGGCAATGCGAATCAATACCCGCGCGAAATCCGCAAAGATCCTCCAATCATGCGACTCGTTCGCGTCGGCCAGCGTCGAACGCGCCACCTTGCCGCGGAATCCCAGATGGTACAGCTTGCCTTCGACCGAATGCAGACACGCCTCGATGTCGCGAAGACTTTCTCGATAGGTGAGTTGTGCGAAAGCCATGGACAGATACTGATCCCAGCAGGAAAACCCGCGCAGCCGGCTGTCGCCTTGATAGCGCTCAACGCAACGGCGAAACTCTCGATCGGGAAGGAAGCTGATTAACTGCGAGAAGACAGCGCGCCCTTGATTCATGAGCCATTGTGCGCCGTCCGGACTGCCCAAACCTGTCTCGCCGCCGTCAAATCGCGGCAAGCCAAAAATAGCCTCAACTCCTTACCGATCCATCACTTGCCTACCTCACTTAGCGCGTTAGCCGGACAGCAGTGACTGAAACTATGGCCATCTACGATCAATTTTGTGAATTGAAGAACATTTCTACACGCGCGCGCTACTATGGTCGCTACCCGACCGAAGCTGAATTCAAGAACCAAGTGCTCACGGCGCTTCAGGACGTGCGCACGTCCATGATGAAATATTGTTAGCCGTTGTCGTTGCTCTTTCTGACCAACACAACTGTTCTATCAACGGATTCCATCCTGAAATCTCTGCATAGGCGGAGAAACAAAGTTTCGACGTAGGACGCGTCGCTCTGTAGGTAACCACGCTCCACGATTTCATCGAAGCCCTGCCCGGAGAACAATGATCGCGGCGATCGCGGCTAGAATACTACCTCCTCTCACCCGAATGACGTAGAATAGCGCCGGACCTTGGAGGGCAAATCGTGCTAGCATCTGCAACACGAACCTTCGCTGCCAATCTCTCAGCGCTTCGCGACTTTGTCCAACTAATCGGTTCTCTTCTAGCTAAGCGTCGGCAGGAACTGGCACACCAACACCGTAAGGACCTTGATTCCCTCCTATTCATATTGAATAAGATCGAGCCCTCTACAGCGATTTCAGAGCAGAAACTGAAGGCGCTAGAAAGTGAGTTTGGTGGGAACATACAGGTCGAGGTCCGCGAAAATGAGAAGCACGAGAAGACCTGGATGGTAAATGTTAGCGACGCAAAATGGGACCCCCGTCCGGTCGTGGATGCGTTCCTCACCGATACCAAGCACAGGGCCCTTCTGTACCGGAGTTCGCTAATTAGCCTTGTTAGTTCTGCGGAATGGTTCCTTTCTCAGGTGATTCGTGCATACTTTGATAAGATCCCCGGAGCATCGGGCACCGAAGTCAAAACGCTCAGCCTGGAAGAGCTCCAGTCTTTGGGATCAGTGGACGACGCCCGGCGATACTTAACCGACCTAAGAATCGACGAGATAATGTGGGGTAGCTTTGAAGACTGGATTAAGTTCCTGGTTGGCACCGCGAAACTCTCGGCGAAGTATCTCGATCCGCACAGGGCAGAATTGGTTGAGGTGTTCCAGCGTCGCAACGTAATGGTTCACAATAACGGGATCGTCCACTCAAGCTACATGAAAAAAGTTGATCCTGAATTGCGAAAAAATATCTCCCTCGGAGGCGCTTTGAGTGTCTCCCCTGAATATCTAGGGAAGGCGATTGATCTGGTGGAACGGAATTTTGTTTTAATTGCCGCAGAACTTTGGAAACGCTTGTCACCCGACGATGAGGAACGGGCGACCGTGATGAATCAGGTCGCATTCGAAAGGCTTAAGACGGACCGGTGGATGGTCTCGGAAGGGTTAAGCTTTTTCACCCTGAACGACAAGAAGATGTCCGAGCGAGACCGATTGATTGCACAGCTGAACTATTGGCAGAGTATTAAGTGGCAGGGCGGATTCGACGCAATTCGCAAGGAGGTGGAAGGCTCCGATTTCAGTGCCAAGGACGACCTATATCAGCTGGCCCGGCACGTCCTCTTGGATGACGCCGGCGCCTTCTTCAAATCTGTTCCCGAGTTGATTAAGAACAAGAAACTTACATACGAGACGCTAACAACCTGGCCTATTTTTAAGGAAATGCGCAAGGACGATCGGTTCAACCAATATAAGAAGAAGGCAACCAGCTCAAAGCCTAAAAAACGAGCACAGAAGAGTAGGCATCAGAGGAACACAGTAAACGTTAGAGGAAGCACACGGTTGACGAGTTGAATCCGCTTCCTGCTTCGCCGCGCTATGATGGTTTTGGGGCTACGCGCGGCCGGTCAAGGTCGCGGCTTCAGCAGCCATTTCCGGTGAACCCGATTTCATCCAACGATGGTCAGACAACAGGTTTCATGCAACTACCGCACAGTTTTCCTGCGGCGTTCTCAACGGCTTGCCACAGTAGCGACACGAAGGCCCATAGGCTTAAAGACGATGGTGGAATAGGGCATTCGGATTTGTCTCACGGATTCCGGTGAGACTAAGCGCGCCTCGCGGACGCAGCGTTTTCTCTGCGCCGCCGACCACCGGGAGTCGCAAAAGACGATCTGCTGGATGGGTGGCTTGGACTGCCCCGCGGAGGCACCGAGGTGAATGAAGCTGCGTTTGCACGCCAGAGCGTGACGCGACGGGCTTGGAAGTGAGTAGTACAATTGTGCCGCTATGCGAGCTTATGTCGCCGTGGTCGCTCTGTGTACCATCGCAGCGTTGCTCACCAGTGAGCCATGTTGCGGTTCCGGCGACGATCAGGAAGCCCCCGCAGTAAGCTGGCATAGCCCTACCCCAGCGGTCGGGACTGAAAAGAATCAAACCGAAGCTCAACAAGACAGAAAAAGCCTACAGTCGCCCGCCAAGCTGGTGTACAGCCCTCAAGAAGTCCGAGTGGTGGCTGGTAATCATTGCCGCTTTGACCGGATTCGCCATCGCGTATCAAGCTAGGGAGATGACCCGCGCTACGAACATAATCTACCATCCGCTCAAATATCCCACTCCCGCGGTCGCAGCGCTTCCGCAAAGGAACTGTGGGCGGGACAGAAGGCACAGGATGACGCCGATCCCGAAAAGGCAAAGACCCGCAGGACGGGGCACCTCGGCCCGATAGTTGATCCCGACTTGAAGTGTCGAAACAAGGTCTGTCCTTGTCAAGGGGAGAGCCCAGAAGCGGCAGAGGCGAGCGCAGGGCGGCTTTAATACGAATCCGGTACCCGATGAAAATCGCGTGCGGGGTGGTTCGCCCGATCTGCGATAATCAAGGAAAGTGCAGGCAGCCTTCGACAGAATGGGTTAATCATCATCCGGGAGCAAAAATCGAGGGATTTCTGTCCATAATTTGCGTCGCTTCTCTTGGAGTTCCCAACACCAATGAAAACGCCAACACTCGGCATATTTTTTCGCGATTGTCGGATTATGACGCGGCGGGTTTCTTTGCGGGACTCAGCGCGAGAAGAAACCATTTCCGCCACAACATTACATAGGACGCGAAGTAGATAAGGAAGCAAAGGCAGACTCCTGGACCGTATAACGCTCCAGAAAAGCAGCTTTTCAGCAGAGCTGCGATCACAAAGATTCCCGCAAACACAACATAGAACCAGAAGTACTCCCCAAAGGAGCTAAGGTTCGGATTAGCAAAGTCGGAGTCTCTTGGTGAGATTCGTTTTCGGATCCAAGACATCAAATTGTAGAGAGCATAGATGCCAACAACTACGGCCACCGTCCGCGCCCACATGGAGAGGGAATCAGAAGTCGTTAGGTTTCTGTCCGTACAGGCGCGGGCCAGAAACGCCTGGGTAATCACCGCGAGGAGATAAACGAATAACTTAGCGGCCTTAAAAAAAGCCACGCCAACCGAAATCTCCTCATCGCTTTGAGGCGACAGCCAAAGATAGGCCTCCTGCGCCGACCAGAAATAGAGAACGAGCGTAGGTGCGATGATCCAAAGCCGCAAGCGGCTCAGATCACGCCCCATGACAACGGGCACAAGGGCATCTTTGGTGACATCGGTGATCAATACCGAAAAGTAGACTGAAATGACGTACCACGCGGCTTGAAAGAGTCTGTTTGTCGAGATATTCATCGGCGGCCTCCGGGGTTTGAAAAGTAGCCAAGATGCCAAAAGTTGGCGCTAACCTACTAGGACTCTGTCGCTAGTGCTCAGGCGTGAAGATCTGCGCAATCCCTCACAGCATCTTGGCCTGAGCACTAGCGATAGAGTCTAGTAGGTTACCATTCTCCAAAAATTGACGGCGACAACCGAGCTGTGGCAGCCGCTTGCTTGCCGAGGCGAAGGCCTTGAACTACTCCGACGGTTTGCATCGAGAGCTTCGAAGTGCGCCTGCTTTCGCTCGCGGGCCGCGATTGCTTCATCGGGGTCGTCGCCGACATGTTCCCACGGGCGGGTGCCGTCAGCGAGCGAGTACCGCAAGAAACAGGGACCGGCAAAGGTCGGTGGGTCGCCGGTGCACTGCGCGCGCGTTTGCCGCCGATATTCGGGCTGGTGTTCCGGGCCGCAAGTCTCCGATATCGCATATCATGCGAGTCCAATTCCAAGACTATGGCCTTGCTCCTCTTCGGAGGGCCGCACTCCTCGCAAGGAAACTGGTTCGGTCTTCGGTGCAGCTGGCTGTTGTTCCACCTCTGCTGCCGTACGTTGCGAACTTTCGCGACTGAGGCTGTGGGAAAGCTTGCTGCCATCATTCGTGTAAATCTGGGCGTCGTGTTGGGCTCTTGAAACAGACACATAGGCGAAGCGGTTGTTAACCAAGAGTTCGCTTTTCTCTGTGTCCACGTGGATTAACACCCGCTCCGCGGTCTGTCCCTGGCTGCTGTGGCTGGTCACTGCGTATCCGTGGTCGAGGTGTGAGTGCTCTCGGATGTTGAATTGAACCTCGCGGCCCGAGTCCAGGCGGACACTAAGGTCACCCTCAGAGCTGACTCTCTCGATCGTGCCGAGTTCTCGGTTCGCGACCTTTAGTTCCTTCGATGGTGCCGTGAACTGGATGCGGTCGCCCTTGGAGAATTCATGCTCCACCTCGCGATGGACGGACACTCCGGACAGGCGTCGCGGATCGTAGGTCTGCAGTGTTCCCTTCTCGCGCTCGATCGTTATACGGTTTTCCTTCGGGCCCACATGACTGACTCGCGCGTACTCTCCTGCTCGGACGCTCAAGACTGTGCTTCCGCGCGAGTAGCGAATCACATCTCCAGGCTCATATTGCCCAGCCCACTGGCGATCTGCTCCCGTCATTTCCTGGCGCGACTCCAGAACCCGAAGTTTGTGCTCGTCTTTGCTCACGTCTCCTCGATTCTGCATTTCGCGATGGATCAGCGAATTCAATTCGCGTCGGGATTCATTGTCGGGCGAAATGACCAATGTCCCCTCCGGTTTTCGTGCATACTCTCGGGCAATTGCACCGAACCGTTCTTGGGGATTGACGATCTCGTGTACACGGCCCTGCTGTTCGAGGTTCGCAATGGCTTCACGAACGTCTCCGCGGGCGAGCCGCTCTACAGTCTCCTTGAGCATTGGGTCCTTCTGGCGCAAAATCTCATCCAACTTGGCCGTCTGCATGCCCGCCTCTTGTAGCTGTTTATATGGTCTGCCAGCTTCCACCGCCTCATGTTGCCGTGTATCGCCAACCAAAAGCACGCGGTCGGATGTGTGAAGGCGATGAAAAAACTCGTTCATTTGCTTCGTGCTTGCCAGGCTCGATTCATCGATAACAAAGAGCCGTTTCTGTCCATCCGTGGGTGCTTCGTGTCGAATGAGATGGCGTTGGAGCGTGCCTGACTCAATTCCTGATTCCGCCAATTTGTGGGCGGCACGCGACGTGGGAGCCAGTCCGATCACTTGGTAGCCTTCGCATTCCGCAGCTTCGCGGATCGCGGACAGCGAGGTTGTTTTCCCAGCCCCGGCCACGCCCTCAAGCCCTATGATCTTGTCGCGGCCAGACACGATCTGCTCAACGGCGGCGCGTTGGTTGGGGCTTAGGTGCGCGTGACTTTCCTGGACGTGCTGCCATGTTTGGGGGTTGACGAGAGGACCATTCTGGCCTTGTCCCCTTTGCATTTCGGCCACGTTATCGCGTTCGTACTGAATCATCCTCTCCGTGGTGAACGCGCGGCTTGGAGATTTGTTCTCAACTTCGATGAAATCACCTGACTGAATGCTCTTTTCAAATCTCTCTCTAATCTCGGCGAAGCTCGCTTCACCCATGGAACGCTTTAGCGCATCGCGCATCAGCTCACGCTCGTCCGCGACCGCCTGTCTCTCAAGATTCTTGTCCCTGGCATATGTCAGCGCTGATTCGAAATGTTGCCTGCCTGGACCGATTCTCTCGACCTCGTGTGCATGAGCTGCGCGGATGATCTGCTCTGGCTGATTGCCAAATCGCTCCGCCATTTCCTTATGCATCCGCTGCATCTCGGCATGGCTGATGGTTGCCAGTTTGCCGTCGCGCGTCTGATGAGCTGCGATCTGTGCCGCACCTGCACCTCTCAGGCCTTGTTGTTCGAGGTATGCCTGGATTTGTTGACTTCTCGGACTGGAAGCATCGAGGTACTCACGGGTATAGCCGGCGATCTCGGGCTGCCCGCTCTTTCCTTTTTCGATCTCATAGCCCTCACCCTTCAGGCGCAACGCAAGCTCGGAACGGTAGACTGCGGTAGCAAACTGCTGAGACCGGTACAATTCGTGCGGCTGTAGCGCCCGCACTTCTCCGTTCTGGGTTTCAGTGAGATTGAAGAACACGACGTGAGTATGCAACTGTGGCGCGGCATACCCGTTTACCGGGCGCGCACTGTCATGTTCGAAACTCGCGGCGATCCACTTACCCGTAGTTTCTGGCGGACGGTTTCCTCCCATGCGCGCCTGGACGAACTTCTCCATCTCGTTGAGCGCAACTTTCACACTATCCCGGTGAGCCTCGCGGACGGCCTCATCACCACCCACGAGGGCGGTCAACGACACGCTCTTCGGCGCCGAGAAAGTTGCATCCCAGCCGGCACGGTGCTCCATCGTGCTGACTGTTTCTCCGCGTCTGTTGACGTGTTCACGCGCAGTTTGATGCCGTACCAGTTGCTCACCCGTTATCGGGTGCTGCCCATTGGCGAGATGCTGGAAGTGCTCCTCCCGCACTTCGCCGGAAAGACCCCATTCCTGTGCCTGTCTGCCATGCCATTCGCCGCGTATCCGATCGCCCTCGGAGTAGTAGTTCTCCTGAGCGTTGGCGAATTCTTCCTTGTGATAGGTCTGCGCTTGGCCGGCGCTCAGCGGCTTGGAAATGGTGAGCATAATTCACCAGTCGACGTACGGTTCCCGCCCAGAAGCAATGCCTTTCGGCCCTTCTCCCAACCCTTGCGGACTGCTCTGTTGGCCGGCCGGAACTGCAGCTGGCTCAGGTGCACGCCTTTCGATTTCGACGACCCGAGGTGCGCTTCCTCTTGGTATAAATCCCGGCTGAGACTTCAGTGGCGCCAGGTAGGGGAAGCTGAACGGCACGACCAGATTGTCGACCTTGACCAACGCATGGCAGGCGTTCAAGGCCGCTGATTTCCGACGGAAGCACGAGAGGCTCCGTTCGCCTTTCTGTGTGATAGCTCCTCGATTTCGTATTCCGAAAGAACCGCCCGGTATTAACCGTCTCTTTCGTCCGCTGCATTTCTACTTCTCCAATGGTGTCCGAGATCCATTTGGCCGCGCGCGGCTCGCTGGTATGCAAGAAAATCTTCGTCGCTGGCTGCGACAACATGGCTTCGGCTTCATGCCCATACCGCACTTCCAGCTGGCTACGGCCCTGGAATCCGATTACGACCGGATTTCCGGACTTGCGATTCTCGGTCAGGGCAGTATGCAACTGCGGCAATCGCTGCAGGCTTGCGAGCTCGTCAAGAACGAACCACGCGTGGCGCATGGCGGGGTCGCCCTGGTTCATTAAGCGCAGCACCAGCGTGTCCAGCCACAGGCTGGTAAGAGGCAACAGCCGCTCGCGAAATCTCGGGGTTGAGGTCAGGAATAGCCAGCCCGTCTTTTGTCGTGCCCATTCCTCTGTCGTCCAACGTTGCTTTGCATCGTTTTTTCGCGGTAGGAGTTTCAAACTATCCGCTACCATGTTGAGCGCGCCTAGGACACCGCCGCGCTGCGGACCCGCAGCGCGATAGACAAATGTTTCGAGCTCTGTGCCTTTCACCAGCCGATCGAGTTCTTCCTCGTGGCCCATCCACCAGACCAACTCTTCCGGAGTGGGCTTGAGCGTGAGCAAGTGCGCAAAGATTTTCCGTGGACCTTCCACAAAGAACGTATTCTCGTGTGGTTTATCCGGGAACAGAGACGTTGCCAGCGTTAGCGCTTCTGCCTCATGGATGACCTCATCGGCAGGCGACCAGTAAGGGCATCGTACGTCAAGAGGATTGAGGACAAGGTCGCCGCGGGCGGCATTAAAAAACTGAGGTGTGTATTCGAGTGCCGGATCGTAGACAATCGCCGTTTCGCCACGCCCGGAGACCTGGGTGAGCACTCGCCTTTGAAGAACGCTCTTTCCTGCACCCGTGTCGCCCATGATCATGATGTGGCTACTTTCTAGCGACCGGGGGATGGAGAGCGTCTCCTTTGATTCAGTGGTCAGAAAGCTGATACCGTCCGCTCCACTCCACTCATTGAATTCTCTAACCGTGACCATCTGCGGACCCTTGAGCCTTCGCCCTTCCTCTGGGTCGCGCCGTCGGGCTCGGTCACGCGCGATGGCAAGTATCAGCCCGAGCACCAGCACGATCAGTGCACCAACCCAAGCCGGCCGAATCAGGTCATCCGGAGTCTGGCCTTCGTAAATCCGCTCCAAAAGCATCTGGTTCATTTGCGCACTTGTGTAATGCACAGTGTCCACCTTCAGCGTGACCCCCCTCTGCCGCGCTTTCGCCGTGAGGGCAAACGGAAACGGAGGCCACCCTTGCATCGGTCCCGGTACCACGTCGGCATCGACCGCCATCAGCTGCTTGCCGTAGGCGTCCACCGTTGTCAGCAGCTTGTAGTCGCCGTGCGCGGTGGGAAAGGATTTCGTATTGAGATATTGGACCCAGTACCACTGCTGCAACGGACTCCACATCTCGGTGTTGCAGTACGTGAAGATTCCGATTCCCACGACGGCGGCGATGAGCACCGCCCCGAGATTCGACACCGGCCACTTCGTCACCCAAGGCTGACGCTCGCCGCGACCCAACTCTTGGCTCATCACCGATGCCCCCCACCCATCTGATGGAACCCGAAACCACGAAGAAAAGATCAGGATTTTTCTTTCCGTGGCCCTTCCGACTCTTGCGCCTGCAAGAGCCGCTCCCTCGCCTTCCTCAACTTGTCCGAGTCGGCCCTGTCAACGAGCCGTTGCATCTCCTCGGCTGTCAGCCGCTCTCCGTTGGACTGTCTGAACAGCACGTTTAGCAGGATGGCCCTCAGCGCCGACAGCTCCGCCATGAGCGCCACCTGGCCGGTGCCGGCGCAACCAGTGGCGGCCCTCGGCTCCTGGCCGTTCACGCTTGCCAGCAGAGTCTCTCGCACCCACTCGCTCAGGTTCACCCCGTGCTCGGTGGCCTGGGCTTCCAGCCCGAAAAACTCTTCCTCAGTCACCTTGGTGGACACGGTGCGCGTGCGCAGGATCGGCTTGGCCTTCGCCATCGCGGAAACTCCCCTCCCTCTTTGCACGATAATGAAAGTAGCTATATGGCACAGGAATCGCGCAACTCCCGCCTTTTCAATGGTAGCCATAAAGCTACCCAAGGTAGCTCTGCAGCGCCCATTCTGGGGTGACGTGTCACTCCTCAGCCGCTGCGAAGCAGCGTTTCGAACAAAGTTGAGACGCCATCTGCTTGGAACCCCATCAACCTGACTCAGGTGCCTTCGGAAACCTGAGCTTGGGTATCAAGGAACCGGCGGAACTGGTCTACCGACTCAGGGGCAGGCGGCAGGTCATGGTCCTCACCGCCTGGGCTCATTAGCATCCCATCCACAAAAAAGCCTGCTGGGGCGTTCCATTGCCGAGAACGAGGAGATCAGCATCCGCACCACGACCTCGCCTTCCGCCCCGGAGTGGCTCCAGGCGTCCTGGAAAAGCGCGAAAGAGCAGGGACTGGATCGGCTCTCCATGGCTCCATGGAAGAGATGGATGCGGAGATAGCGACGGCGCGGAAGGCGCGCCGTGAAAGCCGGCCCTCGGAGCAATGATTCGGGTCGTCCTCGACACGAATATTCTCGTTTCCGCGGTGGCTACAACCACAGGGCTTGCCCACCCGGACCTTCTTGATAACACTCGCCGGGACCACCGCGCAGCTTTGCGTCAGCGGCGATATCTATGCCGAATCCGAAGAAGTGCTCCGGCGTGCCAAGTTTAACCGCAGCGAGGAGGTCATCGAGGGCGCACTGCGCGCTATTCGGCAAAATGGCTTCTGGGTCAAACCTTCCGAGAAGGTGCCTGCCTGTTCGGATGCCGATGATGATATTTTTCTGGAGTGCGCCCAGGCCGCGCGCGCCCATTACGTCGTGACCGGCAACATGAAGGACTTTCCCGCGAAATGGGCCAACGCTCAGATCGTAACGGCCCGTCAATTTCTCGACGCCCTGGCCGATATTCGGGAAGAGCCACGCTAATTGGGGCAAAACCCAACACTTTTGCTACCAGGGGCAAAGTAATGTTCAGATGGCAATCGCTTGGACAGGTTCCTGGTAAGCGCCTTCGACAGCGTCGGGTAAGAGGTGCTGATAAATTTCAAGGCTTTCTTGCTTTGGTGGCCAGAGATCAACCGCATCCGAGCGTCCGATAGCCCCTCTCCGCTTCGGCACTCGCCAGAAGTATCCCAGTAACGATTGTTTAGAGTGATCTGTATTGAGTACAAGATCGAGAACGCGGGCGGTGTGCTTTTGTCATCATCCGCGCCGTAGGCGCGTGCAGGTTGCTTG
>Ga0302324_100010963_pt1 | contig 18673 bp, 11 predicted proteins | sample Palsa_T0_1_FD_201949 | JGI IMG/M metagenome (GOLD analysis project Ga0302324, IMG submission 201949) | Peat permafrost microbial communities from Stordalen Mire near Abisko, Sweden - Palsa_T0_1 | ecosystem: Environmental > Terrestrial > Soil > Palsa > Peat permafrost | place: Sweden: Abisko...
AGTTCCTGCCGGATGACGTCGCCAAAGATCCTCAAGCCTTGCTGCGCTTCGGTCGTGAAGCACAGGCTGCCTCGGCCCTGAATCACCCCCACATCTGCACTATCTATGACATTGGTGAGGAAGGTAATCAAGCCTTCATCGCCATGGAGTTTCTGGATGGTGTGACCCTCAAGCACAAAGTCGAAAGCCGGCCGCTCAAGACTGAGGAGTTCTTAGACCTGAGCCTGCAGCTTGCCGATGCGCTCGACGCAGCCCATACCCGCGGCATTGTGCACCGCGACATCAAGCCAGCCAATATCTTCGTTACTACCCGGGGACAGGCGAAGATCCTCGACTTCGGACTGGCGAAGCTGAATGCCAGCCGCAATCTCCCGGCTTCGATGGACGGCTCGACGATTGCAGATATCAGGGATGAGCAACAACTCACCAGCCCGGGCAGCACGGTAGGCACCGTTGCCTACATGTCCCCCGAGCAGGCGCGGGGTGAAGAGCTCGATGCCCGCACCGATCTGTTCTCCTTCGGCGCGGTCATGTATGAGATGTGTACCGGCCAAGTGGCGTTTGGCGGCAGCACTTCCGCGATCATCTTCGAGGCCATTCTCAATCGCGCTCCTACGCCGCCGCCGCAACTCAATCCCGGCTTGCCCTCCGATCTCAACCGCATCATTGGCCGGGCGCTGGAAAAGGATCGTGAGCTGCGCTATCAGACAGCGTCTGAAATACGGGCCGAATTAAAAGGATTGAAGCGCGACCTGGACTCAAGCCGGAGTGCCGCAGCGCAAGGTACGGCATCCGCAGCACAGGCGGCCGGAGCTGTGACTTCTGCAGCCGTGACTCCCGCAGCCGTGGCCAGAAAAGGATATTCGCTCGGATTAACTGGATTGATCGCCTGTGTGTCCCTCTTTCTGGGCGCAGGGGCAGGCTGGTTTCTGCGTGGCAGTTGGATGCTGGCGTCACAGCCGTCGTACCATGAGCTCACCTTTCGCCGAGGGACCATTCGGTCGGCACACTTCACACCCAACGGACAGTCGGTCGTCTACGGAGCTTCCTGGGAAGGATCTCCGATCGATCTGTTCATTACCAGTCCTGAGAGTCCGCAGTCGCGTTCCCTCAATCTTGTGGGAGACGCGCTCCTGGCGATCTCCTCCTCTGGGGAAATGGCGGTATCTATGGATAGCCGGCCATCCGGCGTCTATGCTCAGGTGGGCACGCTGGCGAGAGTGCCTCTCAACGGCGGATCTCCTCGTCCTGTGCTAGAGAACGTGCAGTGGGCGGATTGGTCTCCTGATGGAAATAACCTGGCGATCGTGCGCGATGTCGATGGTCGAAACCAACTCGAGTTTCCCATCGGGAAAGTGCTGTACCAGACTTCCGGCTGGATTAGCCATCCCAGAGTTTCAAGAAAAGGTGACCAGGTGGCGTTCCTGGACCATCCTTTGCCTGGCGATGACTCGGGTTCAGTCAAGATTGTGGACCTCGGCGGAAACGTCAAGACTGTGGCAGCGGGATTTCAAACAGCACAGGGATTAGCCTGGTCTGCCGACGGCAAGGAAATATGGTTTACCGCCGCCGAACTCGGCCTCAAACGCTCCATCTACGCGGTCACGCTCGGCGGCCGCGAGCGGCTCATCGCACGGGTTCCGGGAACCCTGATGCTGCAGGATATTTGGCAGGATGGCCGCGTGCTTCTCGCCAAGGACGCATGGCGGAGAGAATTGATTGGCTTGGTTGCCGGCGAGAACAAAGAGCGTGATGTGTCGTGGCTCGACTACTCCTATCCCTCCGACCTCTCGCGTGATGGCAAAGACTTACTCTTCACCGAGGCAGGGGAAGGTGGAGGCCCGAACTATTCTGTTTATCAGCGAAAGATTGGTGAGGCCTCGGCCGTCCGGTTGGGAGATGGCATGGGGCTGAGTGTGTCGCCCGATGGCAAGTGGGTGATTGTCAGTACCATCTCCGCGCCCGCCCAGTTGGTTCTTCTCCCCACTGGGCCCGGCGAGGCCAAGCCTCTGACCAATGACTCGATCAATCACAGTCGGGCGAAGTGGCTTCCCGATGGCCAGCGTTTTATCTTCTCCGGCAAGGAACCAGGTCACGCTGCCCGCATTTACCGCCAGGATTCCCCCGAGGGAAAACCGTTTCCCATCTCACCGGAGGGAATCGATCCTCTTGCTTTGGTTCTTTCCCCGGACGGTAAGCAGGTAGTCGGCATCGGCCCGGACGAAAAAGCATATTTTTACCCGGTCGCCGGTGGGGAACCCAGCGCCGTTCCCGGTATCGAGCCAGGAGAGCAACCAATTCAATGGAGTGATGACGCTAAGGCAATCTATTTCTACAAGCCGGGCGACCTGCCCGCCAAAGTTTATCGACTCGATTTGGCGACTGGCCACAAGACTCTATGGAAGGAGCTGATGCCCTCCGACTCAGCCGGCGTAAGCCGTATTGGTCCTATCCTCCTCACGCCAGACGGCAAGTCGTGCTTGTATGGCTATCACCGAATTCTCTCAGACCTCTATCTGGTGGAAGGACTCAAGTAAGCAATTCTCTCCTGAGTTTTCAAGATCACCGCAACAGCCAAAAGGGAGTCCCGCAAAGTCCTGTAACCCGCTGCAACCTTAAAGTCGCGAGCCGAAATCAAGTTCGGGTTCGCGAAACCTTCCGTTTGTGATCGCCACGCATTCGCCGCATAGGTTTTGAAAGTCGGACTGCCCCCTGGACACGAATGCATAGGCGTGCGGGAAAGGGCAGCTCTTTACGTTGTTGGGAGGGTCAGACAAAAAACGCTGGCAGGAACCTCGACTCTGGTCTAGAGATCAAGCACAATCCATGTTGGCGCATGGTCGCTCGCATTTTCCTGCCCACGCGCCCACCGGTCAACACCGCCGTCCACCAGCCGGTCCGACAAATTCGGCGAGAGCAGAAAGTGATCGAGTCGCATGCCTTTATCCTTCTGCCACCGTTCAAATTTGTAATCCCAGAATGTCCAGAGCGGCCCGTCCGGATGTAGCTTCCGCATAGCGTCCGTCCAGCCTTGAGCCAGCAACCGCGCAAAGGCCTGTCGGCTCTCGGGTTGGATTAACGCGTTGTGATCCAACGACCGAGTCGGATAGATGTCCTGCGGTGTCGGCACGACATTGTAGTCACCGGCCAGCACCACGGGAGCGCCGCTCGCCATGAGTTCGGCGGCGTGGGCAATCAGGCGCTCAAACCAGGCCAGCTTGTAATTGAATTTCGGTCCCGGCTGCGGATTCCCATTGGGAAGGTAGATGGAAGCGATCAGCACTCCCTGCACCGCCGCTTCAATATAGCGAGCTTGCCGATCTTCCTGATTACGAGTTTCATGATGACGATCTTCCTGATTACGATCTTGATGATTACGATCTTGATGATTACGATCTTGATGATTACGATCTTGATGATTACGATCTTGATGATTACGATCTTGGTGATTACGAGTTTCAGAATGAAGAATACGAGTTTCAGAATAATGCCCTTCAGGATTTCCCGGCAAACTCGTGCGAGTCAGCACGGGAACCTGGTTTCGCGCGAGAATCGCCACACCGTTCCAGGAGCGCTCCCCTAGCCAGACCGCTTCGTACCCGAGACTCCGAAGGGCCTTCACAGGAAATGCTCCCTGCTCTGCCTTAAGCTCCTGGAGACTCACCACGTCCGGTTCAGCTTTCGCTAACCAAGCCAGAAGGTTGTCGAGCCGCTTATTGATGTTGTTAATGTTGAAGGTGGCGACTTTCACCTGGTGCCTTTCTGTCCGAGTGCTTTCTGGGTGTCCCCAAGGGAACAACCGAGTTCGTTATTTGCCGTCATAGGGATCTCGCGCCCGAGTGACGGCGAACCTGAAGTAATCCCAACGGAAGTTTGCCGACAACCCAGACTGATACAACGAACTCTGTTAGATGAGTCCGTCGCTCAGAATGGAACAGTTTGAGGGCTCCGGCGTAGGCGGTTGGAATATACAATCAATGTCAGTCACAAAGCGAAGAAATGACCAACAGGATTATGCCGCTATCGGTCGGCGATACGCTCGGACCCTACGAAATTCTCTCGCAGATCGGCGCCGGCGGGATGGGTGTCGTCTATAAGGCTCGCGACACCCGGCTCGACCGCATGGTCGCTCTCAAGGTTTCCACCGAGCAGTACTCGGAACGATTTGGACGGGAAGCCCGCGCCATCGCCGCTCTCAACCATCCGAACATCTGTCAGATCTACGATGTCGGCCCCGATTTCGTTGTCCTGGAATTGGTGAACGGGCATCCGTTGCTGTCTTCGTCCGAACCTGGCCCCCTACCCCTGGAGCGCGCCCTGGAATACGCCGGGCAGATCTGCGACGCGCTGGAAGCGGCGCATCAGAGAGGAACAGTGCACCGGGATCTGAAGCCCGCCAACATCATGGTGACCAAGGCCGGCGTAAAGCTGTTGGATTTCGGGTTGGCGAAAGTCGTGGCACAAGCGCCGGTCAGGGGAGGGTTGAGCGAGGACGACACTGAAACGGTCACGCTCACCCAGGAAAACACTGTCTTGGGGACGGTTCATTACATGTCGCCGGAGCAGGCCCAGGGCAAGAGCGTGGACGCACGCTCGGACATTTTCTCCTTTGGCGTGGTCTTGTATGAGATGCTCAGCGCGCGGAAAGCATTCCGCGGCGAAAACGGGATTTCGATCCTAGCGGCGATCCTGCACATGGATCCACCGCCGCTGACGGAGGCGCCGCCGGAGGTTGCGCGCGTGGTTGCCGGTTGCCTCGCTAAGCAGCCGGCGCAGCGGTTCCAGAGTATCGCGGAGGTAAAACAGGCGCTGAAACAAGCCGTGGCGGCTCCCGTTTCGAACCCACCTTCGATCGCGGTGCTCCCGTTCTCCAATCTCAGCGGCGACAAGGAAAATGAATACTTCAGCGACGGCCTGGCCGAGGACATCCTCAACGCGCTGGTGAAGGTGCCGGGGCTGCTAGTGACGGCGCGCACCTCGACGCTGGCGTTCGTTGGAAAGGGGCAGGACATCCGCAGCATCGCGCAGGGGCTGAACGTGGGATATATCTTGGAAGGTGGCGTGCGCAAACTCGGGAATCGCCTCCGCGTGACCGCCCAGTTGATCAAGGCGTCGGACGGATACCACCTCTGGTCGGAGCGCTACGACCGCGAGATGACCGACGTGTTCGCGATTCAGGATGAAATCTCGCAGGCCATCGTCGAAACTCTGAAACTCAAGCTGAGCGGCCAGCCGCTGCTGAGGCGGCCCACCGCGGATCTGGAGGCCTACAATCTCTACCTGCGGGGACGGCATCTATCGGCGCGGCTTAACCCCGAGAGCGTTCGAGTGGCCCGGGAGTACTTCGAGCGGGCGCTCGCACGCGACTCCAAGTACGCGCTCGCATACGCTGGGGTGGGATACTTGCTGTTCATCGAAGCCGTGTGGGGGCTAGCTGCTCCTTGCGGTATTTTGCCGGACGCGAAACGCGCTTTGGAGAAAGCTCTGGAGCTGGATGGGAGTCTACCGGTGGCGCATGCGTACCTCGGCAGCGTGATCGGATATTACGACTACGATTGGACAGGAGCCGAGCGTGAGATGAAGCGGGCTCTGGAGCTGGGCCCGGCCGTCGCCGAAGTCCATTTCTGTTACGCAATGCACTTCCTCCAACCTCTGGGACGTCTGAAGGAAGCGGAAGCCGAGTTCAAGCGGGCGGCGGAGCTCGACCCGCTCTATCATCTGGCGGTGATCGGCCTGGCGGAAAATGCGTATCGCCGGGATGATCCCGACGCTGCGATCGCCCTGGCGACGAAGGCGCTCGAGTTGGACGCAACCTACTATTTTTCGCACTGGATGCTCGGGCTGGGTTATTTTCTCAAAGGCAACGTCGAGAAGGCGGTCGATGCCGTGGAGCGCGCAGCTGAGTTTTCGGAGCGCAACCCGTGGGTGCTGGCTTCGCTGCGCAATCTTTATTCGCGGGCCGGCCGCAGCGAAGAGGCGACCGCTGTCTTGAAGGAAATAGAACAGCGCGCGCAATCGGGTTACGTGGCTCCCGGCGTATTCGGAATCATGTGCCTCGGCCTGGGACAAGTGGAGCAGGCGCTGGACTGGTATGAGAAAGCCATCGAGGACCGCGATGCCATCGCGCTGTATCTTGCCACAGAGCCCAAACTAGGCCGTCTACGGTCTCATCCTCGCTACCAGGCGCTGCGCCGAAAAATGCTTCTGCCAGATTGAACCTCAGGTCTTATAGGTTCTTGGCGTAAAAGGCGGGTGGCCCAGCCTTTTGGTCTTGCTGGCATCAGCAAGAAAGTGGGTGCCCCGCTCTTGCGTTCTGTGCAAGGGCGGGTACCACGGACGCCTGCAGTGACGCTTTTTATACGGCCCGATCCCGAAACGGCTTTATCGGCACGAGTGGAACTCGTGCCCTTCCCGAGCTTTGCTCTTACCGAGTTTCGAGGATGCGGCGCACCGTTCGCCACGTCCGAAGCCGGCCCTGATACGAACTCATCCGGCTTCCACTTTCCCCTGTGTTTCCATGGGCTTAGGTGTCATGACAGAATCGTCATCCCATATACGTGATGACGATGTGTTCCTTCAGGAACACTTGGCACATCGGGTGAACCCCTACGAATAGATCCCTGGCGCCTCGTGTCCAAGCTTCTGGACATATTCAACATAGGAGCCAGGATAAACAGTGGGATTGCGGTCGGTGCCGCTCTCACCGCCCAGTTCCAGCACGCGTGAGCCGAGACCGCGAAGGAACATGCGGTCATGCGACACGAAGATCATGGTGCCTTCAAAATCCTTCAGGGCGTCCACCAGCATTTCCTTGGTCGCAAGATCCAGGTGATTGGTAGGTTCGTCGAGCACCAGGAAGTTCGGCGGGTTGTAGAGCATGCGCGCGATTGCCAGCCGCGATTTTTCTCCGCCGGAGAGTGTGCGGATCTTCTTGTCCGTGTCGTCGCCGGAGAACTGGAATGCTCCCGCCAGGTTCCGCAGCGCGCCAATGCTGTCTTGTGGGAAATCCTGTTGTAGTTGTTCGGCGACGGTGAGATCGGAATTGAGCACGTCCAGTGACTGCTGCGCGAAGTAGCCCATGTACAGGCTGGCACCGAGCCGCACGCTTCCGGTATCTGGAGCGCTGGCTCCGGCAATCATCTTGAGTAAAGTAGTTTTGCCGGCGCCGTTTCTCCCCATGACGGCCCAGCGTTCCCCGCGGCGGATGGTCAGATTGAATCCTTCATAAATCACGCGCGGACCGTAACTCTTGTGCAGATTCTCAAGGACAGCGACCTGTTCGCCGGATCGTGGCGGAACGCGAAAGTCAAATTTCACGACCTGCCGTTTTTTGGGTAGTTCGATCTTCTCGATCTTGTCCAGCGCCTTGATTCGGCTCTGCACCTGGGCCGCTTTGGCCGCGTGCGTTCTGAAACGATCAATGAAGCGCTGTTCTTTGGCGAGCATGGACTGCTGCCGGGCGAACGCTGCCTGCTGATTGCTCTCTCGCACCGCACGCTCGCGCTCGTAGAAGTCGTAGTCACCCGAGTACGTGATGATCTCGCCGCCATCAATCTCTGCAATCTTTGAGACCAGACGATTCATGAACTCGCGGTCGTGCGAAGTCATCAGCAGCGCGCCAGGAAATGACTTGAGAAACTGCTCCAGCCAGATGATGGACTCGATGTCGAGATGGTTCGTCGGTTCGTCCATCAGCAATACATCCGGCATACCGAGCAGGACCCGTGCCAGCGCAACCCGCATCTTCCATCCGCCGGAGAGAGCGCCCACGTCGCCGTCAATCTGATCGTCTTTAAATCCCAGACCGTGGAGTACTTCACGGGCCTTCGATTCGAGCGCGTAACCGCCTAAATGCTCGTACTCCTCCTGAACGTGACCGAAGCGATCAAGGATGCGGTCCATGTCATCCGCCTTGTCGGGGTCGGACATTTCCCGCTGCAAGGCTTCGAGTTCGTGGTGTAGATCGCCGACGCGTCCGCTCCCTGCGATCGCTTCATCCAGAACCGAACGGCCCTGCATTTCCTCGACGTCCTGGCGAAAGTAGCCGATCGTCAACTTCCTGGGGACAGAAACCGTGCCCTCGTCAGGAGTTTCCTCGCCAACCACCATCCGGAAGAGCGTTGTCTTGCCCGCCCCATTGGGACCGACCAGTCCGACTTTTTCGCCGGGATTCAACTGAAACGAAGCATCCACGAAGAGCAACTGCTTGCCATACTGCTTATTGATGTTTGAGAAAGAGATCATTTTGAAGGAGCAACTCGCGGCACCGTGCCTCTTCCAGTGTAGCCCGGCAGTGTAGCCCGGTCAGAAAATTGCCGGCCAACGCTGGCACATTGGATTATTGAAGTTTGCCCGTCATGCGGCAGGAAGAGCTTAGTCAAACTTCCAGACGGCTAGCTCTATCGTTGCCAATTAGCAATCTGACAGGGTGATTTCAAAGGACGAGGTCAGTAGGGCTCTCGTCTCAAAATTGACGGTTATCAGTTATCGCCATATGATTCCTGTCTGTCGACTCTGGCCAGCCATGATTGGTACGACTTTTTCGCATTACAGGGTAGTGGAAAAAATCGGCGGCGGAGGCATGGGCGTTGTCTACAAGGCTGAAGACACTCGGTTGGGTAGATTCGTCGCTCTTAAGTTCCTTCCCGAGAGCGTTGCGAGTGACCCGGCAGCACTGGAACGGTTTCGCCGCGAAGCTCGCGCTTCATCGTCTCTGAACCATCCCAATATCTGCACGATTTACGACATCGGCGAACAAGATGGCCGCGCGTTTATGGTCATGGAGTTCCTCGATGGCGCAGCATTGAACCATCTGATCGCCGGTCGTCCAATACAAACCGAACAGCTTGTCCGTATTGCCATTGAGATCGTCGATGCACTCGATGCCGCCCACCGCGAAGGGATCGTGCATCGCGACATAAAGCCCGCGAACATATTCGTCACTCGCCGGGGACACGCGAAGATTCTTGACTTCGGGCTCGCGAAAGTCACTGGCAAGATCGCCGAATCGTCCAATGAGGCGGAGACGATGGCCGACTCCAATGCGGTGCACCTAACCAGTCCCGGTGCAATGTTGGGCACGGTCAGTTACATGTCGCCGGAGCAGGTAAAGGCACGAGAACTGGATTCCCGGAGCGATCTTTTCTCCTTTGGGGCGGTGCTTTACGAGATGTCAACCGGCAATGCTCCGTTCAAGGGATCGAGTCCTGGTGAAATCTGCAGTGCGATTCTGCGCGACGAACCACTCCCGCCTCTGAGTCTAAACCCCCAGTTGCCAGCGGGAATCGAAGGAATTATCCGCAAGGCTCTGGAGAAAGATCGCGACCTGCGTTACCAAAGCGCGTCAGAAATTCGAGCCGATCTAAGCCGCTTTCAGCGGGACACTAGTTCTGGAAGTTCTGCCGTAGCCGCCTCAGGGATTACTTCGGAGTCGACCCGTATTGTCGCCCTTCAGGGCAAAGCCCACCCCTCGCGGTTGCGAACTCTGCCTTGGCCCCTCGTCGCTCTGCCGATCATTGTCCTGCTCGCTTTCTTGTTGCGTCCACAGCTACATCCACCAACCGTTTCTGGATTCGTTCAGCTCACCCACGACGCGGCGCCTAAATTTCTGGTGGGAACGGACGGCTCGCGTCTTTACCTGGGAGAGAATCCACCTACTCCAACCCTGGCCCAGGTTTCTGTAGCGGGCGGTGATGTTGTGTCATTGTCGACCATCTCACAGCCGATGTATCCGCTTTCCGTGTCACCGGATGGTTCAGCTCTTCTCATGTCTGAGGGAGCCAACATCTGTGTTGACTGCCCCTTCTGGGCCGTGCCGACAGTCGGTGGCTCACCACGGAGACTAGGCGCGACGGCAGGCGCCGGCGGTGCGTGGTCTCCGGACGGCGAGAAGCTTGCTTACGCAAACTCGAAAGGCATTTACCTTACAAATCGTGATGGGACACAACCCACGAAACTCGCTTCATCCCCGGATGGTGCAACTAGGTTCGCGTGGTCGCCCGACGGTAAAGACATACGATTCACGGCCGGCGACATTATGGAGCCCTTCACGATCTGGCAAGTATCGCGGGACGGCTCCAATCTGCATCGTCTTCTGCCTGGGTGGAATGGCGGGGTCGACCAGTGCTGCGGGCACTGGACGCCGGACGGAAACTATTACGTTTTCGCAGCAGGCGGCCAGATCTGGGCTCGTCGTGAGACCGGAAGCTTATGGCACAAAGTCAGCAACCAACCGGTTCAGCTTACGAGTGGTGCGATCACTTACGGCGGTGCTTATATTGTTCCAGCTAAGGACGGAAAAAAACTCTTCGCCGTGGAAGCTCTGCGGCGGGGAGAACTAGAACGCTACGACCGTGACACGAAAGCTTTCATGCCTTTTTTCAATGGCATTTCGGCGCAAGACGTGGCATTTTCCAACGATGGCCAGTGGGTTGCTTATGTCCTGTTCCCTGAAGGTACGCTCTGGAAGAGTAAGGTGGACGGAAGTGAAAAGCTTCAACTCAGCTACCCACCGCTTTACGCGATGCAGCCTCGCTGGTCTCCGGATGGCACGCAACTCCTTTTTTGGGTGTTGCAGACCGGGAAGCTCCCGCGCATTTACATCAACTCCAGCAATGGGGAAACACCGCGCGAGTTGATGCCGGACAGCAGCGGGAATATTCAAGCCGATGGGACATGGTCGCCGGATGGGAATTCGATCGCATTCGCGGGCGGACCCACTGGCGCAGGTCCAGACGCAATGGAAATCGATATCTTAGACCTCAAAACGCATCAGGTCTCCATACTTTCCGGCTCCCAAGGTTTTTACTCGCCACGCTGGTCGCCTGACGGGCACTACCTTCTCGCCGAGCCGAACACCGCGCAAAGCCTAAGGCTTTACGATTTCAAACTTCGTAAATGGTCTGTGCTGGCCAACGGGAGGGCGGGTTATCCGTGCTGGTCCCGGAATGGCGAATACGTCTATTTCCTGTCGAAACGGAAGGAACCGGTCATCTTACGTGTAAGCATTCGAGACCAGAAAGTGGAGCAGGTCGCTAGCCTGAAGGAAATGCGTACAACGGGCTACTGGGGGGAGTGGCTAGGCCTTGCACCCGACGATTCCCCGCTCACGCTCAAAGACGTGGGTGCCGAGGAGATCGTCTCAATGGATTTTCACGAGCCATAACTCTAATTTACAAAGAAAGCATGCCGGCTCCCATGGACACCAAGTCGGGAGGGTGGCCCACCCTTTGAATTGCTGAAGCTAGCGCAACTGAGGGTGCCCGTCCTTGCGCTTTTTGCAGCCGGCAGCATTCGGCCAATTCAACACCATAAGCAACCACCGCCGCGAGCAACCGACAACTGCAAGTCGCGCTTCAGCCGATCTGGTAAATTTCTTTCGGGCTCGGAGTCGCGCGAAAGCGCGGGGCGTGCCGATCGCGCAGTAACGGAGCAACACAACGGAGCAACACTATGATAAGCAAAATGTTTAACCAATTCTCACGCCGAAAATTCCTGGGCGCGGTTTGCACAACAAGCGCAACAACTCTGCTATCCAGTGCACGAGGCTTTGGAGCGTACGTGCCCAGCGCGAAGAACAGTGAATCAGATAGCGTACCAGCTTCCAGCGGCAAAGGGCGCATCGTCGACATGCATGTGCACTTCGATGCGAAAAATCCAAATTACATTGAAGATTTCCTGAAGGTGTCGGAGCGGCTCAACCTAACCGCCCTGATGTTAACTCCGTTTGAGAATCGAGTGGTGGTCGCCGAAGCGGCAAAACAGCATCCGACGAAAATCATTCCGTTTGGGTATGTGAACTTGGACGCTCCAGATGTGGTCCAGCAAGTTGAAGAATTGCACAGCATGGGATTCCGTGGGCTTGGCGAACTGGAGTTCGTGAAGAAACCATACATCGATCCGAGTTATTTCCCAGTTTACGAACGAGCTAACGAGTACGGGTGGATCGTGCTGTTTCATACGGGAATAGTACTGAGAAAAAAATTTAACGAACCCGAAGATGTGGCGTCCGGGCGGATGCGGCCGATTCATCTGGAGGAGATCGCCCGTCGGTTCCCGAAGATCACAGTGTTAGGAGCCCATCTCGGCAACCCGGAGTATCAATGGGCTGCCGAGATCGCGCGCTGGAATTCGAACGTGTTCTTTGACCTTAGCGGCTCGAGTTTGATGAAGATGCAGCGGCGGTTATCTACATTCCGGGAGATTTTCTGGTGGACCGGCGAAGGCGATTCTCAAGTGAAAACTCCGGACAACGATCCGCACGCGTTCGTGAAGCTTGTATTCGGATCGGACACTGGTCTGGAAGGCATCGAGAACGTTGTAAAGCAGTATCACGCGCTGTTTGAGGCGTGTGAGGTTCCAGAGCCCACACGGAACCGGATTATGGGAGGAACCCTACTCAACTTGCTAAGTTTGCCGAGTTAACTAGAGACGTCCGCAGGAACTTTGCTCGCGGGGTGGCCCAGCCTCTTATATCTCGCAGCCGCAACCAAGGCTGTGGGTGCCCCCACTCTTCGCGTTCTCTGCGAAGGGTGGGCAAGGCGCTGTTTGTAGTACCGGGTTCGACCTCGCGGAAATCACATCACTCATGCAGCATCGCACCCACCTCTTCGACAAGCTCAGGGCAGGCTCTTTCACAGAACGCAGAAATCAAGGATCGCAAGATTCACACTTGACATTGACAGATAATCCACTACCATATGGTTGTGGATAGATTAGGTACAACGTTCGCGGCTTTGTCGGATCCAACCCGGCGGGCAATGATCGAACGACTCTCCCATGGGCCTGCCTCTGTGCATGGATTGACGGAACCGTTCGCACTTTCGCAGCAGATGATTTCAAAACATATTGCCTACCTGGTGCGGGCGCGGATTGTGATCAAGACCAAGCGTGGACGAGAGAGTGTGTGCACGCTTAGGCCAGCGGCGATCAAGACAGTCCGCGACTGGGCGATTAGCTATCGCCGATTCTGGGAAGAGAGCTTCGACAAACTGGATGCAGTTGTAAATCAAATGAAGAAAGAGGAGGCCAGAGATGACAGAAAACACGGTTAACGAAATTGAGCGGATGGTCGTTACAAGAATTATTGATGCCCCACGCGAGTTGGTTTGGAAGGCGTGGACAGACCCAAAGTACATCATGCAGTGGTGGGGGCCGAAGGGCTTTACTGCGCCGGTTTGCGAGATGGATTTTCGCGTTGGAGGAAAACTTCTCTGCTGCATGAATGCGCCGGATGGGCAGCTCTGCGGCTGGAATGCGGTTGAATATCACGAAATTGTTCTGCACGAGAAGATCGTTTCTTCCATGTACTTTTCGGACTCGAAGGGAAACGAGATCGACCCTGCGGAATTAGGAATAGAACATGAGGTTATCGAGGGTGCCTACGACGTGACCCTCTTTGAGGACCTCGGAAACGGCCAGACGAAACTGACCTTCATCGGCAATGACCCCATGGAGAGCGCTAAAGAAAGCGGTCAAATGGAGGGCTGGATCGAGATACTCGATAAGGTTGCCGAGGTTGTTGCGGGGCTCAAGCAGGAGAAATAGGAAACTGAAGCTTTGCTACGCGAAACTCAATCGTGGAGGAAGAAATGAAAAGAACACCGTTTCTCGCTATCGTCCTGCTGGCATTCGCATTTCCCGCCCATGCCCAGGACGCAATGAAGAAAGATGCAGCCGTCAAACCTGCAGATCCGGAATTGAAAGTCGTGCTGGATTCCTGGAATGAGATTGGCCGCAAGCTGACGGCGATGGCCGAGGATTTTCCCGAGGACAAATACGACTTCAAGCCGACACCCGCGCAGCGGAGCTTCGCCGAGCAGTTGCTGCACGCGGCGGGATCGAACTACTTCTTCACCAATCCCGTCATGGGGAAGGAGCCTCAGGCAGCAGAAGATCCCAAGCGCGAGCAATACAAGTCAAAGGCCGACATTGTTGCATTCGTCAAGAAATCCTTCGCCGATGGCGCAACCGCCCTCCAGTCGAAAGGCGAAAAAGGCCTGATGCAGACTGTAGTATACGGTGATCAGAAAGCGCGCGTTCTCGACATCGCATACGGCATCATCGAACATAGCGGTGAACACTACGGCCAGCTCGTTGTGTACTACCGCCTCGCAGGCCTTGTGCCGCCGGAGTCGCGGCCCAAGAAGTAAAGCTCAAAGAGACCAGGTACCCCGCCCTCGGATCATCTCGTTCTGTTCCTGTGTTCGATTGTTTCGAGAGTGGTCGGCAACCCTTCCTTCGGGGGTACTTCCCGCTTGCCCGTGATCCAGTAGTTTCTGGAATCGATTCACCTAACCCGGCTTCAGTACTCACTGTAAACCTGCCGGAACAGAGATTCGTGTTTCTTCGAAAGTGGATCGAAAGTTCCATGGAAAGTGGGTATTCACAAATACCACGAGCTGAGTCAATCTAAAAGGTTGGCATTAGTTCAGTTTGATTCCGGAGGGGACGATGAACGCGTATCGGCGAAATGGAGTTCAAGCATGGTTGAGAATTGGCTACCGTGGAAATTCAAAAGGGGGCATCGTGAGTATTCATCGCCGTTCAGTCATGATCGCGCTGCTAAGTCTGTGTCTGGCAGCGCCTAAACAGTTGGCCGCACAATCGCACCCGGATTCGGGCCCTGGGATGAATCAGACAGAGAGTGCAGTCCCCGGTCTTCACGACTTCGACTTCCTGGTTGGTCAATGGCAGGCCCATCATCGAAAGCTGAAGCAGCGACTCGCCAATAATCACGAGTGGGTTGAATTCGAAGGCACGTTGTCGAATCAACCGCTTATGGGGAGTTACAGCAATGTGGACGATACAGTGCTCAGCGTTCCCGGTGCTCCCTATCGCGGTGTCGCTCTGCGGTCCTTCGACGCGAAGACCCGGCAGTGGTCAATCTGGTGGCTCGACAGTAGGACTCCATCCGAACCACTGGATCCGCCCATGATTGGAGGCTTCCACAATGGCGTGGGCACTTTCTATGGGGATGATACGGTCAAGGGAAAGCGAGTTCGGGCGCGCTTCCTCTGGTCCAACATCACTGCGACATCGTGCCACTGGGAGCAAGCGGCCTCGCCAGACGAGGGCAAGACCTGGGAGACAAACTGGGTGCAGGACATCACGCGAGTTCGCTGATCGAGAGGACCGACAATAATCCCTGCGTTGCGACAACCTATGCGGCATGTAATGGCGCTTCGCGTTTCCAAAGAGGTTCTCGTTTTTGCAATCGCACTTTTCTACACGATTCTGGTCCTAAACAACATCACCGATTACGGCTCCAACCATGAGTTTGTCCGCCACGTCCTGCTGGTGGACTCAAGATGATTTATTCACGATGCTGAGCGGGGCCAGTTGGATTCCCGATGCACGCGCTGCGCCCTTGGCGAGCGCGTGCATCGGGCGTTCTGCTTCACGGAACCGGAACTGAAACGGCAGATGAACTAACCTTGGTCAACAACCATCGTCCATCGATCTTTTTGGCTTCACCGTCGAGGTCAACGTGACTCTTCGCTGCCCATAGCGGCAAGCCAGTAGTCGGATCCAAGGACACGTCGAAGTAATGGCATTCGAAATACACCGATGATTTCCATTGGCCGTCATTATCCTTTACAGGGACATACTTCGTTTTGTACGCCGGGGACAGCGACACAAACTTATTGGCTATCTGCATCCCGCCGGAAACATACTTGAAGAACGTGCACAGAGTGCCCTGTTGACCGGTGGCAGACGTGTCGCCCGAGGGTGTAGGGCAACTTGCGGGATCATCCGGATCGCCGTTGCCGACATAATTTCCTGCCGCGGCTGAAGTGCTGACAACCGTGAGTTCGGCGTCTTGGGTCCAGATCGCGAGTACGTCGCGGATCCGCCGCGTGATCACTTCTGGCGAATCCCCATTCACTGGATCGTGCACGCTGACTGCCGCGTGAAAGGTCACGTGAATCTGCTGTTCCAATTCAGCCACCTCGGCCAGTCGACCGTCATTGTCTTGCCGGCTACTTGCTTGGGCGGATCCTGGCTGCGCTACAGCCGTCGCCGTCAACAATGTTCCCGCGAGAAGCACGCTGAACAGCGCTGTCATTTTCTTGCATGTCGATTTCATGTCCGTCTCCTTTGATCTTGGGCGCGGTAGTCGTTCTCACCGCGCCTGTTTGTTTGCCTTCACTCCATATAGCGAGAATCGCGGCGGAAACCTGTAAGTCGGAAAGAAACTTCTTGGGGACCTGACCCTGAAACTGCCGGGTGGTGTGGTAATGTTTACGCAGTTGGCCACTCCCCCGGCCTAGGGATTTGGATGGACGACGCTCTCGGACACGAGATCACCCAGCTGCTTCAGGCATGGCGCCGGGGCGACGAAGGTGCTCTGGACAAGCTGACTCCTCAGGTTTACCGCGAGCTGCATCTGGCCGCTAAGCGTTGCATGTCAGGGGAACGCGACGGCCATACGCTACAGACGACCGCTCTGATCAATGAGCTTTATCTGCGTCTCTCCGACCTGAAGCTGATCGACTGGCAGAACCGGGCGCATTTCTTCGCGCTGTGTGCGCGACAAATGCGGCGCATTCTCACTGACCAGGCCCGTGCCCGGCAAACGCACAAACGCGGCGATGGGGTGCAGGCGGCATTGTTGGATGAGGCCCTTGTAGTCTCTCCGCAACCCTCCACTGATTTGGTCGCTGTAGACGACGCTCTCAATCAGCTGGCGAAAGTGGACGACCGTAAGAGCCAGGTTGTAGTGATGCGCTTTTTTGGCGGTCTCAGCGTTGAAGAAACTGCGGAAGTATTAAAGGTTTCACCCGACACGGTTGCGCGGGATTGGCGGTTGGCCAAGGCGTGGCTCATGCGCGAACTGAGCGAAAAGAAATCCGATGGAACCTGAGCGCTGGAGCAAAATCGAAAGCATTTTTCACAAGGCTCTCGAGGCGGACGAAAGCCGGCGCAGTTCCGTGATTGAAGAATCGTGCGCTGGTGATGTGGAACTGCGCCGCGAGGTGGAATCGCTGCTAGCTCATCACAGCGACTCTGCCAGCTTCATCGAGCAGCCGGCATTTGCGGGCCAGGTGACCACCAGCAGCGCTCGGCCCGTCACGGCGGCAGCTGCTCCCATGCCTGACCTGAAGGGCGTTGCGTTTGGACATTACCGCATTCTTGAAGAAATCGGCGTCGGCGGCATGGGACAGGTGTTCCGCGCCCTCGACACGCGGCTTCACCGGACAGTGGCGATTAAGGTGCTGCCCTCGATGCACGTCGCCGATCCGGATCGAAAGAGACGCTTCCTTCAGGAGGCACGGGCGGCCTCGAAGCTGAATCACCCGAATATCGTCACGCTGAACGACATGGCGAGCGATGGCGGAGTGGATTACCTGGTGATGGAGTATGTGGCGGGTAAGACGCTCAAGGAGCTGATCCGTCCCGAGGGCTTGCCGATTTCGGAGGCCGGCGGTTATGCGATCCAACTCGCCGGCGCGCTGGCGGTTGCCCATGCTGCCGGATTGATTCACAGGGACATCAAGCCCGCGAACATTATGGTCACGAACGACGGCCTAGTGAAGGTTCTCGATTTCGGGTTGGCCAAACAGCTGACTCCGGTGGGAGCCGATTCGCTCGATTCGGGACAGTCGATACCGGGAATGTTGGTGGGGACGGTTTCCTATATGTCTCCCGAGCAGACGCGCGGTGAGCCGCTCGATGCGCGGTCAGATATTTTTGCTTTCGGCTCGGTCCTTTATGAGGCGGTCACGGGCCAGCTGCCTTTCCGAGCCGCCAGCCTGCTATCGACGATGCACGAAATCGCGCTGCATGATCCGCCGCCACCGTCGCGGGTCCAGCCGCGCGTTCCCGTGTGGTTGGAACAAATCATCCTGCGGTGCCTGCGGAAACAGGTCGCGGAGCGCTATCAGTCGATGGCGGAGCTGCTCGAGGCACTTCGCAGTGGCGGCGGCCGAGGCGCCCCCGAGACGGCGAGGGCCAGCACGAGTCCGGCTTCTTCGATCGCCGTGTTGCCTTTCGCAAGCGCGAGCGGGGATGGCGAACAATTCGGCGACGGACTGGCCGAGGAACTGATCCACGCGCTGAGTCTGTATGACGACCTGCAGGTGATCGCACGAACGTCAGCCGCTGCCCTACGCGGGCACGGGTTGGATATTCGCGAAATTGGGCGGCGGTTGAATGTAGGTGTGATCCTCGACGGAAGTGTTCGGCGTGCCGGTAACCGGCTCCGGATCACGGTTCAATTGATCGACGTCAACGACGGTCATCACCTGTGGTCCGAGCGGTACGACCGGGAAATGACGGACGTGTTCGAAGTGCAGGATGAGATCACGGCTGCGATCGTAGACAAGCTGCGCCCACAGTTACTGGGCGCCCGCTCCCTCTCGGCGGCGCGCCATTCGGAAGACCCGGAAGCGTACGCGCTGTATTTGAAGGGCCGCCATCATTGGGGAAGACGCCCGGCGGGCACGATGGAGGCAATTGCCTACTTCGAACAGGCGGTCAAGCGCGATCCGACGTATGCCCTTGCGTACACGGGCTTGGCGGATGCTTACAACACGCTGGCGAGCTGGGAGGGCGGTGTGCTTCCGCCAGGTGAGGGTTTTCCAAAGGGGATGTCGTATGCAGAGCAGGCGCTTCGCCTGAAGCCAGAGCTGGCCGAGGGGCATGCGGCGCTGGCTTACGCACTGCTCCACTA
>Ga0302324_100010965_pt1 | contig 18671 bp, 15 predicted proteins | sample Palsa_T0_1_FD_201949 | JGI IMG/M metagenome (GOLD analysis project Ga0302324, IMG submission 201949) | Peat permafrost microbial communities from Stordalen Mire near Abisko, Sweden - Palsa_T0_1 | ecosystem: Environmental > Terrestrial > Soil > Palsa > Peat permafrost | place: Sweden: Abisko...
CAAACGACCCTTCTATAATGCTCCAGCAGCCCAAGCACCCTTCTCGTACCACGGCGATGGGCCGTTCATCACAGTCTGGAATTTTGCGCCGGGAAGTAGCTAGCCAGCGGCGAGGGTGCCCGGAGTGGGAGCGCGCATACCGCATCTGGCCGAAGACCTGCCCGAACCAGGTGCAGCCGGCAATAGCGCCTGCCTCAGTAATCGAGAGCGCTACCTTGCCAAATCTGTCGGAACCAGCCTCCAGATCACCGTTGACGGCTATTCCACGCCGAAAGAGGTTGTTGGGGCCACTCAGCGGCGGCCAGCACGCTGGCCGCGGTAGCGATAATGAGGACACGGAGGTGCGCCATCCAATCGACTATATACCGGGGAGACAGAGCGTTCTACGCGGCACACCCGTACAAACTAGTTTGTGGTCCAACGGTCGTCCCTTGGCTGACGCGGCGGGCACCTGGGCGTTGACTTGATAAAGCCCAACGTAGCCGGTGCAAGACCGGAGAACTGTACGTTGGCGGTCGCGCCCGGGCCCCGAGGGGTAACATTTTAGGGCGGGCCGGGGCTATTTCGGCTGTCATATCTCAATGCCTTCACGCTCCTACTTTAAGCGATGGTATCCTGTTGAGATATCCAGCCGAACTGAGCGCACGCTAGCGGTCATCTTCGCAGGTTTCTGCGCGTTTTTGACTGTTTATGCGACACAACCGATCCTTCCCGTTTTAACCAAGGCTCTAGGGATCACCGCGTTCCTGTCGAGCCTTACCGTTGCGGCCAGCACGCTGGGCATGGCGCTCACAGCGCCGATGGCCGGGAGAATTTCCGACCGTATCGGGCGCAAGAAAACGATCGTGATCGCTGGTTTCAGTCTTGCGGTCTCGACTCTCGCTGCCGCGTTTGCCGGTGGACTGCCCTCGTTGCTGTTCTGGCGCTTTCTGCAAGGCATCTTCACGCCCGGAATTTTTGTCGTCACCATCGCGTACATTCACGACGAATGGGGCGCGGCGGAGGCGGGCCGCGGAATGGCGTCCTATGTGGGCGGCACGGTTGTGGGCGGATTCTTAGGGCGGTTCCTGGCCGGCATGATCGCAGCGAAATACGACTGGCACAATGTGTTTTGGGTGCTGGGCGGATTGAATTTCATGAGCGCGTTGATCATCTGGCGATTCATGCCGGTCGAGAGCAAAAAGCCAGCTCCGCCGACGAGCGCGTTCTGGGCGGCCGTGGGTGAGCACTTCCGCAACCCGCTGTTGCTGGCGACATACGCCGTCGGGTTCTGCGTGTTTTTCTCGCTGATTTCGACGTTCACGTATATCAACTTCTATTTGTCGGCGCCTCCGTTTCTGCTGCCGACGTCGATTCTCGGTTCGCTGTTTTTCGTCTATTTGACAAGCGCCGTCGTGACGCCGATTGCCGGCCGGTACATCGATAAATACGGGCATCGGCTGGTGCTGGTATGCGGTATCGGGGCGGGAGCGTGTGGCGCACTGCTTACGATGGTTCCGAACGTCATCGTGATTGTTGTTGGTCTCGCGCTAGTCTGTAACGCAGTTTTCGTAGCGCAAACGTGTTCGAACGGATTTATCGGCGTTGCGACGAAGACCAACCGCGCATTGGCAGTCGGCTTGTACGTCATGATCTATAACATCGGCGGCAGCATGGGTTCCGCGGTTCCTGGACCTGCCTGGAAATCCTACGGATGGTCGGGCGTGGTCACAATGATTGTGAGCGTTCAGGTGATCACGATGTTGCTCGCATGGCGGCTCTGGCCGGGGCGGAAGGCGGCGGCGTAGAACCGATCTCGTGATAATTCTATATCTTCTCGGGGCCGTCGTTGCCGGCCCGAAGTGCCTTCAGCAGACCGGAGGCAGCGCCACGTTGAGAGTCCGTCATTTCCTGGAAGCTGACGCCCTGCCGTACGTGAAGTGCTGGTTCATCCACTTGCGCCATTCCCAATCGTCCACCGCGAACATGGTTCGGTCCCGCTGCTGCTTGTTAAGGCTCGCCAGGAAACGCTCGGACTGACGCGGTCGAAACACCTGTTGAATGAATGCCGAAGAGGCCGGGCTCAGCAAGATTCCGGGCTCCTTGAGCGACAACCGCATAAACTTCGTGCACTTCGATCGCTCCGGAACAGTATGGGTTGCTACCCAAAATGGACTGGATAGACTCGATCCGCGGACGGGCGCGTTCACGGCCTTGACACATTGCGACGAAGTTCCGGGCAACGCAGTGGGTTGCGCTGGCTGGAGCGCGTGCTTTCAAAGCCCGAAATAGCACGCGGCGGCTTGGAGAATCAGGTTCAGCGTCTATTCTTGTTCCCCATGTGAAAGGCCGGCCAGCGTGCTCCGCGCCTGCTCTGAGCCCACGGTATTCAGCTCCGCCGCCTGCTTTAGGTAAAGTTTTGCCGCTGCAAGATCTCCCAACTTTAGGACGATCTCTCCTGCGTGGCGAGAAAGCTTTGCGTCACGAACTCCCACTGCCAAAGCGGTCTCGATCTGCTTGCGCGCTTCCACGTCCCGACCATTGACGTGCAATGCCCAGGCGTAAGCGTCCAGCGTGTATACGTCATGACGCCAGGCGTACTCCTGTTGCGCCATTCTCAGGGCTTTGGCCGGTTGGTGAGCGCGATCGGCATAGTAGAAGACCAGTTCGAGGTTGGAGTTTTGACTCTTGCCCGATTGCAAGAGCGCACTTGTTTCGAATTCAGCGAATGACTTCTGCGCTTCGGCATCGCGGCCCGCCAATTGCAGCGCTTCGGCCAAGTCATAGCAATAGCCGGCGCACGGTGCACCCCGATACCGCCGCTGGCAGAGGACTACCGCTTCCTCGTAACGATGCTGGGCGATGCGAACATGGGCTAGATTTCCCAGTGCGGAGTAATAGCTTGGAAAATATGCCAGCGCCTGCTGGAAGAGTTTCTCCGCCACGTCGGTATTGCCCGAAGCGAACCGAATATGGCCCATCTGTGTGAGGATCGAGGCACGTTCTCCGGGTTCGGTCGGCGACGTCGACTTATAAGCCATATCCATTAGTTCATACGCACCTTCCGCATCCCCGAATAGCTCTCGTAGATGGGCTGCCCGTATCAAAGCAGGCAGATTGCCAGGACGAAGGTTTAGCATCCATTGCGCCGCATTTTCCGCATCGTTGTAATTGCCCAGTTCCACATTCGCGTCGGTCAACAAGCCGTAGACCATGACATCGTCGGGAACTTTCTTGTTCAGTGCCTTGGCAGCTTCCAGCGCGGCAGGAAACTCATGTTCACCAAGCAGGATCGAAACCCGTATTTTCTCAGTGTCGAAATTATTTGGCGCCAATTCCAATGATTTCTTTACTGCGTCCTCTGCTCTAGCGTAGAAGCTGGCGTCGGAAGTCTCCTGCGCGCGGCGAACCAGGGCCATCGCGAGAAGGTTGTAACTCGTATATTGCGCGGGCTTTTCACCGATCGCTTTGTTAGCTTCCGCGATGCTTTGCTCGGCCGGTGAAAGGTCTGCGCTTCTCCCAGTGGTTGCGCTTTGCAGAATGGCGAACGTAGCGCCTATCATGACTAGCACTGAAACGATTCTTTTCATGGCATGCCTCATTTTCGAGAGAAAATCGTGGCCGCCGTTCCCAGCACGACGGCCACAATGGTTCGTTATTGCACCGGGCAGATACCGCCGGGTTGTCCGGTGCATCCTGCCTGTCCAGGTCCAGTGTGAGCGCTGTTGCGTCCATTGTTGGCTGGCATCACATAGGGGAAGGAATTGTTGAAGCCTTCCGTTTTGGTTTGCACGCCATCTCCGAGCGCCGTCCCGTACGTCACGGGATTCACCAGGATGCCGGCTACGGCTCGGGCGGAGATGTCAAACACATCGTCCACGGGCCTGCGTCCGTTGGGGTAGCCCGCGGAGTCGCCTACCAGAAAGCCGAGCCGCTTTTGGCTGCCGACTGGGGTCGGGGGAATGCCGGTGTTGAGGCGCAGGAGATCAGCTATCGGTCCCAGATCGCTCGGTCCACAGCCGGGACAGATCGGAGCCTCATATTGCGCCAGGATCAGTAAGTCGTTGCGGGGACCAGGTGCAACCGGGATGCCGGCAGAGCTGAATACCGCTCCCAGCGCTGGATTGAGAACGAAGTTCGCGAACTGCGAGTCGTTCACTGGAAAATCCATACTGAAGCGATCCTTGAAGCCAGTGCCAATGACTAATTCGTTGATCAACGGATTACCTTCGCGGTTCACCTGCTGGAAAGCGCCGTAGTTTTGGTCCGGATTCGGGGAGCGCCGCACCGTGATTGCATTGCGCGACGTGCTGCCATAGGTTCCGATGACAGCTTGCTTGTCGCTGGAAGGGTGGATCTGGCCGTCCACCGTCAGCATCGTGATGGGGACTTCCAGTACTATGGAATTGACATTGTAACCACCTACGGCGTCAGGCGCGTAGTTGTGGGTATCGTCGGCGTCGATGGACGGAGGTAGTACGGGACCGATGCCACTGCGAAAGTTAAGAGAGTCGAATGCGGCTCCCAAGTCAATGAAGAATGGGTCGTCCGCCGTTCCGGCCCAAACGCTGATTCCGTTGCCCAAGCTGTAAATCCCTTGGCTGAACAGCGCTTGGTAGTTCGGCATAGTCGCCGGCCCCACGTTCGAAGGAACCGCATAAAGAGTTTGACCGCAGTTTAGGCAGGTTGAGACACCATTTTTGACCATCGTTACTGTGTAGGTCTGGCTCAGGCTCAAACCCTCGGAACCCGTGCCACTCAGTGAGGTGATCTGCGGGATTCCGTCGAGGCCGCCTATGAAACCGGTGTACAAGTTCGGCCGGCGGATTTGGGTTGTAAAGCGGAATTGGAAGACGACGTCCGGATTTCCGTCCTGATTGTTGTCGATCAGCATCTGGTAAAGCACGCTGGGATCGAAAGGAAAATAGTTGGGCCCGTTGGCCGGCTCAAGGAGCGGGTCAACGTTCAAAATGAATGTAACGTTGTTCGGATTGTCATAACTGACAAATGCGTACCAGTCGGTGACGTCCGCGCTATGATCCAATGCCGTGATGGGCGCTTCGCGATGGCTCGACGCGAACACGCTGGACGCTGCCAGCATGAGCAGCGCCGCTGCGAAGGCCACGATTGACTTCAGTTCTTTCATTGAAATACCTCTCTGCAAATTCGTCGACGTCGCCGTCGGATTGACTGCTCGTAACTAAAGCACCTCGCAGTTCCGAAGGCTTGCCCACGTGTCCAATACTACGTTCTGAATGCTGAAAGCGGATTCGCGCCTCCAAACTGTTTACAGTGATTTACAGTGCTAAAATGAACCCCTTTGTTACTTGCTTGTTTAGGAGAACTGCGGAGTCTACAATAACTTCGGAAACAGCGTCGTCTAACAACTCCCGATCCCGACACTCACGCCGTTTCATTGCGGCGTCCAGTGCGTCCGTGAAGCAAATAGTCCGTCAACAAAACCGACGTGGTAAACAAGGAAGATGCCAAAAGCCATGCTGGCAAGACCAGAAATCGCGACCAGGTACCGATTGATCTTGAGGAATTTCTTTCCTGTGTAAACCAGAGGCAACGAGATTGCGGCTGTCATGAGCATCATTCCCGCCATCGTGCCGAAACCAAAAACCAGGAGGTAGGCCGTTGACCAGAGAGGACTCTTAATGGTGGAGAGGACTAAGAGGGCGACCGCGGCCGAACCGGCTAGGCCATGTACGAGGCCCACCACTAACGGTCGAATGGTCTGATAAAGGCCGAGTTTTCCGATGGTCCCGTCGAGCAAGAGCTTAATGAGGCCGGAGATCTTTTGGTTTGGCTTACCGGGCGCCCCCTCCAAGATGCGATCCAGGCAAACGGCTGGCCGCGACGTTGCGGGGAACCTTTTCATCGGAGTAATTCGCTCCGTAACCCAACGCACGACGCCGGCCAGATTCAATACCCCCAGGAGGACAAGCATCAAGGCAACGCCAAACTCCATGGACAGCCCCAGACGGGGGGGAATCACGACACCGAAGATAATGATCGCGGTTCCGACTAAAAAAATGGTCAAGGTATGTCCCAATCCCCATAGCAACCCAATCGTCGCCGAGCTTCTGATGGACCTTTGCCGGCTCACAATGGTGGATACTGCCACCACGTGGTCGGGGTCCGTGGAATGACGCATCCCCAAGAACAATCCGAGCAGAATTACAGTAGCGAACGGAACCAGTGTGTCTTTGGAGAGCCGGCCATGCCAGATGTGAACCGATGCGAGAGCAGATGCCGTTATTCCCACACCCAGCACCACCATGAACGTGGATGACAAAAACGGAACATAGCGGAGGGCAGCGTTTCCGGCACGCACACGAGTTGACAGCGCCCGTTTGGCATAGACCATTGTTAGGCCAACCGTCACCAGCACAGCTGCCAGGCCCAAACTAAATGCGGCGATCAAAAATAATCCGAACCCTATCCGGTGAAGTGAGAAGGCACTAAGCAGGACGACCAGCGCGGCCGGACAAGGCACGATTCCTCCAGTGATACCCAGCGTAGAGAGTTCACGCAACGACAGGGCACGTTCGATTGGGCTCGAATCGGCGCAGGTCGCCGTGCGATTCGCTAGTTCTGTGGGCTCAGCTCGGTTGGGCGCAGCTCGCTCGAAGATGGAAAGAAGCCAGTGCGAATGCCGCTCTCCGGTTACATGTGAATGCTCACCGCCTTCTCCGGTCCGGTGTCTGAGCAAAATGAAAATTCCGATTCCGGCAACACTCAGACCGGAAAGGGCTCCAAGCCATGGATAGAGCTGCTCCGGAACCATGAAGCGCGATGCATAGAGTGTTAAGGCCCCTAACAGGAATACGCCCGCCGTGTGTGCGGCGGTGACTACGATTCCGAGCAACACCGCATGTTTTGCCGTACCGCGTGAACCTACAAGGTAGGCGGCAACGATGGTCTTGCCGTGTCCCGGCTCTAGAGCATGAAGCGCGCCCAGACCGGCAGCGATCAGGGCAGCCGAGAACAATACCCAAAAGCCCAACGTAGCCCGCGTCGAGATTAGCTCGGTAAAGCGATTGCGCGGAGTATTCTGAGCGTGGGCCGTAAGTGACAGCGGGGCAACGGTGGATGCCATGACGCTGCTGGGAGATGGTTGCGCGTCGCTCGTGCCAGACGAGGTAATTGCATCGTACCGTAGGCGCTGTCTCTGAGGCCCGGGTACCCGAGGTGCCGTGTTTATTCGATCAAGGGTCGTTCGGTTGGAAGAGGCCCCAATAGTTGCCGCAGAGGCACCCCTTCCCGATTCGGAGTGTGAGGTCCTATAGCCAACTAGAGCCGATAGTTGCTGTGGGGGGCTGTTCAACGCATCGCTGGAGTAGGCGGTCAGTTCCATGCTTCGATCGGTGTCCGGGGCGGAACTGTCCAGAATCGCAACCCCGTCGGCGAGAACCACGATCTCTTTCCAGCCTGCCCGGCCTGGAAAGTTACCATCGAGGTATGAGAGTCTGTGAGCGCCTGGCGGGACATCAAGCTGGCCTCGGAACACAAACCCGACTTTCATCGTGGGCAGACCTCCGGCGCCGTCGGCAAATTCGATATGGCGAGATACGGTATCTAATCGGAGAGATTGACCATCGCTCTCCAAGGTGAGTCCTGCCTTCAAGAGTCGCTCCAGCCGGTCGAGGTAGCGCGAGGCGCTGGCGTCATCAGCCTTGGGAGTAATGTCGAACTGCCGAATCTCCTGAAAAGTCGGAATTTCAGCCATATCGACCAGATAGCGGATCTCAATCGACCTTGGACTAATCCCGATCTTCGCATAATGATTAACGCTGAAATTTCCCATTGGATGGGCAAGGCATGTCGCTGAGGCAAGGATTAAGACAAGCGGCTGCAAAAGCAATCCTCGCCTGCGGTGCTTGCTCCTATCGTTCCGCATTGATTGACCTCAAGTTTCGGCTACGGGATTGGGAGATATCTTCTAAGGTGCGGCTTGCTACTTCGGTTTGAAAGATATGGAAATGCGGGTTTGTTTTCAACGCTCGGTTCAGAAAATCTTCTGCAACAGAGTCCTTGGCTAAACTTCGGTAGATCATGCCGGCATGAAACAGGAGCAGCGAATCATTGGTGTGCAAAGCAAGGGCTTTGTTCACCGCTTCGGCCGCATCTTGGAATCGGCCATTCCTATAGAGAACCCAGCCCAGGGCGTCCCAAGTGTAAATGTCGTGTCGGATTTCAAGTTCTTTTCGCGCAAGCTCCAGGGCCTGCGACAGCTTGATCCCGTGATCTGCATAGAACAGGGCCAGTTCACGATTGGCCAGCACTTCATTTAGCTTGCTGAGATGCCCGATGTACTCTACCAAGTCATACTGTTGCTGGGCGTCGGCCGCCCGTCCCGCTTTCTTATAAACATCCCCCAACTCAGCGACGTACACAGGGAACGGGATGACGGCAAGCGAGCGTTGATAGAGCTGAATCGAGTCCTCAAGTTTACCTTGCGCGGCACGGACCTTCGCCAGACCGGCCAGGGAGCGATAATGATTGGAGTCGGCTGTTACGCCAGCCTGATAAGACAAGTCGGCATTCTTCAGGTCGCCTGCTTGAAAGTAACGCTCTCCTAATTCGAAATAAAGCCATGCGAGATTTTCTCGGGGAACCTTGGTTTGAAGAGCGGCCGCGATGGCGCTCTTCATTAGCCGGATGGCTTCCGCGGAATCGCCGTGCAGAAAGAACAGATATGCCATGCGGCTATCGTTCATGTATGCCAGCGCTAAGGGCGACGAGACCGTCCGCCCTAGAGTCTGGACGGTGTTGTAGGCCGCTGCAGCCTCATCGTAATCTCCCATATCGGTGTAAGCGTCACCTTCGACGGCGAATGCCGCCAGATTTCCTGAGCCTAAGGCGATCGCCTTTTGTGCACTGGCAAGGGCGTTCGCAAAGCGATGTTCGCCCATGTATACCAATGCCATATCGACCAGAGGATCTGCGGCACGAAAATCTTGCGGCGCTATATCGAGGGCCTTGTTCAGCGCTTGCGCGGCCAGGTCGTAATATGCAATGTCGCCGGTTTCTCTGGCCTTCTGAAAGAAGGCGGACCCTAGCCCGGTATATCCAATATAATTACTCGGTGCCTGCTTTACTTGGTCTTGCAGAGTCTGAATCTGCCTGTCCGTCGGCGACGTAGGATCGAGACGCTTCAACTCGACGGATTCAAAAGGCACAGTCTGAGACCGTGCTGATGCGGCACAAAGGATCAGAGCAATCGGTAGCCACTTCGCCATTCCAGCCTCACTGGGTTAAAAATAGAGGACTGATCTTCGCTAACGCCGTGCGTCGCAAGAATGCTACTAGTGTCAGCGCTTTTCGGACCGTTTACCACCGGCCCGCCTACACCATGAAATACGGGCACGAGCGCAAATCGGATTTCCGGCACCCAACTTTTTGCTAATATTTTTCTTCCTTGTTGGCTTTTTGGAGATGCGCGGTTAGGCTGGATATAGGGCTGTCTCAACGAAAAGACCGCGCCGCCAGGGTAGAGGCTGGCTAAGCATGGCCGGGGCTGTAGGACGGGTTGCAAGCGAAGAGGCTAGGGTATCGCTACCCTGTCATAATGTCTGCCTCGCGCCCGCGCTGAACGACGCGACCAGGGACGCGCACGCTATGCGCCGCTCACCGACGAACGCGCCGCAGCGCGCGGGCGCGGCGCAATGGAATGTGGCGATCAGAAGGCCGGCGGTGAAGTGAAGCGAGCATTCTCTGTTCACCAGCCTCGCGAACCGTAGCGCCCGCCTACGCTCCACGACGCGAACGCCCACGGCGGACGACGCGACCCGCGGGCGCAACGCAACCGGCGATGGCGATGAGCACGTCGATGTGACGAGGCGCGCTATCCGTCGAGCTCCAGCTTCGTGGAAGCCGCGGAGCTGTACTTCCCGAAGGGGCTGGATTAGCGTTCGGCGCCGCTCAGCGGCGAACACGCCGCATCGCACGGGCGCATCGCGAGGGATTGTGGCGATGAGCACGCCGGTGTGAAGCGTGCGTCATCCTTGCGCTCCCGCTTCGCGAACCGGATCGGACGGCGGGATCGTCGCCTCGTGGGCGGTCCCGCGACCGCGGAAGCGCGTACGCCAAACCCGCCGTTAACGTACTGCATTACTGATCGGAGCGGGACTTAACCGGCTAATTTGTGCCCGATCCGATGTGGTGTCGCGACGGATCATTCAAGACTACGCTTGCCGATGCAGGCGAGGATCCACGCGGCGATAACTCTCTGCTATGAATTCCTCTCTTCCCGGTTTTTCTAAATGCCTAAATCCACCGGTTTCGCTGAAGCGAATTCGTTGGCATAGGCTCGACGACGAATTTCATCAAGGGTTACGTGGGGGCTGCATTGAGGATACCGCGCTGAAATGTACCCCTCAACGGGCCCGCTCGGAAGCTTAGTCGGCCGCCTTGCTCTTCACAATAGTCGGCGCAGCGAGTGCGGCAAGCCGATCCAGGTCCGTGAACTTGTAAAGGTCGAGGCAGAAAAGATCTGGGGTATCCTCATACTTCGCCGGTTTGTCGATTAAGTAACGCAGGCTGGGCATGCCGGAACGGATGACTACTTCGGAGAATAAGGACGGCTCCAGCGCCGATGCGATCAGTGCGACAACCTGGTTGCGCAACCCGGTAGTCTCCAGCCGCACTTTGCCGGCGCTCTGGTTTTTGATCCAGTTCGCCAGCGCGATCAGGTGCGCCACTTCGATGCCGAGAGGCCGGTCGCCGGTCGCGTACAGGTTCTGTTCAAGCAGCCACGTGTGTTCGAACATCCATGTAGTATCCTGGTGCCAGGCATCGCCAGTGAACGGCAGATCGACGACCAGGACCTGTTCCGCGAGATTCAGGCGCGCGGCTGCGCCGGCAGCGGACGCTTGCTTACCCTGATCGTTCAGAATGATTGTCGCCGGCGCGGTGTCCGCCGTGCCGACCGCCTTAAGCCAAACAGCATTTGAAGCCAAGCCATCGGCCATAGTGAACAGGTGCGCTTTCGTCTCCACGCTTAGGTGCTTGGTGACACCCAGGGTCCAGGCGCGTTCGAGGCTGGCTGGGTGGTAGCGTACAATGCCGCGCAGCTTCGTCCTTTCTGCATCGCGCAACGAAGGATCGGACGACAGCGCACCATGGTTGATCTGGCCGGCGAGCTTCCGGGCCAGACCAACTATGGTCAGGTTGTCTTGCGGCAGCCCGACCGCCAGCTCGTCAAAGCTCCTGTACTCCGAGGAAATCGCCGGATCTTCTTTGATGGGCGGAATTCCGAAATGCCGGCTGAAGAAGCTGTACGCCGCCTGCCGGTTATCGAGCTGATAGTTGTGAGTTCCAGGGTCCCTGTTTTCGTGCCATTCGAACTCATCCTGCTTGTCGTACACGGCAAAGAAAGGACGGATGGCATCGAAGACTCCGGGCTTCACGACCGTGGACCGGAAGCACGCATCGTCCTCGGCGTTATAGACCAACAAGGTCGGCCGCGGAGCCATCAGTGCGGTGAGCCAGGGATAATCGCGCCCGTCGAAGAGGTCGGTCGCGGACTGTTCGACGTCGCCGATATCCCCGTACTTTTTGGCCTCGACGCGCGGCTCGAACGAGGAGAACCCTGCCACCGGAACAGCCACTCTGACTCGTTCGTCCAGCGAACTCAGCACGATAGTCTGCCAGCCGCCGCCGGAGAGACCGGTCATACCCAGGCGCGCGCGGTCCGTGTTGGGATGATCATACAAATAATCCAGGCCCTTGCGCATCGCCAGGTAGAACAGCCCCAGTTCGTGTGTCCCAACCAGGTCGAGATGTCCGCCATACCAGTGCTGGTTCCATTCTTGGCCTAACTCGCCGAACCCGAGCCATTCGAGGTTCAGTGCGAGAATGCCGTTTCTGGCGAAGGTGATACAACGCTTCTGCTTGTACTCGACGGACTTTCCGGGCGGCCCCACATGTCCATTCGTGTTGAGAATGGCGGGCACCTTGCCCTTGAGATTCAGCGGCTCGTATAGGATCGCAACGGATTGGAACCCAGGGACGATTTCATAGCGGAACTTGCGCATCCGGTACCCGTTACCTGGTATGACGGCAACCTCCTCGAACCTGGGAGGCGCGTTCACCCATTCCTTTGGCCAGCCGTGGAACACCACGTCGCTCAGTATCCGTTCGCGTAAGCGCTTTGACTCCACACTCCATTCCGCCGCGCTGGATGGCGGGGAAATGTGGGCGATTCTGTGTAGAATGTACTGGCGCAGCTGGTACTGGGCGACAGCCGGAGGCAACAGTTCTTGTTTGAGAATTGGCGCCAGATCCTGTGTCCTGCTTTGCGCCTGCGCCCTAACGACAGACACTACGGCCAGCAGCACCCAGAAAGATGCTTTGATCATCGCGTTGAGATGCCCTCCACAACCTCGGTTTTTACGGCAGTCGGCGCATCAAGCGCGGCGAGCCGGTCCAAATCGGTAAATCTGTAAAGGTCAAGACAGAACAGGTCGGCGGCCTCGTGATATTTGATGGGCTTGTTAGCCAGGTACCGGAGACTCGTCATGCCATGGCGAACTACAACCTCGGAGAACGGATTTGGTTCCGGCGCGGCCGCCACAACGTCGGGGAATGCGTAAAAGCCGTCCGCTCCCGACGTAGCTTTCACCACGGCGGAATTGGCGAGCGATCGCAGATTAAACTCGGCCGCTGGAACAGCCGCGCCGGTGGAATCTCGAACGATTCCCGAGATGCTTGCCCGTGTGCCTTGCGCCAACATAACGCCTGCGAGCGCGGCGCAAAAAAGGACTGCAACGATAACGCAACCGCCCGGCCTTAATATAGAACCGCCTCCGTAGTATGTATTTGACGATACTGCAACGGAAAGGTCCACGTGTCAAGTTTTTTTTAAGGCTTAAACAATTTTGTTTTGGACTTAAACATTTACTTCCGAGCTCCTTGTTCATGAACTGGTTCATTTTTCACGGCAATCGGCTTAACGCGGACCGTCTGTCGCCCCCGGCTCGCTGGCGCAAGACAAGATCGCGTTCGCTCTGGGCGAACAGCTACACCAGTTGTCGCAGTGGAAGTAATGATTTTATGCACGACCAGACCAACAGCGGCGCCACATTCGGGACGCGACTAGGCGAGCTCCCGCGCGGCGATCAGACATATTAGCGGATTCCACTTGGTTGGCAATCATTAGGCCCAGGGTATCCACCAGAATGTGGGGTCCGCGCGCCCCTTTTGGAGTATAATCCCAAGTTACTCTCGCTGGTTCTCGCCGATCACGGAGGGACGGATGCTGACACCAGATGTGAAAGCCCCGACTGAAAGCAAGCCCTCCGCCAAGAAGCCCTCCGCCGAGGGGGACGTCCTGGATCGCGGTACACAGGACAAATCGCTCGAGCGTGCCGCATTCCAAATCCTGGTCTCTCAAGGTGCTGCGAAGGATTATCCGGAACATCGGTTAGCCCGGTTAACCCGGTCTCGAAGCATCCAACAACCCGCCTTGCAGCGGTACATCCTCCGACTGCAGCAGCGCTACGGAAACCGTGCGACGCGACGCATGTTGGAAGTCCCAAACGGACCGAAGCCGCAAGAAGAGCCTTTTCGGAATCCGGGGGATGACCTTATCGACGGTTCCACGGAGCCGGCCCGAGCACGGTCAACCCCGCTGGATTTGCCTGGCCATGACCTACCTGGTAAGACCGAAAGACAAAAGGAGATTACCTCGCCTGGGAGCGCAACTCCCGGTGCAAAGGATGGGGCCCGGCCGAAGACTCCAGAGAAGCCGCTCTTGGGTAATGCAACTCTGCCGCCGGAAGGGACCGCTCCGGGCGCCGGGGGGTCCGTGCCGGTTCGGGACTCGCAAGCTGGATCGCAGCCTCACCCCCTGAATGTGCTGGGTCCTACGACCGGCCAGGCGCCGGACGCCAAGACCGGTGTGGGAACCGCTATCGATGAACAATTATCAGTCCCGGCTCAGGCGGCTGGACATATGGTACGCGGTGTCACAGAGAGCAGCGGCATGGCCGCGGCGCCGCCTGGCCAGCCTCGTGAAACCGCACCTGGACTCCTAGCGCCGCTGGTCCCCGGCGTGCCATCACCACTCACGGCCATGGAGGGAAAAGCCCCAGCGCCCGCCTATCCTCCCGGCGCCAGTCAAGCTGCCGACGATATGAGCTCCCCGGATGGAGCGCGGGATGGCTCGGCCGCCGCGATGCCCGACACAGCTACGCTTGGTCAGGCGGCCAAAAGAGTCTTGCAGGCTATCGAAGTGGAAAAGGCTTCCTTCAGCCAGGAAGTTCAAGCCCACCGAACCGCCGCCCTTGTCCAGTCGGAGAGCAGAGCACAAGCCATTGCCGCAAAGACGACGGCAAAGATCCACGCGATCGACGCGGCGATTAATGGCCGGAAAACGGAATTATCCGCGAACTTTGCCGCAGCCCGAACCGCCATAATGGCACAGACGGCCATCCGCAAGGCCGCCGCTCGGGCCGACGGCGATAAGGCTCTGGCCTCCCTTCAAAAAGCGGTGGAGACGAAGCGCAAGGGCGCCATCGACGCCGCCGAGGAAACGGCGTCCCAAACAGAGAAGATGGCGCAGACCGAATCCGACCGGGCCATCAACCAAGGGGACGCATCCGTTAAGCGGGTCAATGTGACCGCCGCGCAAGAGAGCCAGAAATACGGCAAGACGCCGGAGGGCAAGGCTGCGGCGGCGCAGGCCATCCAGCAACTTGCAACGGGAGTCGTCGACAAGATCCGCAGCAGCGCCAATGATCAGGCTAACAGGGCCCACGACACAGCCGGCAAGGTAGCGCAAGGCCTCCGCGACTCCGGAAAACAGCTTGCGGCTTCCCTCGGTGGGAATACGGCGCAGGTCGAGCAGACCATCCTAAAGAGCGTCGAGGGCGCGGTCAATCGTGTGGATGCTGTCGGTCAAACTCAATCGGAATCGCTGAAGAGAACGCAGACCCAGGCGATGCAATCCCTGGAAAGGGCCCGGACGCAGACTCTTCCTGCAGTCGAAAGGGCCGGGAATACAGCCAGAACGGCAACACACAAGATAGGACATACAGCGGTACTTGGGACCGAAGCCTTAAAAGCATCGGTGCTGCGGCAGATGACCAAGGGCGGTATTCAGGTCGTCAACAAGCTACGCCAAGCCGAAAAAACCACGGGGATCGCCGAAAAAGATGTGCCGGATGCATCGCAGCCATTACAGCAGGGACGCGCGCAACTAACTCGCCTGCTTACGCAGAACCGGGATGCGGCACAGTCCGGCATGGCGTCCGTGGAGACCACCTTCGGAAAGGAGATCGACGGCGCAGAGAGCAAACTCAATGGTGCGCTCGGAGGTGTAAGTGCGAGCGCCGCAAGCAGTCTCGCTCAGGTACAGACCGAACTGCACAATCTATTGGATCAGGCGCTCAATGCCGCACGGGAGGCGCAGCAGAAGGCGGTCTCACAGTACGCCGACGGGTTAGAGCATCAGATCGCCGACGCCAAAACTAAATGGGGCCAGGAGCGGGATAAGGTCCTGGCCGGCATTCGCACCGACGTCGACAAAAACATCGCGACTCAGAAGGACGTGGAGCAAAAGGCTACCGCCGAGTTCGCCAAAGCCGGACAGAAAGCGGCTGAGGAAGCGGAAGAATCGGTGGTGATGGGCATCCTGAAGGGGATTGGCAAGGTCGTTCTGGGGCTCGTTATCCTGTTCGCCGTCGCCGGATTGATCTATGCAATCGCTGCAGGCCTGGCTGCCTTGGGCGTCTGTGCGGCGATCCCGTTTGCCATTGCTCTTGCCATCGCGGCTGTCGTCCTGCTGGTCGTCGCGTTCGTCCTGGCGGTGATCCAACGGACCAAGGAAATGGACTCCGTTCTGCCTGCGGACAGATCGCTCGGGCTCTGTATCGTAGCCGGTTTTGCCGTGGTCGCGATTGCATTGGGCGACGTCGTCGGCATCACGCCGATCATTGAAGGGCTTACCGGAAAGACCGCTATCACTCAGAAAGAACTTACTAAGCAAGAGCGCGCCGAGAAGATTACCGAAGGCGTGCTGACGCTGCTGCTAATGTTCATTGGTGGACGCGCGTTGAAGGGTCTGAAGGGATCCGATCCGGCGGTGGAACCGCCTAAAAGCCTCGATCCCACCGTGGATCCCACCAAGCCCGTAGATCCGATCGTGGACCCCAAAAAGCCCACCGACCCGGATGTAGACCCTAACAGACCGAAGCCCTCGAGAGATCCGGATCTCGGCTTCGAGGATGGCAGACGGGTCATGGCCGAAGAGCCAACGGCGGATGGCAAACACAAGATTAAGGTCACCGAGGACGGCGAGTGTCTCTACTGCACCAATTGCGGCAGCTTGACGAAGGAATATGCTATCGAACTCAATGACCCGAAGAATGCCGATATCCTGGCGGAACTGGATAATGCGGACAAAATCATCAACCCAAAGATCAAAGCCAAACGAATGGCTCAAATCGAGGAAAAGCTCGCCAAGCTACGCAAGGACAATCCGCATCCGAACGATCCCACACTGGCCCGCGCCGCCCGAATCCAGTTGCTGGCGAGAGACCCTGCTCATGGCGGCAAGGTCACGCCGGGTTCCGTGCGAGAGGCCGAGGTAGCTGTGTCCCTGGAGGAGAGCGGCCAGGTTCCAGGTCCGATCCAACGGGATCCAACCGGTGCTGCTGACTTCATCGACGGGAGCGGGAAGCATTGGGATGTGAAGGGATTCAATTCACATCAGCCTCCGTCCCAGGGTGGATTCGATCTGGCTACCGACACTGCAAAAGTAGATACCTCACTTTCGCTAGGCGAAAATGTTATGGTGGACACTGCACAAATGACGCCAGGCGATGTCAATGCGCTCAAAGCCGAGGGCGCCAAGCCCCCGCACAGTTGGGGAGATAGAGTGAAATTCTTCCCGTAAGGCCCCTTTATGATGACAATATCCTGGAGCGACTTGGTCGAAAAGATCGCGCTTCATCGGGAATGGTTGCGAACCGTTGGGAGTTCAGGACAACAACTCAGGCTCGAGAGCGCGGATCTGTCAGGGATCGAGCTATCCGGTGAAAACTTCATTGAAGCTTTTCTTCCAGGGGTCCGATTTGACGGGGCGATTTTAAGGGGTTCTGATTTCGGGAGAGCCAACCTCGCCTCAGCCTCTTTCGCCGCGGCCGACCTGGTAGGAGCGGACTTCACCAAGGCGAACTGCGATTATGCGGATTTCAAACGCGGCTCGCTTCGCGGAGTGCGCGGCTTTCGGGCCAGTTTTGCACATGCCGACTTTCGCGATGCCGACTTAGCCGACATCAACCTGTTCAGAGCCTTCTTACAGGATGCTAGGCTCGAAAACGCCTCAATGGAAAGGGCAAACCTGGAACTGGCATCTTTGACCGGGGCCTGGCTGGCAGGCGTCCGCTTGCGAGGCGCTCAGGGCGTAGCGTCCGTCATCGCCGCCCGAATCTATACAGGACCCGGAGAGGATTCCAAAATCGAAGGAAAAGCTGCCCTGGATTGGCTAATCGGCTCGGCAGAGGAACGCCAGTAGTCCCTTTTCCGTGCGTGTAGCCAGAACATTTATTCAAATTCGCGGACTGGCACGCCCCACCCCCAGGCATAACCGCACCTGCTCGAACTCCTCGCCTCGACGCTCGAGCTGTTGCTGATAGATCACGACGGCTTCCTGGCCTGTGCGGGTCTCTCCCTTGAAGGCGGGTATTGCGGATCAATCGAACGGAAAACCGAATTAAGCGGATGAACATTCCGTAAGTGATTGATCCTACTATATCCAGTTGACTGTGGAGCTTGGCCTAAAACGCTTCTCCAGCAGTGAGGACCAAATCCCAGAACTTTGAGGCTGAACTCCAGCAGTGCTTTATAATCTTAGCCTTTCAGAAGGTTCTGGCAATCTAGGGTTGCACTAACCCGGTTTTGCGTTCGGTTGATCCCCAATACCCAACGGCGGAGACCTTGACCCGTTGGCGGCACTCGACTGGCTGAGGCGCGTACGCCAAACCCATCGCGTAGCTCTTGCAAAAGGATGTAAGTCCATCCGCCTCCGCCGCCCGCAACGATGCGCCGCTTATCGACGGACGTGCCGCATCGCGCGGGCGTAGGCCAAAGGAAGGTGGCGATGAGCGCTCCGGTGGGAAAAGGGCGCTATCCGTTCGAGCGCCAGCTCTCGACCGACGAAGCGCGTTGGCCAAAGCCCATCGCCGGGACCCGTGTACCAATTTTCGATGTCCGTCCTTTTGTGCGGCCGTCTCCGTCGCCGGCAACGATACGCCATGGACGCGCACGCTTATCAGCACACCCATCAGCCTTCGTCGGCGGCAGCGATGGGGCGTCCATCGACGCACGCACCGTCTGTTCCTCTGGGGTGCCCGCGCGCGCCTTGAGCGCGTGCATGGAGGCATCACGCCTGGCTCGGAGTGCGTTGCCTTCTTCCACGGACCCACGGAAGAACGGTTCAAAACGAGCCAAGACTCGCACCGAGCGTGACGGGTCCCTGCGGTTAACGTGACTCGACGGGCGGCTCCGAGGATTCGGCTCTTAGTGCGGCGTTCTCCGCGAGAAGGCCCTAGCCCCAATACTGTTCACTTAACAAACAGTTTTATGGTATCCTGTTTTTGGGGCCAAGGCCTCCCGAAGGAGGCGTCCCATGCGCGTTTCTGCGGTGGAGTCATCTACTCTTGCGACGGTTGCTTACGACG
>Ga0302324_100010966_pt1 | contig 18669 bp, 18 predicted proteins | sample Palsa_T0_1_FD_201949 | JGI IMG/M metagenome (GOLD analysis project Ga0302324, IMG submission 201949) | Peat permafrost microbial communities from Stordalen Mire near Abisko, Sweden - Palsa_T0_1 | ecosystem: Environmental > Terrestrial > Soil > Palsa > Peat permafrost | place: Sweden: Abisko...
ACGCCAGCCGGCGGTTCACCGGGTGGTCGTCGGCGACGAGCACCCGAACGTCGCGTTCCCGCACGAGCGCAGCCCCGCCGAACGCCGTCTCGGGCAGATCCGTCGCGCCCAGCTTCGCCGCGCGGCTGGATTCGTTGCCGAACTCCGCGAACAGGTCGTCGACGACCGCGTGCAGCGCGGCGGCCGAATTGCGGACCGTCAGCGCGTAATCGCGCGCTTCGTCGGAGAGCGGGATCTCCAGCAGCAGCTCCGACATCCCGACGACGGCGTTGATCGGCGTGCGCAGCTCGTGGCTCATTCGCGCCAAGAAGCGGGTCTTCGCTTTGTCGGCCTCGTCGGCGCGATCGTTCGCCGCGCCAATCGCGGCGTCGGCCTCGGACGCGACGCGCTCCACCCGCGCGCGCAGCAGGGCCAGCACCGCGATCGACAGGACGGTGACGAGCAACAGCACCAGCGCCGGAAGCAACGCGGGGCCGTAGGCAGACGGGTTCACTCCGAGACGCCTTCTCGGCCGGCAGCCGAGCGCCCGCGTAAAAGGCGGCTCCCTGCGCTAAGAATCCGTAACCCGTGACCCCGCTGATGCGGTGATATCGCTGCTTCTTTACGCTCGCTCGACAAACATCGCGTCGCCGAAGGAAAAAAACCGGTATTCACGCTCGATCGCCTCGCGGTAGGCGGCGCGGACGCGCGCGTAGCCGGAGAACGCGGACACCAGCACCAGCAGGGTCGAACGCGGCAGGTGGAAGTTGGTCAGCAGTGCGTCGACGACGCGAAACGCGAACCCGGGGGTGACGAACAGGTCGGTTTCCGCTTCGCCCGCCTGCACGGCGCCGTCGCGCAGCGCGGCACCTTCGAGCGCGCGCAGGACGGTCGTACCGGCCGCGACGACGCGCCGTCCGTCGCGCCGCGCGGCCGCGAGCGCCGCGGCCGTCGCGGCTGGGATCGCGTAGCGTTCGGCGTGCATGACGTGCTCGTCGATCGTCGCGCCGTTCATCGGACGAAAGGTCGCGATGCCGACGTCGAGCACCAGCGGCACGATCGTCACGCCGCGCGCGCGAATCTCGGCCAAAATCTCGTCGGTGAAGTGCAGCGATGCGGTCGGCGCAGCAACGCTGCCGGGTACGCGCGCGAAGACCGTCTGGTACCGCTGCGCGCGCAGCGCATCCGCTTCCGCCGCGCCGGCGCCGCGCGGAACGACGTACGGCGGCAACGGCACCTCTCCGTGGCACTCGAGCAGCGCACCGACGTCGAGGCCGTCGTCGAAGCGCACGATCCGCGGCCCGTCGTCGAGCACACCGACGATCGTCGCGCCGGCCTCGCCGGCTTCGATCCGCGCGCCGGTGCGCAGCTTGCGCCCCGGCCGCACGAGCGCGAGCCACTCGCGCGCCGCCGGATCGAAACCCGCTCGCGCCCGCGGGCGCAACAGCAACAGCTCGCCGTCGCCCCCGCCGGAGAGCTTCACCCGCAGCCGCGCGCGCACGACGCGCGTCTCGTTGAGGACCAGCACGTCACCCGCCCGCAGCAGCGCCGGGAAATCGGCGAACACCCGGTGCTCGAGCGCGCCGCCGGCGCCGAGCACGAGCAGCCGCGCGCGCTCGCGCCGCTCCGCCGGGTCCTGCGCGATCAGACCTGCCGGCAGGTCGTAGTCGTAGGCCGCGACGTCGCGCGGCGCTAGCTCGGAATGCGTTGGCGCTCGATCGCGAGGAACTGCTGCAGCCGTCCCTGATCGGCTTCGGACAGGTCGACGTACCGCACGCCGACCGCGAACGTATCGCGCTCGAACGCGCGCACCCAGCGCACCTCGCCGCGGAACACGAAGAACGGCGCCCGCTTGAAGCTGAACGTGTAGACCGTACGCTTCGGCAGATACTGATCGGAGATCACGCGCATACCGGTCAAGCTGATATCGGCGATCGACGCGCGGAACATCGTGAACGACACCTTGTCCTCGACCACCACGTCGATGAACTTGCGCAGCCGAATCGCTGCTTCGGAGCGATGCTCGTCAGCCATGCGTCACCGTCGTTCCGGGAAAATAGAACGCGAGGATCGCGTCGGCCGTTCCTCCCGACGACGCGCAGAAGCGCGCCCCCCATTGGCAGAGCCCCACCCCGTGCCCATGGCCCGCGCCTTCGATGACCAGTCGCGGCGCGGCCTGCGCCGCGTCGATCCGGACCGCGCGCAGCCACAGGCTGCGCACCACGTCGAAGCCGAGCGCGCGCCGGAAGTCGGCGACCGGCATCGTCAGCTCGGTGGCGCCCAGGAGCGACACGGTGTGCGGCCGGCCGCTGGGATCGGGCCGACCGAGCGTCGTGCCGACCAGCGTTCCGCCGGTTCGGGCACCGAACGCCGCCAGCGCCCGGTCGAGCGGCACGCTGCGCATCCAACGGTACTCGGGCGCGGGCGCGCAGTAGGGATCGGCGACGCCGCGCAGATACGGCAGCTCGACGCCGCCCCACACCGACGCGCTGTCGGCCGTGTGCCCGCCGCAGCAAGAGCTGTAGAACGCCGAGGCCGGGCCGCCGCCGTACGTCAGCGTGCGGCCGCGCGTCGCCGCGATCGCCGCGTTCGAGGCGGGATGCTCGGCCTCGACGCCGCCCCAGTGCTGATCCGCGTCGTTGGCCAGGACGTCGTACGGGCGCGACAGCGACCGCTGCGCCAGCGCGTACGTCCGGGCGACGATCGCCTGCGTTTCGAGCGCGGCCGCCGGCCACGACGGCGGCGACTCCAGCGGCACGACGCCCCGCAAGTAGGAGTCGACGTCGATCGTCGTGACCAGCGCCATCCGGCCGTCGGGCATCCCGACGGTCGACGGCGCGCCGCGCCAGCGCTTCCCGCCGAACCCGAACGTCCCGTCGGGTGCGACCTGCGGGGTTTCCCCGTGCGCATCGTTCGCGACCAGCACGCGAATCTGCGGCGACTGCGCGTCCCAGACGTCGAGGCCGCCCGTCGCGACCACCGTCGCGCCGGTGATTCCTTTGAGAAACGCCGCGCGTTCGATCACAGCAAGCGCGGTTGCGCGCCTTCGCGCACGGCGATGCCGAGGTGTGAATGCGCGGCGGCGGTCGACTTGCGGCCGCTGGCGGTGCGCTGCACGAAGCCGCTCTTGAGCAGATAGGGTTCGACGACGTCTTCGAGCGTCTCGACGTCTTCGGTCAAGGTTGCGGCGATGGCGGAGATCCCGACCGGACCGCCGCCGTACTGCTTGGCGATCGTCTCGAGGTACGCGCGGTCGAGCCGGTCGAGCCCGAGCTCGTCGACGCCTTCGCGGCGCAGCGCTTCGTTGGCGACCTCGGCCGTCACCACGCCGTCCGCGCGCACCTCGGCGAAGTCGCGCACGCGGCGCAAGAGACGGTTCGCGATCCGCGGCGTGCCGCGGCTGCGCTCCGCGATCGTGCGCGCGCCGTCGCGCTCGATCGCGATGTCGAGCACGCGCGCACTGCGTTCGACGATCCGCTGGAGCTCGGCCGGCTCGTAGTACTCGAGATGGTGCACGATGCCGAAGCGGTCCCGCAGGGGCGCCGAGAGCATCCCGGCCCGCGTCGTCGCGCCGACCAGCGTGAAACGCTTGAGTGGCAGCTTGAGCGTCTTCGCGTAGGCGCCGCGGTCGACGACGAAGTCGATCTGGAAGTCTTCCATCGCCGGGTAGAGGTACTCTTCGACGACGGTGCCGAGCCGATGGATCTCGTCGACGAACAGTACGTCGCCGTGTTCGAGCGAGGTCAGGATGCCGACCAGATCCTTCGGTTTCTCGAGCGAGGGTCCCGAGGTCGGACGCAGCGTGCCGCCGGTCGCGCGCGCGATCAAGTTCGCCAGCGTCGTCTTGCCCAGACCCGGCGGTCCGGAAAACAGCACGTGCTCGAGCGGTTCGTTGCGCCGCGCCGCCGCATCGATCGCGATGCGCAGGTTGTCGACGATCTGCTCCTGGCCGACGTAGTCGCCGAACGTGCGCGGCCGCAGCGTCGCGCCGTACACTTCGTCTTCGAGCGACGCGTCGGCGCCAACGACGCGAGGCGCTTCTTCTTCTGCCGGCCCGTCGTCGCCGCCGACGATCTTCTTGCGCACCGAGTCACTCATGCGCGACACCGTCGCCGGGCGCCGTCGACGGGTTGCGCCGGCGGTAGATCTCGGCCAGCAGCGCTTCGGCGTCGCCGACGTGCGGCGCGCGCTCGAGCGTCTCGGCGATCATCGCCTCGGCTTCGGTGCGCCGGTAGGCCAGCTGCAGCAGCACCGCCAGCGCTTCGCCGGCAAACTCGGGCATCGGCGGCTGCTCGGGGAGCGCGCGCTGCGGTGCGTCCTGGATCAGCAAGAAGCGCGCGACCTTGCCCTGCAGCTTGGCGACGATGTCGCGCGCCTTCTGCTGGCCGATCCCCGGCAAGCTGCGCAAGAAGGTGTGATCGCCTTCGTCGATCGCGCGGGCGATGCGCCCCATCGGCGCCGAGAACGCGCGCGCGGCGGACTTCGGCCCGATCGACGCGACCGAGAGCAGCGCTTCGAAGAACTCGCGCTCGATCCCGTTGGAGAACCCGAAGAACGTGAAATGGCCGGCGTTGCCGTCGAGCGCGAAGTGCGGGTAGATCTCCAGCGTCACGGGCCCGCTGTCGGGAACCTTCGCGATGACGCTGGGCGGCAGGATCACGTCGTACACGAGGCCCGCCACGTCGACGCGCACGACGTCGCCCGCGCGTTCGAGCACGGTGCCGAAGATACGCGTGAACACTAGGCGAGCCGCGTGGCTCTGGAGCGGCGCTGAGGCATCACCACGCCGAGTTCGGCGAAGCGGTCGCGTTGTGCTTCCACGTTGGAGAACGCGATCGCCAGCGCCAGCGCGTCGCTCACGTCGTCGGGCTGCGGCGGCGCGGCCAGCCCGAGCATCCGCACGACGATCCCTTTGACCTGCGCTTTGCTGGCCGAGCCGCTGCCGGCCAGCGCGCGCTTGACCATCGCGTGGGCGAGGTCGTGGACCGGAACGCCGTTGGCTCCGGCGGCGAGCGCGAGCACGCCACGCGCATGACCCATCAGCACCGCCGTCTGCGGGTGCGCGTACGCGGTCCACAGCTCTTCGACCACCATGCAGTCCGGCCGCGTCGCGCGCACGACGTCGACCATCGCCTGGTGCAGCTGCACCAGCCGTTGCGCCAGCGGCGCGGCCGCGGCCGGTTGCAGCACGCCGCCTTCGATCAGCCGCAGCGCGCCGTCGCGGACTTCGACGACGCCGTAGCCGGTGATGCGCAGCCCGGGATCGACGCCCAGGATGCGGCGCACGCTCACTGACCGCTCGCGCGCATGACGTAGAGGTTGACCGTCTCGCCGGGCTTCGTGTTGGAACCCGCCTCGGGCTCGGTGCGCGCGACCAGACCCTCCGCGACGTTACCGTCGTCGACGTACGCGATGCTGCCGACCTGATAGCCCTGCGCGATCAGCGCGGACTTGGCCATGTCCGGCGTCATGCCCGTCACGTCGGGAACCGTCCCCGAGACGCTCAGGTAGATCGTCACCTTCGAGCCCTTCTTGGCCGGCGTGTCGGCATCGGGCTGCTGCAGCGCGATCTTCTGCGTCGGGTTCGCGGCGTCGACCGTGTAGGCGTGCGTCACGTCGAACCCGGCGTTGCGCAGCGCGGCTTCGGCCGCGGCGGGATCCATCCCGACGACGTTGGGCACCGTTGCCGTTGCCGGCCCGGTGCTCACGACAACCGTCACGCCCGCGTTGGGCGCCGCGGTCGAGCCGGGATCGGGTTCTTGCGACATGATCACGTTGGGCGGAACGGTGTCGCTCTGAGCGGACTGTCCGACCGTCAGCGACAAGCCGGCCGCGGCGAGACGGCGGCGCGCGTCGTCGAGGGTCGCGCCGGTGACGTCGGGGACGACGATCGGCTTGACGCCCTTCGAGACCGTCAGCGTCACGATGGTGTTCTCGCGCACCGACGTGCCGACGTCGGGGCTCAGCGCGATCACCTGTCCGGACGGGATGCTCGTGCTGTACACGGCGACGGTCTTGAACCTCAGCTTGGCGCCCTGCAAGGTGCGCTCCGCGTCGGCGACGCTGTAGCCTTTGGCGTCGGGCACCTGGACGCGCGGCGCACCGCCGGACACGACCAGCGCGACGCTGTCGTTGCTGCCGATCTTCGTCCCTGGTGCGGGGTCTTGGCGGATGACGCGGTCCTGCGGAACGCTCTCGCTGACCTCGGTCGTGACGGTCGACTTAACGCCCAGGCTGTAGAGCTGCTGCTGCGCCTGGATCGCGAGCTTCCCTTGCAAGTCCGGCACGACGATGTTCTTGCCCGGACCGAAGATCGGTCCGTGCAGCGCGAAGTAGCCGATCGCGACCGCGAGCAGCAGCAGCAGCGGAAAGACGACCCAGCGCGGATCCGTGCCGCGGCGTTCGCGCTCGTCGAGCTCGACGGTCTGCACCGAGCGCCGGTCGACATCGGGCGCCGACGACCGCCGCGGCGGCGGGCCGGGCACCCGCGCGGCGCCCGAGCGCGAGGTCGGAGCGTCGGCGAACTCGCTCGCCGCCGGCGCGACGTTGGGACGCTCGCGCGCCTCGCGCAATGCGCTGGCCAGCTCGGTCGCCGAAGCGAAGCGCTGATCGGGATTCTTGCGCAGCAGCCGCGCGACGATCGACGCGACCGCCGGGCTCACCCCGCTCGTCGCCGGATCGATCGCCGGCGCATCCGTCGACACGTGCTTGAGCGCGACCGCGACCGGCGTATCGGCGGTGAACGGCAACGACCCGGTCAGCATCTGATACAGCACGACCCCCACCGAGTAGAGGTCGCTGCGCTCGTCGATGTCGTGGCCTTGCGCTTGCTCGGGGGAGATGTACGCGACGCTGCCCATCACCATGCCGGGCTGCGTCACGCCCAACGTGTGCTCGGAGACGGCGCGCGCGATGCCGAAGTCGCTGAGCTTGACCACGTCGTCCTTGGTCACCAGGATGTTGGCCGGCTTGACGTCGCGGTGCAGCAGGCCTTGCCGGTGCGCGTTGGCCAGCCCGCTGGCGATCTGCACGGCGTAGTCGACCGCGACGGGTTCGGGCAGCACGCGCTCGTCGCGCATGATGTCGCCCAGCGTCGCGCCGTCGACCAGCTCCATCACGATATAATACGAGTGGTCTTCTTGGCCGAAATCGTAGACGTTGACGATGTTCGGATGCGAGAGCTTCGCCGCCGACTGCGCTTCGTACGAGAAACGCTTGACGAAATCGTCGTCCGAGGCGTATTGCTCGCGCAGCACCTTGATCGCGACGCGCCGGCGCAGCAGCGTGTCGGTCCCGACGTAGACGTTGGCCATCCCGCCCGAACCGAGGCTGCCGTCGACGCGATACCGGCTGTTGAAGATCTTCTGGGTGTCCACGCGCTACGGTCTCGAGGGTGCTCGCGGCATCGGCTCTTTACGTTCGCGACCGGGCGAGCGCGACCCGCAGGACCTCGCGCGCGATGGGCGCCGCGTAGGTGCCGCCGTACCCGACGTTCTCGACCACGACCGCCACCGCCACGCGCGGCGCCTGGGCCGGCGCGAACGCCACGAACCATGCGTGCGAGCGTCCGTGCGGGTTGGTCGCCGTGCCGGTCTTGCCGGCGACCGTCACGCCGGGAAGCCGCGCCGCCGTTCCCGTCCCGCGCTGGACGACCGCGATCATGAGCTCGCGCACCTCGCGCGCGGTGTCGGCCGAGATCGGTTCGGCGATCGTTTCGGGCCGGGTCGCGATCGCGGTGTCGCTGCCCGCGATGCGCCGCACCAGATACGGGCGCAAGGTCGTGCCGCCATGCGCGATCGTCGTCCCGACCAGCGCCATGCGCATCGGCGTCACCAGCAGCGAGGCTTGGCCGAAGCCCAGCTGCGCCAGAATCCCCGGGCTGATCGACGCTTTGGGCGGGACGTGATCGCGCGCAACGGGCAGATCGAAATCGACCGGTTGGCCCAACCCCCAGCGGCCGGCGTACTCGTACCACCGATCGACCCCCAGCGCGAGCGCGACGCGCGCGAAGTCGACGTTCGAGCTCAGCGCGAACGCGCCGGTGAGATTTTGATAGCCGGTGACCTCTTCTTCGTCGTTGCGCACGGTGAAGTTGCCGATCGTGAGGCCGCCGGTATCGTTGAACGTCGAGGCCGGGGTGACGACGTTCGCGTCGAGCGCGTCCGATACAGTCACGATCTTGAAGGTCGAACCGGGCGGATAGAGCCCGCTGGTCGAGCGGTCGAGCAGCGGCGAGGCCGGATCGGCGAGCAGCTGCGCCCAGCGCGCATCGAGCGCGTTCGGATCGTAGCTCGGCACCGAGGCGATCGCCAAGACCGCGCCGGTCCGCGGATCGATGACGATTCCGGCGGCGCGCGGGTAGCGCTGCAGCTGCGCGACCAAGCTGCGCTGCACGCGCAGGTCGAGCGTCGTGACGACGTCGGCGCCCCGCGGCGGTCGGTGCGTTGACGCGAGCATCTCCGTCAGCTGGCTGAACGGGTCCTGCGCGCCGCCGCGCGGGGTCAGCACGCGGTCGAACGCATCTTCCAAACCGGAAGTGCCGTAGCGCGCCGACGCATAGCCGACCGCGTGCGCGACCAGCGCGCCTTGCGGATACAAGCGCTTGTCGCCGCGCGACACCGCCAGCGGCGTTCCGTCGGAGGCCAGGATCGAGCCGCGACCGACGGCGGTCGTCGCATGGCGCGGGTTGTACCGGTTGTCGGCTAGCGCCGGCCCTTCGACGACTTGGATCCAGAGCTGACGCAGCGCGAGCACCACGAACAGCGCGATGAAGACCGCACCCAACCGCGCGATCGAGCGATCGATCAGGACGGCTCTCCGCTCGTCTGTTCGGCGCTCGTACGTTCGCCGGCGCGCTCGCGCAAGAGCGTGTAGCCACCGCTGGTGCGCACCGCGAGGTGCGGGTGCGCGCCGTCGGCCGCGATCGCCTCGTTGATCAGGCGCTGCGCGAGCGCGTCGTCGAGACCGTCGACCGCGAGCACCGCGTCGACGCCGATGTCGTCGAGCAGCGGGCCTGCGACGAACGCGGCCTGCGGGATCGTCGCCCACAACCGCTCCTCGTAGGGAGCGTCGCGCCAGGGACCGCGCTTGCCGAACACGGTCGCGTGGTAGTCCCACGCGCACAGCCGGCGCTCGTTCCACACGAAGTGATCGCGCACGCAAGTGCGCCGGCAGATCGCGCACTGCACGAGCGCTTCCGGACCGTGCGACAGACCGTCGAGGATGTCTTCGGGCAAGTCGTCCGGATTGACGATCGTGCTCTCGGTCAGCGCGTCGGGCACCTCGGCCGACCAGCCGATGCGCGCCAACAGGTCGAGCTCGCGCAGCGACGACACGAACGACCGCTCGTCGGACGGCTCGAAGGTTTGGTCGGTCCAGCCGGCCAGGTTGTCGGCGGCGAGCCCGACCCGTTGCCAGTTCTCGCCCAGCACCACGCCGACCGGCGTCCAGGCCAGCGGGACGAGCCACGCCGTCACTTGTTTGTTCTCGGGCACCAAGCTCGAGGTGAACGCCAGCGTGCTCGCGTTACCGCCGAGGACGTAGGCGCGCGGCTCTCCCCGCGGCGGGAGGTCGGCGGCGTTGGGAGTGCTCACCGGCCGCAGCGTACGGCACCGTACGAGCCCGCTCCCGCCCGGTCTAGCCGGCCTGTCCCAAAATGGTGAGCGCGCCCATCCAGAGCCCTAAGCCGACGCACACGACGGCCACGCCGATCGCGACCACGTTGCCGAGCAGCGAGTTCACGCGATCGCCGAGAATCTTCTTGTCGTTCGCCATCACGAGCAGAAAGCCGAGCACGATGGGCAGCACGAACGCGTTGAACGCCTCGACCCAGACGGTAATGCGAACCAGCGGCAGGTGCGGGATCAGCACGACGCCGGCCGATACGAGCACCATCGCCGTGTACATGCCGTAGAAGCGCTTCGCGTCGTAGCATGCGGCGTTGAGCGAGCAACGCCACGCGAACGCCTCGCCGAACGCCCACGCCGTCGCGAGCGAGACGACCAGCGCGCCGATGAGCGACGCCCCCAGCAGCCCGGCGCCGAACGCGACTCCGGCCAGCTTCGAGCCGGTCAGCGGCACCAGCGCCAGCGCGGCATGGGCCGCATCCGAGACGGGCTGGTGGTGCACGAACAGCGTCGCCGCGCAGGTGATGATGATCGCCGCCATGATGACTTGGGTGAACACGGCGCCGAGTGCGGTATCGACGCGGGCGAGCGTGAGATCTTTGGGGCGCAGCCCCTTGTCGACGGTCGCCGACTGCTGGTAGAAGATCATCCACGGCATGATGACCGCGCCGATGTTGCCGGCCACGAGCAGCAGGTAGTCGCGGTTGGCCAACGGCTGGCTCCCGAACAGTCCTTCGCGCACCACCGTCGCGGGATTCGGATGCGCCGCGAACGCCGCCGGAATGAACAGCAGCTCCAACAGGCACAGCGCCAGCGCGAACACTTCGGCACGCTTGTAACGGCCGCTGAGCGCGACGCCGATCAGCAGCGTCGCGCAGGCCGCGACCAACGGCAGCGCGGGGATGCCGAAGATGAGCGCGACGCCGGCGATCCCGATGAACTCCGTCACCAGGGCCGCAAGGTTCGTGAACAGCATCGTGCCCAGCGAGACCCACGCCCACGTCAGCCCGTAGTTCTGGCGAATCAACTGCGCGTGTCCCTTGCCGGTCACCGTCCCGAGCCGCACCGTCATCTCCTGGATGACGAACAGCGGCACGATCAGCAGCACCTGGAGCAGCACGAGCTTCATCCCGAACTGCGCGCCCGACGTCGCCGCCGTCGTGACGCTCCCCGCCTCGGTATCGGCGAAGGCGACGATCAGTCCCGGGCCCGCGACCGCCAGATACCGCCACAACGCATTGCGCGAGGGGCGCGCCGCAGCGTGGGACGGGTGGACGGAGGGGACCGCGGCCATGGACACTCCCGAGGGTGTGAGGTAGGCCTAACAACTTACTGAGGCCCGGCAAAGTTCCTTGGAGCCGGGGGCTTTGCCCATAAAGGCCGGTCTGCCTAAGAAATCGGCCGTCTGCCCATAAAAAGGGCGGGACGACGGCCCCGGGGTGTAGAGGAACCCCGAACGCCTAATCCTGGGCGTTAGTGGGCAGCGCTGTTTGGGGCTCCTTAACGACAGATGCAATCGCAGGTTCGTGCATGGGTCGTAATGTTGTCACCGATGGGCGCGAATATAGAATAGGCTACGGGTTTGCAGATGATGTGTTCTCCTTGACATCCAAGACGTATACGCCTTCGCGTTTTACGTAGCCGTGAATCTCTGTACGCACGACCCGGTGCCCCTCCAGGGCATGTCGATACCGCAGGTTTCTGGACGGGTCGGATGATGCGGTTTATCGTCTGAACGCTCTGCCATAACCTGTGCTGTCTCGTCCAAGCCATCTATGAGCTTGGGATCGAGCCGGAGTTCTGGAAGGCGTCGTAGCGCGCTAGTCGATGAAAAGCTAGTTGCGCCGCGTGGGGGTGGGCGAGGGCGTCACGTACCTCTGGACGTTGTTTCTTCTGATGCCTTTCTTCATATCGAGGGGGCCCTGGACCGCGGTGGACTGTGCGCCGACGTAGGGGGTGGGCGCGGGCGTCACGTAAATATGGGCGTTGTTTCTGATATTCGATCTGCTGCTGTTGACTGTGGTTGACTGCGCGCGGACCACGACGACGACGTGGTGTGTTCCGTCAGTCGTAAAGGACACGCTATCCTGAACGGTCGTTACATTTTCAAGCTCGCTGTTAACGCGGGCATCGCCTTGCTGTCGCGCTGGTTTCCCGGTCGCCTTTATGAAGCCAGCAGAGGCGGCCCGATTTAACGGCCGGCTGGTCTCGAAATTCCAGGACGCCTTGACCGGCGTCGTCGCGCCGCTAATCGTTACCGCGGCAGTCTTGATCCCGGCCGTCGCCGCAGAAGCGCCTTTCGGAGGGGTCAGCGTCACCCAGTATTCGCCTTTCGGCAGAACGCCGAGGTCGATCGACCCGCTGGGGCCAGTGACGCGAGTGGTCATTGCGCCCGGGTTGGGTTTGTGGCCGAGCCCGATGCCGACGCCGCCGATCGGGTCGTTGGCGCCAGCAAACGCGCCGGCGGCTGACATCGCAAGCGCCGCCAAAGCTGCAACAGACGCGCACAACAGGGGTGAGAGCTTCATCTCTTCCGCCTTCCGAGATACGCCCGGCCCTCGACGATTCGACGCGCCTGGAGCGCCCAAACCGCATTCTGGCAAGAGCAAGCGGATGCCCCTGCGGGAAACTGATCAAGCCCCCAACCCTACGCCGCGGGTAATTGTGAAGTGATGGACTCGGCGAACGTGCGGGCGTACTCGGTCGGGGTCCGGTAGCGCAGAGTCTGGTGAGGTCGGACGTCGTTGAAATCGATGAGCCAATCGCTTGACGCGGACTGCGCTTGTGCGAGGTTCGTGAAGACGTGCTCATTGAAGAACTCATCGCGAGCGCGCGCGTTGAAGCTCTCGACGCTTCCATTCTGCATTGGCTTGCCGGGGTCGATGAAGTGCAGCTCGATGTCGCGCTGGGCGGCCCAGCGCAACATCGCGTGGCTCGTAAACTCCGGCCCGTTGTCAAACTTCAGAATTCGAGGAAGGCTCCCACGCTCGATCGAGACGGCCTCGAGCACACGAATCACCGCCAGACTCGGGAACGAGAACGCCGGCTCGACCGCTAAGCCCTCGTGCGTGCAATCGTCAACCATCGTCATGACCCGCATCGCTCGTCCGTTGGCGAAGGTATCTGAGATGAAATCGACCGACCACCGCTCGTTCGGGCGCGTAACCGGTGGCGGCGTATTGCCGCGTGCGACACGGACGTGCCGTTTGCGACGTCTGAGCACCGCCAAGCCCTCTTCTCGGTACACGCGGTAGACGCGCTTGTGATTGACGAGGAGCCCCTCGCGTCGCAGCAAGATCCCGATCTTTCGATAGCCGAATCGTCGCCGCTCCGAAGCGATCGCGTTCATTCGTTCCCGCAAATATGCATCGTCCGCTCGCCGCACACGATACCGCACCGTCGCACGAGGACATCCCGCGAGTTCGCAGGCGCGTCGCTCGCTGCGCCCTTCGGCCTGCAAGGCCCTCACCGCGTCTTTCCGTTGCGAGGGCCCGGGTAGTTTTTTGCGAGGACGTTCTTGACGGCGTCGAGGTCAAGCGTGAGATCGGTGACGATCCGCCGCAGCCGTACGTTGTCTTCCTCGAGTTGCTTGAGCCGCGCGATGTCGCTGGACTCCATCCCTCCGTACTTCGCTCGCCACGTGCGCAGCGTGTTCGGATGGACGCCGTGCCGCCTCGCGAGCTCGGCCGTCGGAACGCCGGCGTCCTGGTCTTTGAGGATCGCGACGATCTGGGTTTCGGTAAAGCGGGATTTCCGCATGTGGGCTCCTTCGGCGTCAAAAGCCGGGATTCCACAATTCTCCATGGGTCAGATTATAGGGGCTCGATCAGTCGTTCCAATCCGCGATGAAGACGGTCACCTTCGTAATGTCCCGGAACGAGCCGCCGGCGGCTTTCACGATCGCGCGGATGTTTTCGAACAGTTGAAACGTCTGCTCGCGGATTCCGCCGTCGATCAGCTTCCCGGTCGCGGGAATGATGGGCAGCTGGCCCGATACGTACAACGTGCCGCCGCAGCGGATCGCTTGCGAGTAGGGTCCAAGCGCAGCGGGAGCGGCGTCGGTCGCAATGGCGTGGAGCTTCATTGCGCTCGCTTGACGCCGTCCTTGCGGCAGTCCTTCGTCGCGTGGCCGCCGGCAGCCCGAGAATGGTTGAGTGCCACGGGGACCGCTCTCGGCCCTCGCGAAACCGGCGGACATGGCATCTGAAAGCGAACACGCGCACACGCATACGCATGCCGACGGCGTGACCCATCGCCACGAGCACGCGCATTCCGATCCCGATCATCAGCACGAACACGATGCGGCGGAGCACGAGCACCGCCACACGCACGCCGACGGCACGGTGCACGAGCACGCTCACGAGCATGGCGAGGGTGACGACCACGGGCACCAGCACTAGCGCTCGATGGGGCGCGTAAGAGGTTCCGGTCAGATGGGCCCGACGCGGTCCACCCGTTTGCCGGCCGCGATCGACGCGTGGCTCGAGTCGCGTCTCATGCTGCACGGCGACAAGTCTGTCAGCGAGATCCTGCTCGAATTGATCCACGGCGGCTTACGTTTGCGCGAAGGATACATGCCGATCCACCGGCGCGCGCTCGAGTCGCTTGCCGCCGGCGACCCGGCGGTCGAGGCCGCGTACCGGGCCTGTCTGCTCGACACGTTCGGACCGCAGTACGTCGAGCATCTCGACCGCTGGCTCGCGGCGGACGGGATCGGCAAAACGACTACGGTGTAGACGATCCGCGGCGCGTGCGCCGACGTTCGGTCGGGTACAGCGGCCAGCAACCGCGCCCTGCTCCGAACGGGAGGCCTCGTTGCGCTCGATCGCGCTCTTCGTCGTGACGGCGGTTCTGCTGTTCGCAGCGTCGGCCGAGCGCGGCTTCGCACACTCGCCAAGAGGAGTGCCCAGCCCGACGCCGAGTCCCTCGCCGACTCCGACTCCTTCGCCGAGCCTCAGCGCGCTCAAACAGATCGGGAGCACGTCGACCGTCGTTGGCCGCAGTGCGAACCTGGTCGGCACGGCAACCGCAGCTTCGGAAGGGACGATCGACCAGGAGCAGATCGCGAACCGGCCGGTGCTGCGACCCGGCGAAGTGCTCGAGGAGATCCCCGGGCTGGTCATCAGCCAGCACAGCGGCGAAGGCAAAGCCAATCAGTACTACCTGCGCGGCTTCCAGCTCGACCACGGCACCGATTTGGCAGCGACGATCGCCGGCATCCCGGTCAACATGCCCACGCATGCGCACGGTCAGGGATACTCGGACATCAACTGGCTCATGCCCGAGCTGGTGAGCTTCGTGACCTTCAAGAAAGGCCCGTATTACGCCGACGAGGGCGACTTCTCGACTGCGGGCTCGTACGATCTGTTTTACCGCAACACGATCGCGCCCACGCTGTCGATCGGGGGAGGCGACTACGGTTACGACCGTATCTTTCTGGCAAACTCCCCGAAGGTCGGCGCGGGCAACCTCCTCTACGCGCTCGAGCTGTACCACGACAACGGGACGTTCGCGCGACCCGACGAGTACAAGAAAGCCAACGGCGTGCTGCGCTGGAGCAAGTCCACCGACAACTCGTCGTTCGCGGTGACGGCGCAAGGGTATCGCGGCGACTTCAACTCGACCGACCAGATCCCGCAGCGGCTCGTCGACGAAGGCGTCATCAGCCGGTTCGGCTACGTCGACCCGACCGACGGCGGCCGGACGTACCGCTACGCGCTCTCGACCGAGTACGAGCACGACGACGCGCACGGCGTGACGCGATTCAGCGCGTACGGCGAGTCGTACGGGCTCGATCTGTTCTCGAACTTCACCTACTACCAGCTCGACGCCAACGACTACTACAATGAGACGGCCAACCCGGTCACCTGCAACGTACTGTACTCGACGTGCAGGCCGGGACCGCAACACGTGAGCACCTACACGTCATACTGTCCGGCCAACGTCACGCCGACGGGCAATGCGACCGCGCCGGGCTCGGTGACCCCGAACGCGTTCAGTTACGCGTGCGGCGACCAGCGCGAACAGGAGGACAAGCGGTTCGTCTCCGGTTTCAAGCTCACCCGAACGATGACTGCCGGCAAAGCCGCCACGACCTTCGGCCTTGGGCTGCGCAACGACAACATCACCACGCTGGGACTCTTCCTCACGCACGACCAAGTGCGGCTGCCGGACGGCACGCTCAGCAACGACCGGGTCCTCGAGCGCGATGAGTTCCTCTGGGTCGAGTCCCAATACCACGTGAGCGACAAGCTGCGCCTGAGTGCGGGCGTGCGCGGCGACGCCTACAACTTCAAGATCGTGGACTTTCAGCCGGCGAACTCCGGCACGACCGCCGAAAGCATGGCCAACCCGAAGTTCACCGCCAGCTACGCAGCGTCGGCGCATCAGGAGTTCTACTTCGACTTCGGCGACAGCTTCCACAGCAACGACGGCCGCGGCACCACCCAAACGCTCGATCCGCAGACGCACGCGACGATCGATCCCACCGGCGCACCGGTCCAGCGATACTCGCCGCTGGTGCGAGCGTGGGGCGAAGAGCTCGGCTACCGCTGCTCCGTCGCGAAGCTCACCACGACCGTGTCGTTCTGGAAGCTGAACCTCGCGTCGGAGCTGGTCTTCGACGGTGACGAAGGCATCACGACGCCGAGCGGCCCGACGGTGCGCAAGGGGATCGAGCTGACGAACTACTACCGCCCAACGCGGACGCTGATCCTCGACGCCGACATCGCGACCGCGACGGCGCGTTTCACCACCAATCCCGGTAACCTCGGAACCTACGTGCCGGAGTCGCTCAACGTCGTCACCTCGGCCGGCATCACGCTCGACAAACCGCACTACGCGGCGAGCCTGCGGTACCGCTACTTCGGTCCGCGCGTCCTCGACCAACTCGGTGACGCCGTGTCGAGTCCCACCAACGTGGTGAACCTGCAACTCTCGCTCAAGGGACAGAAAGGAACGCGGCTCACGCTCGACGTGTTCAACCTCCTCAACTCCGTCGGCGACGACGTCGAGTACTACTACGGCTCTTGGCTGCCGCAGGACGCGCAAAATCCGGCCTACGCCGCCAATGCGGCCGTGAACCCGCTGCTGGGCGGTACCGGCGTCAACGACTATCACTTCCACCCGACCGAAGCTCGCATCGTTCGGCTGACGTACACGCTGCCGATGTAGACCTCAGATTCGGCGCGCGCCGGGAGGTGCGCGCGGCGGACGCCGTGCACAGAGTAGCGTGAGCCGCCGGCCCGCCATCCGCGTCCGCATCGTCCTGCAAGAAGGCGTCGCCTTGGGACCCGGCAAGGCCGACCTGCTCGGCGCGATCGCCGAGCTGGGTTCGATCGCCGCCGCCGGGCGGAGCATGGGGATGAGCTATCAGCGCGCCTGGTCCCTCGTCGACGAGCTGAACCGATACTTTCGGGAGCCGGTGGTCGAGGTGTCCCGCGGTGGAGCCGGCCGAGGCGGCGCTCGCCTCACGACGGTCGGGCGCGAAGTCCTGGCGACCTACCGCACTATCGAGCAGAAATCGGCCAAACATTGCGCGCCGGAGGTCGAGCGTCTCCGGCGTCTGGCATCGCAGGAAGGGCCCAGTGTTTCAGTTCAAAGGTAATAGCAGATCGCTCGCGCCGACGGCCTACGGCCGCCCGAGCGGTCCTAACACGTAAGCGAGGACGCAACCTATGGCTCTGCTCCAACAGCCCGTCACGCGCGAACTCCCGCCCTTCGCGAGAACGTTCTTACGCGAGCCGAAGCAGCTCTTCATCGATGGGAAATTCGTCGATGCCAAGAGCGGCAAAACATTCCCGATTTACGACCCGTCGACCGGCGACGTGCTGGTGCGGGTCGCCGAGGGCGACAGCGCCGACATCGATCTGGCCGTCGCCGCAGCGCGCCGTGCCTTCGAATCCGGTCCATGGCGCACGATGTCACCTTCCGAGCGTTCGCGGTTGATCTACCGCCTCGCCGACAAGATGGAGGAACGGCTCGAGGATTTCGCGTTGCTCGAATCACTCGACAACGGCAAGCCGCTGGCCATCGCGCGCATCGCCGACGTGCCGATGTCGATCGACAACCTGCGTTACATGGCCGGCTGGGCGACGAAGATCCTCGGCGACTCGATCCCGGTCCCGGGCGAGTTCCACGCCTACACGCGCCGCGAACCGATCGGCGTCGTCGGTCAGATCATTCCGTGGAATTTCCCGCTGCTCATGGCGGCCTGGAAGATCGGGCCCGCACTTGCTGCCGGCTGCACGATCGTGCTCAAACCGGCCGAGCAGACGCCGCTTTCGGCGCTGCTGCTGGCCGAAATCGCGGCCGAGGTCGGCTTCCCGGCAGGCGTGCTCAACGTCGTGCCGGGCTACGGCGAGACCGCCGGCGCGGCGATCGCGCAGCACAACGGCGTCGACAAAGTCGCGTTCACCGGTTCGACGGAAGTCGGCAAGCTGATCGTGCAAGCCGCCGCCGGTAACCTCAAGAAAGTCACCCTCGAGCTGGGCGGCAAGTCGCCGAACATCATCTTCGCCGACGCCGACATCGAGCAGGCGATCCAAGGCGCGGCGTTCGGCATCTTCTTCAACATGGGACAGTGCTGCACGGCGGGCTCGCGCTTGTTCGTGGAGCGCTCGGTGTTCGACCAGGTGACGCAAGGTATCGCCGAGATCGCCAAGTCGATGCCCGTTGGCTCGGGTCTCGACGCGGCGACGCAAATCGGCCCGCTCGTGTCAGACGAGCAGCTCGCCCGCGTCACCGGCTACATTCAGTCCGGTCTGTCGGACGGCGCCCGAGCCCTCTCGGGCGGGACGCGCGTCGGTGACCGCGGCTACTTCGTCGAGCCGACCGTGCTGGTCGACGTCAAGCCCGACATGAAGATCATGCGCGAAGAGATCTTCGGGCCGGTCGTCGCGGCGACGCCGTTCGACGACCCGAACGACATCCTCGGCGCCGCGAACGACACGGTCTACGGGCTCGCGGCAGGCGTTTGGACGAGCAACGTGAGCAAAGCGCACAAGATGGCCGCCGGCTTGCGCGCCGGGACCGTCTGGGTGAACTGCTACAACGTGTTCGACCC
>Ga0302324_100010968_pt1 | contig 18666 bp, 16 predicted proteins | sample Palsa_T0_1_FD_201949 | JGI IMG/M metagenome (GOLD analysis project Ga0302324, IMG submission 201949) | Peat permafrost microbial communities from Stordalen Mire near Abisko, Sweden - Palsa_T0_1 | ecosystem: Environmental > Terrestrial > Soil > Palsa > Peat permafrost | place: Sweden: Abisko...
AAGTTCGACGCAGGCATTCCGGATCATAAACGCAGGCATTCCGGATCATAAAGGGCGTCGGCGCATCGGCCACACAGCAAATACGGTAGCACTCGCAAGCCGATTCGCGGGCGCGGATTCCGGGCGCCGTTTCCCCGGGCGCCGTTTCCCCGGGCGCCGTTTCCCCGGGCGCCGTTTCCCCGGGCGCCGTTTCCCCGGGCGCGGATTCCCGGGCGCGGATTCCGGGCGCCGTTTCCCGGGCGCGGATTCCCGGGCGCGGATTCCCGGGCGCGGATTCCCGGGCACTTCGGCAAGCGGTCACAAAGGCTACGATGAGGTCGTCATCGATGTTCCGCGCTTTCGTCGGGCGAGGGCGGCAGGGCTCCTCGGGTGCGATCCGGTGCCGGCTGAGGCCATGACGGGGAATGTTGCGAGTTCAAACACCGTTGGCTCGCATGAGCGCCTTGCCCGCCAGAGCGCCTTGCCCGCCAGTTCGTGCTCGCGAGGAGGGCGTCATGCTTCGCTGAAGGAGGACGTCATGCCAGCGGTCACCGTCAAGGACACCCTGGTCCTGCCCCGCGTCCAGGAGCCCGACCCGGCCGCTACGGCCGATCGGCCCGTGCTGACCGTGACGACCGCGCCGTCGGCATATGAGGGCGAGGGCTTCCCGGTCCGGCGCGCTTTCGCCGGGATCGACGTGCGGGCGCTTGACCCGTTCATCCACATGGACCAGATGGGCGAGGTCGACTATGCGCCGGGCGAGCCGAAGGGCACCCCCTGGCACCCGCACCGTGGCTTCGAGACCGTGACCTACATGATCGACGGGACGTTCCGGCACAAGGACTCCAATGGCGGCGGCGGCCTGATCACCAACGGCGACACCCAGTGGATGACTGCCGGGGGCGGGATCCTGCACATCGAGGAGCCCCCCGAGGAGCTGGTCATGAGCGGCGGGCTGTTCCACGGCTTCCAGCTCTGGGTGAACCTGCCCGCCAGGATGAAGATGGTCAAGCCGCGCTACCAGGACATCCGGGCCGGCCAGGTCAAGCTGCTCAGCTCGCCGGACGGCGGCGCGCTGCTCCGGGTCATCGCGGGCGACGTGGCCGGCCATCAGGGCCCCGGTGTCACGCACACTCCGATAGCGCTGCTGCACGCCAGCCTCGAGCCGGGCGCCGGGCTGCGGCTGCCGTGGCGTGCCGACTTCAACGCGCTCGGGTACGTGCTGGCCGGATCCGGCACCGTCGGTACCGCGCGGCGGCCCGTCCGGACGGGCCAGCTGGCCGTGTTCGGCGACGGCGACGCCATCACCGTCGCGGCGGATCGCCGGGCGGACGGCCCGCGTGAGGGGATGGACATCCTCCTCCTCGGCGGCCGGCCGATCAGGGAGCCCGTCGCTGCCTACGGCCCGTTCGTGATGAACACCAGGGACGAGCTTGTCCAGGCGTTCGAGGACTTCCAGGCGGGCAGGCTCGGCACCATCCCCGCCGAACGCAAGCCGCTGCCCGCCGAGAACCAGCCCGGGCACGACGTGATCTAAGGGACCACGCCCACCGGGCACAGCACCGGTCCGGTTCGCCATCCATCCAGCCAGCTGGCTCAGCCGCCGGCCGGCCCAGCCGCCAGCCGGCGCAGGGCGCCGCGGACGACCTCAGGGTCGGTGGTGGTCCAGAACGGCGGCAGGGACGCCCGCAGGAAGCTGCCGTACCTGGCCGTCATCAGGCGCGGGTCAAGGACCGCCACCACGCCGCGGTCGCTCATGGTGCGCAGCAGCCGCCCGGTCCCCTGGGCGAGCAGCAGCGCTGCGTGCGCTGCGGCTACTTCCATGAACCCGTTACCGCCGCGGGCCGCCACGGCGCGCTGCCGGGCAGAGGCCAGCGGGTCGTCGGGCCGCGGGAACGGGATCCGGTCGATGACGACGAGCTGCAGCGCCGGGCCGGGCACGTCGACGCCCTGCCAGAGCGACAGCGTGCCGAACAGGCAGCTGGCCTCGTCGGCGGCGAACTGGCTGACCAGCTGGGAGGTCGGGTCGTCGCCCTGGCAGAGCAGCGGGTACTCGATCCGCCCGCGTAGCTCGTCAGCTGCCTGCCGCGCGGCCCGCATGGAGGAGAACAGGCCAAGGGTGCGGCCGCCTGCCGCGGTGACGAGCTCGCTCAGCTCGTCCAGGTAGGACTCGGCCAGCCGGTCGCGGCCAGGCGGCGGCAGGTGCCGCGCCACGTACAGGATGCCGCTGCGCGGGTGGTCGAACGGCGAGCCGACGTCGATCCCGGTCCAGCCCAGCGAGTGCGGCAGGCCCCATTGGCGGGCCAGCGGCTCGAAGGACCCGCCGACCGCCAGCGTCGCCGACGTCAGCGTCACCGTCCGGCTACCGAACAGCCGCTCCGCCAGCAGCCCGCCGACCTCCAGCGGAGCGACCCGCAGCGTGGGCGGCCGGGACGACTCTTGCGTCAGCGGCCGGTCCATCCACACCACGTCGGAGCGGTCGGCGACGTCCGGGCCGAACGCGCCGAGGATCCGGTCGGCGGCGCCCCGCAGTTCGTCGACGGCTGCCAGGGCGGACCGGCGCGCAGCTATCCGTTCTGGCTCTTCTTCGCTGTTCTTGGCGCTGGCGCGCAGGTCAGCGCCGCAGCCGCCGGCGGCGTCACGGAGACTGGCAAGCGACAGGGCGAGATCGGCGGCCAGCGCGTCGATGCGCCCGGCAGGCACCTCGGCAAGGACGCGCCCGGCGTCCTGCGCCGCGTCCCTGAGCCGGGCGATCAGCTTCTCCTCCGCCATCTTGCCGCAGCGGCGCGCGGCGGTCTCCGCCGCCACGGCGGAGACCTCGTCGGACGCTACCGACGTGACGCGGTCGACCAGGTCGTGCGCCTCGTCGACGATGACCACGTCGTGCTCGGGAAAGATGTCGAAGTCCTCGAGCGCGTCGATGGCGAGCAGGGCGTGGTTGGTGACCACGACGTCCGCCCGGGCCGCCTCGTCGTGCGCCAGCTCGGCAAAGCACCGGGTGCCGAACGGGCAGCGCTGGGCGCCGATGCACTCCCTGGCCGTGACCGCGACCTGGCGCCAGGCCTGCTCCCCCACGCCGGGCACCAGCTCGTCGCGGTCGCCGGTCGTGGTCGTGGCCGCCCACTCGTGCAGCCGCTGCACCTGGCGGCCGACGGCCGAGGCCGTCCGGGCGTCGAAGAGCGTCTCCTGCGGGTCCTCAGCCGGGCCCGTCCGCAGCCGGTGCAGGCAGAGGTAATTACGGCGGCCCTTGAGGATCGCGAAGGCCGGCGCCCGGCCGAGTGCCGGCCCAAGCGCCGCGGCAAGGCGCGGCAGGTCACGGTCGGTGAGCTGGCGCTGCAAGGCGATCGTCGCGGTCGATACGACGACCGTGGCCTGCTGCGTGACGGCATGGCGCACCGCGGGGACGAGGTAGGCCAGCGACTTGCCCGTCCCGGTCCCGGCCTGGACGGCCAGATGCTCGCCGGTCTCGATGCAGCGCTCGACCGCGCGGGCCATCGTCACCTGCCCGGGCCGCTCCGCGCCGCCGATGCCGGCCACTGCCAGGGCGAGCAGGGCAGTGACGTCGGGGGGCACGTCGGGGGGCACGTGGCAAGACGCTACCGCTTCCGCGGCGGTGCCACTGACCCGGCGGGCCCGGCGAATGCGTCACGCCAGGCCGGCCCGGGCGGCGGCCGCGCGCCACGCCGCCTGCGCGGCCGGGCCGGCCAGGGCCGGCGCGTAACGGCGCAGCGGCTGGCCGGCCCGCAGCAGCGCGCGCAGGCCGGCCAGGTCGCCGGGCGCGGCCCCCAGCCGGCGGGCCTGCAGCAGGACGTTGCCGATGGCCGACGCCTCGGCTGGCCCGGCTATCACCGGCAGGCCGCAGGCGTCCGCGGTGAGCTGGCAGAGCAACACGTTACGCGATCCGCCGCCGACGACGTGGACCGCGGCGGCGTGCCTGCCGGACAGTTCCTGCGCCGCGGTGACCGCCTGGCGGTAGGCGAGTGCCAGGCTGTCGACGATGCAGCGGACGACCTGAGCCCGGCCGGACGGCGCGCGCTGGCCGGCCTCCGCGCAGGCCGCGCTGATCCTGGCCGGCATGTCACCGGGAGCAAGGAAGACGGGATCGGCCACGTCGATCACGCAGCGCAGCGGCTCCGCCCTGGCGGCCGCGGCGAGCAGCGGCCCGAGCCGGACCGGCCTTCCGCCGGCGGACCAGCTGCGCACGGACTCCTGCAGCAGCCACAGGCCCATCACGTTCCGCAGGTAACGGACGGTCCCGTCAATGCCCGTTTCGTTGGTGAAGTTCGCCAGGCGGCTGGCCTCGGTCAGCACCGGCCGGTCGAGTTCCATCCCCACCAGGGACCACGTCCCGCAGGAGATGTAGGCGAAGTCGCTGCCGCTGGCGGGCACGGCGGCCACCGCGGACGCGGTGTCGTGCGAGCCGACCGCGACGACGGGCAGCCCCGGCGGGACGCCCGCGTCGGCCGCCGGTCCGGCCAGCACGGGCCCGATCAGGTCGCCGGGCCGGCGCAGCGCCGGGAAGATGCGCGGTGGGATCCCCGCCCTTGCCATCAGCGGCGTGGCCCAGGTCCTGGCGGTGATGTCGTACAGCTGCGTGGTCGACGCGTTCGTGACCTCGGCGCCGGATTCCCCGGTGAGCCAGTAGCCGAGCAGGTCGGGGATGAGCAGCAGCGTGCCGGCCGCCCGGAGCTGCGGCGTGCCGGCCGCCGCGGCCAGCTGGTAGATCGTGTTGAACGGCAGCTGCTGGATGCCGGTCACGGCGTACAGCTCAGCGGCCGGGACGCGCGCAAGGACGGACTCCATCACTCCCGTGGTCCGCGCGTCGCGGTAGTGCACCGGGTTGCCCAGCAGCGCCCCGGTCTGGTCGAGCAGGCCGTAGTCGACGCCCCAGGAGTCGATGCCCACGCTGTCCAGCTGGCCGGCCCTTGCCGCGGTTCGCAGCCCTTCGAGCACGCCGCGGTACAGCCGCAGCACGTCCCAGTGCAAGGTCCCGCCCGCGGTGACGGGCACGTTAGGGAACCGGGCCGCCTCGGTGAGCTCCAGCCGCCCGCCGTCGAGCCGGCCGCTGATCACCCGCCCGCCGGACGCGCCGAGGTCGACGGCGGCGACCGTCACGGCGCTCATCGCAGGAACGCCGCCGCCACCCCGCCGTCGACCGGGACGTGCAGGCCGGTCGTCACCGGCAGGTCGCCCGCCGTCAGGGCCAGCACCGCGGCGGCGACGTGCTCGGGCAGTATCTCGAGCTTGAGCAGCGTCCGCTGGGCGTAGAAGGCGCCGAGTTCCTCCTCCGGCACGCCGTAGACGGCCGCGCGCTGGGCGCCCCAGCCGCCGGCGAAGATGCCGGAGCCGCGCACGACGCCGTCCGGGTTGATGCCGTTCACCCGGATGCCGAGCTCGCCGAGCTCGGCGGCGAGCAGCCGGACCTGGTGCGCCTGGTCGGCCTTGGCCGCGCCGTAGGCCAGGTTGGCCGGCCCGGCCGCGACGGAGTTCTTGCTGCAGATGTAGATGATGTCGCCGCCCATGCGCTGCGCCTGCATGACGCGCGCGGCCTCGCGGGAGACCAGGAAGGACCCCCTGGCCATCACGTCGTGCTGGACGTCCCAGTCGGCCGTGGTGGTCTCCAGCAGCGGCCGGGAGATGGACAACCCGGCGTTGTTCACCACGAGGTCGGTGCCGCCGAACGCGAGCGCCGCCGCGCGGAACGCCGTCGCGACGTCGTCCTCGTCGGTGACGTCCGAGGTCACCCCGACCGCGACGTCGGCGGAGCCGATGCCAGCGGCCACCTGCCGGGCGGCGTCGCCGTCCCGGTCGGCCACCACGACGCAGGCGCCCTCGGCGGCCAGCCGCCGCGCGATGGCCCGGCCGATGCCCGACCCGCCGCCGGTCACCAGCGCGATCCTGGTCGCCAGCGGCCGCGGCTTCGGCCGGCGCCGCAGCTTGGCCTCCTCTAGATCCCAGTACTCGATCCGGAACTTCTCCGCCTCGCTGATCGGAGCGTAGGCGGACACCGACTCGGCGCCGCGCATCACGTTGATCGCGTTGACGTAGAACTCCCCGGCCACCCGCGCCGTCTGCTTGTCCGCCCCGTAGCTGAACATCCCGACCCCGGGCACCAGGACTATCGCCGGGTCGGCGCCGCGCATCGGCGGCGAGGACTCACCGGCGTGCCGCTCGTAGTAGGCCCGGTAGTCGTCCCGGTAGGCGGCGTGCAGTTCCGCCAGCCTGCTGCGTATCAAATCAAGCGGGGCCGCCGGGGGCAGGTCGAGTAGCAGCGGCGCGACCTTGGTGCGCAGGAAATGGTCGGGGCACGAGGTGCCGAGCGCGGCGAGGGCCGGGTGCCGGGAACTGGCCAGGAAATCGAGCACGGTGCCGCTGTCGGTGAAGTGTCCGACCTGCGGACGGTCGGTGCTGGCCAGCCCCCGGATGACCGGCGCAAGCTCGGCGGCACGGGCCCGCCGCTCGGCGGCGGGCAGCGGCTGGTAACCACCCAGCACCGGGCCGAACGGGTCCGGGCGGCCGGTCTCGTCGAGATACCGCTGCGCCGTCGTGATGATCTCGACGGAGTTCGCCTCGCAGTCCGCGCTGCTCGCGCCCCACGCGGTGATCCCGTGCCCGCCGAGTACCACGCCGATCGCCGACGGGCTGGCGCGCTGGAACTCGGCGATGTCCAGGCCGAGCTGGAACCCCGGCCTGCGCCACGGCAGCCAGCCGACCCGGTCGCCGAAGCACGCCCGGGTGAGCGCCTCGCCGTCGGCCGCGGTCGCGAGCGCGATGCCGGAGTCGGGGTGCAGGTGGTCGACGTGCGGGGGGGCGAGCAGCCCGTGCATGGCGGTGTCGATGGAGGGCGCGGCGCCGCCCGGGCCGTGCAGGCAGTAGTCGAACGCGGCCACCATCTCGTCCTCGCGCTCGACGCCGGGGTAGACGCCGGGCAGCGCGCGGAGCCGGTCCAGCCGGAGCACGGCCAGGCCGCCCGCGGTCAGCGTGCCGAGGTCGCCGCCTGATCCCTTCACCCAGAGCAGCTCGGCTTGCTGGCCGGTGACCGGGTCGGCCCCCTTGCCCTTGGCCGAGGTGTTGCCGCCCGCGTAGTTGGTGTTGCGCGGATCGGCGCCGAGCCGGTTGCTGCGCTCCAGCAGCGCGGCGACCTCCGGCGGTTCCTGCGGCGGTTCCTGCGGGGTCATGCCCTCCTCCTTGCCCTTTTTGTCATTCTTATTCGCTTTGTTCGCCGCCGGGCAACCCGGTCGATGTGGCATTGCACGGGTTGGATGCCGTTGAAAGTCACATTCAACGCCGTGGCGTGGCGGGATTGCGGGTAACGGGGCATTGCGGGCCGGGCGGCCGGGCTAGCTGGCCCAGCTGGCGGGGGTGCCGCCGACTCGTTCCGCGACGATCCGCTCGGCGTAGCCGGATCGCAGGTAGGCGGCGACCGGATCGGGGTCCAGGCCCATGTCCTGCCTGAGCCCGGCCAGCAGCGGGCGCACGTCGGTGTCGTAGGCGTCCATCAGCACCGCGTGCGCGCCGAGCACGTCGCCGGCCTGCTGCGCGGCCGCGAGCGCGCCGGCGTCGACGAGCAGCGCCTTGGCCGTCGCCTCCTGGACGTTCATCACGCTGCGGATCTGCGCCGGGATCTTCGGCTCGATGTTGTGGCACTGGTCGAGCATGAACGCGATGCCGGCCGCCGGGTCGAGCGCGCCGGCCGACACGACCTCGTGCAGGATGCGGAACAGCTGGAACGGGTCGGCGGCGCCGACCATCAGGTCGTCGTCGGCGTAGAAGCGGCTGTTGAAGTCGAAGCCGCCGAGCCGCCCGGCTCGCAGCAGCAGGGCCACGATGAACTCGATGTTGGTGCCGGGCGCGTGGTGACCGGTGTCCACCACGACCGCGGCCTGCGGGCCGAGCGCGACGCAGTGCAGGTAGGAGGTGCCCCAGTCCGGCACGTCGGTGGTGTAGAACGACGGCTCGAAGAGCTTGTACTCCAGCAGCATCCGCTGGGTCGGCGCCAGCCGCTGGTAGACGGCCCGCAGCGCCTCGGCGAGCCGGTCCTGCCGGGCGCGGATGTCGTCCTGGCCCGGGTAGTTGGTCCCGTCGGCGAACCACAGCTTGAGGTCGCGCGACCCGGTGGCGTCCATGATGTCGACGCACTCCAGCAGGTGGTCGAGCGCCTTGCGGCGGATCCGCGGGTCCGGGTTGGCGACGCTGCCCAGGCGGTAGTCGTCGTCCTGGAAGACGTTGGCGTTGACCGTGCCGATCCGCACCCCGCAGTCGGCGGCGAACCGCGCCAGGCCCGCGTAGTCGTCGACCTTGTCCCAGGGGATGTGCACCGCGACGCTCGGCGCGACCCCGGTGAACAGGTGGACCTGGGCCGCGTCCAGCACCTTCTCCTGCGGCGTCCGCGGCACGCCGGGCTGGGCGAACACCTTGAAACGAGTGCCGGTGTTGCCGAAGGCCCAGGACGGCAGCTCGATCCGGTGGGCTTTCAGGGCGTTCGCCGTGGCGGTCAGGTCAGGCATGCGGTCATCTCCAGGCTGCAGGTCGCGGTGCTGCGCGGTCTGCGCGGTCTGCGCGGTCTGCTCGGTTGCGTCGAGGTGCGGCGCGGTCTGGTCGTTGCTTAGTCGAGGTGGAAGATCTCGGCCAGCCTGGTGAACCCCACGTCGGGCCGCTGGCCGGCCGGGCCGGCGAAGAAGGGCGCCATCTCCGCCTGCCAGCGGTCGTTGACGCCAGTCTGCGCCATCCGCCGCAGTGCGGCGGGATAGTCATCGGTCTCCAGGTAGCCGACGAGCAGCCCGTCATCGGAAAGGAAGAGGCTGTAGTTGGCCCAGCCGGCCTTGCTCAGTGCTTCTGTCATCTCCGGCCAGACCTCGGCGTGCCTGGCCCGGTATTCGTCGAGCCGGTCCGGCCGGATCCGCGCGAGGAAGCAGACCCGCTCCATCGTCGCGCCTCCGTGGTCTGGGCTGGCCGTGGTCAGGGCTGGCCGTGGTCTGGGCTGGCCGTGGTCTGGGCTGGCCGTGGTCCGGGCTGGCCGTGGTCCGGGCTGGCCGTGGTCCCGGCGGATTGCGTCCGGGACCACGGCCGCCACTGCGGTCAGAAGTTGAACTGGTTGATGTTGGACTTGGTGAAGACGAACGGCGGGCCGAGCAGGATCGTGTGGTCCATGCCCACCGTGAACTTGCCGAGCTTCCCGGCCGTGAACGACTGGCCGGCCGCGTTGGTGATCTTCTTCGACGCGAGCTCGACCGCCGCGTAGGCGGCGAGGTAGCCGAGGTTGGCCGGGTTCCAGAGCTCGAACGCCTGCACCGTGCCGTTCGCCACGTACTTCTTCAGCGAGTCCGGCGTGCCGAGGCCGGTGACCAGCAGCTTGCCGCGGCGCGAGGAAGCGCTCACGACCTGTGCCGCCGCCAGGATCCCGACGGTCGTCGGCGAGATGATGCCCTTGAGGTTCGGGTAGTGCTGCAGCAGCCCCTGCGCCACCTGGGTGGCCGTGGTCGGGTCGTCGTTCCCGTACACGGTCGTGACCAGCTTCATCTTCGGGTAATTCTTCAGCTCCTGCTTCATGTAGCCGATCCAGGCGTTCTGGTTGGGCGCCGAGGCGGTGGCCGACAGGATCGCGATCTGCCCGCTGTCGTGAATCTCCGACGCGAGCAGCGAGACCTCGCTGGTGCCGATCTGCGCGGTGGATGCCTGGTTCACGAACAGGGTGCGGCAGGTGGGCGCGTCGGAGTCGTACGTGACCACGGTGATGCCCTTCTTGATCGCCGCGTTCAGCGTCGGGCACAGTGCCGTCGGGTCGGACGCGGAGACCAGCAGGGCGTTGGCGCCCTTGGTTATCGCCGCCTGGATGGCGGGGATCTGCGAGGCCGGCGTCGCGGCCGTCCCGCTGGTCTCGGTGCCGTCCTCGCCCAGCTGCTTCAGCGCCGCCAGCGCGCCGCCGGACTTCACGCTGTCCGACGTGGTGAAGTACGGGTTGCCGAGGTTCTTGGGGATGACGAACACCTTCAGCCCGGTCTTCAGCGCGCCCGAGGCCGCGCCGGAGGACGAGCTAGCCGGCGACGACGTGCCGGACGACCCGCACGCGGCGACGACGACGGACACGGTGGCGAGCGCCGCTGGCAGCAGCAGAACCCGTCTCAGGGAACCCTTCATGGTGAATCCTTTCAATTGGGGAGGAACGGAAACGAGGTGGTTGTAGTTGGTGGCGGCGGTCACTCATGGCCCGCTCCGATCGCCGCGGGCGCCGCTCGGCTCCGCCGGGCGAGCGATTCGCGCGCCCGGGCCGTGAAGGACACCGCGTTCGGCACGAACACGCTGGCCAGCAGCAGCCCGCCGATCACGATGCCGGTTGCCTCCTGGTTGAAGTTCGTCAGCAGCAGCGCGTTCTGCAGCCCGGCGAAGGCCAGCACGGCGAGGACCACGCCGACGATGGATCCCTTGCCGCCGAAGATCGACACGCCGGCCAGCAGCACGATGGCGACGACGTCAAGTTCCAGGCCGAGGCCGTTGTTCTGGACCGCCGTGTCGAGGCGGAAGGTCCACAGTGCCCCCGCCATGGCGCAGACCACGCCGGAGATCATGTAGAGCAGGGTCTTGATACGCTTCACCCGGATTCCGGCGAACAGCGCCGCGTCCTGGTTGGCGCCCATGGCGTATATCGACCGGCCGAACGGGGTGCCGTGCAGCACTACGCCGAAAATTACCGCCAGCACGATGAAGATCCCCGCGCTGTAGGAGAGCTCCGTGTGCGGGATCGGCTGCACGCCCATGTTGGTGTAGGCGGCCGGGAAGTTGGAGACCGTGTTCGCGCCGATGGTGATCAGGGCGATGCCGCGGAACAGCGCCAGCGTCCCGATGGTCACGGCCAGCGAGGGGAGCCCCACCCGGGTCACCAGCAGGCCGTTGAGCAGGCCGGCCGCGGCCCCGAGCAGCAACAGAACGGCGAAGATGGCCAGCATCGGCCAGCCCTTGCTCCACAGCACCCCCAGCAGCGCGCTCGACATGCCGAGCGTCGAGGCCACCGACAGGTCGATCTCGCCGCTGATGATGATGAGCGTCATGGGCAGCGCCATGATCGCGATCTCGCCGGAGCTCAGGCCTAGGTTGAAGAGGTTGTATCCGGTCAGGAACTCCGACGAGGTCGACGCGCCGAACACGGCGATGGCGATGACCAGCACCACCAGCCCGGTCTCCCAGCGCGCCGACCGCCGCAGCAGCTGGCCCGCCGCGGCGCCCCGCGAGGCCGGCCGCCGCGGGCCGGGACCGGCCGACACTGCCTCGTCATGCCCCGTGGGGGGGCCGGCGGCGGCCTGGCCGGTGCCCGCAGCGTCGCGCTCAGCCTGCACGGCGGGAGCTCCTTACTCGCAGCGCGGCCACCAGCCGGAGCGAGATCACCCGGTCGAGGGTGATGGCCAGCAGCAGCAGGAAGCCGGCGATCGCCTGGTCCCAGAACGGCGCGATGCCCAGCACGTTGAGCGCGGAGTTGATGGCGGCGAGCAGCAGCGCGCCGATCGCCGCCCCGATCGCGGTCCCGCTGCCGCCGAAGATCGCCACGCCGCCGACCACCACCGCCGACACCACCAGCAGCTCGTAGCCGGTCCCGGCGGTGGAGTCGATCGTCTGGTACTCGGCGGCCCAGAGCACTCCGGCCAGCCCGGCCAGCGCGCCGCTGACCGCGAACGCGGTGAAGATCCGCTTGCCGACCGGGATTCCGGCGAGCCTGGCGGCGTCGGGGTTGGAGCCGATCGCGTAGAGCTCCCGCCCGGACCGGAACGAGCGGAGGTAGTAGGCCCCGAGCGCGACGACGGCGGCGATCACGATGGCGAGGTCGGGCACCCCGAGCACGGTGTCCTGCGGGATGTTGGCGAAGGCGTTCGGCAGGGACTGCGCCACCACCTCGTTGCCGCCCACGATCAGGATGTCGATGCCCCGGATGATGTAGAGCGTGGCCAGCGTCACCACCAGGCTGGGCACCCGCCCCAGCGACACCATCAGCCCGTTCGCCACCCCGCAGGCCAGCCCGATGGCCAGGCCCACGGCGAACACCGCGGGAACCGGGATCCCGTGCACCTGGCTGAACAGCCGGGTGGAGAGGTAGGCCGACAGTCCGAGCACCGAGCCGATGGACAGGTCCACGTTGCGGCTGACCACGACCATGGTCTCGCCGAGCGCGAGCAGGGCGAAGACGGTGGTGTTGATCAGCACGAACTGGATGTTCTGCGTGTCGAGGAAGCGCGGCTGGATGGCGGTCGTGATGGCCACGAAGACGACGAGCACGGCGAGGATGCCGGACTCCCTGACCCGGAACACCCGCTCGGTGAGCCGCCGCGAGCCGGGGTCGGGGGGCGGTGGCGCGGGATCGCGCCGCTGCGTCGCGGTGGCGCTCATGAGGCCTGCGCCTGGATCTGGCCGGTCGCCGCAGTCATGATCATTTCCTCGGACGCGTCGGCGCGCGCGTACTCCGCGGTCAGGCGGCCCTCCCGCATGACCAGGATCCGGTCGCTGACGTGCAGCACCTCGGGCAGCTCGGAGGAGATCATCAGGATCGCGACCCCGTCGGCGGCCAGCTGCGCGAGCAGCCGGTGCACCTCGGCCTTGGTGTTGATGTCGATACCGCGGGTCGGCTCGTCCACGATCAGCAGGGCCGGCCTGCGGCCGAGCCACTTGCCCAGCACGACCTTCTGCTGGTTACCACCGGACAGCCGCGCGACCGGGTCGGTGAGGCGGCCGTACTTGAGCCGCAGCCGGGTCGCCCAGTCGGTGGCGAAGGCCCGCTCGGCGGCGGCCGAGATCAGGCCCGCGTGCTGGAGCCGGCCTAGCGAGGCGAGCGTCATGTTCTGCTGGATGGACATGTCCATCACCAGCCCCTGCTGCCTGCGGTCCTCGGGCACCAGGCCCACCCCGGCGGCCATCGCGCCGGCCGGCGATCCCCGGCGGAGCCGGCGGCCTGCCACCGTCACGCTGCCCGCGTCGTAGCGGTCGATTCCGAAGATCGCCCTCGCGACCTCGCTGCGGCCCGATCCGACCAGGCCGGCGAACGCCACGATCTCCCCCGCGCGGACCCCGAACGAGATGTCGGTGAACACGCCTTCCCTGGTCAGGTGCTGCACGGACAGCACGAGCTGGCCAGGCGAGCTCTGCTCGCCCGCGGAGCGATCAGGCATGTCCCTGCCCACCATGGCGCGCACCAGGTCGTCGGCGGTCAGCCCGGCGAGTTCGCTGCTGAGCACCTGCCTGCCGTCGCGCATGACGGTGACCCGCTGGCAGATCTCGAACACCTCCTCGAGCCGGTGCGAGATGAAGAGCACCGCGGAGCCCGCGGCCCGCAGCGCGCGCACCACGTCGAAGAGCCTGGCGACCTCCAGGGCCGAAAGCGCGGCCGTGGGCTCGTCCATCACGATGACCCGCGCGTTGAGCGACAGGGCCTTGCCGATCTCGACGATCTGCTGGTCGGCGATGGACAGGCCGCGGCAGATGCGGGCCGGGTCGAGCGGCACGCCGAGCCGTCCGAAGAGCTCGGCTGCCCGGGCGCGCATCGCCCGGGTGTCGATCCGGCGGCCGGCCCGCAGCGGCTGGCGCCCCATGAAGATGTTCTCCGCCACGGTCAGGTCGGGGAAGAGGGTCGGCTCCTGGTAGATGACGGCGATTCCGGCGTCCCTGGCGGCGGCTGGGCCGTGCAGGGTGGCCGGCCTTCCGTCGATCAGGAGCGTCCCGCTGTCCGGCTGGTGCACCCCGGCCAGGATCTTGACCAGCGTGGACTTGCCCGCGCCGTTCTCGCCGACCAGCGCGTGCGCTTCGCCGGCGTACAGCTCGATCGATCCGTCCGCGATCGCCTGCACCGCGCCGAAGGCCTTGGCCACGTGCACGAGCGAGAGCAGTGCGTCGCCGTGCGCGGCCTCGTTCGCGTTCCCGCCTGGCGCACCTGGCACGCGCCCGCTGGCGGGCTCTCCGGCCAGCCCGGCCGCCCGGCGGGATCTGTCCGCCGGCTCCGTCGCGCCCGGGGGGGTCGAGGGGATCGCCGGGTGGGCGGGGACGGCAGGCTGGTCGGCCTCGCCGCCGGTCCCGCGCCCAGGTCCCATGGGTGCCTCTCGCTCACAGCACGGCTGACTCGCGCTGGGGTGTAGAACGTTTCAATATGTGCAGTAGTGTCAGCCGGCCTTCACCCGGTGTCAAGGGGAAATTCATCAAACTAACCGACTTGTTATCGACGAGGCGTCGGCCTCGTTACCGGGCTCCCAGGTCCGCCCGTCGATGCGCTGACGCCATACGTCGGCACCCCGCACACGCGTCAGATCCTGATGACTTGGACAGCATCGTGAACCCGGTGGATGTGGCGCTCACCGGCACCCAACCGGCACCCAACCCGCTCGATACCACATCGATCGGGTTGCGGCGGCGTGATCCCGCGCCCGGCGCCGGTCAGCGCGGCCGGCGGCGGCTAGCCGCCGCCGCCGGTCAGCCGCCGCCGCCGGCGGCGAGCAGTTCGTCGGGATTGAGCGTCGCCAGCAGCGGGGCCGATGCGGCCCGAAGTCGCTTGACCGCGTCGTCGAGCCCGGCGCCCGAGATGGTGGTCGCGCCCGGCGCCTTGGCCATCGTGGTCAGCGCGCGCACCATCGCGCCGCCGAGGCGCTGGGCTTCTTCCAGGAAGGTCCGTGACACCCTGGCGTCAATCAGCACCGGCGCGGCCACGAGCAACATGATCATGTAGGTCCGTACCTGGTCGGACGCGGCGCCGCGTTCCCCGGAGCCGTCCAGCGCCGCGGACACCGCCCTGGACGAAAGGGTGGCCTGGCCCATCACGATGGCCGCCTGTGCCGCGACGGCACGGGATCGGTCGTTGACCTGCCGGCGGCTGACCACCTGGTCGACGACCAGCACCGTGACCAGCAGCACGAGCAGCCCCGCCACCGTGTCGGTGGTCAGCGCGCGAGCCGCCCACCAGCGCCGGAACCCGACGTCGGTGAGGTCCAGAATCAGCAGCGCGAAGGTCACCAGCGTGACGCCCGCCGCCGAGAACCAGCCTAGCCAGCGTGTCAGCACCCGACCACCCTAGACGGGCGCCTGCGTCCCGGCTGCCGGCCGGGCCAGGGTCAGGGCGGGCCGGCGGAGGCCGTGAGTGACGCCAGGTCGTCGGTGACGTAGCTGGCCATGGCGTCAGGGAGCACCGCCCGCTGGTCATCGGGCAGGCGCTGGCCGGTCTCGCTGAGCAGTTCCGCCAGCCGCCGGGCCGCGGACAGCAGCCGGGCCGGATCCAGGTCAGCGACCGTGGCCGCCATCCCGTCCGGGACCTGCCCTGGCGCAAAGTCCAGGATGCTGGTGAGGCCGTACTGGGGATCCGGCACGTGGCCGGCCGCCGCCGGGCACCGATGCGGGCAGCAGCACCAGGTCGAGCTGGCAGCGATCGGCGTACTGGGCGAAGATCCGCTCGTGCGTCCCCGCCAGGCCCGGGATCTGATGGTGGTAGCTGTCGACGAGCTCCCCCAGCCGGCCCGCCGCCCGGCGGACCCGCACGGCGACGGCGGCGAACTCCTCGTCCCTGACCCCGATGGCCACGTCGAGGTCCGACAGCCGGTCTGCCGCGCCCCGGGCCAGCGAGCAGCCGATCACCAGCCAGCAGATCTCGTCGTCGGATTCGCACAGCGCCAGTAGCCCGTTGAGGATCTTGCGTTGTCCGGCGAGCTCGGCAGGAAGCTGCCCGATCCAGTCCTGTCCGCCAAGGCCCATGGCGCAATGATGCCCGGTCCGGGCCGCCGTCGTGCGGCACCCGCCGGCCGCCGGGCCGCGTCACCGCTGGCGTCGGGCGTAGCGGGCCAGCGCGAGGCCGGCTCATGGGAGGATCTTGGCGGGAGGACGAGTGCCTATCAGCGACGAGAAGCTCGGCGATTTCCTGCGCCGGCTCGCGGACCGCGTGCCGGCCCCGGGCGGGGGTACCGCCGCGGCCTTGCACGCGGCGCAGGGTGCGGCGCTGCTCGGCATGGTTGCCCGTTACACCACCGGCGAGAGGTACGCCGAGCACCAGGTGACGATCGGCCGCATCATCACCGAGGTCGACGAGTTGCGCGGCATCGCGCTCCGGCTGGCCGAGGCTGACGCCGACGCCTTCACTGCCGTGATCGACGCCTACCAGCTCCCCAAGTCCACCGAACAGGAGCGGGCCGCCCGCTCCGAGGTCATCGCCCGGGCAATGGCCGGCGCGGCCTGGCCGCAGGCCCAGGTCATCAGCGTCGCCGGGATGGTGGTGGACCTGGCCCAGGCGCTGGTCGCGATCGGCAACCCCAGCGTCATCACCGACGTCGCGGCCGCGGCCGAGGCTGCCCGCGCCGCGGCGGCCACTGCCCGGGTGAACATCGAGATCAACCTCGCGGGCATCGCCGACGAGCATGCCAGCCTGGACCTGATCGCCGAGACCGGCAAGGCCGACGACATCATCGCCCGTGCCGGGCAGGTCACCGCCACCGTCCGAGAGCGGATCCGCGCCTGAGCGAGCTGCGCCCGCAGCACGGCCCGGCGCGGCCGCCGGCCGGAGCATCCGGCCCGTGCTCAGCGCGGGCAGACCAGGTTCAGCTGGTGACGTCAGCCGTCGTGAAGCGCGCCCAGGCGATCGCCCCGAAGATGATCACGTAAGCGCCGAACGACGCCAGCCCGTGCATCAGGTCCGGCCAGGCGATCGGCGACCGGAGCAGGGCGTCGAACGAGAGCCACCAGTGCGTCGGCAGGTACGGATGCACCACGGCGAACTGCGGCACGCTGTCGGACACCTCGCTGGCCAGCGCGAGCACCAGGATCGCGGCGATGGCGCCGATGGGATGCTCGGTCAGCGTCGAGATCGCCAGCCCGATCGCCGCCAGCGCCGCCATCGCGGCCGCCACGTACAGGGTGACGAAGACGATCCGCAGCAGCCCGGCCCCGAGTGAGATGGTCGTGCCGGACAGCAGGGTCACCGGCCCCACCGGGAACAGCGCCGCGCCCACGGCCAGCGACGCCGCCGTGACCACCCCGCACGCGGCCAGGCCGAAGACGACCACGGCGGCGTACTTGACGCCGAGCAGCCTGGCCCGCCCGGCGGGAATGGCGAGCAGGTAGCGCAGCGTGCCGTGGCCGGCCTCGCCGGCCACCGAGTCTCCGGCCACCACCGCGACGACGAGCGGCAGCACGAGGGTGAGCAGCACGGTCAGCGAGAGCAGCGCGAGGAACACGCCGTTGCCCGCCACCTGGTCCAGGAACGCGGGCCCCTGCCCGTTGCCGCCGCCGGCCTGCGGCGCGGACAGCTTGAGCGCGACCCCGACCAGCACCGGGATCGCGGCGAGCACCGCGAGCAGCGCGAGATTGCGCCACCGCAGGAAGACAAGGCTGAGCTCCGAGCGCAGGAACCGTATCCAGGAACGAACGGGGCCCAGCCGGTAACTCGGCTGCCGGGCCGGATCGAGCCGCGCGCCGGTGAGTTCGGCCGTCGGCCCGGTGAGTTCCGCCGTCGGCCCGGTGACCTCTGCGGCCGGCCCGGTGACCTCTGCGGCCGGCCCGGTGACCTCTGCGGCCGGCCCGGTGACGTCAGCCGTCGACATCGAAGCCCTCGCCGGTGAGCTCGACGAACAGGTCCTCCAGGCTGGGCCGCGGGGTGTCGAGCCCGGCGACCGGGACGCCGGCCTGCACGAGCTGCGCGCAGACCTCTTCCGGCGGCTGCCCGCCGAGCTGCCCGCTCGCCTCGTGCTGGCCGGCCTGGACGTCGGCCAGACCGAGGCCGGCCAGCACCTCCGCCGCCCGGGCGGGCTGGGCGGTGCGGACCAGGATCCGCGTCGCGCCCCGGCTGCGCAGCTGCCCCAGCGTCCCCTGGAACACCAGCTTCCCCGTCCGCATCACCCCGACGTGCGAGCAGATCTGCTCGACCTCGGCCAGCAGGTGGGAGGACACGAAGACGGTCGTGCCGTCGGCGGCGATCTCCCTGATCAGGCCGCGTACCTCCCTGGTGCCCTGCGGGTCGAGGCCGTTGGTCGGCTCGTCCAGGATCAGCAGCTCGCGCGGCCCGAGCAGGCCGGCCGCGATCGCCAGTCGCTGCTTCATGCCGAGGGAGTAGGCGCGGTAGTGCTTCCTGGCCGCGCTGAGCAGGCCGACCCGGTCCAGGGCGCCGCAGATCCGCGCGTCGGCGGTGCGCGGGTCCGCGGTACGGTCTGCCGCGTCGTACCTGGCCAGGTTGGCCTTGCCGGACAGCTGAGAGTAGAAGGCCGGGCCCTCGACCAGCGACCCGACCCGGGACAGGACGGCGTTCGCGCCAGCCGGCATGGGGACCCCGAGCAGCTCGTGGCTGCCGCTAGTGGGATGGACCAGCCCCAGCAGCATCCGGATCGTGGTCGTCTTACCCGATCCGTTCGGGCCGAGGAACCCGTAAACGGAGCCATGCGGCACCGCAAGGTCGATGCCGCCCACGGCGAGCTGACCGCCGCGGAACCGCTTGGCCAGCCCGCTTGTCGTGATCGCCGGCCCGGCATCGCCGGGCAGCTGGCGAGCCTCGGCCGGGAGCTGGCCAGGCCCGGCCGGGAGCTGGCCAGGCTCGCCGGGCAGCGGCCCGTCGTCGGGCCGCCCGAAGCTGATCTCGTCCCGCTGCCCGGCAGCGCGCGAGGCAGCGCTCACTTCGCCTGTGCCGCGGCGGCGTACAGCACCGACGGCGTGACGGCGCCGATCAGCACTTTGCCGTCACTGGTGATCAGG
>Ga0302324_100010969_pt1 | contig 18666 bp, 17 predicted proteins | sample Palsa_T0_1_FD_201949 | JGI IMG/M metagenome (GOLD analysis project Ga0302324, IMG submission 201949) | Peat permafrost microbial communities from Stordalen Mire near Abisko, Sweden - Palsa_T0_1 | ecosystem: Environmental > Terrestrial > Soil > Palsa > Peat permafrost | place: Sweden: Abisko...
GCGATCGCGTGACGGCACGGATGGTTGACGGCGCGCCGGGCTGATCCGGTCAGCTCGCGCCGAACACGCGCTTGAAGATCGTGTCGACGTGCTTGAAGTGATAGCCGAGGTCGAATTGCTCGGATATCTCCGCGTCGCTGAGATATTTTTTAACGTCGGTATCTTTTTTCAGCAGCGCCTGGAAGTCGCCTTCGCCGCGCCACACCGGCATCGCGTTGCGTTGCACGAGCTTGTAGGCGTCCTCGCGGCTGCAGCCTTTTTGGGTCAGCGCGATCAGGAGCCGCTGCGAATGAATGAGACCGCCGAGGCGGTCGAGATTCTTTTGCATGTTAGCGGGATAGATCAGCAGTTTTTCGACCAGTCCCGCGAGACGGACCAGGGCAAAATCCAGTGTCACCGTAGCGTCGGGCGCGATCATGCGTTCGGCGGACGAGTGCGAGATATCGCGCTCATGCCACAGCACGACGTTCTCCATCGCCGGCGTCACATAGGCACGCACCATGCGCGAGAGACCGGTGAGATTTTCCGACAGTACCGGATTGCGCTTGTGCGGCATCGCCGAGGAGCCCTTCTGGCCCTCGGAGAAGAATTCTTCGACTTCCAGCACCTCGGTGCGCTGCAAATGCCGGATCTCGGTGGCGAGGCGTTCGACCGAGGCCGCGATGACCCCGAGCGTGGCAAAATACATCGCGTGGCGATCGCGCGGGATCACTTGCGTGGAGATCGGCTCCGGCGTCAGGCCCATGGCCTTGGCGACGTGTTCCTCCACGCGTGGGTCGATCTGCGCGAAGGTGCCGACGGCGCCCGAGATCGCGCAGGTCGCGACTTCCTTGCGGGCGATCACCAGCCGCTCGCGGGCGCGGGTGAATTCGGCATAGGCGGAAGCTAATTTCAGCCCGAACGTGACGGGTTCGGCATGAATGCCGTGAGAGCGACCGATGGTCGGCGTCATCTTGTGCTCGAAGGCGCGTTTTTTCAGCGCCGCCAGCAGCCTATCGATATCCGATATCAACAGATCCGCCGCGCGGGTCAGTTGCACGTTGAGGCAGGTGTCGAGCACGTCGGAGGAGGTCATGCCCTGATGCACGAAACGCGCTTCCGGGCCGACGATTTCCGCCAGATGGGTGAGGAAGGCGATGACGTCGTGCTTGGTTTCGCGTTCGATTTCGTCGATCCGCGCCACGTCGAAAATCACGTCGCGGGCCTTGGCCCAGACCGCTTTCGCGGCCTCCTTGGGAATGACCCCCAATTCCGCCAGCGCATCCGCCGCATGCGCCTCGATCTCGAACCAGATCTTGAAGCGCGTCTGCGCCTCCCAGACGGCGGCCATTTCTGGGCGGGTGTAGCGGGATATCATCGACGACTCTGGGGTTTGGGGGGGTACGCCGCGCTTTAGCAGAGCAGCCCCGGTGAGACAAATGCCGGCCGGGGCGCCGGCGGAGCGATTTGGAGCCATCGGATCGTCCAAAAATCACGAAATATTGACTGACAGATATTGAAATCTGTCATCGAGATACGCTATATACACTCCGACGCTGGAATCGAGGCGTCACCCTGGCGCGCTGGCCAATCGACCGTGAGCTGGGGACTTGCAGAGGACTTTGCCATGACCATCGAGCTTTTTTATCTGACCGCCCAAATCCAGCGCTGGCTCAACCTGCGCGTCGCCCGTCACCTTGCCGCGCAGGCCGAAAGATTGACCCGCTAAGGGGATCATAATGACAGCCCATCAGCTTGCTTCGCGAAAGCTCGGCGCCGGTGGGCCCCGCGTCTCCCGCATCGGCCTCGGCTGCATGGGGATGTCCGATGCCTACGGCCACGCCGACGAAGCCGAAAGCGTCGCTACCATCCATGCCGCGCTCGACGCCGGCATTACGCTGCTCGACACCGGTGATTTCTACGGCTCCGGCCACAACGAATTGTTGATCGCGGAGGCTCTGCGCGGGCGCCCGCGCCAAAGCGTTGAGATCAGCGTCAAGTTTGGGGCGTTTCGCGATCCTGCCGGCGGCTTCGGACTCTATGACGCACGTCCCGGCGCGGTGAAGAATTTTCTGACCTATAGCCTTCGCCGTCTGCGCACGGATTATATCGACATTTATCGCCCGGCGCGGCTTGATCCGAACGTGCCGATCGAGGACACGGTTGGCGCCATCGCCGAGATGGTCAAGGCCGGTTATGTCAGGTATATCGGGCTGTCTGAGGTCGGCGCCGATACGATCCGTCGCGCCCATGCGGTGCATCCGATCTGCGATTTGCAGATCGAGTATTCGCTGCTGACACGCAGCATCGAGGCCGAGATTCTTCCCGCCTGCCGCCAACTCGGCATCGGCGTCACCGCCTATGGCGTGCTGTCGCGCGGCCTGATCAGCGGCCACTGGTCGGCGCAGCGCGGCGAGCAGGGGCGCGATTTCCGCCGCTTTAATCCGCGTTTCTCCGGCGACAACCTGACCCACAATCTCGGCCTGGTCGAGAAGTTGCGCGGCATCGCCGGCCGAAAAGGCTGCTCGGTGGCGCAATTGGCGATTGCCTGGGTGCTGGCGCAGGGCGCCGATGTTATTCCGCTGGTCGGCGCGCGTCGCCGCGAACGCCTTGACGAGTCGCTGGGGGCGCTTGACGTTACCCTGTCGGACGTGGACCTCGCCGAGCTTGCGCGCGCCATTCCGCGGGACGCTGCCGCGGGCGCGCGCTATGCTCCGGCCCAGATGGTAATGCTCGACAGCGAGAAAGCGACGGTGCGCGCATGAACGAGACACTGGTTTTGACCCCTGAGCGAATTCTCGAGGTTACTGAAGACGTGCTGCGCCGCTTCGGGCTGGCAAAGGCCACCGTGGTCGATGTCGCCCGGGCGCTCGATGTAAGTCATGGCAGCGTCTACCGTCATTTTCCGAGCAAAGCTTCGTTGCGCGAGGCGGTGGCGAAGCGCTGGCTCGACCGGGTCAGCACGCCGCTCGCGAAGATTGCGGAAAGTTCGGGGCCGGCCCCGGCAAGACTGGAACGTTGGCTGCGCGCGCTGTTTACCGCGAAGCACCAGAGGGTCAGCGAAGATCCCGAAATGTTCGCGACCTATCTGACGCTGGCGCGCGAGGCCTGCCAGACGGTGAAGGCGCATAAAGAGAGCCTCACCGACCAGGTTGAAACGATCCTGTCCGACGGCATGAAACAGGGCGTCTTCCAGGTCTCGGATGCCAAGACCACGGCGCGCGCGATTTTCGATGCGACTATCCGCTTCCATCATCCCGCCCATGCGGGGGAATGGAGCGACCCGGAGTTGCCGGCGCGAATCGACGCTGTGCTGGCGCTGTTGCTTCGAGGTCTTGAGGCGCCGCGCAAGCGTTAGGCTTTGTGGTAATCTTGCAAGAAGGCCCGCATGTCACCAACATCAACTCGCCCCGGATGGTTGGCACGGGCCATCGAGGCGCTGCAGGCCGGAGACGCTGGCGGCTGGATGGATACCCAGAGATATCAGCTGCGTCTGGTTCATCAGCCTGCGCGACGGCAAAGTGACGCATTTCCGTGACTACATGAACCCACCGCAGCTATCGGCGCGCTAGACCAATTTCGCGCGCAAAGTTCCCAACTTGATTGCGCGCCTCCCGCGCGCTGTTGTTTGATGTCCGTCAACTCCGGCCCGGCGTCGGATGATAGGAACGTCGACCGGCTCGTCACTCTCAAGCATTGGGCATCGCCGTTGAAGCTCGACCAGAGCCGGCTGACCGCGCATGTTCTCGAGGCCGTCGACCCGGCGTCGGCGATCCTGGAATTCGCGCTGGTCAACGATGCCGGCATTGTAGGCCGGCAGTTCGCCTGCACCCATCCGCGTCAGGACAGATCGCGGAACCAGCCTTCGCATCGCAAATTGATTTGCACGATATTTCGGACTCGACGAATGATGGCTCGCGACCCATCGGGGTTTGCGGGTCGAGGGATGAGGTCACGAAGATGCGCAAGATTGCATTGTTAATCTGCCTGCCGCTGGCGATGTCGGCCATTGCGACGGCGGCGTTCGCAAAGCACACCCACCACAGGAAGCATTGGGCTCATATGGCAGCGCCCGCGGCCGAAAGCCTGACCACGGTCGGGACCCCCGATTGTCATGTGCAGGGACGGTTTTTGCGGATCGCGCACCATTGCCCGCCCGAGGCCATAGCCGCGGCGCCGCGGTGATGCGAATGTCCGGGACTGAAAGCTAGATTGCCTCTCCGCGTGCCAATGCTGCGGCATTGCGTATCGCGGAAATATTGGCCTTGTAGCTTTCCATGGTGCCGCCCTTGAAAACGGCGGAGCCTGCGACAAAGGCATTGGCCCCGGCAGCCGCGAGTGCGCCCGAGACATCCGGACCGACACCGCCATCGACCTCGATATCGATCGGGCGTCCCGTGGTCATCGCCCTGATGTCGCTGACCTTGCCGAGCGTGGAGCGGATAAAAGCCTGGCCGCCGAAGCCGGGGTTGACCGACATCACCAGCACCAGATCGATCATGTCGATGACATATTCGAGCACCGAAATCGGCGTCGCCGGATTGAGCGAGACGCCGGCCTTCTTGCCCAGCGCGCGGATCGCCTGCAAGGAGCGATGCAGATGCGGGCCGGCCTCGGCATGAACCGTGATGTGATCGCAGCCGGCCTTGGCGAAAGCCTCCAGATACGGATCGCAGGGCGAAATCATCAGATGCGCGTCGAATATCTTCTTCGTATGCGGACGCATCGCCTTGATGACGTCGGGGCCGTAGGAAATGTTGGGGACGAAATGCCCATCCATCACGTCGAGGTGGATCCAGTCGGCGCCGGCCGCATCGACGGCGCGTACTTCCTCGCCCAATCTGGCGAAATCGGAAGCCAGAATCGACGGCGCGATGACGAGGGGGCGTGACGCAAATTGATCAGTCATGTGCGCTTTCCCGAACCACTTTCGAAGCGTGCGAACGGCTTCGGGTAACATGCGCAAAGCCCGGGGGCAATGCGGAGCAGGTTGGGCGGAAAATTCTGCCGCGGGCGGCATCAATTGCCGGGGGAGCCGGATGGTTCCGGATACAAAAAGACCATATTTTATTGGATTTTTTGCGATGGCACGGCGTTTGCTCATTCTGGCTTTTCGAGGGTGAAGGCCGCGCTTTGCGGCGGTTGTCGGAGTTCTGCCATGCTGTTTGCTCTTGGCGCCGCGTCGTCCGCACTGGACGCCATCCAATCGTTGACCTCGCAGGCCTCGTCGTCGACGCAATCGACCGGCTTTAGCCAGGCCACGGCTGACATGTTCGGTCTCGCCCCGGGCGCCTCGACGTCGGGAAACTCGACATTGCCTTCCGGGACCACCGGATTTTCGCAGATATCGCCGGCCACCATGAGCGCGCTATTGGCGGCGCAGAGCCAGTCGTCGACGCAGTCCACCACGTCGGCATCGACCAGCCCGTCGAGCGCGCTGCAGGACCTGTTCTCGCAGATCGATACCAATGGTGACGGTCAGATCACCAAATCGGAATTTGAAAACGCCCTCGGCGCTGGCGGAACCAACATCGCGCAGGCCGACGACGTCTTCAACAAGCTGGATACCAATGGCGACGGCACGGTCAGCCTCAGCGAATTGTCGGCGGCGTTCAAGGGGACGGGCGGCAACCAACACCACGCCGATATCGGCGGATCCAGCGACAGCAGCGATCAGAGCAGCACCAATGGATCGAGTGCCGATCCGCTGCTGCAGTCGTTGCAGGCAGCTTCCTCAACCTCGGCGATCAACAGCGGAGCGACCACGACATCGCCGAGTTCGACCGGCGGATCACAGGTCACGGCAACATCGGCGGTGTCCGCCACCTCATCCAGCGCCGCGTCCTCATCCTACCATGCCATCGAGCAGCTTATTCAGCGCGAGGCCAACGCGATCTCGTTATCGGCCAATCCGCTCTCGTTCAACGTCTGACGCGCACCTTCCGCGCGCACCCGTCAATTGAGCTCGTTGCGGCTGATGCCACCGGAGCGGTCTCCAGGTGAGATCGCTCGGCGGCTGCGGGCTTTACCCGAAGCGATCTTGCCACGCCGGCAGCGCGTCCGGAAAAGGCAGTGCGGTTGCGGTATAGACGCCGCGCGCGATGGCGCGGGCCACCACATTGGCCGCGACCATGCCGAGTTCGGTGAGGCCGGCGAGGGGATCTATCGGCTTTTCGCCTGTCGCGGCGGCGAACAGTACGTCGCCGTCGAGCGGCGCGTGCACCGGATAGATGGCGCGGGCAAATCCGGTCTGCGCGATCATGGCGAGTCGCTTGGCCTGGGTTCTGGTCAGGGCCGCATCGGTCACGACTACCGCCAGCGTGGTGTTTTCAACTGACGTCGCGCTCGGCCCGCCCTTGAGGCGCATCCTCAGCATGTCCGGCGCGAAGGCCTGCGGCAATCCGCGTCCGCCAAATTCGCCGTCGATTTCAAACGGCGCGGCCCAGAACCACGGCCCGTCGCCGACGGTCACGGTGCCGACCGCATTGACCAAGGCAAGTGCGGCGACCGTCACGCCGCCTTGCGTTACCGCCGAAGCTGAGCCGATCCCGCCCTTGAAATTGGCGGTGGTTGCGCCGAGCCCGGCACCGGCGCTACCGAGCGCGAAATTCGCGGCTGCCGCGGCGGCCGCAGCGTAACCGAGATCGCGGTAGGGCGCGAAGCGGCCCCATTTCTTGTTGCCGCCGTTGAGGAGATCGAAACAGATCGCGCCGGGAACGATCGGGATCACCGCTTCGCGCACCGCAAAGCCGCGGCCCTGCTCGGCGAGCCAGGCCTGTACCCCGCCGCCGGCCTCCAGCCCGAACGCCGAACCGCCGGCAAGCGCGATGGCGTCGATCCGCTCCACGGTGTTGGCGAGATCGAGCAGGGCGCCTTCGCGCGTGCCGGGACCGCCGCCGCGCACGTCGATCGCCGCCACCGCCGGCGTATCGAAAATCACCGCGGTGACCCCGGACGCCAGTGCGGCATCGTCGGCGTGCCCGACGCGGACGCCGGCAATATCGGTGAGGAGATTTTTCATGGTGCAGTCCGCCCGGCCTTGATCCCGTCAGTCCCCGACAGGCTTGGATATAGCAGCCTTGAACAATGCATCAACTGGCAAGCGCCAGCCTGAACATTCTCGCGAGATCCGACTTGCGATACGGCTTGGCGAGCAGCAGGACGCCGGAATCGAGGCGGCCATGATGCACGATCGCATTCTCGGTATACCCTGATGTAAACAGCGTCTTGAGCGCGGGGCGCTGCTTCAACGCCTCGTCGACGAGCTGGCGGCCGTTCATGGACCCGGGCATGATCACGTCGGTAAACAGGAGATCGATGGTGGCGGCGGTGTTGATGATGGTCATCGCCTCGGCGGCATTGCTGGCCTCGAGGGTGGTGTAGCCAAGACTTTCGATCTGGGTAATGACATATTGGCGCACGAGCGCGTCGTCCTCGACGACCAGCACGACCTCGTTTCCGCCTTCAATGCCCGAAGGCAGCAGCGACTCCTCGGCCGTCGCATGCAGTCCGGTTGCCCGAGGCAGGTAGATCTTCACGGTCGTACCGTGACCTTCTTCGCTGTAAATCTTGATGTGCCCGTTGGACTGTTTAACGAAGCCGAACACCATGCTGAGACCAAGGCCGGTGCCCTTGCCGACTTCCTTGGTGGTAAAGAAGGGATCGAATACCTTGTCCAGGTCGGCGGCTGGAATACCGGAGCCGGTGTCGCTCACCGCGATCATGACGTAATTTCCGACCGCGACTTCGCTGTGCATGTCGGCATAGCTTTCGTCGAGATAAAAATTGCTGGTCTCGAGCACGAGCTTGCCACCTGCCGGCATGGCATCGCGGGCATTCAGCGCCAGATTCAAAATAGAGGTGGTGAGCTGGTTTGGATCGACCAGGGCGGTCGACGTATCCTCCGTCAGCAGGGGGGCGATCTGGATATGTTCGCCGATCGTCGGGCGCAGCAACTTCACGGTTTCAAGGATCAGGTTGTTGACGTCGACCTCGCGTGGCTGCAGCGGCTGCCGGCGCGCGAACGCGAGCAGGTGCTTGGTCAGATTGGCGCCGCGTTCGGCGGCCTCATCGATCATCCTGGCGATCGCCACCAGCTGCGGATCGGCGGTGACGGCATCGGCCAGGATGCCGATGGTTCCGGTGATGACGGTCAGAATATTGTTGAAGTCGTGCGCGATGCCGCCGGTCAACTGGCCGACGGCTTCCATTTTCTGAGCCTGCCGGAACTGGGCTTCCGCGGCGCGCTTTTCCGTAATGTCACGGCCAACGAAGAAATGCCGCCGCACCGGCTCCGACCATGTCCCCATCCAGGTCAGCGTTACCGGCTGACCGTCCCTGTGGACATAACGGGTCTCGAAATTGCGCATCAGCCGCCCGCGCCGCGCCGAGCGCATCTCTTCCCGCGTGCTGTCGAGGTCGTCGGGATGAATGAACTCGAGCGCGACGTGCCCGATCATCTCCTCGGGCCGATAGCCCAGGATGGTCATGGAGCTCGGGCTGACCTGAACAAAACGGCCAAAGGTATCCGTAACCAGAATGAGGTCCTGCGACGTCTCGAATATACGCTGTCGCTCTTCGATTTCCTGGTTGAGCGCCTCCTGGGTCTTCTTGCTGTCGCCGATGTCGCGGGCGGTCTTGGAAGCTCCGATAATCTCTCCGCCGGCCGATCTGATCGGGGAGATGCCGAGCGAGACATGGACATCCCTGCCGTCCTTGTGCCGGCGTAAGGTTTCGTAATGTTCGATCGCTTCACCCTGCGCGACGCGACCGAGTATCTGATGCACTTCGTCGCGCCGGTCCGGTGCGACGATGATGTCGATGCAATTGCCGACGGCCTCCGCCGCGGTGAATCCAAACAGGCGCTCCGCGGCCCGATTCCAGCCGGTAATGGTGCCATCGAGGTTTTTCGTGATGATGGCGTCGTTGGATGATTCCACCACGGCGCTGAACAGGCGTTCGCGTTCGTTATGGCGATGGCGGTCGGAAGCGGCCCGCTGGCGCAGGATGGCGAACAAATGAGAGATCTGGGCCTGCAGACCGACATTGTCGACCAGCAGCACCGCCAGCACGAAACCTGCCGCGCAGAGCCCGTAGATCCGTCCGGCATAAAAGCCGAGATCGAACCGGGTCACGTTGAAGATCGCAGACAATGCGATATCGAACAGCCACGCGCACATGACCACCATGAGCCAGACATCGAGCACCGAATATGGCCGCCGAAACAACAGCAGCAGCAGGGCTGCGACGTTGAGAAACCACACCGTCGACACCACTGCGACCGATGTGGAGGTATAATGCCCCTCGCTCAGCAGCGTCGGCAGCACGTCATGCTGGCTGGTGACGACCCAGACCACGGCTGTTATTGCAACGCCGACTGCAACGACACTTCCCAGGATCGCGCTGCCGACCGATCCCGCTATCCTGGGGCCGCCATCCCGGTCTTTCAGCCGCGCATAACCGAACACGAGCACAGGAAATCCGGCGTGCCAGGCCATGTAAAGCCAGACAGTTGTCTGTGAGCCGGCGTTGAGAAGCCCGGTCGGGGCGAACAGGCCTGGAAAGCTCAAGCCATGGGCGATCGCCGCGGCTGCGGTGAAAAGATATCCGCTCGCCAGCAGCAGGAGCGCGCGCGAGCGCAAGATGCCGAATTGCGAAAACAGCAGGATGGCGGTGATGAGATCGATGATCGCGAGGGCGGATTGGTAGCTCGCGACGAACGCCGGAATCTGGGGCAGCGGTGTCCCGGCAAAAGGCACAGCGCAGGCGAAGACAATCGACGAGACGCCGACCACGGCCAGAGCCGCCACCCGTTCGTGGCGGGTCGCCGGCAATGTGGACAGAAAGATATTACGGTTATCTGCGCGCACGGTCGCCTCCCGCGACTTGGCATCGAACTTCGTATGGAACCTGGCATCGAACGCGCCATGTTAAAGCGCCGGCCGGATCGGCGTGGGGAGCCGATATGTCAAGATCGGTCGGGGACGGCATTTCCTTGCTTTGCTTTGGTCGGCTCCGACGATTACAGCGAATCTGACAGGCTTTTGGCAACGGCGGCAAGTAACTCGTGGGGTCTGAATGGCTTTTGCAGGCTGGAGACGGCCCCGAGTTTTGTCGCCATGTACAGAAAATCCGGTTCCCGTTCGGACGCCGAACTAAACTGTTGTCCGGAAATCACGATAACAGGCATTTCCGGCTGGGACTGATGAACGAGCCTCATGGTCTCGAAACCATCGATTCCCGGCATGAAAATATCGACGACGAGCAGGTCAAACCTTTGGGTCTCGAGCAACCGCAAGCCGGCTTGACTGTTGTCGACAGCCTCGACGGTATGCGCGGCGCGCTCAAGCAATATTTTGATCGTGCTCAAAACCGCTCGATCATCGTCGATGACGAGTATGCTCGCCACGGCTTCCCCCCAGGATTTGGCGACCTCAACCCAAGGTTACATATTTCTTAATTTGGTCCAATAGGGGCTGATGGAGTAACCACATCTTTACGGCGATGCGGAATGATGTCCGAGGGTTTGCCCGCAAATCCCAGCTTTGATTGTAGGCTGACCGAAGTCATTCCGTGAGCTGTCCCTTGCCCCGCGTTCTCGTGATCGACGACCAGCCGGACGTACGCACGATGGTCTCCATGGTGCTGCGCGTCAATCATTTCGAGGTGGTTGAGGCCGCAAGCGCCGCGGCGGGACTGCAGGAGTTTGAAAGTTCCACGTTCGAGCTGGCGATCGTCGATATTTTCCTGCAGGGAACCAACGGTTTCGAAGTCATCATGAAGATGCGGGAACGCATCCCGAACTTTCCGATCGTCGCGATATCGGGCATGACGATGCTCGATTTTGTCAACGAGACGCCCGAACTGTCCAATGTCGTATGCCTGCAAAAGCCGTTTCGTCCCGCCGAACTTACCCTCGCGGTCGAAGTGGCAACCAGGCCCCGGTCGTCCGGCACCGGAGATGTCAAGGTCGTGGAAGGGATCACTCCCTGACGGCGTTCGCCGGATCAGCATCAGGGCGGGACGGGCCGATTTTACGGCTTCAAGCCGAGGTTTGACCCCCGCGGAGGCCGTGCAGGAATTTTCCGCCACCGACCAGCAAAACGCCCCGGCGAACCGGGGCGTTGAAGACGGCGGTAGAATCGATCAGATCAAGCTTCGGGCCTTACGACCCTTTCGGATTGATCTCGGTGTAGTTGCCCTTGGCGTCCCACTTGTAGACGACATAGTCGATCTGCTTGATGTCGCCCTTGGCATCGAATTCCATCTTGCCGATTACCGTATCCCACGCCCCGGCCTTGATCGTATCCATGACTTTCTTCGCGTCGGTGGTGCCGGCCTTCGCCACCGCCTGCGACCAGACCTGCATCGCTGCGTAGGTGTAGAGCGTGTAGCCTTCGGGATCGATATTGTTGGCCTTGAACTTCTCGACGATGGATTTGGCGGTGGGCTTGTTACGCGGATCGGGACCGAAGGTGAACAGGGTGCCTTCGCCGGCCGGTCCGGTGATCGACGCGAACTCCTTGTCGGCCAGCGCATCGCCGGCCATCAGGACGGTTTGCAGACCCTGGTCGCGCATCTGGCGCACGATCAATCCGGATTCCTGATGGTAGCCGCCGACGTAAACCAGGTCGATGTTGTCGCGTTTCATGCGCGAGACGATCGCGGTGAAGTCCTTGTCACCCTTGTTGTAGGACTCGAACATCTTTTCGGTAAAGCCGGCCTTGTTGAGCGCCTTCTTGGTTTCGTCGGCAAGACCTTTGCCATAGGTGGTCTTGTCGTTGAGAATGGCGACGTTCTTGCCCTTGTAGTTCTTCGCGATGTATTCGGCGGCGACCAGGCCCTGTTGGTCGTCGCGGCCGCAGACGCGCGCGACATTCCAGAGATTGCGCTCGGTGAACAGCGGATTGGTCGAGGCCGGCGTAATCTGCAGGACATTGCCGTCGGCGTAGGCTTCCGATGCGGGGATCGACGACGACGAGCAGTAATGGCCGGCGACAAACGGGATTTTCGCGCTGGCGAACTTTTCAGCCACCGAGCGCGCCTGCTTGGGGTCGCAGGCATCGTCACCGATTTCAAGCGCGAGCTTCTTGCCGAGCAGGCCGCCCGCGGAATTGAGATCCTTCACCGCCTGTTCGGCGCCGTTCTTCATCTGGCGTCCAAATGCGGATTCGCCGCCCGTCATCGGGCCCGCAACGCCGATCGTGATGTCCTGTGCAAGCGCTGCCGTCGACAGCGCCAGCGATGCGCCCAGTGCCAGTCCGATGAGCTTTAGTGATTTCATGAGGAGTCCTCGCGGGTGATCGCTACGGGGTGCCCGGCCGGCCGCCGGGTTCGAAAATCAGGGGCATTGTCAGCCAATTTTGCCGCGAAGTCATCGGCAAATTTCGGGCAAATCCACGCACCATCGGCCGCCGTCCCGGCCGATGCCGGCGCGACTTGCGGAGATATCGCGAATCTATCCCCGTCTTCCGCCTTCGAGATAGGCAGCGCGGATTTCTGGGCGCTGCAGCAGTTCCGCGCCTGTTCCGCTGAGTGTGATCAGGCCGTTGACCATGACGTAACCACGATGAGCCAGCCGCAAGGCGTGATTGGCGTTCTGCTCGACGATCAGCACGGTGAGGCCGTCCTGCCGGTTCAAGGTTCTGATCGCATCGAAAATCTGGCGCGCGATCAGCGGGGCCAGGCCGAGCGAGGGCTCGTCCAGCATCAAGAGGCGAGGGCGGCTCATCAGCGCACGGCCGATCGCCAGCATCTGCTGTTCGCCGCCCGACAAGGTGCCGCCGCGCTGGGTCAAGCGCTCCTTCAGCCGCGGAAACAGCGTCAGCACGCGTTCGAGCCCGGCTGAGCGGTCGGCCTCGCTGCTGTCGGTGGCGTCGGCCCCCATCTGCAGGTTTTCCGCGACACTCATGCGTGGGAAAATCCGGCGGCCTTCGGGCGATTGTGCGATGCGCAGCCTGGCGATTTCATGGGTCGGCACGTCGGTGATATCGCGGCCGTCGAACTCGACAGACCCGGCGCGGGCGCGCGGCTTGCCGAAGATGGTCATCATCAGCGTCGACTTGCCGGCACCATTGGCGCCGATCAGGGCGACGATCTCGCCGGAATGGATGTCAAGATCGATGCCTTTCAGCGCCTCGATCTTGCCATAGGCGGCGCGCAGGGACCGGATCGCGAGCAGCGGCGCGGCGGATGGCACGGTCACGTTCCGCTCTCCATCACCGCGATCGCTTCTTCCTCATCGGCGCCGAGATAGGCCGCGATCACCCTGGGATTGTCGCGGATGTCCTGCGGCGCGCCCTCGGCGATCTTCACGCCGTAATCCATCACCACGATGTGGTCGGAAATCTCCATTACCACCGACATGTCGTGCTCGATCAGCAGGATCGAGGTGCCATGGTCGCCACGGATCGATAGCAGCAACTCGCTCAACGCGGCACTTTCACGCGCGTTCAGTCCGGCGGCCGGCTCGTCGAGGCACAGCAGCGCCGGTTCGGTGCACATCGCGCGCGCGATTTCGAGCCGGCGCTGATCGCCGTAAGGCAGGTTGCCGGCGGCGTCGTCGGCGCGCTCCAGCAGGCCGATGCGGCCGAGCCAGCGCGTGGCCTGATCGATCGCGTGCTTTTCGGCAGCGCGCCAGGACGGCGCGCCGATCAGCCCGAGAAAGGTGAGACCGGAGGCGCGCATCAGCGCATTGTGCTGCGCCACCATCAGGTTTTCGAGCGCGGTCATGCCGGGAAACAAGCGTATGTTTTGAAAAGTGCGCGCGACCTTGGCCAGTTTGGAAATCCGGAAATCGTTCAGCCGCTCAAGCTGGATCGCGCGGCCATCGTCATGCGTCAGCCGCATTGCGCCCGATGTCGGCTTGTAGAACCCGGTGATGCAGTTGAACACGGTGGTCTTGCCGGCGCCGTTCGGCCCGATCAGCGCGGTGATCTTGCGCCGCTCGGCCGTGAACGACAGATCGTTGACGGCGACGACGCCGCCGAAGCGCATCGACAGATGATCGACGTTGAGGATGTTTTTCCCGCTCATCCCCGGCCTTCGCTGGTTAGCTCGGAGGAGATGGCCTGGCTGCGCTCGAGGAAGACGGTCGGGGCGCGGTGGCCGATCAGCCCGCGCGGCCGCCAGATCATCAAGAGCACCATCGCGACGCCGAACACCAGCATGCGGTACTGGTCGAAGCCGCGAAACAGCTCAAAGCCGCCGATCATGGTCAGTGCGGCGAGGGCGACGCCGAGCTGCGAGCCCATGCCGCCGAGCACCACGATCGCCAGCACCAGCGCCGATTCCTGGAAGGTGAAGGATTCCGGGCTGATGAAGCCTTGCCGGGTCGCGAAGAACGCGCCGGCGAAACCGCCGAACATGGCGCCGGTGGCGAACGCGGTCAGTTTGGTCGTGGTGGTGTTGATGCCGAGCGCGCGGCAGGCGACTTCGTCTTCGCGCAAGGCCTCCCAGGCGCGGCCGATCGGCAGACGGCGCAGCCGGATCGTCACCCAGTTGGTGAGCAGCGCGAGTGCCAGGATCAAATAGAACAGGAATACGATGCGATGGGTCGGCGAGAACTCGATGCCGAGCCTTGCCGCGAGGCCGTTATCCCCCGGAGTCAGCGGGATACCGAAGAAGGTCGGCCGCGGGATACCCGAGACGCCGTTCGGGCCGCCGGTCAGGCTTTGCCAGTTGATGATGACGAGCCGGATGATCTCGCCGAAAGCCAGCGTCACGATGGCGAGATAGTCGCCGCGCAGCCGCAGCACCGGAAATCCCAAGAGCACGCCCCAGAACGCCGCCAGAATGCCGGCCAGCGGCAGGCAGACCCAGAACGACAGGCCGAAATTGGTCGACAGCAGCGCGTAGGAATAGGCGCCGACGGCGTAGAACGCGACGTAGCCGAGGTCGAGCAGGCCGGCGAGCCCGACCACCACGTTGAGCCCCCATCCCAGCATCACATAGGTCAGCACCAGGATGCCGAGGTCGAGGATGTAGCGCTGGTCATAGAAGATCACCGGCACCAGAAACGTGAAGATCAACAGCACCGGCGCGATGGCGCGCCGCGCGACGACAAGCCCGTTTTGCGCGGCCGGCGGAACGATCCTGATGGTGCCGACCGGCCCCCACCATTGCCGCAGCAATTCGACGACGATACTGCCGCCGAACACGGTGGCGACCATTGCCGCCAGATCGTCGAACCTGGTCCAGTAGATCAGCTGACCCGTGGGTCCGGCTTCGGTGCGGATGCCGATCATCAGCGAAAACAGCACCAGCGCCACCAGCGCGCTGATCAGGGCTTTCTTGAAAATGAAGGCGACGCCAGGTGCGCGTGATAGCTTCGTTGGTCCGGGCACGGGTGCTGTCACGCGCTCGTCCGTCAAACTTTTTCAACTTCGGGCCGGCCGAGCAGGCCTGTGGGCAGGAAAATCAGCACGATGATCAGGATCGAGAATGCGGCGACGTCCTTGTATTCGACCGAGAAATAGGCCGACCACAACGTTTCGATCAGCCCGATCAGGAGCCCGCCCAGCATCGCGCCCGGCAACGAGCCGATGCCGCCGAGGACGGCCGCGGTAAATGCCTTGATGCCGGCAACGAAGCCCATGAAGAAATCCACCAGGCCGTAATACAGCAGGTACATCATGCCGGCGACCGCGGCGAGCGCCGCTCCGATGACGAAGGTCATGGAAATGGTGCGGTCGACATCGACGCCGAGCAGCGCCGCCATGGTCTGGTCCTGTTCGCAGGCGCGCATGTCGCGGCCGAGCCGGGTCCGCGATACCAGCCAGGTGAAGATCGCGAGCAGCACGATGGTGGCGACGACGACGATGATCTGCACATTGGACAGCCGGACCACGAAACCTTCGCTGCCTTCATGCAGGGTGTAGCCGCCGGTGATGATCGGCGGCACCGGCTTGACCCGTGCGCCCTGCGCGATCTGCGAGTAATTGATCAGCACGAACGACATGCCGATCGCCGACAGCATCGGGGCGAGGCGGAACGAGTGCCGCAGCGGCCGGTAGGCGATGCGCTCGATGGTCCAGCCGTACAGTGCGGTGATCGCCATCGATACCAACAGCACGATCAGCAGGATCACCGGAACCGCGGTGAGCCCCAGCGAGACCAGCAGCAGGAACGAGATCAGCGCGATGAAGCCGCCGATCATGAAAATGTCGCCATGAGCAAAATTGATCATGCCGACGATGCCGTAGACCATGGTGTAGCCGATGGCGATCAGGCCGTAGATCGAGCCGAGCACAATGCCGTTGATCAGTTGCTGGGCGAAATAGTCCATGCGCTGCCGCTGTTTAGAGCCTTTTCCGGCGCGGCGTTGGCCCCGGCAGCCGGAACGCGCGTCGTGTCATTTTCTAACAGCGGGAACCCGGTGCGGCAACAGCGCCGGGGGCGACCTAAAGGGCTTGTACAGGGGTAGTTTCCGCGCGGGTTCCGCAAGCCACGGTCGCGGCAGGCCGCCGCCCCGCTATAATCCCATGGAACCGAAAATTCCCTGCAACCAATTGCGGACTTCCCGGTTGTCTCCCGCGACATTCAACAAGGGAGATCCCGATGTCCACTCAGAACCAGAATCCGGGCCAGCAGAACCAGAATCCAGGCCAGAATCCGGGCCAGAAGCCCGGTCAGCAGCAGGGCGGTGGCCAGAAGCCCGGACAGCAGCAGCAAGATCCGAACCGTCAGGGACAGAAACCCGATCAACAGGGTAAGGGCGGTCGCTAGTTCGGAGGAGAATTAAGCCCAAGCAGGTCAGCAGGAAGGTCCCGCCGAGAGGCGGGATCTTTCTTTTTGCGGCAGGGGCTGCCCTCAAACTCTTTCTTGTTTTCTTCAGAGGCTTACTTCGAAATTGAACTCGCGGAAAATGATCGAGCATTGATCGCCGGCCAATCTGGACCTGACCAGGAACCTCCTCTACGGTTTAGGTAAGCGGCAATGCCGGATCGACGGATTCCACCGTCGATCGGTTAGACGACCGCGCGGTATCAGGGAGAAAAAGCCGATGAACATGACTCGCCGGGGTATGATCGCGACCGCAGGGGCTGCCGCGACCGCATTGGCCTTGCCGCAGCGCGCCAGCGCCCAGTCCTTCGATTTCAAGCCGAACCAGCGCTATCCCGACGCCGCCGTCGAGATCCTCGATCCAAGTTTCGCCAAATACCGCCTGTTCAGCAGCACCCTCGAACAAGTCGGTACGGGGATGCGATGGGCCGAAGGGCCGGTCTGGTTCGGGGATGGCCGTTATGTCCTGGTCAGCGATATCCCCAACAATCGCATCATGCGCTACGATGAAGTCACCGGTCACTGGGGCGTTTTTCGGCAGCCGTCCAACTTCGCCAACGGCAATGCACGCGACCGCCAGGGACGGCTGATCTCCTGCGAACATCTGACCCGTCGCGTGACGCGCACGGAGTATGACGGCACCATCACCGTACTGGCCGACAGCTTCAACGGCAAGCGCCTGAACTCGCCCAACGATATCGTCTGCAAGTCCGACGGATCGATCTGGTTTACCGACCCGCCATTCGGCATTTCCGGAGAATGGGAGGGCGACAAGGCGACGCCGGAACTGCCGCATTCGGTGTATCGCATTGCCCCCGATGGCAAGCTCGGGCTCGTCACCGCGGAACTTGCGGGCCCGAACGGGCTGGCGTTCTCGCCGGATGAAAAGAAGCTCTACATCATAGAATCGCGGGCGCAGCCAAACCGGCTGATCTGGGCCTTTGACGTTGGCGCCGACGGAGCCACGCTGTCCAACAAGACAAAATTGATTGACGCCGACGGGCCCGGCGCACTCGACGGATTCAGGGTCGACACCGACGGCAACCTTTGGTGCGGTTGGGGAAGCAATGGTTCGCCGTCGGCCAAGCCGGAAGAACTGGACGGTGTGAAGGTCTTTAATCCCCAGGGCAAAGCCATCGGCTTCATCCACCTTCCGGAGCGCTGCCCCAATCTGGTGTTCGGCGGGCCCAAGAAGAACCGCCTGTTCATGGCCAGCTGTCATTCGCTCTACGCTTTATATGTCGAAGCGAGAGGGGCCGTATAATTCTGCCCGGACGAAGTCTGGTCGTCATCCCCATGGCCGCGCTTTGGCGCGGCCATGGGGAGATTTGGGTTCCCGATCGGTCAAATCCTGGAACCAAAACCGCCCGGCGCGGCCGTTAAGGTAAACAAAGGGTTTAAATTGCCCGTCGCTGTTTAAGCGCGTTACGTCGCCCCAGATGCCGTCGCTCCGGGTACGGGCGTGCGGACAAGCGGGAAGCGACATGTCGACAAACTGGCGGATCAGTTCATTCAACGGCGCGCTGCTGGCGGCCTATTTCATCCCGACCTGGACCATCATCGCCCTGCGGATCATGATTTCGCCGATCCACGGCCTCTATGAGCGGCCGAACATAGCGATGGCCCTGTTCGTCAGCGACCATCTGCAACTGGCCGCCGTGACCACGGTGCGCTTCGCGTGGCTGTTGGCATTGGGCAGGCTCACCGTCGTCGCGTTTTTCGCGATCTTCCTGGTTTTCATCACCCGCGCTGCGATCCGCAAGACCGGAGGTTGCGACGAGGCCCTGGGGATGGCGCTGGCCATCGGCAGCGTGATCAGTTTTGTAAGCATGATCATGGCTTCGCAGGTCGGCGAGCCCGAAGCGATGCGGCTGCATGCGACCGAACTTCTGATGCTGCTCGGCA
>Ga0302324_100010970_pt1 | contig 18666 bp, 16 predicted proteins | sample Palsa_T0_1_FD_201949 | JGI IMG/M metagenome (GOLD analysis project Ga0302324, IMG submission 201949) | Peat permafrost microbial communities from Stordalen Mire near Abisko, Sweden - Palsa_T0_1 | ecosystem: Environmental > Terrestrial > Soil > Palsa > Peat permafrost | place: Sweden: Abisko...
CGTATTCAGCGGCTGCTTGTCGGTAAAGCGGATGCGCACGATCGCCTTGGCGCTTTTGAAGCCGTATTTCCAGGGCACGACGAGGCGCAGCGGCGCGCCGTCCTGATTGGGAAGGTCTTCGCCATACATGCCGAAACAAAGCAGGGTGAGCGGATGCATGGCTTCATCCATCCGCAGGCCCTCGACATAGGGCCACTGAAGCACGTTGCGTTGCTGGCCGGGCATCTGGCGCATATCGAGAAGAGTGGTGAACTCCACAAACTTTGCTTTGCTGGTCGGATTCGCGCGCTTGATCAATTCGCTCAACGAATATCCCACCCAGGGCACGACAATCGACCAGCCCTCCACGCAACGATGGCGGTAAATGCGCTCCTCCGCCGGCGCCAGCTTGAGGATCGTGTCGATATCGAGTTCCTGTTTCTTGTCGACCAGTCCGTCGATCTTCACGCTCCAGGGGCGGGTGCGGAAGTTTTTCGCCAGCTCCGCCGGCCCTTCCTTGTCGGTGGAGAACTCGTAGTAGTTGTTGTAGTGAGTCACATCCTTGTAAGGCGTGATGGTTTCGGTCGTGCTCAGCGGGCTCTTCTTAATGCCGTCAATCTTGTTTCCGGCCAGGGCAACCGCCGAGGGCGAAATCAACTCGCTCAATCCGGCGCCTGTCGCAGCAGCCGCCCCCGCCAGCGCAGTCGCGGCCAGGAACTTGCGGCGGTTCATATATAGATCCTTGGGTGTAATCTCCGACGGGCGGATGTCTTCGGCCTTCTTGATCAGCATGGCTCCCCTATCTGTTATACGAGCATCCGCGGCCTGCGGATTGCAAGAACCATCTTCCGACAGATAGGACGCTCGCGTGCGAGAAAAGTTGCACGGGGGGGAACGCGAAGGTATCTGGCACGAGGTCGGACTGAGATCATTCTGGGAGTTGCCTGACCCGGTGAAGTCCCGGACGAGCTATCCCAACACTTCCCTGACCTTGCGCGACAAGTTCTGCAGGGTGAAGGGCTTTTGCAGAAATGCGGTGCCGCCCTCGATCGTGCCCTCGTTGACGATCGCATCTTCGGTGTAACCGGATAAATAGAGCACCTTGGTCTCGGGACGCGTGACCGCTATCCGCTTCACCAACTCGCGCCCTCCCATGCCGGGCATGACTACGTCGGTGATGACCATGTCGATCTTGCCGACGTGCTTCGCGGCCGCAGCCAGGCCAGCCTCGCCATTTTCCGCTTCGACTACGCGGTAGCCATTGCTCTGCAGGGTTTCCCGAACCAACTGCCGAACCGACTCCTCGTCCTCCACCAGCAGGACAGTTTCAGAACCGCCCTGGGCCGCACTGGCTACTGGAACAGAGTTCAGGTCAGCCGCATCGTCGACGCGTTGTAGATAGATGTTAAGAGTGGTACCGCTTCCCTTCTCGCTGTGCACCATGACATATCCGCCGCTCTGTTTCACGATGCCGTAGACGGTCGACAGTCCCAGCCCGGTGCCCTTGCCCTTTTCTTTGGTGGTAAAAAACGGTTCGAAGATTCGAGATTGCGTCTCCTTGTCCATCCCCATGCCGGTGTCGCTCACGGACAGCGCCACGTAGTTGCCGGGGCGGATGAAAGTTTGCCCGCGGCGATGATTCTCATCGACCACGATATTCTGGGTCTGGATCGTCAGCTTTCCGCCGTTGGGCATGGCGTCCTTCGCATTGACCACCAGGTTCATCAATACCTGTTCCAGTTGCCCGGCATCGGCCCGGGTGTGAACCGCGTCGCTGGTCAGAACGGTGGTTAACTCCACGTCTTCCCCGATCAGTGGGCGCAGCAGCCGCTCCATATCCTGGACGATCACGTTCACATCCACGACTTTCAGTTCCAGCAACTGCTTACGGCTGAAGGCGAGCAATTGCCGGGTCAGTGTGGTCGCGCGGTCGGCAGCCTGCTGAATCGCCCGTCCTTTCTCGTGCAACGGATCATGCGCATCCAGGGCCGCGAGAATGACTTCCGTATAACCGCTGATCACCATAAGCAGGTTGTTGAAGTCATGCGCTACGCCCCCGGCCAGCCTGCCCACGGCCTCCATCTTCTGCGCCTGGCGGAACTGGTCCTCCAGCACGCGGCGTTCGGTAACATCCTCGGCAATGGCCTCCAGAACCTCGGCAGGTTCATCGGCGCTGCTGACCGCTCTTCCGCTGATCCGCACCGTGATGCATCGTCCATCCTTGCGTTTCCACTTCACTTCGAACCCGTCCATGCGCCCGGCACGACGGAATTCTTCGATGAGACGCTGATGCTCCTCGGGTTGATCGAAGACATCGCGCTCGGGGTCGAGCAACAGCACCTCTTCAGCCGATCCGTACCCCAACATCGTAATCAATGCCGGATTCACATCAAGGAATCGTCCCTCCAGACTCGAGCGGTAGATTCCATATACCGAACTCTGTACCAGCGACCGATAGCGAGCCTCCGACCGGCGCAACGCCTGCTCGTTCCGCTTGATCTCAACCGCGCTGGCCACCTGCCGCGCCACGAAGGTGAGAATTTCCTTGTCGCGCTGGCCATAACGAATGTTCTTCGAATAGGTCTGGACCACGAGAGCTCCGAAAGTGTTGTTGCCGACTTTCAGCGGCACCCCCATCCAGTCCAACGACCGCGACCCTTTCCGTGCGACTTCACCACGGTTCTCCATGGCCTGTAGAACCTCGGGCGTGGCCAGGAGCGGTTCGCCTGTACGTAACAGATGTTCGGTTAGCCCGTGCCCCAATCTCTTCGGAGGCGGAGCCGAATCCTGCTCATCGACAAAGTAGGGAAAGGTCAGCAGTTCAGTGGCAGGATCGTACAATGCGATGTAGAAATTGCGGGCATACATCAACTCATCGACAATGCCATGCACCGCGGCGAAAAACTGTTGCAGTTCGTGAGCGCTGCTGCTCTTTTCGGCCACGCGGTAAAGCGCCGAACTCAGGGCTTCCACCCGTTTACGGTCGGAGATGTCGTGGTAGCCGGCATAAAACCCCGCCATCTTTCCGTCGAGCAACAGAGGCGCGCAGGACATGGAAACGTGTAGCAGACTGCCATCTTTTTTTCGTCTCTGAGTTTCCAGCGTGATCCGCTCGCCCTTCGTGAGCGCTTCCAGCACCCACTGTGATTCCGCGAGACGCGAAGGTGGCACCACAAGATTTTCCAGCGATTGGCCTACAATCTCAGGGGCGCCGTATCCAAACATGGCGGCAAATGTCGCATTGGCCCACAGCACCCGGTGATCGCAGTCCGCCACACTTAGTCCATCGGGCGAGGCCTGGAACATCTGCTCCAGGTATTGCACCCGAGTTTCCAGGTTTTTCTGATCGTCCCAGTTAAAATCGGATGGCGCAGGGCTGCGGCTGGGCCTTTTCGCCGTACCTGCGGATGGACTGGAGCACTCCGGCGGAAGGAACGCGGGTACAGTTCCGTTCTGTAAAGCTTGCTGCAGCCGGCGGGCACGGACCACCTCTCCCCCGCCCGATTGAGTGACACGTTCCCCCATCCGCGAATTCCCCCCCCCGAAATACGCAGTTTCCCGATGGTAGACGGCGAGGTACTTACTCGAAAGTTACGGGGGTAATCCCACAATGAAGCGTTCCCGAATCAGTGCGATGAGCTCATCCCTTCGTAACTTGGAGAGTCGTGACGTCGCTCTTTAATCTTTAGGCTGGCGTTTTCTCAAGGAAACTACTTCGTCAGGAGGACGATTGTCTCCGCTGGTGCGACGCACCCGGCCAAGCCGGCAATCCGACCCTACTGATCAGCATTGGAGCATGCTGCTGTTCGAAAGTTTGTCCGCGGGGATTGTTGCAGTCGTGGTGGGTCTGTCTGCGGTACTGATTTTAGTTGGACTTTACGTGATCATCGTGTGGCCGCTCACCTTCTGGGACCTCGCCAATCTTGGACTGGAACGATATTCCTCGTGGGTCAACATTGTCCTGTGGTCGGTGTTTGCAGGAGGCTCCTTGGGGGGCTATTGGTGCTTCAGCGGCACAGCCTTTAAAGGAAAAACCAAGATCGCGATTCGTCCCGGCAGAACCAGATAGCGGATGTCGCCGTGGGCGTTCTCTCCAGGACGCTTTCCAAGACAACGACCATCGCCGCATGAAGTAAAGCTGCCAGTTACTCTCGTAAGCCGCGACCATAGCTTGTCCGTGCATTGCCGTGCCAGAATGACCACACCGGCCGGCGTGCAAAGAATCGAAATTCTCAGCGAGCGGAGTCTGGCGCGGGGAATACCCGGCAAGAGGAGCTTCGAAATGAACCACCTTGGCGCGAAGGCAGCCAGCGTTTCAGTGCGGGCCGCGCTGTTCTTGTTCTTCACTCTTGCGCTCGCGCCGTTGTCTGCGCCTGCGCAGACTCCCGGTGTTACCGACAACAGTATCCTGATCGGATCGTGCGCCGCACTGGACGGCCCCGCTCACTTCCTCGGCAAAGAAACGGTGATGGGGGCGACCACTTATCTCCATTCCGTTAACGACGAGGGCGGAGTTTTCGGGCGCAAGGTGCAACTGTTGGCCTTCGATGACAGCTATGACCCGGACAAGGCACCAGCGTGCTTCAAGCGCATGATGAAAGAGGGTGTGTTCGCGCTGGGGTTCTTCGTCGGAACACCTACGGCCAAGGTTTACGTGCCTATGGCGCAGGACGAAAAGGTTCCGGTAGTCGGCCTGTTCACCGGCGCGCAGATGCTCTACGAACCGCTAAAGCGCTACATCATCAATGTGCGCGCTTCCTATTACGACGAGACACGAGAGCAGGTCGACCGGCTATGGGACGCGAACATGCGCAGGATCGGTGTGATTTATCAGGACGATGCATTCGGCAGGACCGTGCTCGATGGCGTCAGGCTGGCGTTGCAGAAACACAACGCTTCTCCGGTCGCATTGGGCGCGTTTGCCAGGAATTCGGTGGATGTCGACTCGGCGCTCAAGGATGTAATGGCTGCGCATCCCCAGGCTGTGATCATGGTCGGCCCTTACGCCCCGGTGGTGGCCATTGTGAAGACGGCACATGCCTCGGGCTGGCGTCCGCAGTTTCTAACCGTATCCTTCGTAGGAACAGAAGAATTCATTAAGGAAGCCGGACCCGACGCTGAGGGTACGATCATCACTCAGGTGGTTCCTCCTTACGATCGCACCGATTACACGACCGTGAATCTCTATCGTAAATACTTGGAGAAGTATTACCCAGACACTCCGCCAAGTTTCGTGAGCCTGGAAGGTTTTGTGGACGCCATGGTCTTGGTGGAAGGGCTAAAGCGCGCAGGCAAGGACCTAAATCGCGAAAAATTCATTGCAGCCATCGAGTCCATCCATGAGATGAACATCGGCATGGGTTCGAAGCTGGTTTTGGATTATGGGCCCACAGACCATAAGGGCTTTGACAGCGTCTATCCGACAGTTGTGAAAAATGGACAAGCGGCATTGCTCACGAACTGGTCTGCACTTGGCAAGTGAGCCTCCGCCTCTTGTGTGCGGACAAGCGCCTCCCTTCGTGACACTCTTAAGAACCCGAACCGCCGCGAAAAGTTGCGCTAAACACTACTCCCTAAAAACATCTCCTGCCGTTCCCCCACAGTGCATCTTCGGTTCCGCCTCGCGCATCGAAGGAATTAACCAGGTAGTTAATTAGTAAAGTTTCGTCAATGGTCGGAGGTGACCTTATGATGGCGTGGGGAACAAAGAGAACGAGTTCTGCAAAGAACAGGAGTTTGGCAACACTGGCGAGTGCGTTGTTAGCGGTCGGGCTGCTGAGCGTGACTCTCGTAGCGCAGACCCCGGCAGCAGCCCGCTACGACACTCAAATTCAGGCCGCTTTGGATCAGAAACTCTCGTCCAAGAAACAACTCAATGACGTCAAGGCAAGCACGGAGGACGGCATCGTCACGCTGACTGGAACAGTCGATCTTTTCCAGCGCAAGCTCGACGCGGCAAAAGCCGTGCGTAAAACGGCGAACGTACAAGGAGTGCGTAACCTGATCACTGTAAACGGTCCCAGCGTGCCCGACGCGCAACTAGAGCAGAAACTAGCTACTAAGCTGCGCTATGTTCGCGTGGGTTACGACAACACGTTCGATTACTTTGCGCTCGGCGTAAAGGACGGAGTCGTGACCGTCGAGGGCCAGGATCGCACTGGCATCGGCCGTGACGAGGCTCTGGCAGACCTCGCGAACATGCCCGGAGTTAAGGATGTGATCGACAATGTCACGGTTGCGCCGGTGTCGGGTTTCGATGACGGCTTGCGCTTGCGCGCACTGCGGGCCATCTATCGTGACACGGTACTGAGCAAGTATGCGGCCGATCCGGCGCAGCCGATTCGCATCATCGTCGATAACGGACACGTCACGCTGTACGGTATCGTAGATAGCAAGATGGACAAAGACATCGCCGGAATCAGAGCCAACCAGCTTCCCGGCGCTTTCAGCGTCGAGAACAAACTACAGGTCGAATCCAAGGCGAACCAGCAAGGGTCATAACTGACGCAGCGGTGACAAAGGGCGTGGCGAGAGCTGCGCCCTTTTTTTCCATTGGCAGCAGTTGTAAAACCTCGTACCAGATGAACCTTAGCCGACTATTCGCGACTGCTTGTGGTCTAATCTTGCCCATATGCGGTTCAGGTTCTGGCTCCCAGCACTGCAGACGGCTGCAATGCTGCTCATCCTGTGGGCGCCGTCGAATCCCAAAGCTCACGATCTGGACATCGTCTTCGCCAATGGCGTGTCGATGAAGGCTTGGACTCTGATCCCTGGCGGAAATGCAATCGACTGGGCAGAAGGAATCAATCTGCCAGCCTCGGCCGTGGTTACACCGCTAGAGTTCGCGATCAGAAAGCCTGCGGCCCTGCCCAGTTATAAATTCAGATTTTTTGGCGTCTGGCTGATCGGAATTCTTTGCTGGTACATGGTTGGAAGGTTCGTCGGCGATTTGCTGCAGTGGCGAAGCACCCGAACGCTTCCGCGCAAGAACGCCATGGATCTGGGGTTCGCGCTTATTGCGACTCCCAGTGCGGTATTGCTGGCGAAGGCTTTACCCGATGCCGGCAGGTCGTCTCCGATCCTCGCGGTGTGGGCCGTCATCTGGCTCGGGATCACAAGCGCGGATTTGCTATTTCGCGTAGCGCAAGAGATCCGGCAGAGAAGAAGACCCGCCGTTCATTGATGACTTATTTAGCGGCGGATTAACTCGGCGGCGTGTGCGTGAAGGGTAGTTTCAGGTACCGGACTTTTTCTGGCTCGACAACCAGCGTCACCTGAGCGTCGCCGCGCATTGGAAACGGTTTCCCGATGTATTTATGTGAGAGGGCATCGAGCGTCTTGAGTTCGGGATCGGCACGGCGCTCGACCACGCGTCCACGAATCTGGACTTCTTCGTAAGGATTGTCGAAGTCGACGATGGAGAGTGCGACTCGCGGATCGCGCTTCGTATTCTTGCCTTTGAGTGAGCCCTCCGAGGTGTTGATGATGATGCGATCTCCCTCCCGACCCACCCATACCGGAACGGACTGCGGGGATCCATCGGGCATCAGCGTGGCCAGATGGCCAAAGTTCGGACGATCAATGAGCTGTTTTACTTCCTGTGATAGTGCTGCCATACATGCTCCTCACGACGTTATATCCGGAACCGGCAATTCACGGTAACCGGTTGATGAGCGAAGCCACATAACCTGCTCCGAAGCCATTATCAATATTTACCACGCTGACGTTGGAGGCGCACGAATTCAACATCCCCAACAAAGCCGCCAAGCCCTGGAATGACGCGCCATAGCCCACACTGGTGGGCACGGCGATGACGGGGACTCCGACTAACCCCCCGACGACGCTGGGCAGCGCGCCCTCCATGCCTGCGCAGACAATCACGACGCGTGCCTTGGTCAGAGCTTCGCGATTCGCGAGTAAACGATGAATGCCGGCGACACCAACATCGTAGAAGTGTTGAACCTTGTTGCCCATGAGTTCTGCCGTGACGACCGCCTCCTCAGCTACCGGGATGTCGCTGGTTCCGGCCGAGACCACCGCGATGATCCCTTTGCCGTAAATCGCAGGGTCGCGGTGCACCACCACAGCGCGCGCCAACTCCCGATATTCCGCGGCGCGAACTTTTTTCTTCACGGCGGCGAATTGCCTGGCATCGGCGCGCGTGGCCAGCACGTTGCCGCCATGTTTCGCCAGCCGGGCGAAAATTCCCGCCACCTGCGCCGGAGTCTTCCCCTGCCCAAGGATCACCTCCGGCATTCCGGCTCGCAGCGCGCGATGATGATCGACCTTGGCGAAGCCAAGATCCTCAAATGGCATATGCCGCAGACGCGCGACGGCATCGTCAGGAGTGATTGAACCTTTGCGTACCTGCTCGAAAAGCTTGCGGATAGATTCGGCGTTCACGTTCGAGGCTCGCGCGGCAATCGGCTTTCCGGTCGCGGAGTTCTAGATTAGCATTTGAAGGTTCGTTATAAATAGTCGCTGACCGTCAAGAATCCAACGGCTGCACTTGGAGCAAGCGGCAGAAGTGCCAGACCGATGCCGAATATGGCTGGGACGCTCTCGCCGGCGCGTCGCGCATCCCGGACGAAGCAGGACACCGCTGCGAGTTCGAGCATAGCGAAGATAGCGAAAGCCGCGACCATCACCAACGGATGACTGAAGGTGCACAGACCCATTCCGGCCAGCATGAATGCGGGAATAAAGAGCAGAAGGGGAGCGAGAGCCAGAGCCCATGCGACCGCAAATCTTGATTTCATCAGCAATGGCCATTCCTCCTCAATGCTGGGTTGCATCCAGCAATAGTGAGTTGCGCTCAACGTCCAGCGTTGCGCAACTTGGCAATCACGGCGGCGCAGACCTTGCGCGCCAACCCGGGTTCGTCGAGGTGCGCCAGGAACAGACGGCGCAAACCACCTGGCGCGACTTTGCCCGCAAGGTACGCGTCATAGATTTGATTTCCGATGCGGTAACCCCACTCCTGCGCAGAAGTATCGAACAGGCTCTGGTCGCCTCGGGCAGCGGCTTGGGCCGCCTTCTCGCAACCGGCCCTGGATAATTGCCACCTATCGTCAAAGTCCGCCGCCGGTCGCGCCGGGTAAAGCACACGCGAACCGAAGAATGCCACCGCATGCTGGATCACGCGCGAATGGAATTCGTCGGCGGCGCTCTTGGGCTGACCGTTTCCGTGCGCCTCTGCGGGACCCATGCGCTGCGGCAAGCCCTGGCAGGCCTGATGCAGAAAGCGAGCCGCATCTTCCGCCGCGTACATCATCTGAAATTCGCGGATGTAGAACACATTGACCTTCGCCAGGTAAGCGCTACCGCGCTCTTCGACGCGGGCAAGCATTAAGGAGCGATCCATTTCGCTCACGCCCTTGCGCATCAACAACCGACGGAGCAGGACATCGGAGGCTCCGCTATAAACTTCCGGCAACATGTCGACGAGAAATTTCGGCTGTGTGCCGTTATGCGGAGAATAGCGGTTAATTTCTAAAAAGCGCGCCAGAGTATCGATGAGGTTTTAAATCTTGGGGGCGAAATCGGGAGTATTTTCGCAGCGGCTCCACTGGTCAAGAAACAAACGGTAGCTCTCGTACTTCTCCAGCGGCGTGGCGTTGAAGACGCACAGAACGTCGTCATTGACCCGGACCGCCTCCACCTTGTCAGTGCGCTCTCCTGCGGCGCGCCAGTAAAGCGCGTCTACGTTCTGCAGGACGGTGAGAATTTTCGTGCCGGGCATCTGATCGTGCAGAACACGCGGCAAGTGTCCCGGGGCGAGATGCGATTCACCGAACAGTACGATCACAACAGCGTTCGGGTGGCGCTCACGGATCTCGGAAATCTTAGCGGCAGCGTGACGATCGCGGGCGCCGATCCGGCGCAGGTCCTCACGCGGCATACAATCGAGTCCATAAACTGCGTCCGCATGATCGCGCGCGGATACCAGCAATTCGCGAAACGGGCCCCAGCCGTATCCCCAGTCGAGGTCGAAGCGGATGCGCTGCCGAAGTTCGTCCTCGTCGATTTCACGCCGCCACCATTCATCGAGAATATGTTGATCGCGAGCGAAGATGGTTTCGACGCCAAGTATCACGGGGCGGTCGCCGGCCAGCGCGCGTTGTTCCAGCATCGAGGCGGCGTAGCGCTGGGCGGCCGGAAGCGCGTGATAGTCGCCAATGAGCACGATATCGGCGGCGCAAAGAGCGTCCTGCATCTGCCGCGAATCGAGCAGCGTATCGTAGCTACGGAATGCCTGGTTGAACTCGCGCAGATATTTTCGCCGGTGGTGGGAATCGTAGGCTCCGATTTCGCGCTCCACTCCAGCCAGCGCGTGCAACTCGGCGGCGCTGCGGCGGGATCGGAGATTGGTGGTCGATGCCATATTCAGCTATTCGCCTCTGGCTCCTCGGTTCGGCGTCTTGACATCCGACTATCTGACTCCCTATGCTGCGATCCAGTGGGATGAATCAACCGCCGAAAAATCTGACGGTCGCGACCACTGGCGCCAGCGGAGCCGTGTTTCTCAAGCACTTTCTCCTCGCCGTTGGCCGCGACCCGCGGGTGCTGACCGTAAACTTCATCGCCTCTGATAGTGCCTTGCGCGTGATGGCCGAAGAGTTGGGTATCAAAGGCCGCGCTAACCTGATCGGCCGGCTCACCGGCTTTCCCGGTGGCAAGACTTCGCGCAAAATCAAAGAGCAGTCCAACGCCGATATCGGCGCCAACGTGGCCAGCGGTTCTTATCCTGCCGACGCTATGATCGTCATTCCATGCAGCGTGGGCACATTGGCGCGCATCGCCAACGGAGTCGCCTCACAACTGATCGAGCGTGCGGCCGACGTCTCGCTAAAAGAAAAACGTCCCCTCGTGCTCTGCGTGCGCGAAACGCCACTCAATAAAATTCATATCCGCAATATGTACCGCGCAGCTGACGCCGGAGCCACCGTGTTCCCGCTGATCCCCGCCTTCTACTTCGGCGCAGCCACCTTGGATGCAATGGCCCGCGAATTTGCCTTCCGGGTCTTGGCCCATATTGGCCTTCCTCAGCCCGGTGCGTTCCGCTGGAAAAGCTGACGGCTCAACCACTTGGCAGCTACCGTCAAAAACGCAGCTGCCTAGCGAACCGCTATAGGAAACATCGGCACATCAGGGGAGAATTCCAGTGTAAGGAGCCCGGGACGCCGGTCCCAGATATCAGCCGGACATGTACGGGCGGCGATTAGTGGCAGGTGCGGGATTTGCAGGACCACACCACCTGTAAACCCTTCGTCAAGGTCAGTGGCCTTACGATCTAATCGGAACGCCAGGCGAGGAGCATGATGACTCGAGAGACCCAGTGCTGCATCGCCGGCGGAGGGCCGGCCGGAATGATGCTCGGCTTTCTGCTGGCTCGTGCCGGCGTAGACGTCGTGGTGTTGGAAAAGCACGCCGACTTCCTGCGCGATTTTCGCGGAGATACCATTCACCCCTCCACCCTCGAATTGATGTACGAACTCGGATTGCTGGAGGACTTCCTCCAACGTCCGCACCAGGAGTTGAGGGAACTTTCTGCGCAGGTCGGCCAGGATACACTGAAATTGGCCGACTTCACTCACCTTCCCACCCGCTGCAAGTTTCTCGCCTTCATGCCGCAATGGGATTTTCTTAACTTCCTGGTCGATCACGGCAAACGCTATCCCGGCTTTCAGGTCGAGATGCAGGCCGAGGTCGCCGATCTCATCGAGGACTCCGGGCATATCGTCGGCGTGGTCGCCAAGACTCCCAACGGACGAATGGAAATCCGCGCGCCTCTGACGGTGGGCTCGGATGGACGGAATTCAATTGTTCGCGAGCGTGCTGGGCTGGAAGTAATCGATCTGGACGCTCCTATGGATGTGTTGTGGATGAGACTCAGCCATCGCCATGGTGATCCCGGGCAGAGTCTGGGCCACGCTGATGCTGGAAAGATATTTGTCATGATCGACCGCGAGGATTACTGGCAGTGCGGCTTCGTTATTCCGAAGGGCAGCGCGGATGAGCTCCGCCAACGCAGTATCGAACAGTTTCGCGCGGAGATTGTCAGTCTCGAGCCCTGCTTTCGCGACCGAGTCGACGAATTAAAGGACTGGAACGACGTGAGTCTGCTCACCGTGAAGGTGGACCGCCTGAGACATTGGTCTCGTCCTGGACTTCTGTGCATTGGCGACGCGGCGCACGCCATGTCGCCAGTGGGAGGAGTCGGAATCAATCTGGCGATTCAGGACGCAGTGGCGACAGCAAATATCCTGGGCGCGAAGTTGGCCGCCGGCGGAACCGTCTCCGACGCAGATCTTCGCGCCGTACAGCGGCGCAGAGAGTTTCCTACCCGTGCGACCCAGCGTTTGCAGGTTTTCGTGCAAAACCAGGTCATTCGTAAAGTTCTTTCTAGTTCTGAACGCCTGGCCCTCCCGCTGCCGCTCAAACTTATGCGGAGATGGCCTTTTCTGCGCCGCATCCCTGCGCGTCTGATCGGCATCGGATTTCGTCCCGAGCATGTACAAACGCCGGCGGCTTTTACTAAACCTTCCTGACTATTGTTGATTTTCCTCATGCCGGCGAATGCTACTATCTCTGCCTAAAGGCAAAGCTTTCCAGACCTTTCTTCGATCGAACAATTTGGAGACCCCCGCATGTCCCAGAAGCAGCCAGGACGACCTAAGGTCCAGGAATCGCCGGCGCAAAACGTCTTTTCGCGCTCCCGCATCCCGCTGGTAATCCACTTAGTCATATTGTTGTTCAGTGCGGCGCTGGGTTCGTATGCCGACGACCGCAACCCTCTGGCGGGCGATGCCAAGGCCGCCAAAGCAGGAGAATATGAGTTCCGTATCAACTGCGCCTTATGTCATGGCCTGGGTGCGCGGGGCGGAGGTCGCGGCCCCGATCTCACCCGCGCGGTTAAAAAGCACACACACTCCGACGGTGACATGTTTCAGGTCATCAGCAACGGCATTCCCGGAACGGCTATGCCATCGAACGGGACTAATGGTCAGGGCGTCGGCATGACCGACGAAGAAATCTGGCAGATCATTACATACATTCGCAGTCAGGAGGTGAAGGCCCCAGCCAGACCGATGGGCAATGCCGCGCGGGGAAAAGACTTGTTTTACGGTGATGCGAATTGCTCGTTGTGCCACATGATCGACGGCAAAGGCGGACGGCTTGGGCCGGAATTGACCAGCGTCGGTGGCTCGCGCACGCGGGAGGCAATTATCGATTCGGTGCGTAATCCCAGCCGCCGCCTGGCCTGGGGATTGACTGAAGCGACGAAAGAATTTCCGCAGGAATACGAGAGCGTTACTGTGGGTACCGCTGACGGAAAAGAAATTAAAGGTGTCACGCTGAATGAAGATAACTTCAGCGTGCAAATCATGGATTCCGGTGAGCAGATTCATTCACTGGAGAAAGACAAGCTGCGTTCGTTTCGGAAGAGTCGAGAATCGGCGATGCCGAAATACGGCGTCGATGTTCTGAGCGACAAAGATCTGGAGGACATTGTGGCCTTCCTGACCAGCGTGGGGACAAAATGAGCATTCCCGACGGAATTGCCCACCAGCCGCGAAGCGGCGATAGATTGCGGCCCACAGGTTGCCCTGAGCCCGCCGAAGGGGCGCAAGCTGTGGGACAACGACAGAAGGCGCGCCAGCCCCGGAGGGGCGAAAGAGACAACTGCGTCAGAGCGTTCGCTCTACTCTGCCTGCTCTCTACGGCGCCAAGCGTAATCCACGCGCAGGTCACTTTCGAGCGTCTCTTGAATTCCTCCAAGGAACCGCAGAACTGGATGACCTACTCCGGAGACTACTCCGGCAAGCGCTTCAGCAGCCTCGACCAGATCAACACGACGAACGCACGCGCCATGGTCGCGAAGTGGGTCTATCAGACTGGTGCGACTGGAAAACTTGAGACCACTCCGCTTGTAGTAGACGGAATTCTCTATGCCACCGCTCAGGACAATCGTGCTTTCGCCCTCGACGCCCGCACCGGCCGCCCTATCTGGATGTATCAGCGCCAGATTCCCGGAGACATTCGCCCCTGCTGCGGCCGGGTAAATCGCGGCCTGGCAATTCTGGGCGACAAAGTTTTTCTGGGCACGCTCGATGCTCACGTGATCGCGCTCGACGCCAAGACTGGAAGCGTCGTGTGGGACGTGATCGCCGCTGACTATCGCACGGGGCACAGCTTCACCGTCGCTCCTCTGGCGGTAAAGGATCTGGTCGTGATCGGAGTATCCGGCGGCGAATACGGTGTGCGCGGCTTCATCGATGCTTATGACGCCGCCACCGGCGAACGCAAGTGGCGCTTCTACACCGTGCCCGGTCCGGGCGAAGTCGGCCATGATACGTGGGAAGGCGATTCCTGGAAGGTCGGCGGCGCTCCGGCGTGGAATACCGGAACCTACGACCCAGCCACGAACCAGATTTTCTGGCCGACCGGGAACCCTGCACCGTCGAATCGCGGCGAAGGACGCGCGGGCGACAATCTCTACAGCAATTCCCTGCTCGCCCTCAATGCTGAGAGCGGCAAAATGAATTGGTACTTCCAATTCACGAAACACGACGAGCATGATTGGGACGCCACGCAGGTTCCAGTCATAATTGACGCCGGCGGCAAGCACCTGATCGCCCAAGCCAACCGTAACGGCTTCTTTTACGTAATCGACCGCACCACCGGCAAGCTGATCTCCGCCAATGCCTATGGCAAGACCACCTGGAGCGACGCCAAGGATTCCGAGGGGCGTCCGGTGCCGAATAAGAACGCGTCGCCCACGCAGGAAGGTCACACTGTATGCCCGGGTGCACTGGGGACGACTAACTTCATGGCCCCGACCTACGATCCCCAGGCCGGGCTGTTCTATGTGACGGCTCGCGATCAGTGCGACATCTTCAGCACCGCTCCGCAACCTTACGAAGCCGGCCACGCATTTTACGGCAGCGCTTATTTTCCGTCGGAGGAAGCGGAACCGTATCGCGGCTTTCTCAAGGCGATCGATCCCGTTACTGGCCAGGTGAAGTGGAAGTTCGAGCACACATCGCCGACATGGTCGGGAGTGCTCTCAACCGCCGGCGGTCTCGTATTCAGCGGCGACGCCGAAGGAAATTTCATCGCCTTCGACGCTGCCTCGGGCAAACCTCTTTGGCATTTTCAGATGGGCGGCGCCGTCTACGCCGCGCCCATGGCCTTCGCCGTCGACGGCAAAGAATACGTAGCCATCGCGGCGGGCAGCGCGATCTACGCGTTCGGACTGCCGTGATTGAATGGCGCGTCTGCTCCGGCCTAGCTTCTGAGGAAACATCAGGGAGGGCTTTCGCAGTAATTGTCTCGATATTGTTCTGTCTTTTCGATTCTTCTGCTAGGAACCTGATCATTGCACGCCGCTGTAGATCGCCAATCTCAATCTGTGCGGTGGCGCGGATCTTCTCAGCTTCCGCCTCAGCCTCTGCGACTCGAACGATCTGCCAAGGCCTAGCTATCCCTCCGATAGCGTCGGAGATTTTTTCAACCAGCGTGGTCGCTGGCTTCGCGAGATCGCCGAGATTAACGAGGGAGCGCTCGTCCATACTTGGTCCCCTCTTGTTTGAGTTGAGGCTCCAAGTATATGCGCGACCGCAACGGCAATTGTTGCCATCGTGGCCAGTTGACCAGTTGAGCGGACTATGATCCAATGAACTAGTCATGAAAGAAGTTGCCATCTCCGAGTTCAAAGCCAAGTGCCTGGCCCTCCTTGACGAGGTCCAGAAAACCAAGCAGACGATCCGGGTCACTCGCCGCGGCCGTCCCATCGCAGAGGTTGGCCCCCCTTCGCCAGCCAAAAGACGGGATTGGATCGGCTCGATGGAGGGCAAGAGCAAGATCCTGGGCGATATCATCTCCCCAGCGAGCGAAGAGTCCGACTGGGAGGTCTTGCGAGATTGAGGCTGCTACTCGATACGCACATCTGGCTGTGGAGTCTCATTGAGCCGGAACGGCTGGGGAAACGAGCTCGCCACGAACTCCGGGATCAGACCAACGAATTGTGGCTCTCGCCTGTCAGCACCTGGGAAGCCCTGATCTTGCACGAGAAAGGCCGCGTCTTCCTGGCCCCCGATGCAAGAGAGTGGATGACGCGCAATACGGCTCCCTTTCGAGAGGCTTCGCTTACCCACGAGATTGCGGTGGCCTCTCAATTCCTTCGCCTCGCGCATCGCGATCCCGCGGATCGCTTTCTCGCGGCAACGGCGCTGGTGCTGGAACTGACGCTAGTAACGGCAGACGCCCATCTGCTGGGACTCGGCGAAATTGCTACACTGGCGAACCGGTAACGAAACTCGGCGGTTCAAGCCAGCGTCTGTGTCGACTTTTCATCGCATGGCTAAGTGCGAAGCCCACCCGAATCCGAGCCGCAGGAACCTTACTTCACCCCTAGAAAATCCGCTTGAACAGCCAGAACAACGATCCCGAGAGCATCATCGCCACTGGCAGCGTAAGCACCCAGGCCAAAGCCAGGTTCCGTACGGTCGACCATTGGATGCCCGAATGGTTGGCCGCCATGGTTCCCGCAATGCCAGAGGAAAGCACATGCGTTGTACTCACCGGCAGACCGAATCCGTCAGCGGCGCCGATCGTAGCCATCGCCGTGATCTCGGCCACCGCACCCTGTGCGTAAGTGAGATGGCTCTTGCCAATTTTTTCTCCCACCGTCACAACAATGCGCTTCCACCCGACCATCGTTCCCAAACCGAGAGCCATCGCGACCGCAACTTTCACCCATAGCGGAATGAAGCGGGTGGCGTGATCGATATGCGCCTTGTATCCGGCAAGAATGGCGGTGTCGGCGGCGGAAATCTGCGGCTGGCCATTCCTCTTCATCAGGCGCAGAGATTCGCTGATCAGATACATATCGTTGCGGAAGTTGCGCACGCGATCGTTGGGAATATTCTTCATCTCCTTATAAAGAGAGGTCTCGTTGCCGATGTCGCTGACCAGGGTGCGCAAGGCCAGCATGGTGTTGGGAGTGAACTCCTTGGTGCGGATGTAGTTGGTGACATCCTCGTGAGCATCGCCAATCACGGCGTTGGGGCTGACGTAGTTGGAGAGCGTGTTCGCGGCCTGTTGGGAGACGGCAATGAAGTCCTGCGAATCCTGGTAGGTGACCGCGTGGTTCAATGCGTAAGCGGTGGGCACTGTGCCGATCAGAATCAGCATAATCAGCCCCATACCTTTCTGTCCGTCGTTGGAACCATGAAAGAAGCTGACGCCCGTGCAGGTGAGAATGAGCAGGCAGCGAATGTAGAAGGGCGGCGGCGCTTCGCCTTCGGGTGACTTGTAGAGCTTGGGATCCTTAATCAGCAGTTTAGCCAAGAGCAGCAGCAGAAACGCGCAGCCAAAGCCAACAATCGGCGAAAGCAACAGCGAGTAGCCGATATTCTTGGCCTGGCCCCAATCCACGCCGCTGGTGCCGGATCTGCCATTGATAAGTTGGTTGGCGATGCCGACTCCGATCACCGAGCCGATCAGGGTATGCGAACTCGACGCTGGCAATCCGAAATACCAGGTACCGAGATTCCAGATAATCGCCGCCACCAGCAAAGCAAAAACCATGGCGAATCCGGCCTTGCTGCCAACCTGCAGAATCAGTTCCACAGGCAATAACGAGATGATGGCAAAGGCGACCAGGCCGCTCGAAACCAGCACGCCTAGGAAGTTCCAGAACCCCGACCACACCACCGCGATATGCGGTTCCAGCGAGTGCGTGTAAATCACCGTGGCCACGGCGTTGGCCGTGTCGTGGAATCCGTTGACGAACTCGAAGCCCAGCGCCACCAATAGGGCGATGCCCAACAGCAGATAAGGCAGGAACGATCCACTGTGAACGGTGGAGAGATCCTTCAGCAGGCTCGAACCGGCGTAGGCCACGCCGATGGCCAACACGATGCCGAAAATCACCATGCCAATTTTGCCGGGAGAGCGCGAGAGCTTCGCATCAAGTACGGAGTGGGAGGCGGTAGCCATGAGTTCCTCGTTGGAATGAAATCGAAAACAATTGCTGAATCGCGGAACTATACCGGAGGATTGTTACGGGAGTGTGAAAATGGAAGTTCGGTGCTGTCCTAATCGTGCGCACTAACAGGACACACCGGGGACCCCGATTCAGTCCTAGTCAGGACAGCGTCGCAGGCCTTTAACGTCGTTTTAATGCCCTCCTGTTACGATGAAATCGGGTCGAAATGCCTTTCAGGAGGTGTTTATGATTCCTTTCTCCACTGCTCCGCTGGGCGCCACTTCCGGCGCACTTACCTGGTCCAGAATCTCCTGCAACCGGCGACACGAACTCAGGCTGAATGGGGAAGCGATTGGCGAGTTGAAGCGTCCCAGTTTCTGGTCAGCAAACTTTGTCGCGGAGACCCAACACGGTACCTGGAAATTTCGTCGCAGCGGCTTTTGGGGAAATCTAGTAGAAGTTGTCGACGAGGCATCGTCACAGCCCATCGCGTCATTCAAACCAGGATACAGCCGCGGCGCTCTGAGTTTTGCCGATGGGCAGACCTTTAAAGTCACGCATAAAGGCTGGTGGCGTAGCGACCGAGAGTGGTCAGCCACTTTTGTACGTACACGTGCGCGAGAAGAAAGTCGAACTCGCAGGCGGCTTGGCCGTGCCGGAAGAACGGCTCGCTCTCTTGATTATGTTCACTT
>Ga0302324_100010975_pt1 | contig 18662 bp, 12 predicted proteins | sample Palsa_T0_1_FD_201949 | JGI IMG/M metagenome (GOLD analysis project Ga0302324, IMG submission 201949) | Peat permafrost microbial communities from Stordalen Mire near Abisko, Sweden - Palsa_T0_1 | ecosystem: Environmental > Terrestrial > Soil > Palsa > Peat permafrost | place: Sweden: Abisko...
CCTTTCCCAGTAGGTCGCGTCAACCACCTGGTCCCAAACAAGAGACTCGAAAGAGTGCGTCTCGCGTGGGAAATTCCAAGCAATCCCGAGATCGTCACGGAAACCGACAAAGAAGACCCGCTCGCGCTTCTGAGGGATGCCATAGTTCGCGGCGTTCAGGAGTCTTGTCACGACCCTGTAGTGCAAGTCTTGTCGCCTGCCACTGGTGTGATGGCGTTCCAAACGTGCGAGGTGATCTATCCACGACTGATTCGCAGTTCGGACGATAGTGGGGTGCTCCATTTGGAGCTGGATGTACTGGTAGTAGTTGCGAAAAGTGGAGCGCGTCAGGCCTTTGACATTCTCAAAAATGAAGACCTTCGGGCTGGCCTCGCGAACTGCGCGAATCGCCTGGGGGAACATGTCGCGGCTGTCATTGAAAGCGCCGTGCTTGCCGCCCATTGAAAATGGCTGACAAGGGGGACCCCCTGATACCAAATCAACTCGGCTTTCGTACTGCCGGAAGTCGATCTTCCGCACGTCGCGCTCCAGTACCTCCCAATTGCAGACAGCCGCCACTGAAAGCCTTTGATTCTCTCGAACTGTTTCGCAGCAGTAAGAGTCGCGCTCGATTACAGCAACTGGCGAGATCCCAGCTTCGTGGAGGCCCATTCCGAGACCACCGGCTCCGGCAAACAATTCAATCGATTTCATATCTTTCCAAGAATGTACGTACACGCTTCGAAACGGAAGCAAGATTCGTCAACTGGCATTCCCAAATGGTCAACACTTCCCAACCCAGATTTCGGAGTTCCGATTTGATCCTCCGGTCGCGGATGCGATTCCCTTCAAGCTTTGGCTCCCAAAACCCCAACCGGCTCTTCGGAAGGCGAGCCAGCTTACAAGATTTAGCCGTGTGTCTGTGCCAAAAGCACCCATGCACGAAGATGATCCGCCTGCGACCAGCAAATACGAGATCGGGGCGCCCCGGCAGCCTCCTGTCATGGAGGCGATATCGGTAGCCGAGGCCGAACGCCAACCGGCGGACGATCATCTCGGGTTTCGAGTCCTTGGAACGGACGCGAGACATGACCTCAGAGCGCTTTGATTGAGGCACCGTGTCCACACCCGCAAACCTCCTCTCCCACTCCCCCAAAGAATGCCTTCACCATCGTCCCGCGCAGGAAATGCTCTAGCTGCACCCGCTTGTCGAGCCGCAGCTCATGCAGCGGTAGCAGCTGCCGTTGCGGACCATGATGGCGCCGCAGGTGTGGCAGCTGGGCGCGTCGCCCATGTCGTAAAGTTCCCTCATCGCATCGGCCGCGTGGTAGATGCCGCGGTCTTTCAAAGACGGACCATGGGTCGGGGTCTGCATGGGGAGCGCCGCCTGTGCTTCCGGCGCGATGCCGCCGCCGGGGGCTGAGGTGTGTCCCATTCCGCTGAGGCCCGGGCCGGATTGCCCGGACGCGCCGGAGCCCGGACTGGACGCGCCGGAGCCTGGGTTGAATGCGCCGGGAGTGGGGTTGACCATGCCGCTCTCGCGGAGCCGGCGCGCCACCTCTTCGGCCAGACGGGCGAATTGGCTTTGCGACGCTGCTTCCTCGTCCGGCTCGATATCCGCCAGGATGGACGGCGAGGCCGGCAGTTGCGGAGCCTGCTGCGTGCCCAGGCCCGCGAACAGCGAGAGCTGAGTGCCCGACAGGAAGCGCAGGTTAAGCCAGCGGAAGATATAGTCCATCAGGCTCTTGGCGTAGCCGATGTGCTCGTTGCCGGTCCAGCCGGAGGGCTCGAAGCGCAGATGCGCGAACTTCTCGCACAGCACGCGCAGCGGCACGCCGTGCTGCAGAGCGAGCGAGATGGACGTGGCGAAGGAGTCCATGAGGCCGGAGACGGTGGAGCCCTCCTTGGCCATCTTGATGAAGATTTCGCCGGGCTGGCCGGTGGGATAAAGGCCGACCGTGATGTAGCCCTCGTGGCCCCCGATCCCGAACTTGTGCGTGATAGACGCGCGCTCCTCGGGCAGGCGATGGCGCACGGCGCGTGGCGGGCCGTTGAGGTCCTGCGCGGCGGCTGCGGGGCGAGCGGGTTCGTGCATCGGCGCTGGCTTGAGCGTGGGCACGGCGGCGGCCTTGGCGATCTGCTCCAAGGAATTCTGGAAAGCCGCGGCGGCTGCGATCACCTGCCTGGCCGTCAGCTCCAGCTTGTCGCTGATCTTGGCTTCGAGCGCCTTCACGTCGGCCTCGGCTGCGGGCTGCCCGGCGGCAAGCTGCGCCATGACGCGCGCGCCGGCGGCATCGAGCGCCGAGGGTTCGCGCTTAACGTCCATGCTTGTGTTGAGCGGCTGCGTGCCCTTCGATCCGTCGCGATAGATGGCGACGGCCTTGATGCCCTGACGCCAGCTCTCGGCGTAGGCCTCGGCCACGTCGTCAACGCTGGCCTCGTGAGGCAGGTTGACGGTCTTCGAGATGGCTCCGGAAAGGAACGGCTGCGCGGCGGCCATCATCTTGATGTGGCCCATGTATTGGATGGAGCGCGTGCCCTTAGCTGGCTTGAAGCTGCAATCGAAGACGGCCAGGTGCTCGGGCTTGATGCCGGGCGCGCCCTCGATGGTGCCTGTGGCGTCAATGTAGCTGACGATGGCGTTGACCTGGTCGTTGTCGTATCCGAGCTTGAAGAGCGCCGCTGGCACGGTGTTGTTGACGATCTTGATCATGCCGCCGCCGACGAGCTTCTTGTACTTGACCAGCGCCAGGTCGGGCTCGATGCCGGTGGTGTCGCAGTCCATCATGAAGCCGATGGTTCCGGTGGGCGCCAACACGGTGGTTTGCGAGTTGCGGTAGCCGTAGCGCTCGCCGTAGACGAGAGCCATGTCCCAGCACTCGCGGCTGGCGTCAATGAGCGCGTCAAGCTGCGGCACACTGAAGGGCTCGCCGCTCTGGCGCGACTTGCCGATGTTGTTGACCTCGGCGCGGTGCATGCGGATCACGTCAAGGAAGGGTTCGCGGTTGACATAGAAGCCGGGGCATGCGCCGCCCTGCCGCTCTACGCTTGCAGTCAGAGGCGTGGCCGAGGCCAGCGGCTGGCAGGTAGCGGCCACGATGGCCGACTGCAGGTATGCCTGTCCGCACATGATGGCGGTGAGCGAGGCGGCAAAGTCGCGGCCGGCGGCCGAGTCATAGGGCAGGCCCATGGACATGAGCAGCGCGCCCAGGTTGGCATAGCCCAGGCCGAGCGGCCGGTAGTCGTGCGAGTTGCGCGAGATGGCCTCGGTGGGGTAGCCGGAGTTGTCGACCAGGATCTCCATGGCCGTGATGACGACCGAGATGGAGTGCCGGTAGGCGGCGATGTCGAACGCGCCCGTGCCGGTGACGTATTTCATCAGGTTGAAACTGGCCAGGTTGCAGGCGGAGTTGTCGAGGAACATGTACTCCGAGCAGGGATTGGACGCGTTGATGCGGCCGGTGTTCTTGCTCGTGTGCCAGCGGTTGATGGTGTCGTCGAACTGCATGCCGGGGTCGCCGCAGAGCCAGGTGGCCTCGGCGATCTTGCCCATGATGTCGCGCGCCTTGAAGGTCTTCACGGGCACGTGGCCCTTGACCGTATAGGTGGTGAACTCGCCGTCCTTCTCGTAGGCGCGCATGAACTCGTCGCTCACGCGCACGGAGTTGTTGGCGTTTTGGAAGAAGATGGACGAGTAGGCCTCGGAGTCGGGGCCCGAGCCGTCATAGCCGGCCTTGATCAGCGCGAATGCTTTGGCCTCTTCCTTGGACTTGCACTCGATGAAGTCGACGATGTCGGGGTGGTCCACATTGAGGATCACCATCTTGGCGGCGCGGCGCGTCTTGCCGCCCGACTTGATGACGCCGGCAAAGGCGTCGAAGCCGCGCATGAAGCTCAACGGGCCTGAGGCTTCGCCGCCGCCCGACAGATGCTCCATGGACCCGCGGATCGACGACAGGTTCGAGCCCGTGCCCGAACCCCATTTGAAGAGCATTCCCTCAGTCTTGGCCAGCGTCAAAATTGAATCGAGCGAGTCGTCGACGGCGTTGATGAAGCAGGCCGAGCACTGCGGATTCTTGTAGCCGGTGGCGGAGTATTTGCTGCCGGTGGCCGGGTCCCAGTGCCAGTTGAGGCCCTCGGAGTTGGGCTCGAGGCGATCGCAGCCGACGTTGAACCAGACCGGCGAGTTGAACGCCACTTTCTGCGTCAGCAGCATGTGCGCCAGCTCATCGTGGAAGATGGCCGCGTCTTCCGGCGTGGCAAAGTAGCCGCCCTTGAGGCCCCAGTCGCGGATGGTTTCAGCCACGCGGCCCACCAAGGCGCGCACGCCGCTCTCGCGCTCCGGTGTGCCGAGCTGGCCGTGGAGATACTTCGAGGCCACGATGTTGGTCGCCGTCATGGACCAGTCCGCCGGCACATCCACATTCTTCTGCTCAAAGATGGTCTTGCCGCTGGCGTCGGAGATGGACGCGGTGCGCGACTCCCACTGCAGCTCGTCGTAGGGGGAAACGCCGTCGGTGGTGAAGCGGCGCGCGAAAGTCAGGCCTCCGTGCGTGTAGGGGGCCTGAAGGGCGGCGGCTGAAGTCTGTGGGAACGTTTCGTTCATGAAGATCTCCTCATTAATCCAAATGTCGGTGGCTGCCTCGCCCGATCCGGCGCGGTGCGGCCCGGAGGGGGCAAGGGGAACGACGAAGGTCGGGAAACTGGTGCTCGGAAACCGCGATCTTTCTAGCTTTGCGGCAGTTCGGCGGAAGTCGCCTAACCCAAAATGTTCATCGCCCATTAACAGCCGCAGATGGAAAAATACCGCTGTCTATGGTGGATGTCAAGGCCAAACCACAACATCTAGTGTTTTGTTCACATTCCGGGCATCCGATTGCTAAACTCCGCCAATTACCCTGTGGAAAGCGCGAATGGCCTTGCACGGCGCGGATTTGAGGCCTCTCATTCGGCTAAAACACCGCGCCAGAGGCTGGGCAGATCCGCCACTGTCCAACCTTTAAGCCTATTCCTCGCCGGACGGGGGGACAAGCCGCAGATTCGGTGCAGATCGGTGACTGAGCTGTGCGAATTGTGGACAAATGGACTAGCAGCCTCGAATTCCCGAAGGGCTTTCTCTGTGATCGGCATTACAAAAGCTTTATGCGTCCTTTGGTATGGTTTTCACACCAAGACTCGAGGCGCGATGAGGAAGGTTCTAAAGCCACTCCTGAGGGGATTGTTTTTCACATTCAACCTGGTTGCGGCCGTAGCCATGGCGCAGGACGCCGCTGGCGGCATCGATGCAGCCACGTTGGCCAAGGCCAATGGGGGCGACGCGGCGGCCCAATACCAGGTAGGGGTCGACTATCAGGATGGCGACGTAGTGGGCCGGGATTTTGTGCAGGCGGAGTCGTGGTTCAAGAAGGCTGCCGACCAGGGCAACGCGCAGGCGCAGCTGGCCCTGGGGTTGCTGCTCGAGGGGCACAACAGCGGCATTGCCGTGGATGACGGGCAGGCTGCCGCACTGCTTCACAAAGCAGCCGGCCAGGGCCTGGCCGAGGCGCAATTCCAGCTTGGCTTAAGCTACCGGCATGGCATCGGCGTGACGGCGGACAACGCGCAGGCCGCATCGTGGCTCGGGAAGGCCGCGCAGCAGAAGAACGCCGACGCCATGGCGGAACTGGCTGATCTCTACGCGCACGGCCAGGGCGTTAGCAAGGACGAAAAGCAAGCGTTCGCGCTGGCCAGCCAGGCGGCGGGGCTAGGTTCGGCGCAAGGCGAGTATGAGCTGGGCGTGGCGTATGAGCAAGGCCAGGGCACGAAGAAGGACAAGGGCCAGGCCATCGACTCATATCGCAAAGCGGCCGACCAGGGGCTGGCACAGGCCCAGCTCAGCCTGGCGCAGCTGATGGGCTCGAACCATGCCGAAGCTTACTTCTGGGCCAGCCTGGCTGCGCCGCGTTTGCAGGGCGAGCAGGCGGACAAGGCCACCTATCTTCGCGACACCTCCGCGGACAAGATCAGCCCGGCCGAAAAGGGCGCGGCCGACAAGCGCGTGGATCAGTGGCATCCCACGCACCCCGCTCGGCCATGAGTGCCGCGGCGCTGCGACTGGGCGCGGCTGCTAGGCTGGTGTGGTGAGCTCGTCAAGCCATTCCCCATCCAGCCCGTACTCGCTTGATTGGAAACCTGTACCGGCCCCAGGCCCGGTGACCCTGCGCGGCCGCCTCGTCACACTGGAGCCGCTGAACGCCGAAAGCCACGCCGAAGCCCTGTGGGAGGCGGTGCGCGGCCACGACGAGGTGTGGACCTGGCTCTTTGACGGGCCCTACTCCACCGAAGCGGATCTGCGGCGGGATCTCGAAAAAAAGCAGGCTGCGGCGGGGACCGTGTTTCTTGCCATTGTGCCGGCCGCCACGGGCCTTGCCGCGGGCTACGCCAGCTTCATGCGCATGGAGCCGGCTCATGGCGTGATCGAGGTGGGCAACATTATGCTTTCGCCACCCTTGCAGCGTGCCGCCGCCGCCACCGAGGCCATGTACCTGATGGCCAGCCATGTCTTTGACCACCTAGGCTACCGCCGCTACGAGTGGAAGTGCAATGCGCACAATGAGCCCAGCCGCCGCGCTGCACAGCGCCTGGGGTTCACGTTTGAGGGCATCTTCCGCCAGCACATGGTGGTGAAGGGCGCCAATCGCGACACGGCGTGGTTTTCCATGCTGGACAGCGAGTGGCCGGCGCGCAAAGCCGCGTTTGAGGCGTGGCTCGCGCCGGAGAACTTCGATGAGAGCGGCGCGCAGCGGCAGAGCCTGCTGGCGATCCGCGATGCGGAGACGCCGTGACAGGCCGGATGATTCAGCACGAACGTGGGTACCCCAGGTTTCGATTTTGAAACCTGGGATACCGCTTGAGTCTCGCGTTCAATTGCCTCCGCTGGCCGTCGCCGTCAGCACAAGCTGCTGCTGATCGGTGATGGCCACCTTCTGGTAGTAATCGCGAAGGGCCGGATACTCCTTGGCGTCAAGCAGCACAAACGCGCGGGCGAAGATGTGCTTGATGTCGATGGAGCCGGCGGCGGGCGCGGTCTTGATGACCAGCGCCGCGTGGTCCGGCCACGGCAGCTGCGCGGGCTGCGGCGCGCTCTCCACCGTGTAGCCGGCTGGCAGATGGTAGACCACGTCGTCGATCGTCTGCTGGGCAAAATGCAGATCGACGGCCGCGTCGCGCTTCTCTTCGCTCACAAACTCCAGGTGCGCGCCCATCGAAAAGAAGAAGCCCGGCAACAGCAGCCGTTTGCCGGTCGCGCTGCCCAGCTGGCCGTTGACCCTGACGGCGGCGGAGACGAAGCCGGCCGATGTGTCGAGCCCCTGGATGCCGCTGACCTCGCCCGTGACTCCGTTGGGCAGCAGCGCGTGCAGCGATTCGTTGAGCTGTTTCTGGACCTCGTCGGTGCTGGCGGTGAGATTGAGCTGGCGCCAGCGCAGCGCCTCGGGGCCGTTCATCAGCACCTTGACTGTGCCGGTGACTGCGCCGTGCGCATCGACGGTGAGGTCGGCGGTGTGTGCAGTGATGCCGTCCTTGGTGAGGTTGGGCGGCGTGTAGGCCGGATTCTTGCCGTTCTGCATCAGACCGCCGGCCAGCGAGTGGTTCCAGGCAAGCTGGCCAAAGGGGCAGAGCTTCTCGCCGGGATCGAGATAGATGTCCTTGCCGTCGATGTGCAACACCACCAGCAGGCCGTCGAGCTGGTCAAGCGAAAGATAGTTGGGGTCGAAGATGCGCCAGCGGCGATCGGCGACCTTCATGCCGTCGGCCTGCAGTCCGGCGGCGCGGGCCAGCGCGAGGTAGAGAGCGGCAAGGTCGTTGCTCGATCCGCTCTTCTCGTTCAAAACATCCGCCACGTTCTTCTGGGCACGCATGTGCAGCTGCTGGCGCTCGGCGTCACTCTTGGCGCGGCTGAAGTCGGTGTTGTCCAGCGCCTGAACCGCGTCGTAGAGCTTGCGCGCTTTGGCTTCGGGCGCATCGATGCCGCCGGTGAACTCGCTGGCGGCATTTTTGATGGCCGACGCCTGCGCCGCGTATTGATCGAGCTGCTTCGACCAGCGTTTGGCTTCGTTGTCCCAGAACACGTCGGCGCCGGTGTAGGGCGAGTAGTAAAACCGCACGCGGTATTGCATGCTGTCCTGCGGCGGCGCGTTGGCCTCGCTGCGGAGAGCCGGCACATCCTGCACATCGAGGGAATAGTCGCCCTTGGGGCTGACGCCGACGCGCGCACCCGCCGGCAGGCGCTGCGCGTAGAGCATGTAGCTGGCCAACTCGCCTTCCGAGTTGTAATGCGCGATGGACTGGTTGCCGATGACGTTGGCCTCAAGGTCGCTCACCGGGTTGTAATAGAAATGCTCCTTGTGGATGTAGAGCGGCGACTGCACGTCCCACTGGGGAATCTCGCCGGCCAGCGCCGAGGCGTAGTATCCCTCCTCCGCCTGGTCAGCCACGCCAGACACGTGGCCGCCCAGCTGCGACATGGTCCATTTGTATTCGAGGATGCTGCCCACCTCCACGCTCGGCATATTGAACACAGCCGCTTTCACGTGGTTGCTGCGAGTCTGAAAAACGAGCAGGTCGCTGGGCTTGCCCACCAGCGGAATGACGCTGCCGTCGGAATGGATGGTGCGCGCCTCGATGATGGGCGTCGCGGTCCATCCGGGAACGTAGGGAACTTCGACGGTGGCGTACTCCTTGCCCAGCTCGGTGAGTACCTTGATGCGCGCATAGTGGGTGGTGAAGTGACTGCGGTTGTCGGTCGATTCTTCGCGATAGAGATAGACCGCCGGCGCGCCGGGAGCCTTGGGGTCGGCTGTCATCTGCAACTCTTCGCGCGTGGGCTCCTGGAACTTCTGTGCGGTTGCGGCGAACGATAGAGACAGAGCGGCAATGACCAGGGCGGACTGTACCAGAACTTGAATACGCATGTAAGTCACCCTTCCCCAATTTTGGCGCGGAAAGCCGTGCGATTGATCCGGCCAGGATTGAGTTAATTTGGTTTTTTTTGATTGCGTGGCAATTCTACCACCGGGAAGTAGCGATTCGAAGCACATTCTGTTCAGGCCGGCGATAGAGATGCAGACAGAAACGCGCCAAAGAAAGTTCAGTTAGATCGCAGATTCAGGAACCTCTAAATAAGTGCAAGTTTTCCTGGAGGACATCCCTTCGCGCATTGCCACTTTCGCCCCAATGCCCCTGACCACTGCTCCGCGGCGCTCCCCGGCAGGCTGACATTGCGTCTAAAGTGGACATGAAAGAAACCCGAGAGAAACGTGTGGCCGGCGCGCCTTTTTACGGGGCATTCGCCCTGACATTCCTGGCCGGAGGCGCGTTCCTGGGCGTGCCGCCGCAATTCGCGCTGCAGGGCCCTGGGCCACAACCCAGCGCCACTGTCGAATCCGTCACTGCCAGCGACCTCTACGGCAATCCCTGCGACGTCATGATGGACACCATGAAAGGCATGAGCGTGATGGGCGAAAGCATGGATGCCATGACCAACCACATGTGTATCACCCCCAGCCGTGCGGAACAGCCCGGCGACAGGGAACGCACCAAAGCCTTCGTCGAACGGGTCCGGGCGACGATCGAAAAGTACAAGGACTATAAAAAAGCCATCGCCGACGGATACATCCAGGCCAATCCAAACGTCGACCAGCCCCAGTTTCATTTCACCAACGAGGCCAACGCGAAATACGCCGACAACGTATTCGATTTCGCCCGTCCCACTTCGCTGCTCTACTACCATACGGCCCAGAAACGCTTCGCGCTCGAAGGCGTAATGTACACCACGCGCCCCGGCGCCTCCGAGGACGAGTTGAACCGGCGAATTCCACTCAGCATGGCGCGCTGGCACAAACACACAAATTTCTGTGGCGCACCGGCGAACAAGGTGAAGGAGTACTTTGGCGAGCACCCGAAGTTTGGCATGTTCGGGTCCATCCATACCCGGTCGGCCTGCGTGGCCGAAGGTGGAACCTTTCTCCCCGAAGTTTTTACGTGGATGATTCACGTCTTTCCCTACGAGAGCGACTTAAAGGATCAGTTCTCGATGAACGACGACATAAGTCACGTGCATTGACTGCGCGGTGACGCTTGACCGGCGTCGAACCGCAAAAGCGCCGCGAAGTTCGGCTCATCTTGTGTGTTTCAAATCTCGCCGCGGGTTCCTGGGCGCAAAAAAAGAAGGCGCCGATGACAGGGCGCCCTGCTTCTGATTTGATTTGATTTGAGATTCTGTGGGATCCCAGGTCCCGGTACCGGGACCTGGGATTTCCAGCTATGCTTTCGCCAGGTTCACAGGAATCAGTTGCCGGTCTTGGATTCGATTCTCATGCCATAGAACGATTTGTGCACGAAGAACACCGACACCAGGAAGAATGCCACTGCCAGCACGTGGGTGAGCGTGGGGTTGTTCGCATGGAGCGACACGGCAAGCTCCACGGCAAGCAATCCGAACAGGGTTGTGAACTTGATCACCGGGTTCATTGCCACCGACGAGGTGTCTTTGAACGGATCGCCGACAGTGTCTCCGATCACGGTTGCGTCGTGCAGGGGCGTCCCTTTCTGCTTCATGTCGACCTCGACGACCTTTTTTGCGTTGTCCCATGCGCCGCCGGCGTTGGCCATGAAGATGGCCTGGTACAACCCGAAGATCGCGATCGAGATCAGATAGCCGATGAAGAGATACGGCTCAATGAACGAAAAAGCAAGCGTAGCGAAGAAGACGGCAAGAAAGATGTTGAACATACCTTTCTGCGCATACTTGGTGCAGATCTCCACCACCTTCTTGCTGTCGCTGACCGATGCCTTCTCTGCCCCTTCGAGATTGATGTTGGCTTTGATGAACTCGACCGCGCGATAAGCGCCTGTGGTGACCGCCTGGGTGGAAGCGCCGGTGAACCAGTAAATCATGGCGCCGCCGCAGATCAATCCAAGCAGGAATGGTGCATGAAGCAGAGAGAGGTTCTCGACGTCATGGGTCAGTCCGCCGGTCAGGGCCATGATGATGGAGAAAATCATGGTGGTTGCGCCGACTACGGCTGTGCCGATCAGCACCGGCTTGGCCGAAGCCTTGAACGTGTTGCCGGCTCCATCGTTGGCTTCGAGCAGATATTTTGCGCGCTCGAACTTCACGTCGATCTTGAAGTCCCTCTTCAATTCGGCTTCGATGCCGGGTACATTTTCGATCAGCGACAGCTCGTAGACGGATTGAGCGTTGTCGGTGACCGGTCCGTAGGAATCGACAGCGATCGTGACCGGCCCCATGCCCAGAAAGCCGAATGCGACCAGGCCAAACGCGAAGACGGCTGGAGCGAGCATCAGAGTAGCCATGGACGGGCCCGTGCTGAAGCCATAGCCCATGGCCATGAGGGCGACCATACTAAGTCCCAGCCAGTACGCCGACATATTGCCGGCCACGAATCCAGACAGGATCCCCAGCGAAGCTCCGCCTTCCTGCGCCGATTTCACAACCTCTCTCACATGGGCCGACTTGGTTGAAGTGAAGACTTTGACTAACTCGGGAATGATCGCGCCTGCCAGCGTTCCGCAGGAGATGATGGAGGCCAGCTTCCACCACAGCGATCCGTCTCCGAGATTGGGGATCATCTCGTAAGTGACGAAGTAGGTGAGGGCGATGGAGATGACCGAAGTGATCCATACCAGTGACGTCAATGGCGTCTCAAAGTCCATCTCGTCCGAGTTTCCATATTTCGCCTTGGCGATGGCGCCGTTGAGAAAGTACGCGCCTGCGCTCGATACAAGCATGGCCACGCGCATTACGAAGATCCACACCAGCAGTTGCACTTGCGTGGTGGGACTCTTGACTGCCAGCAGAATGAATGTGATCAAGGCCACGCCGGTGACGCCGTAGGTTTCAAAGCCGTCGGCGCTGGGGCCCACGGAGTCGCCCGCGTTGTCGCCCGTGCAGTCCGCGATGACACCGGGGTTGCGGGCATCGTCTTCCTTGATCTTGAAGACGATCTTCATCAGGTCGGCGCCAATGTCGGCGATCTTGGTGAAGATGCCGCCGGCAATACGCAAGGCCGCGGCGCCCAACGACTCGCCGATCGCAAAGCCGATGAAACAGGCGCCCGCATAGTCGCGCGGGATGAACAAGAGGATGCAAAGCATGATGAGTAGCTCGACCGAGATCAGCAACATGCCGATGCTCATGCCGGCGCTGAGCGGAATCGCATAGCACGGATACGGTTTGCCGTGCAGTCCCGCGAATGCCGTCCGCGAGTTGGCAAATGTGTTGACGCGAATGCCGAACCACGCCACACCGTAGCTACCCGCGATGCCGACCAGCGAGAACAGCAAAATGATCGGCAGCGTAACCGCAATCGGCTTGTTCGGCACGGGCGCCAGCCAGCCGAAGTAGAGCGCGATAATGACCGCGATGAAAGCCCAGAGTAGAAGAATGAACTTACCCTGCGTGATCAGATAGGTCTTGCAGGTCTCATAAATGAGTTCGGAGATCTCGCGCATGGTGCGATGCACCGGCAGGTTCTTCAACCGCACATAGATGGCCAGGCCGAACAACAGGCCGCCGACGCAGAACAGCAGCCCGATCGTCAGCAGGGCATGTCCGTTCATCCCGAAGAAATTCACGGTCGACAAATCCGGCAGCGTGAGGTTTGCCTCGCCTCCGCCCGTGTGATCCGGCTGCGCGTTTGCGAACGTCGGCAGCAGCAGGCCCATAAGGGCCGTCACGATCCTATATTGGCGCTTCAGAACCACTCCGGCGCCTTGCTTGAATGCTGCGGCGATCGTTTCGCGACTCAACAGGAAGGTCACGAGCGGGAGCACGCCCACTGTCAGAAAAAGTTCTACCCAATTTATTGCGGTCACAAGTCCTCCAGACTCAAAGTTTGACGCCCTTGCGCGGTGCCCCCGGAAAACGCGCCAGGAAACGCCGGAGGCAAATCCACGGGGAAGCGTAACATCCGTATCCCCGTCTGTCGAGTGATTGCAGTCACGCGTCGGCCGGGAAGATTCACGGCGGGGTTGTGCGCGGAATGGCGGTTGCCGAAATGGGAACAGGGCGGCAAGGCAAGATGGGAGCGGGGATTCTCGTTTCTGGCCGGCACTTACTCGATGGGTATATCGATCTTGTCGCCGGGCAGCGGGATGTTCAGCGGCTCGTCGCCGGGGTTGCGCACCTGGCCATTGGGCCACGGGTGCAGCTTGAAGAGCACCAGCACACTGCGTTCCGGGTCGTCGAAGGCGCGGAAGGCGGCCACCTGCTCCAGCGAAAAGTGGTTGTGGATGTCTTCGAGGGTGCCGGGGTCGAGGTCGTTCCAGGCGGCATACCAGCCGGGCTGATAGGCATACATCTTGCCGGGGAGATCCTGGGTGCCGAAGTCGTCGCAGAGCGTGGGCACATGCGTCACGAGCGAAATCTGGTCGCCGCTGATCGACACCAGCAGGCGCTTGCCGTTGGGATGCTGGTCAATGTAGCGGGTGAGGCGCTGGGCGGCGGTGATGAAGGTGTATTCGGGATGGGCGGCATAGTTCAGCGTCCAGACGCCGTTGATGGCCGCGGCTCCCGCGATGAGCGCAACCGTTGCCCACCCGAGTTGGCAGGGCAGGCCGGTCTGGCGCAGCAGCGCCTCGGTAGCCTGCGCGATCGCGACGAACGAGAAGACGGCGATCACCGCGAAATAACGCGGCTGGGGGTGGTTCTGGTAGGTCATGAAGAGGATGTAGCCGGCGATGGCCCAGATGCAGGCGCCAAAGACGGGGTCGAGCAGCAAGGCGAGGGCCCAGGGATTGCGCCGGGCCAGTAGCGTGCCCGCCAGCGCCACGCCGGCCACCAGGACGCCGGCCAGCGGAATGAGGATGTGATCGATCCACAGGCCGCCATGAAAAGCCCACCACAGGCTGAGTACCGGCCAGTACCATTCCGTCGGCTTGATGTAGCGATTGACGAAGAAGAGATATTTGTAGTCTGCGAGCAGGCCGAAGTGAACGATGAGCAGCAGCCATGCGGCAAAAGTGGCGACAAAAGTGACGGCTGCGGCCAGCACGCTGCGCAGCGCAAGGCGGCGCTGATGCCACAGCGGCAGCACCATGGCCCATCCCAGAGCAGGCAGCAGGAAGACAGCAGTGGTCTTGGTGAGCATCATGAGCGTGAAGAGCAGGCCGATGGCGGCTGATGCAGCGACCGGCCGGCGCAGGCGCGGCAGGCGCACAGCAAGATTAAGCGCGGCCATCGTGAGCGCGGTCAGCATCGGCTCCAGAATGGCGAGACGGCTGAAGCAGTATAGGAACGGGCTGGTGACGAGCAGCGTGAGGGCCAGCAGGCCCATCCAGCGGGGGCCTCGCGTGCGCAGCAACAGGTAGGTCAAGAGCAGGTTCAAGAAGAAGAAGCCGATGGCCAGGCCCCGCGCGGCCTGAACCGTGACGCCCGTGAGAAAGAACAGCAGCCATTCGAGAAACGGCCACACCGGCACGGCGGCCGCGGGGTTAAAATCACCGGGCACATACCAGTTGCCAAAGACGTGCGCGCGCACGGCCGCGTTGCCATACCAGCCCTCATCGGTGTACTTGGCCCAGTCGCCGTGCCAGGGTGTGTGATTGGGAAAATCGGCGCCGAGGTGCAGCGCGTGCAGAATCGCGAAGCTGCCGATCAAGACCAGCCAGACAACATAGGCCCATCGCCGGTACGGATTCTTCAAGTCGGGTCCCCGCGGTCTCTCGAAGATATGCGGAACATCGCTTAGTAATGGAGTGAATCGAGTATAACCGGTGGCGGGCTAATCGTAGCGCTCAAAGACAATCTGGCGGCGATGCCAGCCGAAGCCGGTGAGGCGTTCGCGCACGCTGGATACCATGTTGTTGAGGCCGCAGATGTATGCGTAGACATCGAAGCGCAGATCGCGCGGCGGGATGGACGGATCGGGCGGAGGCGCGGGCAGCGACAGGCCGAGACGTGCCGCGCGGGCCTCGATGATGGCGGCCACGTGGTCCTGCACGTAGCCGCGCAGGCCGCACCAGCTCTCCGGTGCGCGGCTCAGCGTGGGCAGATAGTGGAAATTTGCGTGACGCGCAGCCATCGCTTCAAACTCGTCGCGATAATAAATCTCGCTCTCGTAGCGGGTGCCAAAGACCAGCCAGATGTCGTGGCCGTTGCTGCGATCCTCTCCTGAATCTGCGCCGTCGCGCGGAAACAGCCACTGCACAAAGCCGCGCAGAGGCGCGATGCCGGTGCCCGTGGCGACAAGAATCGAATCGGTCACCGGCTCCTTGAGCGTGAAGTAGCCCAGCGGCCCCTCCACCTGAATGGTTGCGCCCACGGGCAGGTCGGGCAGATCAGCCAGATAATTTGAAACGAAGCCGCTCTCGACGCGGTTTACGCACAGCTCAAAGCGATTGCCGCTGGGCGCCGAAGCGATCGAGTAGGCGCGAATCTGCTCCTTGCCCTTTTCGTCGCTGGCTACCACGGAGACAAACTGACCCGGCGCGAAGGGGAAGGTCGCGAGCGCCTCGATGGCAAACTCGAAGTGATAACACTGCGACGATTCGGAGATGCATTGCTTGCGGAGGAGGCGTGCTGTGTGAAGCTGACGTGGCAAAAGACGACTCGCTTGAGAAGAGATGGCGCCCGCTGGATAGGGCTACAGGGAGTATGGAGAGCGGAGGGCCGGAGTGGCAAGCGGCCAGAGCACGCAAGGATTCATTGGCGCGGACATAGCCCATATAATTGACATGGAGCCGGAGCGTTTTTCCGGCATATTTCTTGGCTTTCGAGCTGATTGATTGAGGAATGCATGGCCGCACTGATCGAAGCGATTACCGTCAAGCGCAAGATGTTTTTTGAGCTTGAAAACGTACCTTACTACTGTATCGATGCTGAAGTCTCAACACCGACGGCGCGCGGCGGCCAGACGCTGGTGCGGCTCAAAATGCGCAACCTGCTTACTCGTGCCGTTTTCGACAAGACGTTCAAGGCCAGCGACAGGTTCAAAGAGCCCGATCTGGAAACGGTGGAGGCTTCGTACCTCTACAGCGACGGGGATGGCGCGTATTTTCTCGATCAGGTCACTTTCGATACGCTCACGCTCTCCGGCGACATGATCGGCAACGCGCTCGAATACCTGGTGGAGGGCGCGATCATTCAACTGCACAAGTTCAACGGCAACCCCATTGGCCTGCAGTTGCCGGAAAAGGTGGAGCTGGAAGTGACGTATACTGAGCCCGGCGCGCGCGGTGATACCAGCGGCAACGTCACCAAGCTGGCGCGCCTGGAGACGGGGCTTGAGATCAAAGCGCCGCTTTACATTCAGGCCGGCGAAAAGGTGCGCGTCTACACGGAGACCGGGGAGTTCGCGGGAAGGGCCTGATGCGTCGCGGATGAAGTTGTGCGCCCTCCCACCAGACCGGAAAAGCAAAGACGCGGTGCTCGGCCCCCAGAGCGCCCCGGCGCCAAGGTGGGCACCCGGCATGCTGATCCCCGATGTTAGACTCTGGGTGATATGAACCTTGCAAAACTGCGTTGGGGGCGAGCGATCGTCGGCGGCATCGGCGCGGAGCTGGTGGTCTTCGCCATCGTATTTCCCGTGCTTCATTTCTTCGGGCAGACGGCTTTCCTGGCGTCGATTCTGGCGGCATCGTTTGCGATGCCGTTTGTGTTCGCGCTGTGGGTCTGCCGGCGCGTCGAAGCGGGATTTGTAATGCACGGCGCGCTGGTGGGCGTGGTTGCGGCGCTGTTTTATCTGATCCTGGCGCACGGACAGCCCGAGCCGCTGCTTTATAAGATCGCGCACGGCCTCAAGATTGTGGGCGGCGTGCTGGGCGGCGTAACGGCGCAGTTGGCTGCGCGTCGACGGGCGGGTTAACAAGCTACGGAAGAGGGTCTCTTCGCGAGGAAGGCATCCCTCAGGGGTTAAAGCCCAATTGATTTTGCGTACCCACGGCACGACTGAAGTCGTGCCCTTTCAAGACCCCGAAACTATCGGGCCAACGGCAGTACGCGCTCGACTAACTTGTCGGAGAATTCCTGCTGCTCTTCAAAAAATGGGAAATGGCCGGAGCGGTCGAAACCTACAAACTCCTTGTGCGGAGCAGAGATCGATTCGCTGTATTCCCAGATCAGGGATGGGCGGCAATAGGGATCCAGTCTTCCCTCGAAAAAGAATATCGGCACGCGGAACTCATTTCCCATTTGAGTCAGATCGATGCTCGTCAGTTGTGGCGCGAAAACTTCGCGCGATAGCGTCTGGCCATGGATGAATCCGACGTCGTCGGCAAGAGAATATTCGGGGGCAGACACAAGATCCTTCATCAGTCGTCTTATATCGTTGAACCCGCCTGGGCCGAGCTGCGGACCGAGCAGCTGAGCTGACCACTTGTTGGCGATAAACACCTTGCCCAGGTCCGTGGGTGTGCCGGTCGGATACGGCGCGAGGCTCTCCAGCTCATTCACGGCCGCATCGTTGTGACGGCTGCGCGCCTCGGCCAGATCGTCGCGATACACGGCGGCGGCATTCTGTTGCATGTTGACGATCTGGCCGACGCCGACATACGCGTAGATCAGATCGGGATGCTCATGCGCCAGCCACAGGCCCAGCACGCTTCCCCACGAATGACCGACAACAATTATCTTGTCCCGCTTGAATCGGCCGCGGAGATAGTTCACCACGTCGAGCGTGTCCTGCTCCATCTGCGCCACGTTCATGGTGCGCCGTTGCAATTCGCGATCATTTGAGGCGTAGGTCTTCCCTGCTCCGCGCTGGTCCCACTCGACCACGGTGAAATGCTGTTCCCACGGCTGCTGAAATGAGCCCGCCAGCGGAATGAATGCGATGCCCGGTCCGCCGTGAATGAACAGAAGGATGGGGTTACTTACATCCTGCCCGCGCACATGAATCCATTGCTCGATGCCGCCGATGCGCACAGATTCCAGAGTGTCAATACCATTGGGTGAATGAATGGCGCGCGCGGCGTAGACCTTGTGTTGCAGGTATTTTCGATACAGGAGTGCGGAGGACGGCGCGACAACGAGCAGGAAGGCAAGGGCCAGCGCGATGAATTTGAGAATCTTCCTGATCACGAATCCTGCGTTGTGGGAGATGTCCCTACCCTGATACGCCTGGATTTGTGAATTTGTTCCTCGGACCGCTCGGCGCCGCGGTATCCCAGTTCCCAGAATCGGGACCTGGGGCACCCATATTTGAGTTTGAGTGAGAGGGTTGAACGTAAAGGTTCGATTACTCGACGGTGACGGATTTGGCCAGGTTGCGAGGCTGGTCCACGTCGCAGCCGCGGCGGACGGCGATGTAATACGCCAGCAGCTGCAGCGGCACAATCTCGATGAGCGGAGAGAGCAGCTCGATGGCCGGCGGGATGTAGAGGACGTGCTCCACCAGGCCGCCGATGGTGGAGTCGCCCTCGGTGGCTACGGCGATCACGCGGCCGGAGCGCGCAGTGACTTCCTGAATATTGGACAGCGTTTTTTCGTAGCGCAGGCGCGAAGCGGGATCGGCCTCGTCGCGCGTGGCCAGCACCACCACCGGCAGCGTCTCGTCGATCAGCGCGTTGGGGCCGTGCTTCATTTCGCCGGCCGGGTAGCCCTCGGCGTGAATGTAGGAGATCTCCTTGAGCTTGAGCGCGCCCTCGAGCGCGATAGGAAAATGAATGCCGCGGCCGAGGTAAAG
>Ga0302324_100010977_pt1 | contig 18661 bp, 12 predicted proteins | sample Palsa_T0_1_FD_201949 | JGI IMG/M metagenome (GOLD analysis project Ga0302324, IMG submission 201949) | Peat permafrost microbial communities from Stordalen Mire near Abisko, Sweden - Palsa_T0_1 | ecosystem: Environmental > Terrestrial > Soil > Palsa > Peat permafrost | place: Sweden: Abisko...
GCCGCTGAACGCGCCGTTGGGCGGAGCGCCGATCGTGTTTCTGTTTACGCTGCTGACTGGAATCGGCTTTGTGGCGCTGATTGTCTCCCTACAAGTGCGCCCTGGGCGGATGGAACACCGGGCGTTCTCTGCGGAAGTGATCCTAGCCGGATTTCGTTATGTCTGGAAGTCCAGACCGCTGCTGGGATCGATTTCGCTGGATCTGTTTGTGGTGCTGTTAGGCGGAGCAACCGCCCTGCTGCCTATCTTTGCCCACGATCTGTTGCACACCGGGCCGCGGGGATTGGGCGTCCTTCGCGCCGCTCCAGCACTGGGGGCACTCGCCGTTTCCATGTGGCTGACGTTTCGTCCGGTATTGCGCCGTTCCGGCACACTCATGTTCCTCGCGGTCGCTGTCTACGGGGCGGCGACCATCGTTTTCGGCCTTTCCCGGATCTTACCCCTTTCCCTGGCCGCCTTGATGGTGGTGGGGGCCTCAGACATGGTCAGCGTAGTGATCCGTTCTTCCATGCTGCAACTGGCTACGCCGGCTTCCATGCGAGGCAGAGTCAGCGCGGTGAATTCGCTGTTTGTGGGGGCATCGAATGAGCTGGGCGAATTTGAGAGCGGCGTGACAGCGCAGTGGTGGGGAGCGGTGCGTGCCGTGGTCGCGGGCGGTTTAGGGGCGTTGGCCGTCACAGGGATCTGGAGCGTTTTGTTTCCCAGCCTCAGGACGGTCGACAAATTGACCGTCGAAGCACTCATGCCCGCCGAAGAAGAAGCACCCTCCAGCACCTAAAGATTTGTTTAGATATTTAGTTGACAGCCTCCCTGCGCAATTGCACAATCCTCTAGGCAATTGCGGTACTTTCCCGGTTACTACCTACCTCCCCCTGGGCCCGAAAAAACAGATCAGCTCAACCTCCGGAATAGGGGATTCGCGCAATGAAATCTTCAGTCTTCCTGCAGGGCCTCGCGGCCGTTTGCATCGCTGCCACGGCCACGGCCGTTTCCGGCCAGAATGCCATCCTGCTGTTCGGTCCCGCAAACGTGCGGTATTCGACGCAGGGCGCAGGATATGGAGCCCAGGCGGTGACGTTTAATTCCACCAACCTTAGCCTGACGTGCCCGTCGTCCATTACGGCCAAGCTTTCCTCTTCGACCTCGGGCCTGGGCAATGTGCTGGTGGATAACTATATTTCGCTGGGTATCTCAGGCGGGACCCCGGCCGACATATGCCATGGTGGCGAGGTGGAAAACGGCAATCAACAGAATTGCTTCACCTCAGGCTATGGAGATGCAGCCAGCGATGGCACCGCAACCGGGCAGGATCCGGACATATATTTGAGCAACGGAGGCGTGCCTGCTATTGACATCAGCGGCCGCCTCCATTCAGGCGCAAACCAAATTCAGATCGGACTTGAGGATACGGGCTACTCCCTAGCCAGTGCCACGCTCTACCTGGTCACCAACTGCAGCCCGAATGGGGTGTCGGGACCGGGCAACGTAATCGGCAACCCTATCCCGAACAGCAATCCGAGCGGCTCGCAATTGACGCAGAGTTACTCGTTCAATTCCTACAGTGGCCAGCAGGTGGGGTTCACCTATGATCTTTCCGAAGCTCAGGACTCGGGACAACTGTCGATTACCAACGGCGCGACGCCTTCGACGGCGGATATTGATCTGAACCCGGCAACGTTCCAGTCCACGTACCTGAAGGGCACATCGTTTGCGACCGCAAATTGCTTTGTCCACACGGGGGAGCTGTTTGGCAGCGCATCGGCTTGCAAGCTCTACACCGTCACCTGCCAGGTTGGCACCGATCCAACGAAGAGCGGGGCTCTGTGCCCAACTTCGCAGTCGCGCAACGAGATTTTCACGGATAATTTCGATGGTCCAAGCTTTACCCTGCCCGATGTGGCCGGGACTCAGGGTGGAACCTTTCACCAAGGGGTAGCCCTCCTGGAGGCCAAAGATGGATGGCCAGGCGGGACTTGCGTGTTCGATCCGGCGTCCAACATCGCCGGTGAACTCTGCCCGCAGAACCTGCTCACGAACTTCTCCGGTCCCGGAGATTATGAGAGCGGCGGCCGCGGCCAGAGTTCCAACTCCACTTTCATTACGGTGGCCCCGGTGCCTGAGGATCTGACCACCGTCACGGTCACCGGTCAGCGGCCCGGATATTGGATCAACAGCCACAGCGCGTCGGTGAAATTTGTCAGCACACCGCCGTCCGTGGCTTCCTCCAACAACTTTGTCGCCGCACCGATTCAAAGCCTCACGTACGGTATCTCCCCTGCCTCGAGCGTGCCTCAACCCGGGCCAGCGGTGCCTGACGACACGATCGTCGAGAACGCTGCGTGTCCTACTCCGGGTCAAGGCTTCCCTGCGGCTACGCCGTTCGCACCTTCGACGCAACCTGTCAGCGTGCAGGAGGATGGCTACTACCTGTTGCATTACTTTGCCCAGGACTGCGCCGGCACCGAGGAGCTGAAGTTTACCCAGACTGGAGGGAATTGGAGCACTTCCTTCTACACTTTCCCCATCAATGTAGACACGGCGGCGCCGACGGTTTCGACACCGACCTTGTCTCCTTCTGGGGGCAGCTATTCCCTTGGGCAGAAGGTTACCGCGACTTATAGCTGCACGGATGCTTTATCGGGAATCGTTCAGTGCGGAACTTCAACCTATACCCAGCCTACGAACAACACCGGCAATCTCACCGCCACTGTCGATACTTCGAAGCCGGGCCCGCAGACCTTTACGGTGAACGCTGTGGATGCGGCGGGAAATCCGTCGAGTGCTTCAGTCAACTACACGGTGAATGGCGCCCCGGCGAACCTGGGCATCCTGAAGCTGGCTGCTCTCACGGCCAAACAGGGCAGCACGTTCACGTACTCGCTCACGGTGGGCAACCTCTCGTTGCAGACGACGGCCACTTCCGTCGTCATCACCGATCCGCTGCCGAGCGGGGTGAGTTTCTTGTCTGCCTCAGGCGGTCGTTCTAGTTGCAGCTTTGCCGGCAGTACCGTTACTTGCACCACGCCTTCACTGACTTTCTTCACTCCGGTGGAGGTTCTCATTAATGTGAAGGCTGTCGCCGCGGTGGGAACGAAAATCACCAATACGGCGGAGGTAAGCAGCGCTAACGGGAACGCCACGTCAAACACGGTAACAACACTCGTCACTAAGTAAGGGGAAGGGCTCTCTCCCAGTTTGGGGAGCGCCCTTTTCTTTTGGGGTGAGGGATTTAGTGTTCGCGTGAGGAGTGTTGGAGAACGGGTGAGAACACCCAGGCCCCTGTCCGGTAATTTTCAGCCGTCCCTGCCGGGACTGAATATGTTCGAGAAGCCTACCCAGGACTGCGTCCTGGGCTAGGTTCAGCCGTCCCTACGGGACTTTTTTGGAGAGGATGGTTTTCACGCAGGGGCTAAACAGGCTGCGGAAAAACTCATGCTTTGTATCAGGGCACGACTTCAGTCGGGCCGTAAATAATTAAAAATGATTGGGCTTTAGCCCCTGAGGTACGTCTTTCTGAAGCAAGAGGGCGCGGGGGCTAAAGCCCATCTCTATTCAGCTGCTATGGCCCGACTAAAGTCGTGCCCTGATACAAAGCATGAGTTCTCTGCAGCCTGTTTAGCCGACTTGTTCTTAATGGCTTAAGGGTGCGGGCTGAAAGCCGGTTAGCGTTTCCAGCGATTGGATTCGTCGTACATGGTTTTGAAATCGGGGCGGCGCATGATGTTTGCACCGGAGTCGCTGCGGATGGAGTCCAGCAATTGCGCAGACTCACGGTAGTAGTCGCCCGCGCGCTGTACGGTCGCGCCCAGTCTTGCTGAGGTTCCCAATAGGTAGTAGATGGTCGCCAGGCCGTAACGGACTCCAGCGCGCTGGGCAGTCGGCAATTCGGATTCCAACTCGTGGTTGGCGCGGGTATAGTCCTTGAGCCCGATGGCAGCGCGCGCCAAGTCCAGATGCATTTGTAAGGCCAGATGGGCGGCGATCAAGCCCTTGGTGTTGAGCAGCGTTTGCAAGGTGCGCATGGCCTCCGCATACTGGCCCTGCGCAACGGCAATCCTGACTGCGCTGACCTTCGCTAGCAGCAGTTCTTCGCCATCCTTGTTTCGAGAGGCAAGCCGCAGCGATGATTCATAGAACTGGGCGGCGTTCTTGAGGTCTCCCTGGTAGAAAGCAAGGTCGCCACGGGTATTTAAAATGCCGGCTTGCAATGCATCGTTTTTCAATGCCTGCTGAATTTTTTGGGCTTCCTCCAGCGGTGCGGCGGCCTCGTCGCTTCTTCCGTCCCGGCCCAGAGCCCCGGCCAAATCTCTCAGGAATTCGGCCATGTTGAGGCCATTCTCGCCCTGCTGGCGAAAACTCTTCACCGCGTCCTGCATGGAGTTCACCGCAGCCCCAAAGCGGCCCTGATATTCAAAGACCAGACCGATGCGGTGAGAAACCAAGGCCACGCGACGCTGATCTCCGGCTTTGCGTGCCAGCTCCAGCGCCCGCATCAATGCGGTCATCGCCTGCTCATACTGGCCAGTCGTCGTGTAGGCCAGACTCAATCCCTCCAGGGTCTCTGCGATGTCACCCGGCACTCCCAGCTTTTCCCGCAATTCCAGGGCCTGCTGGTAATACGTGAAGGCGTTGTCGTTGTCTCCCATGGTCAGGTAGACTTCGGCGATGTTATGCAGGCATTGCGCCTCGTATGCCTTGTCGCCGGTCTCCCGCTGGATCTGCAAGGCCTGCTTGAAGACATCCAGCGCCTGATCGAATTTGCCCAGATCCTGGTACACGGTGCCCATGTTGGTCAGCGTGTCGGCAATATCCGCCTTCATGCCAATCTCGCGCAGGAGCACCAGCGCCTTGTTATAGCTGGCCAGCGCCGCGTCCGTTTTGCCCGTCGTCGCCTGGACACCGGCCATCTCGTTCAGGGCAGCGGAGATCCCCCACTTTTGCCCGATCTTCTCATTGATGGCAACAGATTCCTTGTAGTTTTGCACCGCTTCATCCGGCTTGTTGAGCAGGCGATACGAAACTCCCATCGAGAGAAGAATCAGAGCCCTTTGTTCCTGGTTGTCGAGCTGAATTGCAAGCGTGAGCCCGCGGGTCAGCGCGTCCAGGGCCGCCTGCGGATTGCCGGTAAGGTTTTCGAGCACGCCGGTCTGCCACAGCGCCTTTATATTTTTGGGATCGTTCTGGAGCAAGCTGGCAAAGGTGGCGCGAGCCTTGTCATACTCTCCGTTTTGCAAATAGAGAACGCCCAGCTTGTATTGCACATCGACATCGCCAGGCAGACTTCGGGAGAGATTCTCGTACGCCTCCATAGCCTTTTTGTTGTCTTTCATGATGCGCGCATTGCTGGCGTTAATCAGGTACTTCTCGGGCAGCGGCAGGTTCTGATGCTGGGCCAGATTGGTGGCGCGGATCGAAGACTGTTCGGCATCGCTCTGGAAGCCGAGTTCGGCCTGCGCGTCGGCCAAGGCGGAGAAGGCCAGAGCGAAATCGGGATCCTCGTTGGTGGCCAGCTGCAGATGCTTGAGAGCCTCCAAATTCTCGCCCGCACGCATGAGGACCGAACCCTGGTTGAATTCCCGCAGCGCGTTCACCGAGGTCGAATTTGGTTTGAAGGATTGCGCCTTCAACTCCTCGACCACATCGGCGGAAAGGGACAGGTTCTTGCGCACCGAGTCGGCCAGGCTGTCGATCGCCGAGGGCAGATCCTTCACTAGCGCGCGCGCTTTGACAGGCACGGTCTGGTCGTGGACCAGGTCGCGGACGGTCGCATCGATCACGACCTGATCGCCGAAAAGTGCATATTGTCCGGACACGAGCACGTCGGCATTGCTGAATTGGGCCACGCGCCGCAGCACATCCGGATCGATTGCCGTCTCCGGGCCGACGTGTAAATCGGAAAGTACCTGGTGCAGCCGATCGGTGGAGACTGTGTGCAGATGCGCAGACTGGCCGATATCGGTGCTGAGCATGGCGGCCACACTGGAACCTATCCAGTCGTCTTTAGCGTCGCCGGAGGTATTGCGAAAAGGCAAAATGGCCAGCGACCTCGGCCGGGCGTCCTGAATTTCCTGTTTGGCCTCGGGAGGCGCGGCGGCTTTCGGGCGGGTGAGGAAATAGGTCAGGAAAGCAACCAGCACCAGCAAGATACCGCCTAGACCGGCCAGCAGCGGCTTGTTCTCTGCCGCCCATCGCTTGGGACCGGGCCGCAGGCGGGCGGCGATCACGCCCGACTTTCCCGTCCCCAGCCAAAGCTCCAGATCTGCCAGCAGCTCCGATGCGGATTTGTATCGGAGCGCGACATCGCGCTCCAGGCATCGGCCCACGATCTGACTCAGCTCGGCGGGGATGCTGCTGTCTAAGTCCGAGACCGGAACCACACGCTCCTGAGTGCGTTTGATCAGGCTGGCCAGTGCGCTTTCGGCGCGAAAGGGGGTCGCGCCGGTCAACAGCTCGTAAAAGATAAGTCCCAGGGAAAAAATGTCGGAGCGTTGATCCAGGTTGCCGGCCAGCGCCTGCTCGGGCGACATGTACTCCATGGTGCCGACCATGGCGCCGGTCTGGGTCATGCGCTCGCCCTCCAGCGTCTTGGCGAGGCCAAAATCCATGACCAGGATACGGCCGGTCTTGTCTTCCATGATGTTCTGCGGTTTCAGGTCGCGATGGATGACGCCGACACTATGGGCCGCCTCGAGCGCCCGGCATACCTGCTCGACGATCATCACCGCTTCCTTTGGAGGAAGCTTGGTTCGCTCACGGAGGACGGAGGCGAGATCCTCGCCCTCAACGTACTCCATGGTGATGAACTTTATGCCCTCAGCTTCGCCGAGGTCATAAATACGGACAACATTGCGATGAGTGACCTGGGTGGCCAGGATCAGTTCCTGCTTGAAGCGGTCAAGAATGGCGCGGTTGCGTGCCAGATCCGGGCGGATCACCTTGAGGGCGACCATTCGGCCGAGCTCCACGTCTCTAGCTTTGTAGACGGCGCCCATGCCGCCCTCACCCAACTGGCTCAGAACTTCGTAGCGTTGCGCCAGCAAGTGGCCGGCCACCAAGGCGGACTCTGCGGCTGGAGTGAAGCCTGCTGCACTTAGCCGTGAAAAGGAAGAACCCACGACGGTGGGGCTGTCACTGGAGAATGCCGTAGGGGAATGGGTGTTGAGCGTGGGAGCCGCCGGCGGAGGAGGGCTTATTGGTGGAGCGCCGAAAAGAGTTTCGGCATCGCTGGGGAGGCGCACGTTGGCCGACGAGCTTTCGCCTTTTACGGGAGTACGCACACCCCCATTGCCCGATTTTGAGGCATCGTGCCCCGGAGGATTCCCTCCTTCTTCTCGCATGACTCAGCGGCCCCGGCCCGCGATCTATACCAATGCGGCGAATACTCGCAGTATATAGTGCGGGGAATTGAGAGTCCGCTTCATTCTGGGTCCGTTCGCTGCCGCGCAAAAGCACGCTCACAGCGAACCGGAGCCGGTGGGCGAGAAGTTAGATTCCGGTGCCGTAATCTGCGGCGCAGACACTGTCCCCGGCATGCGAGAAAAAGTCGTACTGGGTGCGGTGATTGAACTTATACCGCGCCCGTAACTCGCGACCGACGTAGAGACCCACTGCAGCAATTCCAACAGCAACTGAAGTCCAACCTACAATCCACATGGCAGAACCTTCTTCCTCGGGGGAAGAGATTTCCGGCGAATGGCCGGAAACTTGAAGCTGGTAAAAATCCTTACTGTCCGCGTACATCATGCCGAAATAATAGCGCAGCTTGGTGAAGACTACGTAGTTACGGGGAGCGACACCAAAGAACTATTTCACCTGTTCAATTTGATGCAGCAGCGCGACCTTCCGCGCCGCAGGAAGGAAGCTGGCTTCAATGGAATTGGCCGCCAGTTCTCTTAGGTGCTCTTCGGTAAAGCCAAACGACTCATAGGCCAGACGATATTCGTCCTGAAGGTCGCTGAGGAACATCGCCGGATCATCGGAATTAAGAGTGACCATGAGGCCGGCGTCGAAATAGCGGCGTACCGGATGATCTTCTATTTTCGGACAACATCCCGTGCGCACATTCGACGTCATGCAAATCTCGAGAGGAATTTGGCGTTCCGCCAGCACCTGCATTAAGTCCGGATCCAGCTGCGCGGAGAGGGCATGGCCGATGCGCTCGGCGCCGATATTGAGCGCGGCCCAGATGCCTTCCGGGCCCACGGTTTCGCCGGCATGCGCGGTTAGGCGGAGGCCGGCGTTCTGGGCTTCCTGATAGAGCTCCCGGAAGGGTTCCGCGCCGGTCCTGCGCTCGTCTCCGCCGATCCCGATGCCTACGATGCTGGGGGATTCCCGCCGTAATTCCGCCGCCTTGCGAAATACGCGAGCCGCCTCCTCGGGGCCGAAGTGGCGGACGGCATCGAAAATCCAATAGAGCGTGATGCCGAATTGGCGCTCGGCGCGCACTCTGGCTGCTTCCATGCCGGCAAACAGGGGCTCAAACTCAATGCGCCTCCAGTAATAAACAACGCCCACGGAGACCATCACCTCGGCGTGCACGACGCCTTGAGCAGCCAGGCGCTCCAGCATGCGATAGGTGATCAGCTCGTAGTCGGCCGGCGTGCGCAGCCGTGCGCTGACCGCTTTAAATGCCATCAGGAAGCCGGTGAAGTCGGTATAGCGATAGAGAGCCCGCGCCTCGGCTAACGTCAGCCGGTCCTCGTCGCGGCGCTGGCTTAGCTCGACCAGGGTTTCGGGGGATACGGTGCCTTCCAGGTGAAGATGAAGCTCGGCTTTAGGAAGCGTGCGCAGCCAGGATGTTCCGTTTCGGCGCGGGGTCGCAAGGCGTGTCATCGGAGGGAGGAAAATTCACTGTTCTTGCGGCTGTAGAGAAAGTAGATGGCCAGCCCGATGATGAGCCAAGCGAAAAAGCGGAGCCAGGTGATCACCGGCAGTCCCGACATGAGCAGCAGGCAAAAAAAGAGGCTCAGAATAGGCACCGAGATCCCTCCCGGTGCACGGAAGCCGCGACGCCGTTCAGGTTCACGATAGCGCAGAATCAGTACTCCGATCGAAACCAGCACGAAGGCGAAGAGAGTGCCGATGTTGGATAAATCCGCCAGGGTGCCGATATCGAGCAGGCCGCTGGGGATCGCGACCAGAAAGCCGGCCACCCAGGTAGCTACGGCGGGAGTGCGATAACGCGGGTGCACTTTCCCGAACCAGCGCGGGAAAAGGCGGTCGCGGGACATGGCAAACCAGACCCGCGCTTGGCCTAATTGAAAGACCAGGATGGAGGAAATCATGCCCATCATGGCGCCGCAAAGCACGACTAAGCGTACCCAGTTCAGCATGCCTGAGCCGGTTTCGTGGCTCAGCTTTTTGAGGGTGTTGACCACCGGCGCCGCATCATCCACCAAAGTCTGCCACGGGATCAAGCCAGTGAGTACAACCACCACTCCGATGTAGAGCAGGGTGCAAACGACCAGGGTGGCGAGAATGCCGATGGGGACATCGCGCTGCGGGCGGTGGCACTCTTCCGCCGCGGTCGAAACCGAATCGAAGCCGATGTAAGTGAAAAATATGATACTGCCACCGGTGAGCACGCCCGACCAGCCGTTGGGGAAAAAAGGATGCCAGTGGGCGGGATGGATAAATCGGGATCCGGCAATGATGAAGACAAAGATCGCGGTGATTTTGAGCAGGACCATGATGTTATTGGTTCCCGCGGATTCACGGATCCCTCTCACCAGCACGATGGTGAGAACTAAGACAATCAGAAACGCTGGGAAATTGAAGCCGAGATGCCAGCCCGACGGGTAGATGGTGTTGCCTTGAAGGTCAGTTAAGCCGGAGGGCAAAAAGGCGGGCGAGATCCAGCGGGCGCTGGGATGCAGCCCGAACCAATCCATAAAATCGACGATGTGGGCGGCGAAGCCGACGCACACCGCCATGTTGCTGACGGCGTACTCCAGGATAAGATCCCAGCCGATGATCCAGGCGACCAGTTCCCCCATGGTGGCGTAGGTATAGGTGTAGGCGCTGCCGGCTATGGGGATCATGGATGCCAATTCGGCATAGCAGAGCCCGGTGAAGGCGCAGACGATCGCCACCAGCATGATGGAGAAAGCCAGTGCCGGGCCGGCTCCGGGACGGCCAGACAGGGCATGGTGGTTGACCAGGTAATCGAGCAGCGGGGTGTTCAGGATGGACGAGGTATCGAACTTCTCGCCCGCGATGGCGGTGCCGACCACGGTGAAAATTCCGGAACCGATCACCGCGCCGATACCTAACGCGGTCAGCGACCAGGGGCCGAGCGTTTTCTTCAGGCAGTGCTCGGGCAACTCCGAGTCGCTGATCAGCTTATCGATCGACTTGGTTGCGAACAATTGCTTTCGCAGCGTCTCGGCTCCTGGAGGTCGATGTGATGTTCCGTATGGGCTGTATCCCACTCAAGCCAAAAGCGGACTTGAATGGGCCACCCTTTTCCATTACTACCGTCGGGGATACAAGTACCCTTCAGGATTTGAGTTTTCCGGAGCCTGTTTAACGGCCGTGCCAACGCCTTTACCGCTTGCTTTGACCTCGCGTGAGTTTCCGGGTCTTTTTCTTGTTGGAACCGCGGGGCGTGGTGCGCGCGGCCTTGGGTGCGGCTTTCTTGCGCGCGGCGCGCTTAATCTTCTTCCGTTCCAACTTGTCTTCTACGTTCTTGGTATTGGGCATTATTTTCCTTGTCTACACTTTTTCCAGCTGGGCAAATTTCTCCACCAGCTTCTTCACGCCGAATTGTGCAAATTGTACCGTAATCTTCGCATCATCACCGTCCCCCTCGCGGCGGAAGACCACGCCTTCGCCGTATTTTGGATGGCGGACCCGCTGGCCGTTGCGAAATCCGGTAGCGCCGGTGGCAACAGGGATCTCGAGCTTGGGCCTGCTCCCACTGCCCTTGCGCGAAGAAAAGAACTGGGCGATGTTGTCGAGCGAACCTGGTTGCGCGGGCCGGGAAACGGTGCGCGGACGCTGGTCCTCATCCTCGTAGCTGTAATGGCTTGATCCGTAGCGGGCAGCATATGCGCCGCTGGTGGGGCGCTGGCCCCGAGTGAGGTCCTGCAGCAGATGCGGGGGAATCTCCTCGAGAAAGCGCGAGGGGACGCTGGCTTCCGGCATATCGTTCCCGTAGCGGCGGCGATAGCGTGCTCGCGTGACCACCAGCACATCCATGGCGCGCGTCATGCCCACGTAGCAAAGGCGCCGCTCCTCTTCGAGCTCATTGGGTTGATTCAGCGTGCGCGAATGGGGAAATAAACCCTCTTCCATCCCGGCCAACAGGACTAGGGGGAATTCCAGGCCCTTGGCGGCGTGCAGGCTCATCAGCGTCACCCGGCTGTCTGGCTTGTAACTGTCCGTGTCACTGACGAGTGCTGCGTGATCCAAAAACTCCGAGAGCGTCTCGCCACGCTGCTGGGCATCCTGGGCGGCGTTGGCGAGTTCCTTCAGGTTCTCAATGCGGGAGAAGGATTCAGGCGTGCCTTCCTCTTCAAGGGCGCGGATGTAGCCGGTGCGGTCGATGAGAAAGCGAATCAGTTCCGGCAGCGTGGCCGCGTCGCCAGGTTTGCGAAAGCCCTCCTGGTGCTCGGCTAGGGGCACAGCTGCTGCCGGCTCAGGAACCTCGTCGAAGGTAAGCAGCGGGGGCGGCCGGTCTTCCGGGTCGTCTGGCTCCACGTCTAAATCGCCGAAATCGAAGCTTACATCTTCCCAGTCACCCGACTCCGCGAGTGGCTCCGGGGTTGGCTCGGGCTTTACGTCCTGGGTCAGTTTTTCGGCAAATCCCGGCTCCAGCAGGGCGCGGGCGTCTGCGATCAATCGGCGAAAGATGTCGAGGGCAATGAGTGCGCGCTGCGGCAGCAGACGATCTTTGATCGCCTGCCCGATGGCCGCCCAGCTGCTGATGCCGGTCTCCACGCTCAGACGGTCCAGGACTTCCAGGGTGGTCTTGCCGATGCCCCGGGGCGGGGTATTGATGACCCGCGTTAAGGCGATCGAGTCATCGGGATTCTGCACCAACTTGAGATAACTGAGTAAATCCTTGATCTCGGAGCGATCATAGAAAGAGAAGCCGCCCACCATGGTGTAGGCGATCCCGTAGCGGCGCAGCGCCTCTTCCACCAGACGCGACTGCGAGTTCGTGCGGTAGAGCACGGCGGCCTTGGGCTTTTCCTGCTCTTGCCCGGCGCTGCGGAAGTACTTCTGGATGTAGTCGGCGATAAAAAGGGCTTCGTTCTCCCCGTCCGGCGCCTCGTAGTAGCCGATGTTCGCTCCGCCCTCGCGGGAGGTCCAAAGGTTCTTGCCTTTACGCTGCAGGTTGCGGGCGACCACCGCCGACGCACCTTCGAGAATCACCTGCGTGGAGCGGTAGTTTTGCTCCAGACGGATGGTCTTCGCTTCTGGAAAGTCACGCTCGAACTCCAGGATGTTGCGGATGTCCGCCCCGCGCCAGGAGTAGATGCTCTGGTCTTCGTCTCCCACCACGCACACGTTATGCTCGGTACCGGCCAGCAGCTTCATCAGCTCGTACTGGGGCCGGTTGGTGTCCTGATACTCATCGATCAGCAAGTAGCGATAGCGGCGGTTGTAGCGCTCCCGCACTTCGGCCGAAGAGCGCAGCAGGCGCACCGCCTCGAGCAGCAGGTCGTCGAAGTCGAGGGCATTCGCCCGGCGCAGTTCCTTGCGGTAAATCTCGTAGATGTGCGCGATGCGCTCGGCCACCGGATCGGTCGATTGCAGGTAGATTTCCTGGGGATCAAGCATGTGGTTCTTGGCCCAGGAAATGCGGGAGAGGACGGTGCGCGGCGTCAGCTGCTTGGTGTCAAGCCCCATGCGGCGCATAGCCTGCTTGACGATGGCCTGCTGGTCGGCTTCGTCGTAGATTACGAAATTTCGGGTCAGTCCCTCATCGCCAATGCGCAACGCTTCGATGTCACGGCGTAGAACGCGTACGCAAAAGGAGTGGAAGGTGGCGAGTAGAGGTTTCGCCAGCGACCGGTGCTGGAGCAGGCGATCGACCCGCTCCGCCATCTCTGCCGAGGCCTTGTTGGTGAACGTGACGGCCAGGATGGAATCGGGCGCAACATTCCTTACCTCAATGAGATAGGCGATGCGGTGGGTAATGACCCTGGTCTTTCCGGATCCGGCGCCGGCCAGAATCAGCAAGGGACCATCCACCGCTTCTACGGCGGCACGTTGCTGGGGGTTTAACTTGTCGAGCAGATGTTGCAAGGAATTCTCTCCTCCCAGTGTATCGCCCGGGGGCAATTGTGTTGCAATTCGAGTATGCAGAGTGTGGATAAGCCATCGCGGCGGCGGGTTTGCGTTTTTTGTGGATCGAAGCCCGGAGTGGGACCGGCGTACCGCGCCGAAGCCGTCGAGATGGGCAGGCTATTAGGGGAAGCCGGCCTGGGTTTGGTTTACGGCGGAGCCCAGATCGGTCTCATGGGAACGTTGGCCGACGCCACGCTCGCTCACGGGGGTGAGGTCATCGGGGTGATTCCCCGCTCTCTCGCCGCGGTGGAAGTGGCGCACCAGGGTTTGAGCAGGCTGGACGTGGTGGAGACCATGCATGAACGCAAAGCATTGATGGCCCAGGAGGCGGATGCTTTTGTGGCGTTACCGGGAGGGTTTGGTACCCTGGATGAGTTTTTCGAGATCCTCACTTGGGCGCAGCTCGGGATCCATGAAAAACCGTGTGTGCTGGTCAACACCGCCGGTTATTTCGATCACCTGCTGAGTTTTCTGGAGGTGGCGATTGATCAGGGCTTCCTCAACCGCAAATACTACGGGTACATCAACATTGTCGGAAGTTCCGCCGAGGCGGTGGCGTGCATGCGAAAGCGATGGGCGACTTTGCCCATCGACCACTCCGCTCCCGCCGAGCCGGCACCCTAAGTTGTTGTGATATAACCGGCTCACCGATGAGATGGACAGTTGGCTTCGCCCTGCTGCTCAGCGTCTGTATGGCGCACGCCGAAGCTCCTGCGGCGAAACCGGCGCTCAGGTTCCAGATTTCCTTTCCCGCCGCAGCCCACGCGGATCCCATTACAGGACGGGTTTTCCTGATTCTTTCCCGCAACCTTGATCATTGCGGCCCAGCGGACGCGGTGGCCGCTCCGGCTGAGCCGTGCGAACCCCGCTTGCAGGTCAGCCGCATTGGGGTTCCCTTCTTCGGTCGCGATATCACTGCGCTCAAGCCGGGTGAACCGTCGATTATCGACAACTCGGACCTCGGCTCGCCCCTCGCTCATCTGGCGGACGTTCCCGCCGGCGACTACTACGTCCAGGCCATGATCAACGTGTACTCGGAATTCCGCCGGGCGGATGGACATACGGTGTGGATGCACGACGACCAGTGGGAAGGCCAACGCTGGCAGCGTTCTCCGGGCAACTTGTACAGCAAGCCGGTCAAGATGCGCGTTGATCCTGGTGGGGGCGTGATTCGCCTGGTCGCGGATCAGGTGATCCCACCGGTCAAGGTTTCCGAAGATACCGAGTACGTAAAACACATCAAGTTCAAGAGCGAGCTGCTGTCGAAGTTCTGGGGCCGGCCTATCTATCTTGGCGCGGTCGTCCTGCTGCCTCGCAATTACGAGCGCACCACCATTCGTTACCCCATCGAGTACATCCAGGGCCACTTTTCACTGGACGCGCCCCATCGATTTGATGGCCAAAATGAGTTCTCGAAGGCCTGGATGAGCGATCACTTTCCGCGCATGATCGCGGTTACCCTGCAGCATCCCAACCCTTACTATGACGACTCGTACCTGGTGAACTCGCCCAATGTCGGTCCCTATGACGACGCCTTGATGCAGGAGCTTATCCCCGCCATTGAGAAGCAGTTCCGGGTGATCGCCGAGCCCTGGGCCCGGGTTGTTTCCGGCGGCTCGACCGGGGGGTGGATTTCCGCGTATCTGAAGATTTTTCATCCCAGTTTTTTCGGCGGCGCTTGGTGCTCATGCCCCGATGCGGTGACGTTCTCCGATGTGGAAGGGGTGAACTTCTACCAGGACGAGAATGCGTTTTTCAAGACTTATGATTGGCGTCCGGTTCCTACCATCAACAGCCGCTTTACGAATGGGCAGGCGATTCAAACTTCGGAGCAGCGCAACCGCTATGAGTTGGTCAGCGGCAATCATGGGCGATCGGGGGAACAGATTGATGTCTGGTCGGCGGTTTGGGGTCCGGTCGGAGATGATGGGTTTTTCAAGCCGTCGTTTGATAAGTCTACGGGCAAGATCGACCGCGCGGTAGTCGCGTATTGGCGGGAACACTGGGATTTGCTTGAATTTCTCAAACGGAACTGGGCTACAGTGGGTCCCTTGCTTAAAGACGACCTTTATTTCTTTGCCGGGGATGCGGACACTTACTTCCTGAATAACTCAACCATGGAACTGGATGCATGGCTGAAGACGGCTACTTCCCCTCACTCAGAAGCGCATTTCATGTACGGGAATATGAAGCCGCATTGTTGGCAGGGCCCGGTTAGCGCCCAGGAGCGGGTGGTGGAGATTGCCCAGCATATTCAGCGGCATAAGCCTGAGGGCGTGGATACTCCTTGGTGGGACTACCGGTAGCTCGGGCCACCCCTCTACAGCTGCGGAAAACTCATTTTTCTGAAGGGTACGGGCTTTAGAGTCTGCTTGAGATCCGGGAAAAGAAGTCGCTGAGGGGACGAATTCTGTACAGCCTGTCTAGACGTGGCAGTCGGGGCAAAGGCAGTGGCGGCGCAAGTAATCCCACGAATAGATGCCGCTCTGATGGCCGTCGTTCCAACGGAAGCTGATGGCGTAACGGCCTACCGGCGAGACTGACTCCGGACGGGCGGGCTCTTTGTACATCTGCAGCAGCCCGGTTGGCTGCGGCTTTGGCTCACCGGGCTTGCGGCCGGTCGCTCCGCGCTCCTCATGGCAGGTGGCGCATGGGCAGGCATCGCGCAGCCAGGAAAAGGTCCAGCGGCTCTGGTGGCCGTCCTTCCAGTCGATCTCCATGCCCGTGCCGGTGGTCTTGTTTACTCGGACCCGTGCCGGTTCGAGTGCTTCGCGCGGCAGTTCGCGCGATGTCTCCCGTGCCAGCCTTTGCGCTTCGTTTTCGCTGATGAAACGAATGCCTTCGTGACTCATCCTACTTAAGCATACTGTTTCCAAAAGAAGTATGCAGCCATTCCTAGGCCGATCAGCACCACCAGCAGGCGCATGAAGCGGGGATTCATGCGGCGCGCGGAATGGGCGCCCAGATAACCTCCGAAGGCGGCGGCGATCGTCATCAGCAGGCAGTATTTCCAGACAATTTGCTTCTCGACAATGAATGTGACCACGGCGATGCCGTTGGCGGTGGTCGTGGCGATCACCTTCAGCGCGTTGACCTGATGGATGTTCTGGATGCCAAAGATGGCGAGCACCGTCATCAGCAGAAAGCCCGCGCCGGCGCCGAAATATCCGATGTAAAAGCACACCACCACCACGCCTATCCAGAGCGGGACTAAATTGGGCTTGGACGGGTTGGGCTTGGAACCCTCAGCGCTCACCCGCTTGCGCCGCAGCCAGGCCGAGACCGGACCGCTGACCGCAAACAGGCTCGCAGCCAGCAGCAACAGCCACGGGACTAAGGCCATAAAGGTCGCCTGGCCGGTGTGGAGCAGCACGATGGCGCCCACTAATCCTCCCAGCAAAGCGGCGGAACAAACCGGCACCACCAGTGCGAAATTTGCCTTTAGGTCTTGCCAATAGGCGGCGATGGAAGTGAATTGGCCCGGCCAAAGAGCAACTGTATTGGTTGCATTTGCCTGGATGGGCGGAACACCGACGCCCAGCATCGCGGGAAACGACAAAAACGAACCGCCTCCGGCCATGGCGTTCAGGGCGCCGGCAAGAAAAGAGGCGATGACCAGCCATGCGTGTTGCCACATTCTCTCAGTCCACCTGCAGGATCAGACACTTAAAATACTCGGTTTCAGGAATGTTGAGAACCACGGGATGGTCGGGTGCGGCCTCCCGGCGTTCCAGCAGACGGACCCGGCGCTGCGCATCTCCAGCCGCGGCGGCGACGACCCCATGAAACTCGTCCCAGGAAACATGGTGGGAGCAGGAGCAGGTCACGAGCGTCCCGCCCGGACGCAACATCTTCAGAGCGCGCAGATTGAGCTCCTTGTAGCCGCGCAGGGCTCCGGCTACGGCGCGCTTGGATTTGGCAAAGGCGGGCGGATCGAGCACCACCGTATCGAAGGTCTTGCCCGCCGTACTCCAATCGCGCAAAAGGTCGAAGGCGTTGGCCTCGATCCATTCCACCGCGGCCTGAAGGCGGTGGCGGTTGACCTCCAAGTTCTCTTCCGCCACCTCGAGGGCTGCGCGGGAGGCATCGATGCCGGTCACCTGGGTACAGGACCTGGCCAGGTGGAGCGCGAAGCCGCCCTGGTAGGTGCAGACGTCCAGCGCTTCCCCGCGGGCATAGCGCTCGGCCGCGGCGTAGTTGAGGCGCTGGTCGAGAAACGCTCCCGTCTTCTGCCCCGCGTTGGCGTCGTAGTGAAAGGCCAGACCGTTGAGGTGAAAGATGGTGGTCAGTTGCGGAATAGGCTCCGCGGTATATAGGGGCGCCTCCGCCGGCTCGCTGAGCTGCTCCAGTTCCTGGATGCGGGAGTCGGATCGCTCCACGATGGTGAGCGGCTGAAGTTCGGATCGCAAAGCCTGGACAATCGTGTCTCGAACGTCTTCCCGATCCAGCGCCTTGGTGAGGATTTCAAATAGGATCAGATCCCCGTAGCGATCTACGATCAAGCCGGGAAGCTGGTCGGCTTCACTGAAAACCAGGCGGCAGGCGTCGGTGCCCTCCTCCAGCATGCCGGCACGGAGCTGAATGGCCTGGCGCAAGCGCTGGTCGAGCAAGGGCAACCAGGCCTGTTGGGTGAGGTGAGGGTCGGAGGTCAGCAGACGCAGGGCGATCTGCGAGGTGGGGCTCCACAGCGCGGTGCCCAGCGGGAAGCCGCGATGGTCCGCCACGGGGATCAAGCCGGCGTCCATTTCCACGGCGTGTTCGATATCCGAGCGGTAGACCCAGACGTGACCGGCACGCAGCCGATCTGCCGCCCGGCGGGAGACGACTGCGACAGTGCTCGGAGAGATAGGTTCACGGGGCACAAATTATCTTCGCACAGCCGCTTATGACAAGCCTTCGCGGCACTCGTTGGTGCAGGTTCCGGCCGGTTGGCGTTAGCGGAGCCATTGACAACCGCCTATAATCAGGTATGGCGACTGTGCGTTCCACGCCAATTAAGCCTCCCGCAGAGCCGGACATACTGGCCGCGAAGTTCGCCAAGCTGCTCGGGACCATCGGCAAGAATCGGCCAGGCGATGACGCCGGCATCATTCGCAGAGCGTGGGAGTTTTGCGTGCAGCACCACAGCGGGCAGCTGCGAGCATCGGGCGAGCCGTACGTCTTGCATCCCCTGGAAGTGGCCCAGGTTCTGGCCGAGATGAAGCTGGACTCGACGGCCATCGCGGCCGGGTTGCTGCATGACGCCGTAGAAGACACTCCTGTTACCACTGAAGACATCGCTGAGAAATTTGGGGAGCAGGTCGCGCACATTGTCGAAGGCGTGACCAAGATCGACAAGATCCAGTTCGCCAATCGCGAGGACCGC
>Ga0302324_100010980_pt1 | contig 18659 bp, 15 predicted proteins | sample Palsa_T0_1_FD_201949 | JGI IMG/M metagenome (GOLD analysis project Ga0302324, IMG submission 201949) | Peat permafrost microbial communities from Stordalen Mire near Abisko, Sweden - Palsa_T0_1 | ecosystem: Environmental > Terrestrial > Soil > Palsa > Peat permafrost | place: Sweden: Abisko...
TCAGGTAACGTGCCGGAACCTCGAACTCGTAGAGCCTGCCGCTGGCGACGACAACTCGGCCACGCTGCTCCGTTCTGTCGACCACACCTCGACGGGAATGGGCGCCCGGTTGTTGCACGCATGGATTCTGCGCCCGGAAATTTCTCTCATAGAGATCGAAGACCGGCTCGATGCGGTAGCGGCGTTGAAGTCGGAAACCGTGACACGCGAAGAAATTCGCAAGGAACTCGAGGGCATTCTGGACCTCGAGCGGCTGACCAGCCGAATCACGATGGGAATCGCGACGCCCCGCGACTTGCTGGCGCTGCGGGCGTCGCTTGAAAAGATTCCCTCGCTCCGTGCGCTCCTTGGCGGGAGTGAATTGGGCGGAAAAAGACTGGCAGCGCTTCGCGAGCAAATCGAAGATCTCGCGGATATCCGCGAGATTATTGCCAAGAGCATTGCCGACGATCCGCCTGCCATGGCCAATGAGCCGGGAGTAATTCGTCCCGGATTTCATGCCGAGCTCGACGAGCTGCACAATGTGCTGAAGCAAGGCCGGCAAATCATCGCGGCGATGGAGGAGCGCGAGCGAAAACGCACGGGCATCGGCTCACTTAAAATTCGCTATAACCAGGTTTTCGGCTACTACATCGAAGTATCGAAGGCGAATCTGGCATTGGCGCCCCAGGATTACGAGCGCAAACAAACGCTCGTCGGCGCCGAGCGCTTCACCTCAGCAGAGCTTAAGGATCACGAACGAAAGGTTCTTACCGCAGAGTACCGCGCCCTCGAAATCGAGCGCCGGCTGTACACCGAAATTCGGGAGTCGATTGCGCGAGAGGTGGCGCGTTTGCGGCGCGTGGCCGCGGCCATCGCCCAGTTGGACGTGTTGGCCAATTTCGCCCGGCTCGCGGCGGGGCGGGGTTACGCGCGTCCGGAATTCACCGATCGGGAGATCGCGCGAAAAGGTGCGCGAGGCGAGTTGCTGGTGGCCGGCGGCCGCCATCCTGTAATCGAGGGGCTGGTCGAAGAACGCGGAGAGCGCTTTGTTCCGAATGACCTTTACCTCGGCGACAACTCTCCGTTTCTACTGATCATCACCGGACCGAATATGGGCGGAAAATCGACTTATCTGCGGCAGGCCGCGCTGATTTCGATTTTGGCGCAAATGGGTTCGTTTGTTCCGGCGGCACGGGCCACGCTGCCTCTCTTTGACCGGATATTCACGCGCATCGGCGCGTCCGACAATCTGGCGCGGGGGCGATCGACTTTTCTGGTGGAAATGCACGAAGTGGCTGCCATTCTAAATACTGCGACGCCCGCGAGTCTTGTGCTGCTCGATGAAGTGGGCCGCGGCACATCCACGTTCGATGGCTTGTCCATTGCCTGGGCGGTGGTCGAGGCTCTCCACGACGGCGCGCGGCCGCGCACGCTTTTCGCGACGCACTACCACGAGCTGACCGAACTCGAGCAGCTGCTGCCGGGAGTAAAGAACGTGCACGTCTCGGTCGAAGAGGCCGGCAGCGAGATCGTTTTCCTCAGGCGGGTCGAACCTGGCAGCGCAGACAAGAGCTACGGGATCGAAGTGGCGCGCCTCGCTGGCCTGCCCAATCCTGTTATCGTGCGCGCGAGAGAGATTCTCCTGCGGCACGAGCGAAGCGAAGAGAAACTGACCGAAGAGCTTTCCGAAGCGTCTAAGGCAGTCGGGCCCGGAAGCCAGACCAGCTTTGCGGCGATCCACGAATCCGTCCTGCAAGAGCTTCGCGCGGCGGATTTGAACGGGCTCACGCCGATCGAAGCGCTGAACCTGCTCGCTGCGCTGCAAAAGGAATTGAAATGACAGCGTGCGTCGCCGGCGCTGTCCGAATGGCCCCGAACTCATGACCAAGCCAATGCGCGTGCTCGGAATGATGTCCGGGACTTCGGCGGACGGAATCGATGTCGCACTGGCCCGGATTTCCGGCAAGCCGCCGGCCTTGTCTGCCCGCTTCGAATTCCACCACTACACACCGTTTCGCAAACACGTGAGGAAAGCCACGCTGCGCCTCGCCAACGGTGGAGCGAGTACCACGGCTGACCTGAGCGACTTGAATTTTCTCCTGGGTGAGGAGTTCGCCAGGGCGGCCATAGAGGCCTGCGAGAAATGGCGTGTTGCGCCCCACGAAGTTTCGCTTATCGGCTCGCACGGCCAGACCGTATTTCACATGGGCGCCCCGGCGCGATTCCAGGGGAAGTTGCGCTCCGCCAGCACGCTGCAAATCGGCGACATCAGCGTAATCGCGGAGCGCACCGGGATTCCGACGGTCGGCGATTTTCGCCCGGCGGATATGGCCGTCGGGGGCCAGGGCGCTCCGCTGGTGCCGTTTCTCGACTATTTGCTGTTTCGAGACGCGAAGCGCGGCCGCGTCTCGCTAAACATCGGAGGAATCGCCAACGTGACGGTCGTCCCGGCGCGCGCGAGCGCGAAGGACGTGTTCGCCTTCGATACCGGACCCGGAAACATGATCGTCGACGCGCTCGTCGAACGCATCACACGCGGCAAAGCTACCTACGATCGAGACGCGCGCATAGCTCTAAGCGGCCGCACCATCCAGGAGTTGTTGGCGCGATTAATGCGCGAGCCCTATCTGCGGAAAAAACCTCCCAAGACCACCGGCCGCGAACTTTTCGGGCAAGCCTACGCCGCCGAGTTGATCGCCTGGGGCAACCGGTTCCATGCTGGGCCGGCAGACCTGGTGCGCACGGCTACAATGTTCACACCTCTTTCGATTGCCGACGCCTTCCAGCGCCTCATTTTGCCGCGCGCCGAGGTGCACGAACTGATCGTCACTGGAGGCGGAGCCAATAATCCGCTGATGATGGCGCAACTCGCTGCATCGCTGCCTGGAATCGTCCTTCTTCCCGCCAGCAGCTTTGGCGTACCGCCCGAAGCGAAGGAGGCGTTCGCCTTCGCGGTGCTGGCATACGAGACCTACCACGGCAGGCCGAACAACATTCCATCTGCGACCGGCGCCAAGCACGTAGCGGTACTCGGGAAACTGGCCCTCGGGCGAAAGCGCCGCGGATGAAACCGAATCGGTCATTCGTTTTAGCAGCAATCGCATCGTGCCTCTTGGCGAGCGGGTGCCATAGAACAGGCTCCGCAGCCGACGCAGCCCCTGGCACCGTGACGTTTCTGATCGAAGCGGCGCCCACGAATCTCGATCCGCGTATGGGCAACGATGCGCAATCGCAGCAGCTGGATGGGCTGCTCTTCAACAGCTTGGTCACGCACGACGCGCAAATGAATATCGTTCCCGACTTGGCAGAACGATGGGAGATGCCCGATCCGCGAACCTATATCTTCCATTTGCGTCCGGGCGTGCGATTTCATGATGGGCGCGCGGCCACCTCCGCGGACGTGAAATTCACATTCGACTCCATTCTTTCCGGTCAGGCGAAATCCACCAAGCGCGGCGCTTTCAAGTTGCTTCAATCAGTCGAGGCCCCGGACGACGCCACCGTAATTTTCCATCTGAGCGAGCCCTACGCGTCGTTCTTGTGGAATCTGACACCCGAGAGCATTGGAATCGTGCCGCGCGGTTCTACCGCGGATGTGGCGCAGCATCCCGTCGGCACCGGGCCGTTCCGCTTCGTAAGCATGACTCAGGACGAAGAGATTGTTCTCGAGCGCAATCCTGATTATTTCGCCGGTGCGCCCAAAATCGAACGGGTGCGTTTTCGCATCGTTCCGGAGACAATAGTAAGGGCTCTCGAGTTGCGCAAAGGCACGGCGGATTTGTCATCCCCGAATTCCCTGACGCCGGACATGGTGCTGGCGCTCGCCAAACAACCGGGCATCGTGGCCGATGAGGCGCCGGGGACGCAGGTGGCCTACGTGGCCTTCAATTTCGATGATCCGATACTGGCACATCGGGAAGTTCGGCAGGCTCTCGCCTACGCGACAGACCGGGCGGCGGTGGTGCAGTATCTGCTGCGCGGGCAGGCTCGGCCAGCGTCGAGCCTTTTGCCGCCGAATCACTGGGCGTACGAACCAAACGTTCCGCACTACGACTACGACGCGGCGCGCGCCAATCAACTGCTGGACGCAGCAGGCTATTCGCGCGGGCCAGACGGCGTGCGGTTTCACTTGTCGCTCAAGACTTCGACGGAGGAATCGACGCGGCTGCTCGGCGAGGCGCTGACCGAGCAATGGAGCCGCGTGGGTGTGGCGCTCGACCTGCGCTCGCTCGAATTTGCGACGTTCTACCCGGATATTTCGCGCGGCAGCTTTCAGCTTTACACGCTGCGCTGGGTCGGCGGCAACAACGATCCGGACATCTTCGACTACGCCTTCAATTCCGCCCGCACGCCGCCGGCGGGCGCGAACCGCGGCCACTATCACAACCCCATGCTTGACCAATTGCTCGACGAGCAGCGTGTGGAAACAGATCAGGAAAAGCGGAAGGCCCTGCTATCTCAGATTCAAGAAATCGTGGCGGAAGATGAACCGTACATCAATCTTTGGTACACGGACAACGTCTGCGTGCATCGCGAGCGCGTGGGCTCAATCGCAATGGCTCCGGCCGGCGGCTTCGATTTCCTGAAAACGATGGAGTTAAAACCCTGAGGCGAACGGCGGGCAGCGAAGAGTCTACGACAGAACTTTGTCGATCTCGGAAACTGGGATGGCGCCTTCGCGGATGATCGACCAGCTGCCGTCGTCCTCGACCCGTACGATCGTGGAGCTCAGCGTGCCGCCAGTGTCTCCCCCGTCGAGAATCAGCGACAGGCGATCCCCCAGCTGGAGCGCCAGTTCAGTGGCGTTGGTGCAGGAGGGGCGACCGGAGATATTGGCGCTCGTGCCGGTTATGGGCCCCCCGGCGGCCTCGATCAGCGCACTGGCAATCCGCGAGTCCGGCCACCGAACGGCTACGCGTCCCGTGTTACCGGTAACTTTCAGCGGCACGCGACTGGTGGCGGCCACGACCAGAGTCAGAGCGCCGGGCCAGAATTTGTTGGCGAGCGTAAGAAATGAGTCGGGAATGTCGCGCATGAGCGTCGCTGCCTGCTCGATCGAGCTGACCAAAATCGGCAACGCGCGCGTTTCCGGGCGGCCCTTCACCTGAAAGAGGCGCTCGACCGCGGAAAGATTAAAAGGATCGGCCGAGAGACCGTACACGGTGTCCGTGGGAATGCTGACAATCTCGCCGCGCTTGATGAAACCCGCAGCGTAGCGGATCACTTGGTCTTCAGGGGCTTCCGATGAGACTTTGACGACTTCGACAGGCAAATTTTCGCTCGCGGCTTCTGTTCCGTAGACCTCACGCAAATTATCACACCCGGCAGCGTACACGCAAGAGAAGTAAGGCCTTAGTAGCTGGTCAGTTTCCCGTGAACGCATTACTCGTTCAAGTGAGTGCCCGAGTTCAGCTTCGTCGCGAGCTATGGAAGAGTTCCGAGGAACGCATTCATTTCGCGCAGCACATCCGTTTCGTTCGACAGAAAGACATAGTGACTCGCATGTGGCAGTCGAACCACACGTGCTGTTGGTACGCCCTTTTCGAATGCGTCCGCGAGTGCGCCGAAATGGGCCAGATCATCTGGCATCCGCTGCTGCCTGTTTCGCGGGATCATTTTGGAATACCGGCCCAAGATTGTGTGGAAGAGCATAGATAGCCAGAACGGGCACGTGAATGTCTTTGTACTTCTGCTCGCCTGCCATGATGGCCTGGTCGATAGCAGAAGCCTGATCGTTAGGCGGCGGCGCTGGCTGTGCTTGCATCATCTTCAGTAGATCTTGCAAATCCTTCTCAAAGCGGGGAAGAGATGTTTGGAGCAGGTCTTGTATCAACACTTTCTGGTCCGATGCCGGCATGTTTGGAACTAGGTTTGCCAGCTCTTTTCGCAAGTCAATCAAATCGATATTCATATCTCCGTTTGACGGGCTATAGAAGGCATAGGAATACCCTGCGTCAAGATAGATCAGACCCGCGACCTTTTCGGGATGGCGGCTTCCTATCGAACTCAATTCCTCGCCAGCGATGGAGTGCCCTACCAGAATCGGACGGCTCAGTTTGAGTGCGTCGAGCACCGCGAGCACATCATCGCCGAGGCGATCCGCCGAATAGTTGTCGTTCGCGGTGCTAGGAGCGCTGGAGTCCCCGAAGCCGCGCCGCGTAATTCCGTAGACGTGATACATGGGCGTCAGCTTTACCGCGAACTTGTCAAAAATGTGAGCCGTATTTCCAAGGCCCGCCAGGAAGACCAGCGGACTGCCGGAGCCGCCCCAATCGAGCACTTCGAGTTTTACATCGGTATCGACGGTTATGAACTGTACCGTGTGCGGGGAGGGATCAATCGTCCAGGCCGTTTCCTTGGTGGCACGCTCGAATTTAAGAGGCAGGGGCAGCGCCTTACCCTGAGTCCAGGTGCCCTGAATGGACACATCGTCTGCACCAACCATACCTTCGTAAGCTCCGCCTATTGCGTCAATAGCAAGGTTCAGGTTCGATCCCTGAAGCGTGATGGAGCTAATAGGTATTTTGGTCGGCCCCTGATCGATGCTGTATAGCGCGCCACTCCAGCTTCTGCTTTCGGCCTTTGTGATGTGCAGCACAATCCTAAGTGGCTTGCCGGCCGGGAGCGTTCCTTGCCAGACGCCGGCAATATCCTGCGCATATAGCGCGTTGCCCAACAGCATCGCAAGCGGAACAATCCACAGAAGCTTCTTTGTCATCCGCGCGGCCTCCTATGCGGTTGCTCTTAATACGGGACTCCTAGGGGTCGATTTCGCTGCTGAAGTTCTATCACACCTGCCAGGACAAGTCCTTTCCTAGTACCACATGTTTTTCGCTTCTGCGTCTAGCTCCGATAATCGGAAACTGACCGACTACCGAGGTCTTAGAGAATACGGATAGCGCCTCCGAGCAAACCGAATCCACAAGAAGGCCGAAAGTTTACGCCGCAAGGTAGCTCTGCTACGCTTGAAAATGGATGCGGGTACGCTCACCGAGCGCAGCCTGGGCAACTATGACGCTGAAAGCCACCAACTCAATCGAAGCCATGATTACGAGCCGCGACAACAAATGGTTGAAATCCTTTCGAGCGGCGCTTCGGGGGCAGCATCCGGAGGCGCAGCCCCAGAATGGCCGCGCAGGCGCAGGATCGCGCACCGGCGAGCTGCTGGGAATTGAAGGGCCCAAGCTGGTCGAAGAGGCGCTTCGCGCGGGCCTGGAAGCGGAAGCTCTCCTCGTAAGCGAATCGGGTGAACGCGAAGCCCAGCGCATCCTTCAAGCCGCGAGTGAAAGCGAATCTGGCATTCCGCAGTCGCGCGTGTTTCGCACCAGCGATAAATTGTTCGCCGGAGTGGCCGGAACCGAATCACCGCAAGGCGTCGCGGCACTCTTCCGCCAGCGGGAATATGCGTTTGAAGACATCTTGCGCGGAGCAGGAGGCGTGCGGCAGAGTTTGCCGCTGGTAATCGTGCTTGCGGCGGTGCAAGATCCCGGTAACGTAGGAACCATTTTGCGGTCGGCAGAGGCGTTCGGCGCCACCGGTGCGGTGGCCGCGCGCGGAACGGCTGACCCGTGGTCGCCCAAGGCCTTGCGCGCGTCCGCGGGATCAGCGCTGCGCCTGCCGGTGATGCGCGGCATTGCCATTCCGGTGTTGCTGGCGCAGTTGCGAGTGAGCGGGATCAATATCTACGGTGCTACGTCGCAGGTTTCAACGGCTGGCCGCGGCCTCGCGCCCGAGACGCCTGAGGCCGACCTGACCGAGGCTTGCGCAATTTTCGTGGGCAATGAGGGCGCCGGCCTGCCGCCAGAAGTCGAACACGCCGCCGATGCGCTGATTTCGATCCCCACGAGCGCGGTCGAGTCACTGAACGCGGGCGTGGCCGGATCTATCGTGCTGTACGAAGCGGCGCGCCAGCGAAGGCGGCAATCGCAGCGCGGAAGTTAGGGTCAGGCCGAAGACGAACACAGCATGGGACTATTTCGCACAATCGAGCCGCAGGATGAACCGCTCGCGGGGCGTCCTCTCGCCGACCGCATGCGCCCGCAGACGCTCGACGAATTCATCGGGCAGGAAGATCTGCTCGCGCCGGGCAAACCGCTGCGGACGCAGATTGAGCGGGACGACCTCAGCTCCATGCTGCTGTGGGGTCCCCCCGGATGCGGCAAGACCACGCTGGCCCGCATCATCGCGCGGCAGACTCACGCCGAGTTCGTTCCCTTCAGCGCCGTGCTCGCGGGAATTAAGGAAATCAAGGAAGTGATGGCCAGGGCCGAGGGATCACGCCGCTACGGCCGGCGGACGATCGTGTTCGTCGACGAAGTGCATCGCTTCAACCGCGCGCAACAAGACGCGTTTCTCCCGCACGTCGAAGCCGGAAACATCTTGCTGATCGGCGCGACCACCGAAAATCCGTCCTTCGAAGTGATCGCGCCTCTGCTTTCGAGAATGCGCGTCTACGTGCTGCACTCGCTCTCGCAGGAGCAGATCGTCACGCTGTTGCGCCGGGCCATCGAAGACCGCGCGCGCGGGCTGGGAGAAGAGCGCGTCGAGGCCAGTGAAGAAATTCCCGATCGCATCGCCGTACTGGCCAATGGCGACGCGCGCTCCGCCTACAACACGCTCGAAGCGCTGGTGCTCGGCACCGAACCGGCCAAGGACGGGCGGCGCGTGCTCTCCGCGGAACGCCTCGAAGACGTGCTGCAGAAAAAGCTGCTGCCCTACGACAAATCGGGCGAGGAGCATTTCAACCTGATTTCGGCGCTGCACAAATCGGTGCGAAACTCCGACCCCGATGCCGCGCTGTATTGGCTGGCGCGTATGCTCGAGTCGGGCGAAGACCCTCTCTATTTGGCGCGGCGCATGGTGCGCATGGCTAGCGAAGATATAGGCCTGGCCGAACCGGGCGCTCTCGCTGTAACCATTGCCGCAAAAGAGGCCTTCGATTTCATCGGGCCGCCTGAGGGGTATCTGGCCCTGGCACAGGCGGCCGTCTATCTCTCGCTCGCGCCGAAATCGAATGCCCTATACACCGGCTACAAAACGGTCGAGAAAGATTTGCAGGCAACCATCAGCGAGCCCGTTCCCCTGCATCTAAGAAATGCGGTCACCGGGTTGATGGGCCACATCGGCTACGGCAAGGGCTATCAGTACGCGCACAATGTTGAAGAGAAAGTGACCGACATGGCCTGCCTGCCGGAAAGCCTCGCGGGACGGCGATATTATCAGCCAACCGACCAGGGATTCGAGGCGCGCCTTCGCCAGAGACTCGAAGAGATTCGCAAGATACAGAAGAAAACCTGAAAGGAATCGAGTGAGCCGACTTAGAAAGATCGCCGGAAGGGTTGCGCTGGCTTCGTCTTTGGCCGTCGGGCTTGCGCTTCTGATGCCTTTTGCCAAAGGCGCGCCGCAGGAAGCCCCGAAACTCCTGGTCGATGACGATTGCCAGGCGTTCGCCTTCGACGCGAACGGGAACATCGCTTATGCAGTCCCGCGAATCAAGCACGTCAAGCGCTTGTACATCGAGCGCGACGACATTTGGATCGCGAGCGGGCCAGCCCGGAAACGCATCATCGACGCCGAGAAATTCATGCCCTTCCCGCCTCCGGCAGGCTACGTGGTGAATTCCCTTGGCTGGTCGCCGGACGGGCGGCGGCTGGCACTCGATATGGTCTTGCAACAGCCACCGTCGGGATACGAAGTCGCGAGCGGAAAGAGTAAAGGCAAGGAAGAAGACGTCGAAGACCGCTCGCCGGTCTCGACCGTGGGCGGCGGCAAGGTGGTGGCTCTCATCGGAGACGACGGCGACGAGATCAAAGTTAACGGTTCGAAGGACCGCTTCATCCAGGACGCCAAGCAGCCGGCGTGGCTAGGCGACAACGCTACGGTGGTGTATCTGGGCGCGGGAAGCAATCAGATCCAGCGCCTGAAACCATCGAGCGGAGAAACGAAAACGCTATTCGACGCGCACACCTTCGACGCCGTTGTATGGGACGGCCGCCGGAACCAGGCGTACGCCATCGGCCGCGGGATCCGCGGACAACTGATGTTGATGCGACTCGATCTACTGAAAGAGACGATCACGGAAATCACGCGGATCGATGACTACCGGGGCTCGCTGGCGCTTTCGCCTTCGGGAAAGAAGATCGGATTTTTCGAGGATGGCGACACGATCGTGGCGATCGACCTGGCGAACCCGTCACGTCCGCGGCGCGTTCCGGCTGGATACGGACGCTTCGAGTGGAGCGACGATGAGCGGCGAGTCTTGCTCAAGCGAGGACCGGAGGAAAAATCGAACAGTCTGACTTGGGTGACTTTGGCTGACGGGTCTTTCGCACCGGCGCTCTACGACCTTACCTATCGCGATTTCACTATCGCTCCGGACGGGAAATCGCTCGCGGTCACCCAGCCCGGCAAGCGCGTGCTGAAGGTCTATCCGCTTCCGTAGCCCTGAATCCGGGCGCGCTTAAGGGAAAAAGAGTCTTTTCGTATTTTGCGACAGGCGGGTCTTTGGTTTCCCTCGCCCTTAATCCGCTGGAAGGCGGAAGCGCTTGATGTGCTCCTTCAAAATGCAAGTGTCCATGACCACGAGAAGCCCCGCGGTGCGAGCGCGCTCGGCGGCTTCCGCGTGAATCACTCCCTCTTGCATCCAAACACCATGGGCCCCGATCCGAATCGCCGATTCCACGATTTCCGGAACAAACTCCGAGCGACGAAACACGTCCACTAAGTCCACTGGCTCCGGAATATCTTCAAGGCGCGCGTAGGATTTCTCGCCCAGCACCTCGGCCTCCTCAGGATTGACCGGTATGATCCGGTAGCCCGCGGATTGCATATATTGCGCGACTCCGTAGCTGGGGCGGTGACTGCGGCCGGAGAGGCCGACTACGGCAATCGTGTGAGTCGTCTTCAATATTTCGCTGATAGGGTCGCCGGCCGGCGAGCGCGGATTGCCGGAGACAGAATCGTGATGCCCTGTGGACTTATTCATCCAGTTGTTCTCCCAAGCGCAATGTGCGCATATAAAACGGAAGATGAGGATGGAGATAATGCCGCCAGGATTTGCTGTCTCACGAATCGAGCCAGTACCAACCTGTACAGCCGAGAGGCGGCCACACACGACAACACGCGCGCGGCCGAAATTAATTCTTAAGCTGACCCAACCAATCCCCCCGCCTTCCGTGCCCCTATAATACCGCTACCGTCGGCAGCTACAAGAGCAAATGGCGGCGGCAACATCTCCGGAAATCGAGCTTTCCTGCAACCGTCCCTCTCGTCTCTACGGAATCGTGGCAGAGACTTGCGCGGAGTACCCGCTCTCTTGGTTCTGCGAATTTACAGCGGTTACCACGTAGTAGTACGTCTGCCCCTGCTGGACGCTGCTATCCGTATAGCTTGTCGCGGCAAGCTCAAAAGGTGTCAGCTTCGCATAGGGACCGCCAGACACCCTGCTCGAACACACGTTATAACCGCCCACCGAGGACGTGCTGGCTGCCCAGCTTAGCGAAACCGAGTGTGAAGCCTCCGGCGCGACGCCCGTGCCCGACAGGGTGATAACAAGAGGTGAGTTCGCGGCGTTGCTGGCCACAGTGATGCTGCCCGTTGCATTTCCCGCCTCCGCCGGATCGAACGTCGCGGTCAGATTTGCTGTTTGCCCTATCGACAGAAGCAACCCGAGGATCGCACCACTGGCGTTGAAGCCTGCGCCGGCGACGACGACACTCGATATCGTCAGAAGCGAACCTCCCATGTTGGTAAGAGTCACGGTTTGCGTGCTGGGCGTGGAGACGTTGACGTTGCCGAAAGCCAGGCTCGTCGAACTGACGTTCAGGATAGAACTCGCGGCGTTGACCGTCAGGATGGCGGCAGTACTTGTAACGCTGCCGGCGCTATCGGCGACCGTAACTGTAAACTGCGCGCCGTTGTCTGAAGCCGTCGCCGGAGGCGTTGTATAGCTGCGCGACGTTGCTCCATTGATTGCCGATTCGTTCTCGAACCACTGATAGCTTATGACTCCCCTTCCGGTTGCCCGCACCGAGAAAGTCGCCGTCTGTCCCGCGGTAACGGCGCGGCTCGCCCGCTCCGCTGTGATCACAGGCGCCCCGAGATGACGACGAGAGGTGAATTGCCATTGCGGCGCCGAGAATGCAGCCGTAGCTGATAAGCCCAACAGGATGCTCAAAATCGCCGACTGCCTAGCTCTTTTCTTGATTCGACCGGTGAAATGCACTTCGCCCCCAATTTGGCACGTTTGCACCGGCTGCCCAGGATGGGCCGGTCCATATTTTTATTTCGGGAAAACACAACGGCTGGGGGCCTGAGGCGTCTACAGGCTATCGATAGTCGTGAAGCGGAACTACTGAACCCGGGTACAGAAGGGGAACAGACGGAATTGTGGCACTAGAACAGTGACCCTCAGTGTCCTTATTATTTGCCCGAACTTGTTGGAAGCGAAGCGGCGACTACATTTTGTAGGGACCGAGATTCTCATCGCTGAGGTTCTCGAGCCACTTGCGGAGTTCTTCGTTGGAGCTTTTCTCGGAGACCACACCGGCCATCTTGGAATTCTTCATCACTTGATCTTCGACGAAGATCGGGCAATCGAGACGAAGAGCAAGCGCGAGCGCGTCGCTCGGGCGCGAATCCATGGAAATAAGATGTCCTTCGCGCTCCATCCAGATGAGCGCGTAGAACGTGTCATCTTTCAAATCGGACACCACTACCTTCTGCACGCGCACGTCGAGCCCGGTGATGACGTTCTTTAGCAGATCGTGCGTCATGGGGCGGGGCGTTTGAACTTTTTCGATTTCGAGGGCGATGGCGTTCGCTTCGTAAACGCCCACCCAGATGGGGAGGATTCCGCTACCCTGGGTTTCCTTGAGAACCACCACCGGCATGTTCGTCACGGGATCCATCATCAATCCTCTGATCTTGACCTCGTGTTCCATGGTGGCCTCCGTTTTTCCGGCTTACAAATATGTGATGTTATGCAACAAGCGGCGGTTGCTCTCTCGCCGAACTATCCAATCTCCTCGCCTACCAAACTATTCGCAGTCGCGCGGCTCACACGCACGCTGACGTATTGTCCCAAAAGATTCTGACGCGGCGAAGAGAAATTTATGAGCCGGTTGCTGCTGGTGCGCCCCCCCCCACTGCGCGCGCGCCGCGTGCCTCCCGTCGACCAGTACTTCAAACGGCGTTCCCACCAGCTTTTCATTTCGTTCGAGCTGAATCTGGCGCTGCCGCTCCTGCAAAATCGCGAGCCGCCTTACCTTTTCTTTTTCCGGGACAGCGTCAGACATGGCGGCCGCGGTCGTGTTCGGGCGCGGCGAATAGGTAAAGGAGAAGACGCCATCGTAGCCGGCCGCATCGAGCAGGGTTACGCTCTCTTCGAAATCGTCATCCGTCTCGCCAGGAAAACCGACGATGATGTCGCTAGTAATGCTGATGGGCCGCTTGGCCGCGCGGATCCAGGAAATCTTCTCGAGGTACTCGTCGCGCGTGTACGTGCGCCGCATTTCGCGAAGGATGCGCGTCGAGCCGGATTGCACCGGCAAGTGAATGTGATCGCACAGCTCCGGAACCGCATCGATGGCCTCGACGATCTCGCGGTTGAAGTCGTTGGGATGCGAAGTCGTGAAGCGAACGCGGCGAATTCCCTCGACCGCGACGACCGAAATCAGAAGTTCGACGAAACTCCACTTGCGCGGCCCGGGATCCCGGTAGGAATTCACAGTCTGGCCAAGCAATTGAATTTCGGAATAGCCGGCATCGGCAAGCCGGCGAGCTTCGGCCACCACCGATTCGCTCGAGCGGCTCCGTTCCGGGCCGCGGGTGTGCGGCACCACGCAGTAGGAGCAGGCGTAGTTGCAGCCTTCAATAATCGTCAGGTAAGCGCGAATCGGATTGTCGCGGCGCGTGATTTCCGTTTCGAAGGTTTCGCTCGTGTCCAGATCGAGGCCCATTACCCGCCGGCCCCCGGACTCGAGCTGCGCGAGCAACTCCGGAAGCTTGCGGTAACTGGCTGAGCCGCACACCAGGCTGACCCACGGCGCGCGCTCGAAAATCTCTTCACCCTCCTGCTGCGCGAGGCATCCGATTACGCCGATGACTTTGTCGGTCACGCCGCGCAATTCCCCGAGGCGCGAGAAAACTTTCTGTGCCGCCTTTTCGCGAATACTGCACGTGTTGTAGAGCATGAAATCAGCTTCCGCCAGGCTCGACGCAGCGCGATACCCACGCCCGAGAAGGACGCCCGCCACCTTTTCCGCATCGTGGACGTTCATCTGGCAGCCGAATGTCTCGATGTAGAAGCTCTTGCCCGGGCCGGCAACAGCAAGAATGTCCTGCTCTCCCGCACGGAACGACGCGGCCGGCAAAGATTCAGCAAACGATGGGCTTGCACCGGAATTCGCAAGCACGTCGATGCCGATATCGAACGCTTTGGACATGATCGAATTGGAGTTTAGCACAGCAGCTCGCCGCGTTTTGGTCAGCGGCTATGCACTCCGCAGGGCGTATCGACTCAGACAAGCACCGCCTTCTAAGGGCAATACCGAATTGAAACGCATGGTCGCGTGTGCTAGGTTGATTCGGTCGTAGAATTAACGTTTTTCTGGGGGAAAATACTATTTCTGGTCTGGCACTGATTCTCTTTTTCGCCAGCCCGCTCACCCTTCTCGAACAGACGAGCGGGCTAGCGCGCATTGTTCTCGGCATCCTTCTTGTTCTTTCCGTCTTTTCCTGGGCGCTCATCCTTCAAAAGTGGTTTCAGCTCAGCGGCATCGATCGAAAGTCTACTCGCTTTCTGCAAACGTTCCGCGCGGGCACTGGCCTGCCGAATCCCAAGGCCCTGCGGGCCGCTTCGAGTGGTACGCCGCTGGTCTCGGTCTATGACGCGGGCTACGCCGAACTGGCCGCGCAGCTCAATGGCACAGGTTCCCAAAAACCGAAAAATGCAAACGCCATCGACGTGGAGATGCACGTCGCTGCCGCTGACGAGGTACGCCGGCTCGAGCGCGGAATGTCGACGCTGGCGACGATTGCTTCCGTTTCTCCGTTCATCGGTCTGTTTGGCACCGTCTGGGGCGTGATGGACGCCTTCATCGGGCTGGGCGACGCCGGTGCCGCCAGCCTGCGCGCCGTCGCTCCCGGTATTGCCGAAGCTCTGGTCACCACTGCCGCGGGATTGGCGGCGGCGATTCCCGCCCTTATCGCCTATAACCACTATCTTCAGGCCATCCGCGCAACCGCGCAGAGGATGGACCATTTCGCCGCCGAGTTCGTGGCCCGAGTGGAAACGCTGTACAGTTCGTAGAGACCGCCATGCCGCAAATCCAACAGCAGACCGGCACATCGCTTTCGGAAATCAACATGGTTCCGTTTATCGACGTGATGTTGGTGCTGCTGATCATTTTCATGATCACAGCTCCGATTCTGCAATCGGGCATCGAAGTAGACGTCCCGAAAACGAAAACCGTCAAAGAGCTGACTGAGGTGCGCATGGTGGTTACCATCGACCGCGGCCAGCGCGTCTACTTGAATGACAAGCCGGTCAACATACATGAGATCGGCCGCCAGGTCGTGGCACAGTCGCACGACGTAAAAACGCAGGCGGTCTATGTCCGCTGCGACGAAACGGTGCCGTTCGGGAGTTGGGCCACCGTAGTCGACGCGCTGCGCCAGGCGGGCGTGCAAAACGTCAGCGTGGTCACGCAACCACTCAGCGAGCGTCCGCAATCACAGTGAAGTGACATGTCCTATCTGCCCACAACCCGAAACGACGACGCGCTGAAACGCTTTCTGATGGCGTCGCTCGCTCTGCACCTCGTGGTGGCCAGCTTTGCAGCCTTGCGGTTGTACCTCTCGCGGCCGACAGACAGTTGGGGCGGCGAGGGAGGCGCGATTACCGTAGGCGTCGTGGGAAACGTGCCCGCAATACCGCTGCCGCATCCCGACGTGGAAACTCCCAATCGAGTCGTGGACGAATCCAAAGGACTCTACAAGAACGAGCCGCTGCCGAAGCCCGAACCCGACGCCACGCCCATACCGAAATTCGAACGCAATAAGCCGCCGAAGTACATCACCAAACCTTCGAAGGTTTTGGAGAATCCCACACCTCCCCCGCCGAACGCCATTCCCTTCGGTGGAGGTGGCACGCCCTCGATTCCGACGACATCTTTCGCCGTCGGAGCGGGCACAACGCAGGCGGGGATGGCCTTCAACGGAATAGGTGGAGGCGATTTCGGTTCGCGCTTCTCCTGGTATGTGGAGGGCGTGCAGCGGCGCATCAGCGGCAACTGGCTGCAGTCTTCCGTCGATCCGAGCCTGGCATACGCGCAGCGCGTGGTGGTGACGTTTACGATCCTTCGCAGCGGCGCGGTAACCAACGTGCAAGTCACTCGGTCGAGCAACAATGCATCGGTGGATAACTCGGCCGTGCGCGCCGTGCTGGAATCGAATCCACTCGACCGGTTGCCGCCGGCCTATTCAGGCTCAACTGTGAATTGTGAATTTTGGTTCGACTACAAGCGATGATCTCTCGAGGCCCTTTTATGATGCGGAAATGCATTAGCCTTTTCTCAATCGCCGGCACATTGGCCGTCGCCCTGCTATTCTCGCCGGGCGTCGTGAGCGCGCAGGACTGGTTCAAGACCGGAACTGGACTTGGCGTAAGCAAGGTGCATCTGGCGGTGCCTGACAGCGCGGCACGGTCGGCCCCGGCTCAACCGCTGACCAAGACATTTCATGATGTGCTGTGGGCCGATTTGCAATATTCCGGAATCATCGATCTGGTAAGCCCTAGTTTTTATCCCACTCAGGTTCCCAGCCAGCCCAGTGAGCTGCGAGCGCAGGATTGGAGCGCCGCGCCGGCGAGCGCCGACATGGTGGCGTTCAGTAATGTGGCTCTGGACGGCTCGAATCTGGCAGCGTCTGGATATCTCTCGGACGTGCGCAATCCTGCCGCCCCGCTGGCGTTGCAAAAGATCTATCGCGGAGCCGCCACGGATGCCGACGCCCGGCGCCTGGCCCATCAGTTTGCGGACGACATTATCGGCCTGCTGAGCGGCGGCCAGCTCAGCATCGCGCAGACTCAGATTGCCTACGTGAGCGAACGCGGCGGCAACAAGGAAATCTGGGCGATGGACTACGATGGCTCGAACCAGCACCAACTGACGCACCTGCGCACGATTTCGCTTACGCCCCGGTGGTCGCCCGACGCCACGCGCATCGCCTTCACCTGTTTCCAGCCCTTCCGCGGAATTACCTCTCCGCAGATTTGTATGTATTCGGCGGCATCCGACCGGCTGATTGCGTTTCCTCGCTTCTCGGGAACGAATAGTTCACCCGCATGGTCGCCAGACGGATCCCAGGTGGCATTCATGTCCAGCCAGGCCGGTGACCCGGAAATCTACGTTTCCGACGCCGACGGCGGTCATCTGCACCGCATCACCTTTGCCGCAGGCGTCAGCACCTCACCGGCCTGGAATCCGAAGACCGGAAAACAGATGGCTTTCGTGAGTGACCGTGGCGGCGTTCCGGTACTCTATCTATCAGACGCCGATGGATCGAACGTGCAGAAGCTGAATCTGCCGGATATGGGATACGTCGTCGATCCGTCGTGGTCACCAAACGGGCAACTCCTGGCTTTCAGTTGGCGGCGCCCCAGCGGAAACTACGATATCTACGCCATGGACCTTGCGACCAGCCAGTTACTCGAGTTAACCAAGGATGAAGCCCGCAACGAGCGCCCGAGCTGGGCGCCCGACGGCAGGCATATCGTGTTCGAATCAACGCGCACCGGCACGCGGCAAATCTGGTCGATGCTGGCCGACGGCAGCCAGCCGCGTCAGCTGACGTTCGAAGGGCAAAGCGAATCACCGAACTGGTCGCCACGCTAGGAACGTTATTGGAAGGATTTCTGTCCGTGCAAAGAATTTAGTTCGACTAGATTTCGACCATCTCGAAGCAGTTGCAACGTATCGCGTTGGCGCTCAAGGAGGCACTTCATGGAACACGGTCGTTCTCGTAAAATTATCCCGCTGCTGTTGAGCCTGTGCTTTTTCGTCGTGGTGTTTGCCGGTTGCAACAAGAAAGTGGCCGCCACCCCGCCGTCCGCGACGCCCATACCGCCGCCGGTATCCCCTACGGTGACGCTCAACGCGTCTCCTGCATCCATCAGCCCCGGTGACACGACGCGCCTATCGTGGTCATCCACGAACGCCACCGATCTTGATATCGAGCCGGGCGTCGGTAAAGTCGCTCCACAAGGGTCAACTCCGGTCACTCCGTCCACGTCGACCACCTACACCATCACCGCTACGGGATCGGGCGGCACCGCCTCCGCGAGCACGCGAGTGGACGTAGGCGGCGGAGGGGGCGGGGCAATCTCCGAACAGCCCTCGTCGCAGCCCAATGTAAGCGAGCTGTTTGCGCAGAACGTGAAGGACGTATTCTTCGATCTCGATAAGTCCGATCTCCGTCCGGACGCCCGGGACGCCTTGACGAAAGACGCTGAATTCCTGCGCACCTATCAGACCGTTCGCGTATCGATCGAAGGCAACTGCGACGAACGCGGCTCGACCGAATACAACCTGGGCCTCGGACAGCGCCGTGCGGCCGCCGCCAAGAATTATCTGATCTCTCTTGGCATTTCCGCCGACCGGATGCAAACCACCAGCTGG
>Ga0302324_100010981_pt1 | contig 18659 bp, 17 predicted proteins | sample Palsa_T0_1_FD_201949 | JGI IMG/M metagenome (GOLD analysis project Ga0302324, IMG submission 201949) | Peat permafrost microbial communities from Stordalen Mire near Abisko, Sweden - Palsa_T0_1 | ecosystem: Environmental > Terrestrial > Soil > Palsa > Peat permafrost | place: Sweden: Abisko...
ACATCGGCGTCAATCGCTCGGTACGGTGCGATCTGGGAAGAATCCAGCAAATTGCCTCCAATCTCCTGGGCAACGCCCTGACTCATGGACAGCCGGACAGCCCCATCAAGATCAGCGCGAGATCGGATGAGAATGACCTGGTGCTCGAAGTGTGGAATGCCGGCGAGCCTATTCCCGCCGAGAGCTTGAGCAAGATTTTCGAGCCGTTCTGGCGACATTCCGTGTCGCGCAGTCGAAATGGACTGGGGTTGGGATTGCATATCTGCTCGCAAATCGCGCGTGCCCATCACGGAGGAATCTCCGTGACCTCGACTCAGGAGCACGGCACCCAATTCACGGCGCGTTTGCCGTTAGGCACAGCTCAAACAATGCAGGTACCGCACAGGGCGTTCCATAATGGGGCCCGCTCCCCATATCAATCGACGCCCAGCGCGGCGATATCCGCGTCGCTGTAGCGGCATTCAATTGCTGTAGTGGCGTGGGAACAAAATACGAAACCTAGTTCCCACCTCCGCGACCGATTGCATCTCGATGGTCGCATCGAGCTTTCGCACAAACGTTTGACGGTCGATACGCCGATCCCTTCACTGAGCTCAGAGCCTTGTGCCCGGCCAGGCGTCCGCAGACTGGCCTTTGATTTCCTTAGTTTTACGGTGATAGCAGAGCTTTTGCGCGGGCATAAACGTTCTCTACTGTGAACCCATATTCTCGCAGCACGGTGTCTCCCGGCGCCGATGCGCCGAACCGGTCCACGCCAATAACGTCGCCCGCATCCCCGACGTAGCGATGCCAGCCCAGCGTGGCACCTGCCTCGACCGCGAGCCGAGCACGCACCGACGGCGGAAGCACCGCGTCTCGATCGGATTGAGGCAACGCATCGAACAGATCCCAGCTCGGCATTGAAACGCAACGCACGGCGGCGCCCTCAAGTTGTAAGCGATCCGCCGCCGCCACGATCAAGCCGACCTCGGAGCCGCTCGCAATCAATATCAATTGCGGTCTTGCATCAGATGCGTCGCTGAGCACGTAGGCGCCTCGACGCACACCCTCCGCCGATGCGTAGCGACTGCGATCCAGGGTCGGCACCGCTTGCCGGGTCAACACGAGAAGCACCGGCCGCCCCTTTGTTTCAAGCGCTATCTGCCACGCAACGGCGGTTTCGTTGGCGTCACCGGGGCGCAATAAGGTCAGGTTCGGGATCGCGCGCAGGCCCGCCAATTGTTCGATGGGCTGGTGAGTCGGGCCGTCTTCCCCGACCGCAAGGCTGTCGTGGGTAAAGACATGGATTACATGCAGGTGCGACAGCGCCGCGAGGCGGATGGCCGGCCGCATATAATCGGAGAAGATCAGGAACGTCGAACCGTACGGGATGGTGCCGCCATGGGCTGCGAGACCGTTCGCAATCGCACCCATCGCGTGTTCGCGTACGCCGAAATGAAGATTGCGTCCGGCGTAGCTCCAGCCGCCCCCTTCGGAGCCCTGCGTATCCTCACCGTTTTTCGGAGGAGGATTGAAGTCGCCAAAACCCTTGAGCGCCGTCTTCGTCGAGGGATCGAGATCGGCCGAGCCGCCTGTCAACGCCGGAAGATTCGGCGCAATCGCATTCATGACTTTCCCTGACGCCTCGCGCGTAGCGATGCCTTTGGCGTCCGGTGGGAACACCGGAATATCTTTATTCCACTCTGCGGGCAGCTCGCCGCGCAGGCTCTGTTGCAGTTCCAAGGCGAGGTCCGGAAAGGCGTCGGTGTAGGCCCTTAGACGATCGTTCCATGCCGTCTCGCTCTTCTCGCCGCGATCGAGGGCCTCACGAAAATGAGCCAATGCCGGAGCCGGGACGAGGAATGGCGGCTCGGTTGGCCAGTTCAGCCGCTCCTTGGTTCTGCGTACATTCTCCACTCCCAACGGTGAACCGTGCGCCTTATAACTGTCCTGCTCGGGGGAGCCGTAGCCGATATGCGTGCGGATCAGAATCAGCGATGGACGCAGAGTGTCCGCGCGCGCCCGGCTCAGCGCGGCTTCAATCGCGCCGACATCATTGCCGTCCTCCACCCGGATTGTCCGCCACCCATAGGCGTGAAAGCGGGCTTCGCGATCTTCCGTCAGCGTGATGTCCGTACCTGCGGACAGGGTGACGTAATTGTCATCATACAGACAGATCAGCTTGCCGAGCCCGAGATGCCCCGCGAGCGATGCCGCCTCTGCGCCGACGCCCTCCATCAGATCACCATCGCTGACGATGGCGTAGGTGTGATGATCGATAACAGCGTGCCCGGCGCGGTTATAACGCGCGGCGAGCTGCGCCTCGGCGATGGCCATGCCGACGGCATTGCTCATGCCCTGTCCGAGGGGACCGGTGGTAACTTCGACCCCCGGCGTGTGGCCTCGTTCCGGGTGCCCTGGAGTCTTACTGCCCCACTGGCGAAATTGCCGAATGTCATCAAGGGAGAGTGCGTAGCCGGTCAGATACAAAAGGCTATAGAGAAGGGCCGAACCGTGCCCGGCCGAAAGTACGAACCGATCTCTGTCGACCCACTTGGGATTGCGCGGGTTGTATTTGAGAAAGCGCGTCCACAACACGTAGCCCATCGGCGCCGCGCCGAGTGGGAGGCCGGGGTGGCCGCTGTCCGCCTTTTGCACCATGTCGACCGAAAGAAAGCGGATAGTATCGACGCATTGCTGGTCGAGAAGTCGCTGTTGTGTTTCCGGCATTGCCGCCATATAGAAGTAACCTGTCACGAGGACCGCACGAGTAGCGCTCACGGCAGGCTGACAGCGATGTGCCCGGCACGTCTGTGCGCGGGCGTACATTCCGACACTAGGTCTGAGAAAGGCTCCCGGCGGAGCGGGACTACCTACCCCACGGTTTGGTGCTTTGGAACCGCTTAGCGGCGGTGTGCCCTTCCGTGAGAGCCTCGGGATGCAACGTATTTCACATGGCTGGCAAGGGAACTGAACCTCGCGTGTGGTCAAAGACGGGACAACCCGCTACCTATCGGAGGTCGCCTGCCGGTGGAAACGACAACTGTTTGAGAGTCCAAGTCGCGCCGAGAGGATGCGGTAAGTATGCTGAACCGCTGCAGCACCGCAGCGCCGTCGCGAGGATGTAACGTCGCTATTGATGTGTTGGACGACATGGCCGAACGTGACAATCTTCGGTGAAGCCGCGGGGCGCATTCCGTTGGACTGCTGATGGCCTCCCCCCGAGCGCGCGGTCTGTTCCGCAAAGCCATCGGCCAGAACGGCGCCTATTGGGATAGCGAGCACGGCTCGATCAGCACCCGGTCCGAGGCACACGCTCGCGGGCGCAAACTACTGACGCGCATGGGTGTGCTGACGGTGGCCGACTTGCGGGCACTGCCGGCTGCAGCGTTGCACAAGGCGACCCCCTCTTCAGGAACGGGGACTAAGACAATGCTTGGCCACGTGAATTGGCCTTACCAGTACGCCCCCTGCTCGTAGACGATCACTGTCGCCGATCTAGTAACCCTTATGGGAACCGTTACTTTGTGTCGGCCGGGGACCCTCCGAGGCGATCGATGCCAGGGAATCTTTGGCGTCTTGCTTAACGTCGCCGGCGTCTTCTTGAACTTTGCCGATAGTCTTTTCGATGATGCCTTTGGCTTCCAGTGTCTTGTCACCCACAAGCTTACCAGTCACCTCCTTGATGCTTCCCTGCAATTCTTCGACACGGCCCTTCAATTGGTCCTTGTTCATAGACATTCTCTCCTGGTGACAGACGGCAGTCAGGGCGACCGCGTGCCGAAAATGCGCGGGGATGATCCGACCGATCGGGCGCAATCTACCCGGCGCGACCGGGCATGTCTGTACGGAGGCACACCGATGCACTCTCTAAGCGGTACGGCGTTGCAGCCTAAATCGAAAGGGATAGGGCGGCTCGTGGCGAGCCGCCCGAAGGCATCAGGTGACGATACGGCCGCGCTCGCGCGCTTCGGTGGCGTAAGCGGTGTGAGTTTTCCTTAAAGCGGCCCCGTCTTGGATTCCGCCGCGTGGTTGCTATGGCAACGCGAGCGGGAACCAGCTCAATACTTCGCGATCAAAAGAACACCTCCCATCATCAGCGCACAGCCGAGGCCGCGCCAGATCGTCGCGTGGTGCGGCTCGAATCCGACCCAACCATAGTTATCCGCCAATACGGCAAACAGCAACTGGCCGGTCACCACCAGTCCGACCAGGGCGCCTGCGCCCAACTTCGGTGCGAGAAGGATGTTGCCTGTGAGATACGCCGTACCCAGAAACCCGCCCGCGAGCCAGGTCCACCACGGCGCGGCTCGCAGCTGCTCGACTGAGGGCGTGGGCTTGTGCACGATCAGCAGCAAAAGGACGGTGAAAACCAATCCGGTAACCATGTTGACCGCGGCGGGGATGTACGGATTGTTGAGCGATTTGCCGAGCAAGGTGTTGCTTCCGATTTGCGTCGTCAAAACCGCACCGCAAATCAAGGCGAGCAAGGCAGGAACGATGGTCGTCAACATAGTTCTCCTCAAGTTAGGGACGCTGCGCGGCGGGGTCACGTACGAACAGTAAATGATGACCGTCGGGATCGACGACGAGTTGCCGCGGGGCGTCAACATCGTTCTTGAGACCCTCAGCGGCCAACGCGATGCGCGTCGCCGCCACGTCGTTGCTCGACAACACCTTTCGAGGTAAGTGGATCCCGGACCGATAGCAGAGCAATTCCAGATGCGGGATCGATGCCGCGAGGGATAGGGCGGTGACCTCTACCTGTGGACTCGGTACTCCATCGAGATTCGCTTGCTCCACGCCGTGATTGAACGTCTGGGCGGTAACGGTAAAACCTAGGGATTGATAAAAGGCCGTGCTGATCGCGGTATCGCGCACGCTGATGGCCGAATGATCGATGCCTAAGAAAATCCCATACGCCGAGCGCTCCGTCCAATGCGGCGGAACGGCATGCTCAGGAAACGCCAATAACTCGAGCGGGTGGCCGTCCGGATCTTGAAACTTGAAGGCGGTCACGCCCCCCGACCCTGGTGGCAAGCGTTGAGGGCCGCCGATCGAGATCGGCGTCCAGCCCGGAACTCCCTGCAACCGCGCCAAGGCGAGATCCATATTGCTGACGACGATGGCAAAGTGTTGGAACGCAGTGTCATCCGGGAAGAGCAGGCGTGGATAGGACCGGCCGGGCGTATCGAACTGCAAGATATCGACTGCTTCGCGGCCCAGCCGAAGGGTATGGCGCAGAGCGCCGCCGTGCACGCCCATCCGGCGCTCGAATCGCGCGCCGCTGAGATGCTCGCTCGACACGGGCTGGGCGCCGAACGCTGTCGCGTAGAATTCCGTCAACCGGGCCGCGTCGGGAGACGTGAGGCCGAAGCCGATGATGCGCCGGGAACCTAAGCGGGTGTCGCGCACGAATTAGGGACCGACAGCAACCGGTTCGGCCGATGCGAAGGTTCGATAGGGATGCGATGAGTCGAAGGGATGGTGCAAAAAGTCGGCGACGCCCACCGCGTGGCCCGCGAACGTGAGACTCAGGAAGCCGCCCGCCAATGCAAAATTCTTGAGGAAGTCCCAGAAGGTATCCCGGCCGCGGCTTGGACCTTGCAGTCGAAAATCGCCGCTTTTCCAGAACTGCTTCCAGAGCACCGCGGTGGCGGCGCAATACGCCGCGAGAACGAGCGCCGCTGCGCGATCGGCAACCCCGGAGACGACGCCCAACGACATGACCACTTCGATGCAGAAGCCTGTGAGGATCGCGAGCCGCGACAGGGTGCGACTGCGGAGGGAGAGGGCGGCCTGACCCTCTGCATCACTGAAGTTCAGCACCTTGTCGAGCGCGCTGAAAGGCAGGAATAAGAGCACCAGAAGGCATCGTGAAATGGCCACGAGGACGATGTCGAGCAAGGTGCCTCCAGCACGGGCAGTTACCAATACGATAGCAAGATCCACTGGTTTTTCGCCATGATGTAGCACTTACAACATATCGGCGTGCGACACTCTTCCGATCCCCTGTTTTTGGAGGAATCCGCCGTGAGCGAACCGTCAAAAGACCCCGCGGCACCCGCCGCGCCGGATTCTCAACCGTTGCCGAAGGTGCCCTATCCGGTGACGCTGGCCGGACAGACCGCCTTGGTCACCGGTGCGAATTCCGGTATCGGCAAAGCGGTTGCGATTGGACTCGCGCGGGCCGGCGCCGACGTCGTCGTCAACTACGTCGCAAATCCCGCCGATGCCGAAGACGTGGCGCACCAAATCGAGGGCCTGGGGCGTCGTGCGATCGCGATCAAAGCGGACGTCAGCAAGGAAGACGAGGTCATCGCGATGTTCGCGCAGGCCATCGATTACCTCGGCACCCTTCATATCGTTGTCAGCAACGCGGGGCTCCAGCGCGACTCCGCCTTCGTCGACATGACCCTGGAGCAATGGAATACGGTGATCGGCGTCAACCTCACGGGCCAGTTTCTGTGCACGCGGGAGGCCGCGCGTGAATTCAAGCGCCGCGGCGTCGATGAGTCCCTCTCGGTGGCGGCGGGCAAGATCATCTGCATGAGCTCGGTGCATCAAGTCATTCCGTGGGCCGGCCATGCGAACTATGCCGCCTCGAAAGGCGGCATCGACATGCTGATGCGCAGTATCGCGCAGGAGCTGGCGCCGCATCGGATCCGCGTCAACAGCATTGCGCCGGGTGCGGTTCGCACGCCGATCAATACCTCGGCTTGGAATACGCCCGCGGCCTATGCCGACCTCATGACGCTGATTCCTTACAAACGGATCGGCGAGCCGGACGACATCGCGCGCGCCGCCGCCTGGCTCGCTTCCGATGCCTCCGATTATGTGACCGGCGCCACCTTGTTCGTCGACGGCGGCATGACGCTCTATCCGGGATTCGCGACCGGTGGCTGAGCGGTACGATGTCATCATCGTGGGATCCGGACCGGGCGGCGGTACCCTGGCGTGGCGGCTCGCTCAGACCGGAAAACGGATTCTGCTCCTGGAGCGCGGCGACTATCTGCCCCGCGAGCGGGAGAACTGGGACGCTCAAGCGGTATTCATCGACGCCCAGTACCAGGCCAAGGAGATGTGGTACGGCGCCGATGGCCGCACTTTTCATCCCGGATTGCATTATTTCGTCGGCGGCAATAGCAAGGTGTATGGCGCGGTTCTGCTGCGATTGCGGGAACGCGATTTCGAGGAGATCCGGCATCAGGATGGGATATCGCCGGGGTGGCCGATCCAATACGAGGCTTTTGAGCCCTACTATCAGGCGGCCGAGGAGCTCTATCACGTGCATGGGCTGCGCGGTGAGGATCCCACGGAACCGCCGAGCCCCAAACCCTACAAATACCCGCCGATTTCCCATGAGCCTCGCATCCAGCAGCTGTTCGACGGTCTGAAGAACGAAGGGCACCATCCCTTTCATCTACCCGTCGGCATCTTGCTCGATGAAAGGAACGGTAAGCCGCTGCCGCATTCGCCCTGCATTCGATGCGATGCCTTCGACGGCTACCCCTGCCTGACCAATGGCAAGGCGGATGCCCAGGTCATCTGCGTCGATCCGGCGCTTGAGAAGTACCCCAATTTGACGATGGCGACGAACGCGTACGTCGAGAAACTCCTGACGGATTCAAGCGGTCGCCGCATCAGCGGCGTGCAGGTGTTACAAGCGGGCGAGACGGTCACCTATGAGGCCGATCTCGTGATCGTCGCGTGCGGGGCGCTCTCATCCGCGTTGCTCATGCTGCGCTCGTCCAATGCGCAGCACCCGAACGGGCTTGCGAACAGTTCCGGCCTGGTGGGCCGCAACTACATGAGGCACAACAATTCGGTGTTGATGGCGGTATCGCGTACGCCGAATCCGACCAAGTTTCAAAAAACCCTAGGGTTGAACGATTTCTACTTTGGCGCCGACGATTGGGAGTATCCCCTCGGGCACATTCAGATGGTCGGTAAATCCAACGCCGTGCAAATCCGCGGCGAGGGACTGCCTGCTTTCATGCAATGGTTTCCGGAAAAGCCATTCGATTGGATCGCTCGCCATTCGCTCGATTTCTGGCTGACCTCGGAGGACCTGCCGCGGCGTGACAATCGCGTCTACTACGACGGAGACCGCGTGGTCCTCGATTTGAAGGAGAACAACCTCGAGGCGCACGCGCGCCTGAAGGTGAAGCTCCAGGGCTTGTGCGGCAAGCTCGACATTCATCCGCATCTTTTCGACCGCTCGCTCTATCTGGGACAGAACATCCCAATCGGCGGCACCGCACATCAGGCCGGCACTTTGGTGTTCGGCCGTGACCCGGCGACGTCGGTCCTGGACGTCGCCTGCAAGGCTCACGATCTCGACAACCTATATGTCACCGATGCCAGTTTCTTTCCCTCAATCGGCGCGGTGAATCCCACACTGACCATCATCGCGAACGCCTTGCGCGTAGCCGACATCATCATTTCGGGGCTTCGCTAGCCGATGTTCTCAACCATTAGCAGGCGTCAACCGACCGGTGCCGGCCGAATTGAGCCGCCGAGGAGTTTAAGTCCGTAAAGGCAGTCAGGCGACATGTATCTCTAACCCCGGCAACACGTACCGACGCTTGAGACGACTACTCCGGAAACGCCTTGATGCTGTCGGCGACCGAGTCGGCGACATGCTCCTTCGTGATCACGCCGGCAATCTCACCTGTGCGAAGGACCACCGCCATGATCGCGTTCCGGCGCCACATGCGCCGGATGACCTCGTACGCCGTTGTGTCCTCAGGGACCACGATGAAGTTTCGGCTCGCTACATCGCCCAGGCTCACACCGGTATGCGCTGCCTCAAGTCCGCGCCGCAGGCCGGTGTTGACGCGAATCACGCCGTAGATGTCGCCGTTCGCAGTGACCACAACGTGACGCAGCCGCCCGGCATGCTCGGGCTGACGCAGGTAGTCATCGAAGCTCGCCCCTGTCGGCAGGACCTCGATATCGGAGTCCATGACTTCACCGGCGGAGCGAACCAGAAACATGTTCGCATGGCGCGCCTTGGGAATGGCCTGACCGCGGCGTACCAGCTTTAAGGTATAGATGGTCTCGCGGGAGAGCATCCGCCGCGTGCCGATGCTCATGGCTACCGCCACGATCATGGGCATGACGATGCTGTAGTCGAGGGTCATTTCGAAGATCATCGTGACGGCGGTCATCACCGCGCCGGTTCCGCCCCCGACCATCGCGCCCATCCCGACCATCGCAAACGCGGGGACGCTGAGCTGAACCGGAAACCCCACCGCGTTCAGCAGCGCCGCAAACCCGCCGCCGAGCGTCGCGCCCATGAACAAGGAAGGTGAAAAGATGCCGCCGGAGGACCCCGATCCGAGACTGAGTGAGGTCGCCAACGCCTTGCAGACGCTCAACAAACCCAGCAGCCAGAAACTCGACATAGCTCCCGCCAACACCGCCTGCACGGTAGCGTAGCCGACACCGTCGACGTAATACTGCCCGAGGGTGCAAAAGAGGAGGTACATGAGCACGCCGACCATCAACATCCCCAGCATGTGCCGCAGATACGGGGACTTGATCCGATCGAACCAGTCCTCGGTCACGTGCAGTCCTCGTATAAAACCCGCAGCCCAGACGCCGCTGAGCGCCCCCATCACAGCGAACAGCAAAAGCACCAGCGGAGCGCTCGCATTGATCTCCATGGCTTGGAGGGGTGGCACATGGAAGGCAGGAGCATCGCCGAAGAACCAGCGGCCCACGAACGTCGCCGCACCGGTGGCAATTGCCACCGGAAGGAAGGTTTCCACGCTCACTTCGGGCATCATCAACTCGATAGCGAACATGACCCCGCCGATCGGCGTATTGAAGGTGGCGGCGATACCCGCACCCGCGCCCGCGGCAACGAGCGAAATCCGCTGCCACACCGGCATGCGGATGATCTGTCCCATGGTCGATCCGAGCGCCGAGCCGATCTGGATGATCGGCCCTTCGCGTCCAACGGATGAGCCGCTGCCGATCGCGATGGCGGAGGCCAGGGATTTCACCAACGCGACCACGGGCCGGATGATGCCGCCCTTGTAGTAGATCGCGTCCATGACCTCTGGCACCCCGTGCCCCTTGGCCTCGGGCGCGAAATTATTCACCAGGAACGTCACGGCGACGGCGCCGATGACTGGGACCAGAATGACCAGCGCGCCCCACGGTGAGGGTGCGGTGAACACATTAGCGTCGTAGTGGACGAGCGCACGGCCCGCAAACAGCAAATTATGAATAAAGCCGATCAGAAATCGAAAGAGCACCGCTCCGAGTCCAGTGAAAACACCGAGCCCCAACGCGAGGAGTGAGAGTTGCGCCAGCGGCAATCGGCCGCTCTCCTCGTCGTCGATCGCCCCGGTGGTCGCTTCCTTGGTCACTGTTCTGCCCAGTTATCGATTTAAGACTTGCCCGACCGGCGTAGCTCATCAGCGTATCAGAGATGAACGCTCAGGTGGCCGCACGGGCGGGGCGTCTCCCTGCAAAAATGACAGCGCCTTTGGAGCTGGGACCTATGGCCTCAACGTGAATGGGCGCCCGCCGGTGTTTTGCGGGCGCCCTGGTGCACGCGGTGCGCGGTCGACCGTCGACGATCAACCTTGTCCCTGATCGGCCTTCACAACCTCGCAGGGCTGATGATCTCGCTTGAGCGAGGTGCAAGCCGAATTGGCGTCTTGCCGATCCATGAGGCCCGACATCAATCGAAATCTCTTGCTCGACGAGTCGGGCGCCACGACGTCAATCTCTACGAGCACCTTGCTGAATCGGGATTGCAGCTCGGAGCGTTTGCGTTGAGCGGCCCGGTCACTGTGAAAACTACCCAACTCGGCTCGATAATCGGACTGGATTGCAGCGAGCTTCTGCCGGGCCTGATCCGCTTCAGGCACCTGCGGGTATTTTTGCAGGAATGCTTGCAAAGCCGCCGCCGAGCCGTCCGATTGTGCCGTTTTCCACGCATTCGCTCGATCGAACCCCGTTATCTCGTCGCGCGCCGCTTGGGCCTGAGTTCCATTCGGCTCGGCCTGCAGATAACCCTGGTAGCTGTCCCGGGAATTGCCACTCTGCGCCGTGTTCCACGCCGCGTCGTCCTGTAGTGTCGCAATGTGCGTCTGTGCCTCTTGCGCATGCTCATCCTTCGGGTGCTTGTCCAAGAAAGCTTGATAGCCTGAAACAGTATTTTCAGCGCTCGCGTTCGTCCAATCCTTTTGCGCCGTGCCGCATGCCGTGAGCGCAAGCGCAGCGCAGAGCGCTAGAGGTCGTAAGTACTTGTACTGGTTCTTCATATGAGACCTGCAGTTGATTTCTTTAGCAAGTCCGAAGCCTTCGCCACTCTAGGCTTTGCAGCAACGCCTGCAGCTTGCGATTGTAGCTAGATTCATATATACGATACAGACTGTTTGACAAAGTTCCACACATATGTCCGCTAAGAGGAGGCATCGAAGGCTCGCGACGCTCCGGGACAAGAGCTCGGAGTCTGCCCCGACGGCTGTCCGAGCCCGTGGCCGGCCGAAGAACCCATGTATCGAGGCGGAAGTCGTGGCCGCGGTGCTCGAAGGGCTGCGTTTGCGTGGTTATCGGGGTGTCACAATCGAGGGTATTGCGCGCCAAGTGATGCGTGCCCGTACCAGCCTATATCGCCGTTGGCCAAGCAAGCGCCACCTTGTTGCCGATGCGGTGGTTGCCGAGCTCGGGGCTCAGCCCGCGCCCGATACGGGGTCCCTCCGCAAGGACTTAAAGGCAGCGGTCGGAACCCTGCTGACGGCCTTTCGGGGAACAATGGGAAAGGCGCTTCCGGGACTCGTCGCGGATATGGCGCTCGATCCTGCGCTCGCGCGAATGATTCGGGAAAAGGTGCTGGTGGCGCGGCGGCGATCGATCCGCGCGGCTTTCGAGCGGGCCATGGCGCGGGGAGAAAGCGATCGAGGATTCGACATCGACGTCTTGATCGACATGCTTACCGCCCCCTTTTACTTTCGAGCCTTGTTTGGCCATCTTCCGTGCACCCCGGCGACGGTGAATACCGTCGTCGACTATGTGCTGTCGATCGTACGACCAGGGAGGATCGGCGCATCGGCGCCACGGGCATGACGACTACGTGTTCAACGCAGCCCGGCCCTATCAATATTTGGTCGTAACTGCGGTGAGCCACTCAGGTGTCTGATTCAAAATCCAAGCCTCGAGCGACTTATCCACACCCGTCGCGATCAGAACTCCGAAGACTAGAAGGGCGAATCCGAATAGCTGCTTGCCGTACTTGCCCACACCCAATAGGCGTCCCCGAATCCTCATGATGCTCGCGCGCGACAAGGATCCCAGCAGCACGAGGGGCGCTGCGGCCCCGAGGCCAAAAACCAGCATGAGTAAGGCGATTTGGGCGAGATCTCTCCCCTGGCTCGCGAGCGTCGTCGCGGCTCCGAGCGTCGGGCCCACGCAGGGACTCCAAACGACACCGAGCAGTGCGCCTACCACGAACTGACCGGCGAAGCCTCCAACGGTCATGTGTGAAAGTAATTGATTCCCCGAGTTGCTCAAGGCGCTGGTCATGCGCGCGAAGAGACCTTGCAACTTCGGCACGAGCAGAATAAGGCCAAACGTGGCGAGTATAACGGCACCGACGATGCGAAATGTATCGGGGTCGAGACCGAGCGATGCGCCCAAGGTGGCGAGAAAGATTCCAACCAGCGTGAAGGACAGCGCCAGCCCGGCTCCGAGCGCTAAGGCTCCCCAGCGATGCGCGCTCACTGCGGCGGCAAGCAATACGGGCACCAGCGGCAGCACACAAGGCGATAACGTCGATAAAGCGCCGGCGAGCAGGCCTAGCCCGTAGGTCGTGGGGCCGAAATTCATCGTCCGCGTCCCAGCTTCTAGGAAACAGCCTGCTTCAGGAGCGCATCGAGGCGATCCCGCTGCGTATCGCCGGTCGATCGAGCAATTTCCTTGCCGCCTTTGAATACGACGATTGTGCTCTGCTGGGTGACGCCGAGAGATCTTTTCAGCGCTTTTTCCGTGTCGAAATTCGCGACGTAAAGCGTCAGGGATTTCAATGCCGACGTCCCGGCCAATTCCTTCAGGACGGGCGCCTGCGCGCGACAGGTGGGACACCAATCGGCATGAAACACCACGGCCACCGGTCTGCCGGACGATCGCGTCGCGTCAAATTGAACCTGGTTGAATGGAAGCTCGGCGGAGACTGCGAAGCTAGCGAATGAGCTCAACACCACCGCAAATACTACAGCTATGAGGGACTTCATAATTACTCCGAATGCCGGGGACCTGCAGCCGACCGGCGATCGCGGTGTTCTATTACACTTTTCCAGTTGAACCCGGAAACTCAACCCCCCGCGATTGATCCGCCAGCCTCGGCGGCTCTTACAAGGTCTCGAGCCCGTGGTAAATCGAGTCGGCCGACACAAGATCAGTGTGAAGATGCATCTGGCCCGTGCCGGTGCTCAGCATCTGTCGCGATCGCGCTCCAGATGGCAAGCGCCGCGATGAATATGCCGACGATGATGTTATTTGAAAGCGCGCCTGCGTTCGTCGCGTACTCGTATGCCCAGGGCGAGACAATCGTCCAGAACGCGAGCAGGAGATTGATGCCACTCAGGCCCGCGCTATTGTGCGATGAAGTAACACGGATCGCGGCCAAAAGCGCAATTAGGACGCCCACAGCCACACCACTCAACACGGCAGATTTTCCGCTGTAATCGAATATCCAGGGTGAGACGATCAGCCAAATGCCGAGCACGATGTTGGCGCCGCTCGCCGTGCGAGCCTGAGCGGCATAGTCTCTCGCCAATCTCAACACGATGCGCCCCTCCTCAACTGCGGGTCGGTGGCCAGGTGGTCAGTCCCGATCAGCCGTCACCGCTTGCGGCTATCAATGCTGACATGACTGTAGCCCTTGTTTCGAGCTCATCCAAGATGGCTTGCGCCAGGTCTTAGGTCAATGCGCGAGTCCCTGTGCCTACACGGCATTGTGCGTCACAGCACCCGGTTCACCCCAGCGCAATTGGCGTCGGCAATCCACACGTGTCACGTTTGCATACAGTGTGTATGATTATTGATCTCGCATCTAGGTGCCAACGGTAACTGGAGCATTTATGATCGCCCGACGCCTCGTGCTTCCTGGTTTTCTGTCGTGCGCTGTACTCCTCGTCGCATGCGGTTCGGCCAAGTATGAATGGTCGCAGGCAGCTAACCTCAACACCGTCGCAGCGTATCAGGCATTTCTGGCCAAATACCCCAACGATGTTCATGCCGCCGATGCGAACAATCGAATTGGGGAACTCAAGGACGCGCAGGCGTGGAATGCGGCGCAAGTTGCCGAGTCGGTGGAAGGGTACCAACAGTACTTAACGGCCGAGCCGAACGGCGCGCACGCCCAAGCGGCGCGTGATGAAATCGTGACGCGGGAGCGCGCCGCGGCTTGGCGAAGCGCGCAAACGAACGAAACGGCGCAGTCGGTACAAGATTTCCTGCAAAAATATCCTACGGGAATGGAAGCCGACGCGGCCCGCGATAAACTCAAAATGCTCATAGGGTATCGAGCCGAGCTGGGGACAGCGCACAGTAAGCGACTTGCCGAGCGCGAGCGCGACAGCCTCGCGAAGCGTTTCGCCAAGAACTTCCAGCAAGTCGTCGTGCTCGAGCCCGACGCGAATAGTCATGATTATCGGATTACATCGGCACCCATGAGTCAGGCGGATGCGACCGCCGCCTGTGCGACCGTCAAACAGGCCGGCGGATTCTGCGAAGTCATACAGGCTAGCAGTTAGCGCGCAAGCTGCGATCGGAATCGATGAAATGTCTCCATTCGCGGACTAGAGCGTCATGTTGGCGTCAAGTCGCAGCTTTAAGGAGCGCACTGCGAGCACCATCACTGTCTTGCTCGGAATTTGGCTGATTGCCTCGCCATGGGTATTCGACTACAGCGGAAAATATCCGGTATTGAATAGCGTGTTTGTCGGCGCGTTGATTGCGATGCTCGCCGCCATTCGCCTCGTCTCGTTGCGCGAAAGCGCGGGCGTGAATGCCATCAGCCTATTGCTCGGATTCTGGACCATTGTTTCCCCGTGGGCGACTGGATACGTTGCAAACAAGGCGGCTCTGGCGAACAACCTCATGGTGGGAGTTCTCGTTACGGCACTCGCCATCTGGAGCGCGCGTGCCGCCGCGACCGAGCCGAAGCATCGGCCACGCGTGCCGGGGCGTTAAACGATCTTCACCGTGAGGGCTTGCATTGCGTCGAGCGCCCCGGGAACGCGCATTCGCGTGCGTCTTCGCCTGGGTATCGGCGTCAGCCATTGATGTCCAATCCTTCCACAATTGACGTTCGATTTGATATCGCAGTGTCCAGCCGAGCCGTGAATTCAGGGGATTGCGCGCGGAGGGCACGCACTTGAGCCGTGGACTTGGACAAGGATCGCTGACATCTTCAGCGCGCAATTGTCGGAAACACTAATTTTGAAGCGTTCAAACTGACTTACTTCCCTGAATGCAATCAGAGACTTGTCGTCATGCTACAAGTTGTCCTGTCGACAAGCACTTCTCACGTCGACACAGGCACTGGGTCGGGACGAGGAACCATGACGCAGCCTCCAAGTCCCGCGGCACCGAAGGCGAACTCAGAACGCTGCGATCAAGGGATGAAGCGAGATGGCCGCGTCTTCGTGGGCGGCAAAGGTCGGTGGGCTCCGGGCGCCGCCCATTCTTAAATTCGGGCCACTCGAAGACGAAGCGCATTGCCGATCACCGACACGGAGCTCAAGCTCATGGCGGCCGCGGCGATGATGGGACTCAAGAGAAGTCCAAAAGCGGGATAGAGCACACCGGCTGCCACAGGTATCCCGATGACGTTGTAAACGAACGCCAGAATGAGGTTCTCACGGATATTGCGCATGGTGGCACGACTCAAGGCCCGGCCGCGCGCGATGCCGGCGAGATCGCCCTTCACGAGCGTGAGGCCGGCGCTTTGCATGGCGACATCAGTGCCCGTTCCCATCGCGATGCCGACATCGGCCTCGGCGAGCGCAGGAGCGTCATTGACACCATCTCCGGCCATCGCGACCACGCGGCCTTCACTCTTGAGTCGCCGAACAATGGCGTTCTTTTGATCGGGTAGCACATCCGCTTCGACCTCGATAATGCCAAGCTTGCCAGCGACGGCTTGCGCCGTCGTGCGATTGTCGCCGGTCAACATGACAATTCGGATGCCGTCGGTTCGTAAGGCATCAAGCGCCGCCATCGTCGTCGCTTTGATCGGATCGGCCACCGCGATGACGCCGGCTGGTTTGCCATCCACCGCGACGAAAAGGGCCGTGGCACCTTCCTGTCGCAGCGCATCGGCGCGCGCCTCGAGGTCGGCGCTCGGCACCCCGCGATCTCTGAGGAGCGCCGCGTTGCCGACCGCGACAGTTCGACCCCCGCTGATCCCGGTAACGCCCTTGCCCGTGACGGAGGCGAAATTGGTGACCTCTTGCAGCGCCACCTGGCGGTCCGCGGCGGCCACTAGAATGGCGGCGGCGAGCGGATGTTCGCTCGATTTTTCCAAGCTCGCGCCCAGCGAAAGGACGGTCCATTCGTCAAATCCTGCGGCGGCCATGATCGCAGTGACCTGCGGCTTACCCTCAGTGAGGGTGCCGGTCTTATCGACGACCAGGGTGTCCACCTTTTCGAGTCGCTCGAGCGCTTCGGCATTTTTGATCAGCACTCCGGTGCTCGCCCCCTTTCCGACGCCGACCATGATCGACATTGGGGTCGCAAGACCGAGTGCGCACGGGCACGCAATGATGAGCACCGACACGGCGGCAACCACCGCCAGACCCAGCGCCGGCGCCGGCGCCCAGATCATCCAGCCCGCAAACGCGATGGCTGCCGAGGCCATTACCGCCGGGACAAACCAGGCGGCAACAGCGTCGACGAGACGTTGGACCGGTGCGCGGCTGCGCTGCGCTTCGGCCACCATGTGCACGATACGAGATAGCATGGTATCGGCGCCGATCCTCTCGGCGGTGATCACGAGCGCGCCGGTCCCGTTGATGGTGCCGGCGATCACCTTGGCAGCGACCGCCTTTTCGACCGGCAGCGACTCACCGGTCACCATCGATTCATCGACTGCGCTGGCCCCCTCGGTCACGGCGCCATCCGTGGGAATTGCTTCGCCAGGTCGCACCCGTAACCGATCGCCCACGCGGACTTGATCGAGGGGCACTTCCTCATCGGTCCCATCCGCCCGGATACGCCGCGCGATCTTGGGCGCCAGCTTGAGGAGCGCCCGAATGGCACCGCCGGTCTTCTCACGCGCGCGCAACTCAAGGACCTGCCCCAGCAAAACAAGCACCGTGACCACCGCGGCGGCTTCGTAGTAGACCGGGATCAGCCCGTCGTGCTGACGAAGACCCGCGGGGAAAAGTCCAGGGGCAAAAGTCGCCACCAGACTATATAAATAGGACGCCCCGACTCCCAAGGCAATCAAAGTGAACATGTTGGGCGAGCGGTTCAGGACCGACGTCCAGGCCCGCTGAAAGAAGGGCCATGCGCACCACAGCACGATGGGCGTTGCGAGCGCGAACTGAATCCACATCGAGGCCACCATGGACACGTAGTGATCCAAATTCAGCGGCCGCAGGTGGTCGCCCATCTCCAAGACAAGGATAGGCGTGGCGAGCAGGGCGCCGACAACGAAGCGCCGGGTCATATCCTTGAGTTCAGGATTCCTGTTCCTGCCTTCTGCCTCAGGGATGCTCTCAGGCTCTAGCACCATGCCGCAAATGGGACAACTGCCGCGCTCGCTGCGCCGAATTTGAGGATGCATCGGGCAGGTGTAGATCATGCGCTGGGCAACGGGTGCGCTCGGCAATCTCGGTCGGGTGGGTCTGGCGGTCCGATTCACATCCTGACCAGGGTATGCCATAAATTGGGCTTTACAGCCGCCGCAACAAAAGTAGTGGTTCTAACCATCGTGCTCGGCACGGTTCTAGCGGTCGCAGGGGCAACCAACATGCCGAAGATGGGGCCGTGAGGGGACGCGAACCTCGCGCGCGGTCGGGGCAACGGTCGAAACTGAACGGTATTACCGGCGCCGGCGTCTGTCCAGTCAGACGGCCGCACGCTCGCTGGGACGTTGCCAGTAGCCGTAGCGCCCGTAGTGGCTATAAATCCTCGATTCCGCGTCACGATCGAGAAGTCCCTCTCCGTTGTATGCGGGAGCGTACCTGATCGCGTGTCGATTGAGGCTGACCGTGACCTTGGAGTTCGCCCAGCTCAAGTCTTGGATCCACTCTGGTGAGACCAATACCTCGTGTCCCACCCACCAGTTACTCGTGTTCAAGATCAGATAGCGAATGGACCAGGTCAAGTCATCGGCTAGGAAGCCTTGAACATGACCAATATCACCGTCGGTGGCATGAACATGATAACCCTTGACGGCGTTGCAGCTTCTGAGATGCGTGTCGCCTGCCACGCGAGTGTCCGACGGCGCTCTAAGGTAACCTTGAAAAACGCCATCGGGTTCCGCACCGATCCCGGTCAACTGAGAGCCCGGATAGTCCTGTACGCCCCACAGACGAGTGCCCCCCCAATAGTACGGAAATCCGTAGTATCCCAAGTGGCTTCTTTCATACTGTCGCGATATCGGCTTGTCCGTGTCGATGCCGGGAATCTTTAGATGGGCTATTACG
>Ga0302324_100010982_pt1 | contig 18658 bp, 16 predicted proteins | sample Palsa_T0_1_FD_201949 | JGI IMG/M metagenome (GOLD analysis project Ga0302324, IMG submission 201949) | Peat permafrost microbial communities from Stordalen Mire near Abisko, Sweden - Palsa_T0_1 | ecosystem: Environmental > Terrestrial > Soil > Palsa > Peat permafrost | place: Sweden: Abisko...
TTGCCATCCGGCCCAAAGCACCCTCGCGCGACCCATCCCTACTTTTTAGACGCCCTCTAATTCTCTTTCTACAAAGGTGCGTCGAGGGGAATAAGAATATGAAAAAGAAAAGAGCATTCCCTGGCGGGGCATTCCCGCGGCTCGGTGGCGTCGCTCGCCGGCGAACGCTCATCCGACAAATTCCACCCATCCAAAGCGCTCCGGAGTGTGAAAGCTGGCGCGGCCCGGCGGCGACCACGCGCTGAGTTCCCGCTCCACACCGGGCGGACGGTCGATGCGGCAAAAATTGGCCCGCCAGCGCGTGCCCGCCCGCGGTGGACCAGCGATGAGGCTGCGAAACGGGATGGCCAGTTCCGCGCACCAACCTGCCGCGGTCCGGCACACCGCCGTGCGCAGCCCTTCGCACCGCCAGGCGAAGTCCTGTGTGTACCCGCTGCGGTTTCGGCGCAGGACCACCTCGAGCACGGCGTTCCGCGGGTTCACCTCGATTTCAAAATAACACTCGAGGTCTCCGATGGGGTCGATAAACACCTCGACCACTTCTTCCTGGTAAAGGGGCGCTCCGCGCTCGGTCAGCGTGGCCCAGACGTGCGTATCCACCAGTTCAAACAGCACCCGCCACTCGTGAGCCTCCCAGGCGCATTTCACGGCGGTCGTTTGCGCCGGCACCGCGCCATCGACGGCGGTGCGGAGCGGATGGGCGGGCAGACCGGGCCACGGGCCGGCCTGCGGATCGGCGGCCACGTCACCCATCACGCGCCGCTCGCAACACACCGTCGGGAGCATCGCTCGAGTGAGACGTTAGAGCGATGGCGCCTGAATGCCGTAGATGAATGCCACGACCCCGCCAAAGGCGAGCACGGCGACCACGGTCAGGATGATGAGCACCAGGCCGATGGGATCTTTCTTCTTTTTCTTTTTCTGGAATGGCGAGGCGTTGGCAAAGTCAGCCGGGCGCTTGCTCGTCGCGGCGACAACGGCCGATACTTCCTCTGCCTCCGGCAATGGCCGCGCCTCCGCCGGGTTCTCCGAGACGTACCTGGCGTCAATTTTGCCGAAGCGCACCTTGTCGCCGTCCTGGAGCTTGTGGTCCACTTCCGGGGTAATCTCCTTGTCGTTCAATTCGGTCCCGTTGGTTGAACCGAGATCGCGCAGGACGTAGTCGCCATCGTCGCCGAGCGTGAGTTGCGCATGCTGGCTGGACACCGAGATATCTTCGATCTGAAGCCCGTTATCGGGTGCGCGTCCGACGGTCAGCGACGACTCGCCGAGTTCGTGGGTGATTTCGCCACTGCCGGGGAGGAAAATGAGGAACTTGGGCATGACGCGCGAAGCTAACGGCCTCGGCGGGACGTTTCAATGAGTTTGGCAAACTCCTGGAAGAAATATCTGGCGTCGTTTGGCCCGGGGGCGGCTTCGGGATGATACTGCACGCTGAAAATCGGGAGCGATTTGTGCCGCAATCCCTCGACGGTATGGTCATTGAGATTGATGTGCGAGACTTCCACGTCGCCCGGCAGGGAATCCGCATCGACCGCAAAGCCATGGTTTTGCGAGGTAATGGTGACTTTCCCCGTGGCGACGTCCTGGACTGGTTGGTTGCCGCCACGGTGGCCGAATTTCAGTTTGAAGGTCTTTCCGCCGAAGGCGTAGCCGAGCATCTGGTGACCAAGGCAAATGCCGAAGATCGGAGTTTTGCCCATGAGCCCGCGCAGATTTTCGTGGACATCGGTCAGGGCCGCCGGGTCGCCGGGGCCATTTGAGAGAAAGACACCCTCGGGCTGGAGGGCGAGCACCTCGGCCGCCCTGGTATGGGCGGGAACGACCTGCACCTTGAAGCCCTCCTGCCGGAGCCGGCGCAGGATGTTGCGCTTCATGCCAAAATCGTAGGCCACGATGTGATGCTTCACGGGCGGCAGTTTTTCGAAAGCTTCCCCATTTTCCGTCACGTCCGCATTGGCGCCGTCGCCTTTTACGATGGTCCAGGCCCGGCTTTCCCGGTCTTCGGGATCCCAGGCATAGGCTGCCGACGGTGTCACTTCCCTGACAAAATCCGAACCCGCCATCGGCGGCGCAGCCTTGGCCCGGGCGACGGCCTCTTCCGGCGTGATCTGCTCCGACGTCAGGCAGCCCTGCATCGCACCCCGCGAGCGCAGGTGCTTGGTCAACGCACGCGTGTCGATTCCCTGGACGCCCGGGACTTTCCACTTCTTCAAGTAGTCGTCGAGCGTGCCGCGCGACCGCCAGTTGCTGGCCACGGGGCTCAATTCTTCAATGACAAACCCGCGCACGTGCACGGCTGCGCTTTCGTTATCGAGATCGTTGACGCCGTAGTTGCCGATTTGCGGCGCGGTCATGGCCACAATCTGGCCGCGATAGGACGGGTCGGTCAGCACTTCCTGGTAGCCGGTCATCGAGGTGTTGAAACACACCTCCCCGACGGCGGAAATGGGCTCGCCGAAAGATTCGCCGAGGAAGTACCGGCCGTCTTCAAGTGCAAGGATCGCGCGCATGGAGCGTGGCATCATGCGCATTCCGGCCACTCGTGCGAATGGAATTTTGCACCCGGATGCACTTTTGGCTCCGAGACATTTGCGACCGATTTCAAAACGGGGCAACGGATCACGTTTCCCGAAAGTAAAATCGACAACTGGGTCATGGTGCGGCCCGATGGATCTGAAGAAGGCAACGTCGTGGGAACATTTCTCGATTCCTACCAGCGGAAACAAGCCCACCTTTACGATGGTACCGAACGGGACCTCCGGAAGCCCAGCGTGGGTGGTAAACATTTCGCTCGCCCCGCGAACTCGGTTCGCGCAAGCTTTGAGGAGGTCAAAATGAGTCCCAGATTCTTCTTTCGGCGAACGCACGCGTGGTGCACCGCGTTCATCATCGGTTCCCTCGCGGCCTGCACCAACATCCAGAATGACCGGACGCGAACGCAGACCGAAGGGGCCGTCACTGGCGCCGCGGTGGGCGCCGCCGCCGGCGCCGGAACCACGGCGGCGGCCGGAGCGGCGGGCGCGGTGGCGGGCGGAGTTGCGGGCGCGGCCTACGGCAATGCCGTGGCCAATCAGAAAGCCGGCTACGCGGCACACGAGAGCGCGCTCGATGCCCAGCTCTCCGGTTTGCGCCAGCAGATCGCCAATCTTCAGGAGTACAACGGCGGCCTGCGTGCCATGATCACCAGCAAGGAAAAGCAACTGGCGACGATCCTTGCTTCCGATCGTTCGGCGGGGCCGACGGTGCAGGAATTCGATCTGCGCACGACGATTAACACCAAGCTCGGGGAAATCGACGGACGCGCGCGCTCCTGGCAGGAAACGATCGACGCGCACAAGGCCGTCCTGCAAAAGGCGACCGCTGATCCGCACAGTGCGGATTTGCAGAAGGAGATTGATGAGCTTGCCGAGCAGCGCGCCGAAATGCTGCGCCAGCGCACCAAGCTCGCCGCGATTCCCGACAAGCTCAAGCAATGAGGCGCCTTGCGCGGCTGGGCGGGGTGCTGGCGCTTTGCGGGATGGCGGCGGGGTGCGAGACCACCGGTGACCCGACGAAGGGAGGACTTTTCGGCTGGAGCGAAGCCAAGGCACGCGAACGGGAAAGCGAACGCCAGGCGCGCGTCGCCGGGACCGAAGCCGAACTGGCCGGCGAGGAAACAAAACGCCGCGCCCTCGAGGCGCGCGACGTCAGCACCGAACACCAACTCGCCGAGGCCAGCGCGGCAAACGAACGCGCACGGCAAAAACTGCGCGCGCAGCAAGCCGCGCTGGTTGCCAAGACCGAACAACTCGAGCGGGAAAGTCCCACGCCGGCCGCCGCCAGCCGCGCCCGGTCCTGGCGCCTGAAAATCAACTCCGTGGCCGCGCAACCGGCACTCCCCACGGCTGAACGCAGTGCGCGCCTGCGCACGATCGAATTAGAGATCGACGCCGCCCTCGCCAGGCTCAACAACTGAGCCGCTCCGGCTCAGTTTCGGGGATGGGGTTTCGAGTTTCGGGGTTTCGCCGCGGAGGAAACTCACCTCACGAACGCGGGATGCGCTTCGCAGAGACGCTTAAAACTTGAATCTTAAAGCTTAAAACTCACGCCCTGCGCACTGGAATCTGAGGGCTGAGCACGTTGCGCTACGCATTACCCCCATCCCCCACCCCGTCGAGCACCTCGCGCACCTTCCTCGCCAGCGTGTCCGGGGTGAACGGCTTTTGCAGGACCTGGAAGGCGATCGCCTCCATCCCCTGGTCGGCTATGTCGCTCTCAGAATAACCGGAAACGAACAGCATCCGGGACCGCGGCGAAGCTTCGTGGACGCGGTGCGCCAGTTCCACGCCGTTCATTTCGGGCATGACCACGTCGCTGATCAGCAGATCGATATCGCGCTCCTCCTTTCGCAAAATGCGGAGCGCTTCACTGCCGCGCCCCGCGGCGAGGACACGGTAACCGTGGCCTCGCAGGACCTCGCAGACAAGATCGCGAACGATTTGTTCGTCTTCGACGACCAGGATTGATTCCTGATGGGCCGGCGCTCTGACGGCCGTCGGAGCGGAGGGAATCATTTCCACGGGTCCGTCCTCCTGAGGCAGAAGAATGCGAAAGGTGCTTCCGTGTCCGCGCTCGCTCTCAACGACGATTCCACCGTGGCTTTGTTTCACGATGCCATAAACGGTGGCCAGCCCCAGGCCGGTCCCCTTTCCCGGGCCTTTGGTGGTAAAGAACGGCTCGAAGATGCGCGCCTTGGTTTCTTCGTCCATCCCTTCGCCCGTATCGGTGACTTCCAGGACCACGTAGGGTCCCGGCGTCAACTCCGGCGCCGGATTTGCGCCGTCGACCACCAGATTGCGCGTGCGAATGAGGAGGCGGCCTCCCCGCGGCATGGCGTCGCGCGCATTGACGCCAAGGTTGACGATGACTTGCTCGATCTGTCCCGGGTCGGCTTTGACGCGCCCAGGCGCCGCTCCGGGTTGGCTGACGATTTCTATGTGCTCGCCAATGATCCGCTGGAGGAGCCGCTGCAAATTGGTGATGACGGTGTTGAGATCAATAATTTTTGGCTGAAGCAGTTGCTTGCGGCTGAAGGCGAGGAGCTGGCGGGTGAGCCCGGCGGCCTGCTCACCGGCCTGATGAATCAATTCCGCCGGCTGGCGCGCCGTGGGATCGCCCGCAAAACGCCGCCGCAACAAATCGGCGTAGCCAATGATCGCGGTGAGCAAATTGTTGAAGTCGTGCGCCACACCGCCGGCGAGGCGGCCGACCGCCTCCATCTTCTGCGAGTGCCGCAGCATTTCCTCGCTCTCATGCAGGGCCTTTTGCGCCGCGCTGCGCTCGCTCATCTCACGCATGAGGTCGGCGCGCTGGGCAAAGAACAGGTCAATGAGCCGCGCCAATTGCCCGAACTCCGCTTTCTGGGCGCGCAACGGTTCGAGCAGCGAAAGCTTTTCGTCGTGCAGGCTCCGGATCACGCGGCGCAACGGGAGCACGACGGCGCGGTTGAGCAGCAGAAAAAGCGCGAGAAAGAGGACAAGCGCACCAAGGAGCAGTGTGTGGAATAGGCGGTCCGCTCTATCCCCGAGGACTTTCAATTCCTGATTCTCATTGGTGAAAGCGAGCCGGGCGAGATCCTGGCCGCGCCAATCGGGCAGTGTGCGCGCGTAATACATTTGCTCCGGCCCGGGTTTGGAAGGAGGCGGCGTCTCCAGCGGCACGAAATGGACCTGGTCATCGCCGGGCGGCAACACGCGGCGCAACTCCTCATCGTCCCAGATGCGTCCGGCGAGGAAATAACCCTCCAGTGGTTCCTCTTTTTTGCTGTCCCAAACCTGCCACACGGGCGTGCCGCGCACCTCGACGAATCGCAAGCGGCCCGAGATGCGGGACTTGAGGGGAAAATAGAACGTCGGAGTGCGCCCGTGGCCAAATAACTTTTCCGGTGCATCTGCTGGGATGGGCGATTTCTGCAGTTCTTCCGACTCCGTGTTGGCGAGGGAGTAGAACAGCGTGCCATCGCGGCGGTACAGCCAGATTGCGTTGGCGTGGTAGCTGGACAGAACGCGATCATCCCAGTTGGCCTCGGCCCACTTGGTGTCGTGGTCGAGAATCGCGCCCACCAGCCCTTCGCGTACGGACAGCGCTCCCACCATCGTTTGCAACTCGTCGCCTTGATTGTCCCAGAACTCTCGCGCGGAGTCGGCCCAGCGATTTTGGAGCGTTGCCGTGGCGACCTCGAGTTTCTCTGTTTCTGTCCGTCTGACTTGAAATAACCCGGCGACAAATGCCGTTCCCGCGAGCAGCAGCAGGAGAAATATCGTGGTGCGAACGTGCATCGAACGAGCATTCACCGCCCGCGCCGCGTTATTCCAGCAGTTTCAGCGCGGCGATTCGCCAACCCTGATCCGTTTTCTGAAGCCGGAAAACAAGGTCCTCGGTCCGGACCCGCGGAGGTCCTGCGTCCCCGGCTACTTCGGTTCGTACCCGTGCCGTGACCTGCGCCAGACCATCCTGCCCCGGTTCGAGCGAGGCGACGCGATTGAGCATGGTCGATTTGCGCCGCGGCCATTGATGATTCTCCCTCGCCCGAATATCGCGGATCGAATCGCGGCTCAAATTTTGGTCGTCGTAATAATTGACTGTGTCCGTGAAGAATACCACCTCCCGCTCCCACTGGCCGCTCTCCCAGGCTTGCAGATAATGCAGCACGCAGGTGTTGCAATCGTCGAGCATCCGCGCGCCTTCGTGATTCCCGCCATGACCGCCGGACACCCCCAGCGCCCGGAGCGTCCCGCCATCGAGCTGCCCGGTCCTGTCGATGCCTTTGGCGACTTGAAATCTCTCGATCGCCGCCACTGTCTCGTCGTTCGCCCGGCCATCGATCTCGCCGAAATAGAATTTCTGCGCCTTTAGCTCACGCTGAACCTTGGGCAGCAAATCATCCGCGCGCAGCGCCCCGGCAAGCAGAAAACAACAAAAACAGCAGAGATAAAGGCGCACCCCCACCCTCTAAAACGCCAGCGGTTTCAGCGCAAGCCGGCGATCCAACGGCGACGGCGAAAAATGTCTTCCCATTTGTGCAATTCGCGCGCTTCGCGGGCAGAAACTCCGGCCTTCCCTAAAAATGAAAGCGCTCCGGAGCGACATCAGCAGTCGCCTTTCCGGAGCGCCTTCGGGGAATGCCCCACTTGTGCCGTCCGGACGGAGTTCCACGTTCCCCCTAAGGTTAACGGGCGGATGACCTGGGACGGGCCTCGGTCTTCCAATAAAGGCATGACCTAAACACGCCCACCCCGGTCTCCTGAGTTGATGTTAATACCGGATCGGGATTTCCATCCTTTGGTCGAACACAGCAGGGCAAATTACAAAACTGGGAAAGATCATTCGCGGAGCGTCACAGCGAGCGCCATTTTCAGGCGTTCCTTCAGCCGTGCGTGCACCGCGTTTACTTCGTCGGCGGTGAGTGTCTTTTCCCCGCTTCGATAAGTCAACGAATATGCCAGTGATTTTTTGTCGGCAGGAATTCGCGCTCCGGTCGGATCGGCAAAAACATCGAACAGCTCGATGCCGGCGAGCAATGGTTCGCCGGCGCTGCGGAGGGTCTGCTCAATCTGTTCGTGCGTGAGATGGAGAGGCGCGAGCAGAGCGATATCGCGTGCCGTCGCGGGAAAACGCGGGATTTCCCGGTATTTTTTGGCGGAGGAGGAAGAGGGCAAGGCGCCGGGATCGATCTCGGCGAGGAGCACCGGCGTTTCCGCGTCCAACGCGCGGGCGTCCTTCGGCCAGAGCTGGCCGGCGAAGCCCACCGGTCGGTCATTCACTTCGATGGTCATCGAGAGCGCAAGCGCGGGGTTTTGACTATTGGAGAAGCTCGCCCGCGGACCGAGCGCGGCGGTGATCACGCCTTTGAGGTGAAAGAAGTCTGCAGCACCGCCTTCCGCGCCGCGCCACGACCGCTCCGCCGTCGGGCCGGTGAGCACCAGGGCGAGACGCGTGGATTCCTCCGGCATTTGCGCCGAGAAGACGCGGCCGATTTCGAAGAGGCGCACCGCCTTCGTCCCAGCCCGAACATTGTCGCGCAATGCCTGGAGGAGACCGGGCAGCAGGCCGGGACGCAGCAGTACCTGCTCGTCGTTCATGGGATTCTTCACCTTCCGCCGATTCTCCGGCTGGTCGTAGACCGCGCCGAGGCCGGGGATGGCTTCGCCAATGAGCATCAAGGTGCGGGCCTCGGCGAAGCCTTGCGCGACGAGCGCCCGGCGCAAATTCATCGCGCGGTCGTAGGCGAGATCGCTGGCGGAAGCCGGAGCAAATTGTGCCTGGACCCGGGCGGGAATGGCGTCGATGCCCACGACTCGCGCGATCTCCTCGATGAGGTCGATCTCGCGCGCCAGGTCCGGACGAAAGGACGGGATTTCCCAACCGGAATCCGTCTTGAGCAGGCCGAAGGCGGTCAGGATCGCGTGGATCCGCTCCGCCGGTATTTCCACCCCGAGCACGGCGGTCACCCGTGGCGGACGCAGGGTCACAGTGTGCGTGAAGACCGGTTCGTCGATTTCGTGGAGCGCCGCGGCGGGATCGAAGCCGACCGGTGACTCCGGTCCGTGACCGACACCGAGATCACCAACCGCGCCGCCGGCGATTTCCAGGATGAGCGCAGCCGCTCGATGGGACGCCAGCATCACACCCGCCAAATCCACGCCCCGCTCGAAACGATAGCTGGAATCGCTCGACAGGCCGAGCGCTCGCGAGGTCCGGCGGATGGTGGCGCCATCGAAGTGCGCGCTCTCCAGGAGGATATTGCGCGTCGCCGTAGTCACCCCGCTGCCTTCGCCGCCCATGACTCCGCCCAAAGCAAGCGCCTGCTTGTCGTCAGCAATGACGATGTGCTGCGGACCAAGTTGGTAGGTCTTGCCATCGAGCGCGAGGAACTCCTCGCCTTCGACTCCCGCGCGCACCTGGAGGTCGCCTTCGAGCTTGTCCGCATCGAACGCATGCAATGGCTGACCCAGTTCGAGCATCACGTAATTGGTGATGTCCACGATATTGTTGATCGGCCGCAGTCCGACCGTCTCGATCTTCCGGCGCAACCACTCCGGGCTGGGCCCGACCTGCACGTTGGAAATCTCCAACGCGGTGTAGAGCTCGCACTCGGCCAGTTTCACATCGACCGCACTGGTGCCAAACCCTTCCATCGCCAGGGCACCGGAGGGCGTGCTGAGTTTTTTGCCGGTCAGCGCCGCGATTTCGCGCGCGATACCCACGTGGCTCAGCAAATCCGCGCGGTTCGGCGTGATTTCGAGATCGAGCACGGTGTCTCCCGGAAAAAGGTCCGACAGGGGCGCCCCGATCTTCGCCTCCGGCGACAGAATCAGCAGGCCGTCGGCATCGTCGGAAAGACCGAGTTCCTTGCCACTGCACATCATCCCCTGCGATTCCACGCCGCGGAGCTTGCCGACCTTGATCTTGAAATCCGGAGCCAGAACGGCGCCGGGCAGGGCCAGTGGCACCTTGTCACCCACTTTGTAGTTCCTGGCCCCGCACACGATTTGCCGCGCTCCGCCGGAACCGTCGTCCACCTGGCACACACTCAGCCGGTCGGCATTGGGGTGTGGCGCGCTCTCGCGAATCTGGGCGACAACGACCTCCGGGATGTTCACGCCACGCGTTTCGACGCCCTCCACTTCCACGCCGGCCAGCGTCAGCAGATCGACAAGTTGCGGCACGTCCGGCGGGAGTTCGACGAGTTCGCGGAGCCAGTTGAGGGAGACTTTCATGGAGCAAAAAAGCGGGCCGCTACCAAAGACCGGCCCGGGGCTTACGGCAAGTCTTTGCTCTTCCCGTAACCCACTCCCGCCTTCCCCCGTCTTTCCCCGCAACCACCATGTTGAAGACACTCCTTGGCGTCAGCGCCGCCCTTCTACTCGCCCTTGTGCCCGGTCGCGCGGACGATTTCGACTCCGCCGGCGTCAGAATCCACTACACGGTGCAGGGCACCGGTGAACCGGTCATCCTCATCCACGGGCTTTACGCCAGCGCCCTGAAGAACTGGGGTTTCAACGGCGTCATCGCCGACCTCGCCCAGCATTATCAGGTTATCGCGCTGGATTGTCGCGGCCACGGCGACTCCGATAAACCGACGAACGAAGGCGATTACGGCCTCAAAATGGTCGATGACGTTGTCCGCCTCATGGACCACCTGCACCTGCCGTCGGCCAACATCGTCGGCTATTCCATGGGCGGGATGATCACCCTCAAACTCGCCGTGACGCACCCCGACCGCGTCCATAGCGCGATCCTTGGCGGCATGGGCTGGCTCAAGGATGGCAGCCCGCTTCAGCTCGTATGGGAAAGCATGGGCGGACGCGGCGAACGTGCCAAAGGGGCCACTTCCGCATTGCTCCACGGTTTTGGCGAGTTTGCGGTTACGGCGGATGAGGTGAAGGCGCTGAAAATGCCCATCCAGGTGGTGGTTGGTGAAAAGGACCCGTGCCGGCGGATGTACGTCGATCCTTTGCGGCAAATCCGCCCGGACATCCCCGTGCAAATCGTTCCTGGCGCCGGCCACATCGCCTGCATCTTGAAACCCGAGTTCAAGACGGACCTCAATACCGCCCTCTCAAAGAATCTGGCCGCTCGTTAGCAGGATCGCGAGGGCCAGATCAGAAGCGGCAGGATGCCGCTTCCGGTGAACAGGGTCCACTGGCGGCTTCGCGATTGCCTGACACGCTCTAGCCAAGACAGACATTATTGAAATTCAGGAGATCATCGACAAAGCCCAACAGTTCCTCAGGCGACACCGGCTTGTGAAGGGTTGGCGTTTCCGCGGCAGCCGCTTCCTCGCGGGTCAGTCCACCCGTTGTAAAGGCAATCGGCACCATGCGCAAATGCGGATCCTTCTGGAACCTGGCGGCGACTTGATCGCCCTCAATGTCGCCCAGGCCCTTGTCAAGGAGGATGAGGTCGGGGCGAAACTCGCGCGCCGTGGCCAAAGCCCGCTCCCCGGAAGTCTCTTCCCGCACCAGGTAGCGACCGCTGCCCTCGAGAACGATTCGGAAGATGGTCGTGAGCGCCGCGTCGTCATCCACGTGAAGGATGCGCAGCGCGTTCATCGTCCTCGAACGCTGCAGCGGCGCGGAGCCACGGGTTGACGAACAAAGACGTTCAGGAATAGCGCAAGGCGTGCGGCGTCCGGAATGGATTCAGAATTGTTTTGGCGGATGATTTTCATAGACGCGTTTTGATAAAGCCGCGTCCGTGCCCACGGTGCCACGGAAGATTACGTAGAATTCGTGAGGGAGAGTCCGCAGAAAGCCCCTCCGGAACAGGGTGGACCCTAGGGCTGACCTACTGCCGGATCCGGATGCGATGGACTTCTACCAATCCATCTCTGCCGACACGCATTGATCGCTCAAGAATCGCAAACTCAAGCAGGAGCAGCTTCAAATTCCGCAAGTTCCCGGGCGAAATCCAGGCACGCCGCCACCTCGGTCGTCGTGACGCCGGGGAAATCACGCTGGATAGCGGTGGCATCACGACCCGCAGCCAGATAACCCAGAATCAGGGCTGCGGGAATCCGGGTGCCCTTAATGCACGGTTTGCCATGGAGGATTTGCGGATCGCTCTCGATGTGGTCGCGCCAATTCATAAGGCGAGACTATATCGGGCGTTAGAGGAAGACCAGTTCAGTTTGCAAAGAGAAATCCCGGCCCAGGATCATCTGCGCTCCGCTTTCGCTCGGAATGACAGGTTTTTTCGACACCCGCCAAACCTTTGGCCAGCCCACGTTGTACCGCGGGCCAGGCTACTCGTGATTCCGGCTGAGCGACTCTCTGGAGATCAGGCCCGATGGAGTGCAAACCAGGAAGCGCGCGGAGTGGCCGTCGGCACGTGTCTCGACTTTCCAATGGTGTTGCGCCGCGAAGACCGTAATCCGGCGGCGGCGCTCCAAGGAGTCGACTCTCTCTTCCTGCCAGAGGACCCGGAGATCCTCCGAACTGGCCACAAAACAGTTGCGCCGGGCCAGGGTCTCGCGAATGCGGCTGCTCAATTCGCGCCAGGGAACCACGGTCACTTCGGCCAGATTCGTAGGCACTGTAGACCGCGAGTCACTGTTCGGTGCGATGGTGCTCATAAAAGTAGTTGAGGCTGAGGGCCAGGCAGGTTCGCTCGAGACGCGATCCAGGAAACCCGAGGTGTCATCCTCAGGAGATCCCCGACCTTTATCAACGAACACACACTTGCTTTCGCCGTTCCGAGTGAGATTGGATGGTACGGAGGGCATTTTCGCTCAAAATATTTTCCCTGATGAAGACGATTATCGCGCTTGTGGATTTCTCCGACATTACCCCGCGGGTCGTCGAGCAGGCGACCCTGCACGCGCGCACCTATGGCGCCCGGCTCGTTCTCGTCCACGTGGTACCTGCGGAACCGGCGGTGGTTGAGTTTGGCATCGCCTCGCCGACCCTCCTCCGGCCACCCTCGGAGCGCCGCATCGAGAATGATTACAATCAGTTGCTCAACTTGCGCGATTCGCTGGCAGATTCCGGCGTCCAGGTTTCCGCGCAACAGCTCGAACAGGCCGACGTCCTCAAGGTGCTGGATCTTTGCCAGACGCTGGAGGCCGATCTCATCGTTGTCGGCACCCATCACCACAGCATGCTCTATCAGTTCTTCCTCGGCGGCTACACGGCCGATGTCCTCAAACGGGCGAATTGCCCCGTGCTCGTCGTGCCGCCAGCGGCGGAAAAACCGGCGTAAACATCTCGCATGAGCGCGCAGTTTCCCGACGAGCAGAACGAGGAGGGCGAATTTGAACGGCAGGAAGATGCCTTTCGCGACTGGGTCTCGGCCGATGGGTCGACCCCGTTTCCGGTGGCAGCAGGCCGATACCACCTCTACGTGTCGCTGGCCTGTCCGTGGGCCAGCCGCACGGTGATCGTGCGTCATTTGTTGCGCCTGGAGGAGGCGATCGGTTGCACGGTCCTGGACCCGATCCGCGATGAACGCGGCTGGGCGTTCCGCGACGGACCCGGCTACAGCCACGACCCGATCGAAGGATTCGCCTTCCTGAGCGAGGCCTACGCGGCTTCCGATCCGCGCTTTCAGGAGCGGGTTACCGTTCCGGTGCTTTGGGACAAAGTCGCGCGACGCATCGTGAACAATTCTGAGGACGACATCTGCCGCATGTTTGCCAGCGCGTTTGGCCGGCTGGCCGGCCCCGGCCCGGCGCTGCCCGACCTGTTTCCCGCCGCAGTCGACCCTGCCCACCGCGAACTTGCGAAATTCATTTACGAGCGGGTAAACAATGGCGTTTACCGGACGGGTTTCGCGACCAGCCAGGGCGCGTACGAGCGCGCCTGTCGCACCCTCTTCGCCGCCCTGGATGAACTCGATACCCGGCTCGCCTCACGCCGCTTTCTGTTCGGTTCGCAGCCGGTGGAAGCGGATTGGCGGCTCTTTTGCACGCTCGTTCGGTTTGATGCGGTCTATTTTGGCCACTTCAAGTGCAACTTGCGGCGGATCATCGACTACCCGCAGCTCGATGGCTACCTGCGGGACCTTTACCAAATGCCGGGCATCGCCGCGACGGTCAATCTCGACCACATCAAGCGGCACTACTATTACACCCACGACGACATCAACCCGACGCGCATCGTGCCGATCGGCCCCTTGCTGGACTTCGACCGTCCGCATGGGAGGGAAACGCTGCGGTAGGCCGGGCATTCTCCCGCCGCTTATCGTTGCGGAATGTTCAGTTCCTGTCCGATCGCCAGCTTCTTTTCATCCACGATGTGACTGGCCGCCTTGAGAGCCGCGACCGACACGCCGTAGTGGCTGGCAATGGCGCCCAAGGTGTCGCCCTTTTTCACGGCATAGGTCACACTGCTCCCGCCCTCCGGAGCGGCGGGTGGTTTGGCATGCGGCGCCAGCTTCCTGGGCTCCAGCGCGCCGGCCGATTCGCTCGAGCGATGGTGGACGTAGTCCGCGAGGGCCGGATCGATTTGCAAAATCTTCTCCTCCAGCCGGCGGTCCGCCTCATCGTAGGCCCCGCGCACCTTGGGGTCGCGCAGGGCGATTTTGCGGACCTGCTGATACTCTTGTTCCGCATTTTCCGGTGTCGCCGCATGGAGACCGGAGCAGGCGACCGAGAGCGCCATGAGCATGAGGCGGCTTCGCCGCAACATCCAGCACCCAAGTCCGGGCCGGACGGGCGTTTCCAACATCCAACACCCGCCCGCATCGCTACGCGAAGCGTTGCGGGCAGGTCCAATGATCTCCGCAGCGCGTGCGGACCCCCGTGCGCGGAAATCTTCCCAGAAAAGGAAGAATTGAGCGAATCGTGACGCGAAGGATGAAAATTTGAGGGCCATGCGCAATCGCATAGCAAGCTCGTCGGTTAATCGCAAGCTGGAGCAGCGGGACACGTACGCTCGTGCCCAGGTTCAGGCTGATCGCCCAACTTCCCGATCGCCGAGTCCAGCCAGGCTGCCGGTGAAACCGTCGCAAATCAGTCCAATCAATGCTCAAAGAGTCTTTGAACACTTTGGCTAAAGGGCGGTGCGCGCAACGTCCGCGGGAAATTGTCACAATCGGCGCTGTGCATCACGGCATACCCATTGCTAAGTTTGGGAAGGCAATGAACCTCTGCCGTTTCATCCCGCTCATCCCGATGCTCCTGCTCACGGGCACGGTGTGCCATGCCGACGCGGTGGTCGAAGGCCACGTGACGCTTCCGAAAGCCCGTCCGGGACCCGTGGTGAACAAACGTTACGAAATCGTCATCAGGGGGGGCGTCGCGGCGACCGATCCGCCCCGGGCGGTGATCTATTTGGAGGGCCCTTTTCCGAAGGCGGAGAATCCGCCCACGCAACAGATGGCGCAGAAGGATCTCGCTTTCGTGACGCCGCTCCTGCCGGTGGCGGTCGGAACGAAGGTCGAATTCCCGAATCTGGACGATACCTACCACAACATCTTCTCCTACTCGCCGGCGAAGCGTTTCGACCTCGGGCGGTACCGCCCGGACGAACGGCCCATTCCGTCGGAGGTCTTCGACGTGCCCGGGCTGGTGACACTGCATTGCGATATTCACGAGCATATGCGGGGCTTGATCCTCGTGCTCGATACGCCGCATTTCGTGATGACCGATACGGACGGACACTTTCGCCTCGCCGGGCTGCCGGCTGGCCACTTCACCTTGAAAGCGTGGGTGGATAGCAAAACCACCCGCGAGCAGACGGTGGACTTGAAGAACGGCGCCACGCTGCAGGCGGATTTCCCGTGAGCACCCAGCCCTCCGGCACGATTCGTTTTCGCGCGCGACTCCTCGTGGCGATGATGTTCATCATCGCCTGCCTGACTGGGGCCGCCTTGTTCATCGCCCAGCGCCACGCCGCGGCGAATTTCGAACGTGAAACCAAAGAGGATTTCAAAAGCCAGGTAGCGGCGATAAATTCCGAACGGACGGTGCGGCTGGCTTCGCTGACCGAACGCTGCCGCCAATTGGCTGGAAAACCGCGCATCGTGGCGGCGTTTGAGGACGGTGCGCCCGATGTGCTTTACCCCAATGTGCGCGACGAATTGCGCGATATCCTCGGGCAAAACGATGCGCCCGACGACCCTGCCACCGGAAAGCTTCGGGCGCGGTTCTGTCGTGTGCTGGACGAGAAAGGCGCGGTCATTCCCGTGAATGCGGAAGGCCTGGGTGCGCTCGGTTTCGAAGAATCGGCGCTGGCGCTGCCCGCGGTGGCAGTGAAACAGGAAGTCGGGTATGTTGTCGCCAGGGATCCCGCTGGGCGCGAGGCCATAGACGAAATCATCGCCACACCCATCATTTTGTCGCCGCTCATTTCGCACGACCCCAATGCGGTCGTCGCCGCCCTTGTCCTTGGATTCGATGCCGCCGATCTTGGAGGCGAGGGCCAGTCCCGGCCTGGCCTGAAAAGCGGGCTCTGGTTGAACGGGCACCTGCATCTGCCCGGCGTTCCCGCCGCGGTCGTCAAATCCATCACGGCCGAGCTCAAGGTCACTACGGCCACGCCCTCAACCGCTGGAACCAGCCTGCCCGTGGAAATCGGAGGTGTTCCCTACCTGCTTCTTCGCGAGCGGCTGAACCCCGATTCGCGCTTCCCGCCCGCCGACGAGGTGTGTCTTTATTCGCGGGCCGACGCGCTGGCGGAGCAGCGCGCTGACCGCTGGGAAATCGTCGGCATCGGCGCGGCCCTCTTGCTTGCCGGCCTGGCAGCCAGCCATATTCTGGCCGCGCGCCTCTCCAAGCCCGTGGAAACCCTCGAGGTGGTCTCGGCCGAAAATGTCGTCCAACGTGAGCGCGCCCAAGCCGCGCTCGACGTGACCAATGAGGAACTTCGCGTGCGCAACGCCGAATTGCAAAAAGCCCTGGCCGAACTGGAGGCGGCCCATCATCAAGTCGTCCAGCAGGAGCGGTTGCGGGCGCTCGGCCAGATGGCCAGCGGCATCGCGCACGATTTCAACAACGCGCTCGTCCCCATCCTCGGATTTTGCGAGTTGCTCCAGTTGAGTCCGGACACGCTGAACGATCGCCAGAAATCCCTGAGTTATCTGGAAACCATCCAGACCGCGGCCCGCGACGCCGCGAGTGTGGTGGCACGGCTGCGCGAGTTCTATCGGGCCAACGAAGCCGACGAAAAATTCGTCGCCGTGAATCTCAAACGCCTCGTCGGCCAGGTTGTGAAAATGACTCAACCGAAATGGAAAGATCAAGCGCTGGCCAACGGCGCCACGGTCAAAGTGGTGGCGGACTTCCAGGACGTGCCGTCGGTCTGTGGTGAGGAATCCGCTCTGCGCGAGGTGCTCACCAACCTCGTTTTCAACGCGGTCGATGCCATGCCCGGCGGAGGTGTCATCACCATCCGCACCCGGCAGGCCGGCGACCACGGGATCCTCGAGGTTGCCGATTCCGGCACAGGCATGACCGAGGATGTGCGCCGACGTTGCCTCGAGCCATTTTTCTCCACGAAGGGCGAGCGCGGCACGGGGCTCGGCCTGTCGATGGTTTTTGGCATCGTGCAGCGCCACTCCGGAACGATCGATCTTCAGAGCGAAGTGGGGCGCGGCACGACTTTCATCATCTCCCTGCCGCTCTATCGGGAGGCCGCAAACACGGCGGTGGCCGGGCCGGCGGTCGCTACCCGAGCGCTCCGCGTTCTCGTGGTGGACGATGAAGCGCCCGTGCGGGACTTGCTCAGCGCGGCGCTCGCGCACGATGGACACTCCGTCGAAGTCGCCGAGCAAGGCGTGGAGGGCCTGCGCCGCTTCATGGCCGGAAAGTTCGACCTGGTGGTCACCGACAAGGCCATGCCGGGCATGAGCGGCGACCAGATGGCCACCGCCATCAAGCAGGTCGCGCCGCGCACTCCCATCATTCTACTCACGGGGTTTGGGCATTTCCTCGACAAGGAGAGCATGCCCGCGATCGATGTGCTGGCGTCGAAACCCGTGAGCATTTCCAGCCTGCGCGATGCCATCGCCCGCGCCCTGGCCGCGGCCGCATGAAAACCGCGCGCGTCATTCTGCTGCTTCTCTTGATCGCCAGCACGGACGGCGCGGACGCCCAGTCGGTCATCGAGGAACTCGACAACGCCCTCACTTTTGCCGCATTTGACGGCTCCTGCCGCGTGCGCCTGAGCGGCCTGGTGGACCTGGAGGCGTATCACCTCGAAGGCCCCGCGCCGAGCTTGATCTACACGGACCACCACGACCTCTTTAATCCTCGCCTGACCCTCAATCTCGACGCGCAACTCGGCTCCCATATCTACGCCTTCGCCGAGTCCCGGGTGGATCGCGGCTTTGATCCCAGCGACTCCGAAGGCCGCATGCGCCTCGACGAGTGGGCCGTGCGGGCGACCCCCTGGGATGACGGCCGATTCAATTTCCAGGTCGGCAAATTCTCCACCGTCGTCGGCAACTGGGCGTCGCGTTCTGATTCCTGGCAGAATCCATTCATCACCGCCCCTCTGCCCTACGAAAACCCCACGCCGGTCTGGTATACCGAGGCCCCGGATGGTCCGTACGATCTGCTCGGCTGGGGCCATGCCAATTCGACCGATTCCCCGCAGTCGATTTACGCGGGCAAAGAGAAGCGCATGCCGATCATCTGGGGACCGAGCTATGCCACGGGAGCGTCGATCTTCGGCTCCCTGGGAAAATTCGATTATGCCGTCGAACTGAAGAACAGCGCGCTCTCGTCGCCACCGCAGGCCTGGGAAATTACCGAAGTCGGTTTCCAGCACCCGACGTACAGCGGCCGGCTCGATTGGCGTCCCAGCGAAATGTGGACGCTGGGCGTCTCCGGGAGCACGGGAGCGTACCTTCTGCCCAGCGCGGGGCCGACCCTTGCGCCCGGCTACGGCTTCAGCGATTACCGCGAAATTCTGCTCGGGCAGGACATTCGCTACGCCTGGCATCATTTTCAGTTTTGGGCGGAATTCTTCGAGGTGCGCTTCGAGATACCTGAAATCGGAAACGCCGACACCTTCGCGTATTACCTGGAAGGAAGATATCAAATCACACCGCAACTTTTCGGTGCGCTCCGCTGGAACCAGCAGCTCTATGGCACCATCCTCGACGACGATGGTTACCCCGCCCACTGGGGCCGCGACGCCTGGCGGATCGATGTCGCCATTGGCTATCGCTT